>Ga0315277_10006698_pt1 | contig 15007 bp, 11 predicted proteins | sample YL17G05_15_MG_FD_203695 | JGI IMG/M metagenome (GOLD analysis project Ga0315277, IMG submission 203695) | Sediment microbial communities from Yellowstone Lake, YNP, Wyoming, USA - YL17G05_15 | ecosystem: Environmental > Aquatic > Freshwater > Lake > Sediment | place: USA: Wyoming | collected...
TCGTCGGTCCACTTCTTCCACCACTGGACGGCCAAGTTCATTCCTCAGATCCCCGCGCGCGTCATCGAGACCTACGCGCGCCCGGGCGATGTGGTCCTCGACCCCTTCATGGGCAGCGGCACCGCGCTCGTCGAGGCCGCGCGCCTGGGCCATGATTCGTGGGGGACAGACATCAGCCCCCTGGCGGTCAGGATCGCGCAGGCGAAGACATCTCGCATCGACTACGACGCCCTATCACGCTATCTCGACTGGCTGGCCGAGGCCGCGGCCAGGCCCACGCGCCACCGTTCGCGTGCCGCGAAGCTCTTCGCCGGGAGCGGAGAGTGGTTCCGCCGGGATGTCGGCCAGGCCATCCGCGCGGTCCTGGACCGCGCAGCCCACCTCGACGGGGCCACGCGCAACTTCGTCGAGGTCGGCCTGTCGGATCTGCTCAAGGGGATGAGCAACGCGCGGATGGACCGCACCGTCCCCGCGCTCCCGCAAAGCCCGAGGTACAGGGATAAGAAGCACTACTACCGCGTGGTGGACAACCGCACCCGCGAGATCAACCCCTTCTCCCGGCTCGCCGCTCAGCTACGCAGGATGCAGGCCGCGCTCGCCGCGTTCCACCAGGAGGCGAGGGGCCGGGCCGAGCCCTTGCTGCACGACGCCCGCGACCTGGCCTCCCTCGGCCGGCGCGCTCAGCTCGCCGTGACTTCGCCGCCCTACTGGAGCGCGCAGAACTACCAACGGCTGCACTTCCTGTCCTTCCGCGTGCTGGGGCTCCCCGAACCGGGGCCTGCCGAGATCGGCCGCCGCCCCCGGGACTATCTGGCAGACATGGACGCGGTAGTCGCGCAGCTAGCCCAAGTGCTCGACGGCCACTTCGCGCTGGTGATCGGGGAGTCGAGGGATGGCGTTCACGAGGCTGTGCGCGACCAGTGCCTGGCCCGCGGCCTGCGCCTGGTCGACACCTTCTCCCGCCAGCTCGTCAACCAGGCCTTCTTTGCGAAGGCCGTGAAGCGGGAGCTGGTCTACGTCTTCCACACTCCTTGAGAGCGCGCAGGAGAACGCAGTCGCGCGCTGTGTCGAAGCCGACCAGGAGGCGTCTCTGGCGCGTTCACCGGGCTTTGACACAGCCTCTCGAAGGGCGTACTCCTCAGCCGGTCGCTACCGGCACCGTGAGCCCGCCCAGAGGCATGACGGAGGCCTTGGCCCCGTCTCCCGCACTGGCGAGGGCCATGTCCACGGCCTGCTGGAGCGTCCCGCCGTACCCGACGCCGAGCTGCTCGGCCTCCTCGCGCGAGTAGCTGTCCGAGACGAGCACGACCCGGTAGCGGCTGACGGCCTTGGAGTACGCGTGGTCGAACGCACCGCCGGAGGCGTCGACCTCGCCCGACCGGATCAGGGCCATGAGCTCAGCCGGCGCCATCTGCGCCAGCCGCCGGAAGCTCTCTCGCCCCTCCCGCGTTCCCGGTCCGTCGGTGCACGGCGCCACGAGTATGATCGCCCCGCCAGGTCGGACCATGGGCAGAGCCGCGTAGAGAGCGAACGTCGCGTGGCCGAACGTTGCGTCTCGCGGGCTCGCGCCTACCACGCCGACCTCAGCCGCTTCCTGGATCTCGGCCCCGTAGATGCGGCGGTAGCGCTCGATTCCCTTCCGGTGCGCCAGCACTACATCGCCAGCCACCGCATCCAGTACCCTACGGGCCGGGCTCAGGATGGTGTTGACGACGAGATCCAGCCGCGCCATCCGCGCGATCTCCTCCATGTCCTCCCGGACCGGGTTGCCATCGGCGCACCCCAGCGTCACGTTCGGGTCGTCGGCGAGGGAATGGTTCTTGTGGATAGTCTCACGGCCGGCCACGCCCGGGACGATGATCTTGGCTCCTCCTCCGTAGCCCGCGATCGGATGGGCCACTATGCTCCCGATCGCGATCCTCAGGTCCGCTTCCGCCACCTTGCGGTTGATCCAGGCCGGGGTCCCTCGGGACGATTCCCCCAGGTAGACGAGGTCACCCTCGGCCTCGTGATTGCTGACCTCCAGCCTGCCCATCGCCTCCTTGCCAACCTTGTGCTCGACCTCGGCGGGAGACAGGCGGCGGTGCGTGCCGCGGGCGATCACGATGGACACGTTCTCAGAGCAGCCGGCCTCGGCCAGCTCCTCCAGCACCGCGGGCAGGACCTTGAACGCGGGCGTCGGCCTGGTCCAGTCATCAACCAGGATCACTGCCCTCTGCCCGGCCCTGGCCAGGCTCCCGATCGGGGCCGCGCCGATGGGTTGCCGCAGCGCCCGGACAACTGCGGCGCGCTCCTCCTCCGGGCTCGGCTCGGCCACGTCCGGGAAGCCGAAGACCGACAGCAGCCGGCTCTCGGCAATCTCGAACCGCTTCTGTGCTTCGCCATATGGGACGCTGATGGTCGGCATGTGGTCCTCCGCTCGCCTGCTACTCGACCCTTGCGACCGCAGCCGCTGCGACCCCGGGCCTCACGTCGTACTGGGCATAGCGCGCGCCTTCGCCGGCCACCACCTCGCAGGTTTTGACGTCGGCGCCCTGCCGGACCTCGAAGCGAGACCAGGTGTCGGGAACAGGATGCCGGATGGTCAGCGGCTGATCGTAGAGCTCCGCAAGCGGCCGGCCGTAGGTCTCGACCTTCGTCTCGTCGCACTCGACGGCGATCCTGAAACCACTCTCGGTCTCATCGGTCAGGGCGATGCGGCTCACCGCGTCCCGCTCCTGCTGGTACTTGTAGGCATCGCCGCATGTCGCCACCCACAGCTTGTCCTGATTGGCCGCGAGGTAGTCCAGCAGCTCCACGAAGTGCTCTCTGGTCGTGCTGATCCACTCGCTGCCAATGCCGTGGAAGTGCACAGGCACCCACTCGCCGTTCTCTATCGCCCGGCGCGGGTGGCTGGTGACGTCCTCAGTGGTCCCGCTCTCCTCCGCGATCGAGACCTGCGAAGGCCGGCGGAACAGGAAGTACCGACGCATCAACCCCGTGATCTCGTCCCGGTCGATCGCCCATTCCGTCCCACCGCCCCGGGCGAAGGGAAGCAGCTTGCTCCGGCTGGGGTAGAGCTTCCAGATCAGCCGCGAGCAGTCTCCGATCTGCTGGTCGGCCTCCTCCATGCTCTGGGCTCCCTTGTGCTCCCAGGTGTGGTTGGCGAGTTCGTGGCCGGAGCTCGGGCAGACCTGTTCCCAGACCTGCACGTTCCTCTGGTAGCGCTCCAGGCCCGGGTTGGTGAAGAAGGTCGCCACCAGGCCCCTCTCGTTCAGCAGCGGGATCGCCACTTCGGCCTGGGAGATCATGCTGTCGTCGAACTGCATGGTGAATGCGCCCACCTTGCCGTCCTTGAACCGCATCACCTCGGGTACGCCGTAGAGATGAGAAGCTGACACTTCAGGACCTCCTCCTGCGTTCTGTGCTGCGGGGACCCGCGCGCGGGAGCCGGGCAGTAAGCTCAGCACACACACGACCAGCGCGGCCAGGGCCCGGCTGCCATGCTCCCCCAAGGGCGACCTTCGCGCCGACGTGCGGCTGTGCAGATGACCTAGCATGCGGCTGCTCTGTAGACATCCTTGTGGCCCTGCCTGAAGTCCACCTACACGTCCATCGAGGCCCCGGGCCGCATATCCTGACGTGTGCGCGCAGCTTCGCACGCGCGCCTCTCTATGGATCTTCGCACATTGAAGTAACGGGTACAGGGCTTCTCAGCGCTCTCGGGAGCGCCCTGAGGGGTTTCGCCGTCACTTCTTTCGGTGAGACCCATTAGTGATGCTCGGCGTGGTCTGTGACTGGCGTGTGGCCGTGATAGGACCCCTGCTGGTGGAGGCGGTTGTGCAGCTCCCGGTGGGCGGAGGTCAGGAGGAGGCGCATCCGCTTGCGGGCGGCGTCATCGGCCCGGGTCCCGACGGTGTCGAGGTAGGCCAGCGCCCCCTCGATCTGCTCCAGAATCGTGACGGCGTCGGCAGCCGCCAGGAAGGGGGAGCCCTCCAGCTCCACCATCACCGGCGACGAGTGGGCTGCGATGATCTCGGGCTGGTCCTGGTAGTGCCCGCGCACGAGCAGGGCCAGCCAGGAGCTCCGGTCGAGGCGCACCGACCAATGCCCTGCGTCCTCATCCTCTCGCACTCGCTCGCTCTCTCTGGTCTCGCCGTTCACCACCAGCTCCACTCGCGACATCGGGACCGTCGTGCTCGCCACACGCCAGCTGACGTCTACGGTCCCGCCCGTGCCGTCCATCTTGATGCGGGAGCCCGGCGGCGCTCCCTCCACAGAGAACTCCAGCAGCGGGCCATAGGTGGCAAAGGTGCGCGCCCTTCGGATCGCCTCCTTCCAGGCCTCGTAGGTGAACTCCTGGCCCGGCTGGAGCTGCGCGTACGTGCGCACCGTCCCCACGGCTGTGGTGGCCGACATCTTGTCCGTCCCCCCGACGGCCGCGATCAGGTAGCCGTTGTTCAGGTACCGGTACCAGTCCGCGAGCGAGTAGGGGTCAATCCCGCCGTAGAGGTTGCTCCAAGAGGTCATCTCGACGGCATCGGCGGCGCCGGAGATCAGAGTCGCGGCTGTCTCGCCTCGGGGGTTGGGGAAGTGCGGGATGACCACCACGCCGTTCTGCTGCTTGCACTGCCGCGCCCACTCCGTCAGCAGTCGGCCCACCGGGTCACCGAGGGCCGACTCGTCAGGTCCCCCGGTCGTCGTCGGGGCGATGATGCTGCCCTCATAGCCCAGGAGCGAGATGTGGCCGAGCACGTGCTGTCGGTTCTCGGTGCCGACTCGCAGCAGGTGCTCCCCGTCGCCTCCGGTCTCCCGGGCTCCGAGCGTGGTTCTGCCGTCGAAGTCGCCGACGTTCGTCATCAGCTCGCCCCACTGGGAGGCGAGCAGGTTGACCACGTTGACCCCCTCGCCCGCGCCCTCCAGCAGCCCGGATTCCGGGGAGAGAAAGTGGACGTGCGTGTCCGCGCTCACCCAACCTCGTTCCCGCCAGGGCAGCACCTTCTCCAGCTCCACGACGATCTCTTCGGTCGCCGGGGTCACCCGGAAGACGCGCCGCACGGGCGCGATCTCGAACCCCTTCGACACCTCCAGGTAGACCTTTCCCAGGGGTAGGTCAATGCGCGTCTCGCCAGGGATGTAGGTGCAGTGGTGGATCCCCGCGTGGGAGAAGTCCACACTGTAGTCCTCGAACCAGGCCGGGTTCGGGATGCGGTGGCGGTCCACCGGAGCCAGGTACTCACCGGCCTGGCCGTGCACGTGCAGCTTCACTGGGACCGGCTTCCTGCTGGTCTTCTCGACGGCGCGGATCGTGACCGGCCGCTTGGCCGGGGCCACCTGCGCCATCAGCCGCGGCCCGCCGGAACGCTGCAGCTTCGCCACGGGGATCTTCCTGCCAGAGGCCAGGTGGAAGCGCGCGTCAGGATGGGCGGTGTATTCGACCAGCACCTCGCGTTCCGACACCTCCGGCAGGCGGTTGCTGTATGTGTTCGGCCAGTCCTCGGCCGGGTAGATGAAACGCTTGGAGACAGAGATCACCTGACCCAGGTCGAGGCGGACCTGGGGGAGCAGGCCCATCTCTCCCAGCGCCGGATCCAGGGCCTCGCCCCTGGGGAGCCGCAGGATCGCCTTCTCGCGCGTCCGCCACCGCAGAGGATGGGAGGAGACCTTGCCGGCAGAGATGGCCGAGAGGACCAGCGTCCCAGCGCCCGGCTCGAGGCGGATCCCGACGATCAGCTTCCGGGGATGCGGGTTCTTCCACGCCCAGAGCCAGTTGACCCATCGCCCAGAGTCGGCCGCGTCTGCACGCGTCTGGCTCCACCCCCACGCGCCCGCAACCTGCTCGTGGTGGGGGCGGACCGGCCGGGGCTTCGTGTGCGCCACGGCCTCGAAGCAGTTCTCGCCCCAGTGGCGCTGGAAGGCGCTGACCTGGTGTCGTCTGCGGATGGTGATGCGCTCCTCTGAGCCGTCCTGGTAGAGGATCACGTAGTCGGCGGCGCGCTCCCTGAGACGACCGAGGCCCGTCTTCCCGCGTGGGAAGCCGCGCTCATCTCGCTCCAGGGGCCGCAGGTCGGAGGTGTGCATGAAGACCAGCCAGGGCGCCCTGACGCCGTCAAGCCTGACGACCACCGGCTTCTCGTTGACCACGATCGCCTTCCCGACTCGGAAGGGGATCCCCCAGCCCACGCAGTCGCCGGTGGGCGCATGCTCGGAGGCGGCGGCCATCTGGTCGGAGACCAGGCCCGCAAGCTTGGACAGAGAGACCTTGCCTCTCAGCGCCACGGGCGCGAACAGGGAGGTGCGAGGTCCATCGGTGACGCTCGGCATAGCAGTGCTCCTTCTCACAAGAATGGACCCATCGGCGGATCACTCGAGAGGTCGTGCGCCGGTTATGTCGTCGTCCAGCACGCGCAGCATCTCCTCCAGCCTCTTCTCGGCGATGTGCGGGTTGAGGCGGGAGCAGGCCTCCGTGAACCAGGGTGTCGCCGCCTGCGGCTGGCCCAGGGCGATGTCGCAGAGGCCGCGGTAGTAGGCGGGAGCGAACTCGCGCGTGAAGCGCCTGGCGGCGGTCGCCAGCGGCTCGCGCGCCTCGGCGTAGCGGCCGGAGGCAAACAGCGCCTCGCCCACGAGCACCGCCACTCCCGGCTCGCGCCGCGCCTCTTCGGGCAGCCGCATCACCTGTTCAGCAGCGGCCTCGGCCTTGCCGAGTTGAAGGTAGGCGGAGGCCAGGGAAAGCGCCACCCACTCCTGGTCGGCACCGGCCTTCTCGGCCTCGCGGAGCGCGGTGACGGCACCCTCCAGATCGCCAAGTGAGATCGCCTCCTCGGCGAGCAAGGAGAGCCTTGCCTTCCGCCCCCGCAGGGCGGCCAAGGGGAAGAGGACCGTCTTCCGGACCGCCGAGGCCAGACGGAGGCCGAAGCCGGCCGGCCTGGCGTCCAGGCCTCCCTCGTCAGGGGTGAGCTGCTCCTCCAATGGGCGGGCCCGGTCACGCCGCTGCCAGAGATGCTGCTCAGCCAGGGAGAGCAGTCGCGCCTCGAGGCTCTCGTTCGCGTAGAGCAGGTGGGCCTTGATGAGCTCGACGCCCTCCCTCGTCCGTCCCAGGGCCAGGAGGGCGAGGCCAAGATAGGCCTGCACGAGCCGGTTGCCGGGGTCAAGACGGCCGGCGGCCGAGAAGGCTTTGCGCGCTTCCTCGAAGCGCCCGGCGTCGTACTGGATCTGACCGAGGAAGAGGGGTAGGGCATGGTTTCTGGGGGCAAGCTCGGCCGCCTGCCGCGCCTCCCCGACGGCCTCGCCGACCCGGCCGGCCGCGGCCAGGGCGAGGGCCCTCCTTCCGCGGGCGCGGGCGTGCCTGGGGAAGGCGGCGAGGACGCGGCCGAAGGCTTTCGCGGCCTCCCCAGGCTTGCCGGACCGCGCTGCCCGACAGGCAGCGAAGTAATCGCGATCCGCGCGCCACCGACTCACCGGCGTGGGACACATGGCCTCCCGACTTCTGCGCGCGCCCCGGCATCTCCCTTCCCAAGAGGCTCCAGGCGGGCCCACGGGGTTCCGATTGGTGTTGTGGGGCGTGTTGTGGCATAAACCCTTGGGGAGTCGGTAGATGTGCGCGAAGGGACGGTTGCGCCGCGAGCCGCGGTGGCGGCCACTATTCACTGCTCTGCTCTGCGCGATGCTGACGCTCGGAGGCCTGCGGGCTTCCTGGGCGGTTTCGTCCGTGCAGGTGGAGGTGCGGCCGGCGGAGGGGGGCCTGGCTCTCGCGGTCAGGGCGCCCAACGCGGGTAGTCTCGACCTGCGATCCTTCACTCTCGACGATCCGCCCCGCTTAGTCTTCGACCTCGCCGACGCGGCGCTGGCCCCCGGGCAGCTTGGCGTGCTGCCAGTGGCGACGGCTGGCATAGCCCAGGTGCGCGTCGGGCAGTTCCAGGCCGAGCCGAGCGTGGTGCGCCTGGTGGTTGACCTAGATGCCTTCCCGGCTCCCGCGTGGCAGTGGGCGACAGGTGAGAGCTCGGACGAGGCCCTTATCGTCCTCTCCGGCCTCGGTCCCGTGGACCTGAAGCCTGCGGCGGTCAAGGGGATCGGAGAGAACACGCTGATCCGCTTCCCGGGCGCGGCCAGGCTCCGGCGTCGGGCGGGGACCCTCGAAGAGCCCCCGCGCATCTACGCCGATCTCCTCGGGGCCGAACTGCCGGAGGCGCTCTGTCGGCAGGAGTTCGCCGAAGGCCTGGTCCGGGAGGTGCGGATGGGGCGCCAGGAGGCCGAGGAAGGCAAGCCCGTCGCCCGGATCGTGGTGGAGCTGCGGCAGGACGTGCCCCACGTGATGTATGCGGAGGGGCTTGACCTGGTAGTGGCGGTCGGACCCCAGCCCTGGGCGATGCCGGCCCCTCCTTACCAGGCCGCCGGAGGACTGAGGGGGAAACGGATAGTGGTGGACCCAGGCCACGGCGGCAAGGACATCGGGGCCCCCGCCCTCCCCGGTCCGCCGCCACAGCCGCCGTTCGAGAAGGACCTCACCCTCGACATCGGCAAGCGGCTGGCCGCACTCTGTCGATCGGAGGGGGCCGAGGTGACGATGACGCGCGAAGACGACACCTACGTGACCCTCCAGAGGCGGGCGGCGATTGCGAACGAGCTGAAGGCGGATGTCTTCGTGAGCGTCCACTGCAACTCACACGCCTCGCCCAATGCGCTGGAGGGGACGAGCGTGTACTACGACCACGCGCACAGCATCGAGCTGGCCCGCCTGGTGCAGCAGGAGATGGTGGCGGCGCTGGGCACGGTGGACAAGCACGTGCGCAACGCTAACTTCGCGGTGATCCGGAGGACGCGAGGGCCAGGGGTCCTGGTCGAGACCGCGTACATCAACCACGAGGGCGACCGCGAGCGGCTCATGAATCCGAACTTCCGAGAGCGCGCGGCGCGTGCTATACTCCAGGGCGTGATGCAGTTCCTATCGCAGAACCCAGAGCAGGGCAGCCCCTAGACATGAGCCGGCGACGACGCAAGCCCCGCGGCCCGGGCCTGGCGCTCGCCCTGGTCGCGGCCTTCGCGCTGGGAGGGCTGGCGGGCTGGTCGCTCCACCCGAGGTACGAGCAGTGGCGCGGGCGGCAGCAGGGCTCCTCGAGCCCTACAGCCCGTTCGGCCCAGGGGCCTTCGCGGCGCAACGGCCGGCCCCCGCGTACGGCAGCGAAGCTCTACTTCGCGCGAATCATCGGCGGCCAGATCCGGCTAGTGGGGGTGAGGCGAGAGCTTCAGGGCGGCCCGCATCCGGCGGAGGCCGCGCTGGAGGAGCTGATCTCGGGGACGGTGCCGACGGGATGCCTGCGGCCGCTTCCCTCGGGTGCGAGGCTCCGAAGTGTGCGCGTCAGGTCAGGACTGGCCACGGCCGACTTCGGCCGGGAGCTGGTCTCGGGGTTCAAGGGCGGGTCCGATAACGAGGGAGTGACGGTGTACGCCGTTGTCAACACTCTCGCCTCCCTTCCCGAGGTCAAGCGGGTGCAGATCCTGGTGGAGGGGGGCAGGATCGACAGCATCGGCGGGCACCTCGATACCAGCGGCCCGCTGGCGCCGGATGATGAGCTGGTGATTCCCCGATAGCCGACCTGCTCCTCCCCCAGTGGTGTGTCCCGGTGCCGGCGCGGAGGGCGGTCTCGTGCCTCGCGGCCTGCGTCTGGCCCATCGGGCTTCTCTCCTTGGTATCACACAATGGTCTGCACTGATTGCCTGCCGCAGAAGCGCCCCCGGGTCAAGCAGAAGGTGGGTGATCCCGTGGGCATGAGAGGCGGGAGGTGCAAGCCTCTACTACTGAGTCTCGCCCAACGAAGTAAGTGCGAGACTCAGACAGAGCAGCCCTGGAGCCTGCTGCAACCCTCAGCCACGTTACTTCCATAGGCGAAGGGCATTAGCGCGGCGGCCGCGGCGTTGCCGTATGCGCCGCTGTATGCTAGACTGCATGCGACAACTGGCCCCGCAAAGGCTGTGAAGGGGAGGAGTAGGCGGACCCCTGCGGCACAGAGAGCCGGTGCTGCTGCGATACCGGCCCGCGAGTCTGCCGAAAGACACCCCGGAGCTGCAGACCGATCTCGCCTCGGCGAGGGTAGGCTCTGCCGGAGTCCTCCACCGTTAGCGGGAGGGCGGCATCGCCAGGCCGGCCGTGCCGACAGAGCGCCCCGACGTGCGGTCGGGGAATCAGGGTGGCACCACGAGCGCCTACAAGGCCTCTCGTCCCTGCAACTTCAGGGACGAGGGGCTTTCTGCATCTGTGGGCGCTCGATATCACCATAGGAGGTGTCTCGTGGAACGGACACTGAGCGTCGAGGTAGCAGGGCGGATTGGCGAGCGCGTCACCGTGATGGGCTGGCTGCACGCCGTGCGGGCGTTCGGCGGGCTGACTTTCGCCGTCGTACGCGACAGGGGGGGCATGGTGCAGGTGGTCACGGAGGATGACGCCGACGCCAATCTCCTGCGCGGCCTGGGCGCGGAGTCCGTGCTCGCGGTCTCCGGCCGGGTCGCGCCCGAGGAGCGCGCGCCGATGGGGGTGGAGATCAGGGCGGAGCAGATAGAGACGATCTCTGTTGTCTCTGACGCGCTTCCGCTTCAGATCAACAAGCGATCGCTGTCGGCCGGACTCGATGCCCAGCTCGACCACCGCGCACTCAGCTTGCGCGCGCCGCAGGTGAGCGCGGTCTTCCGAGTCCAGCACGAAGTGGCGACATCCTTCGCGGAGTTCCTGACCGCTCAGGGCTTCACGAGGATCCACACACCCAAGATCGTGTGCGCGGGCGCGGAAGGCGGAGCCGATATCTTCTCCGTCGACTACTTCGGGGAGCGCGCGTACCTGGGTCAAAGCCCCCAGTTCTACAAACAGATCATGGTCGGCGTCTTCGAGCGGGTGTTCGAGGTCGCGCCGGCATACCGCGCGGAGAAGCACGACACCGCGCGCCACACGAACGAGTTCACTAGCCTTGACCTGGAGATGGGGTTCATCGGAAGCCACGAGGATGTGATGGCCATTGAGAACGCGTGGCTCCGGGACCTGGCAGACCGGTTGGGAGAGCGCTGCCGCCCCGAGTTCGGACTGCTCCAGGCTGAGATGCCCGAGGTCCCCGAGCGTATCCCGCGTGTTCGGCTAGGGGAGGTCCAGGACGCCGTAGGTCGGTGCGTCGGTGAGCCCGATCTGGACCCCGAGGGCGAGCGCCTCGCCTCGGCATGGGCGAAGGAGCGGTTCGATAGCGAGTTCCTGTTCGTGACCCACTATGGCACGGAGAACCGCCCGTTTTATGCGATGGACGATCCGGGGGACCCGCAGCTGACCCTGAGCTTCGACCTCCTGTTCCGCGGTTGGGAGATCACGACTGGGGGACAGCGATTGCACCGCCATACGGACTACATCGAGAAGATGCGGCGGCGCGGGCTCGACCCTACGCGCTTCGGCTTCTACCTGGAAGCCTTCGGACTTGGGATGCCCCCGCATGGCGGGCTAGGAACCGGACTAGAGCGGATCACAGCCCGGCTCCTGAACCTGCCGAATATCCGTGAGGCGACCTTGTTCCCAAGAGATCGAAGTCGCCTGGTTCCGTGAGCGCGCGCAATCCCCACAGGGAGGCAGGCAACCCCTCTACGAACTTGCTCTGCTCCACTGGCGAGAGACGGATCATCCTGGCTGATCACGTAGAGGTGGACAGCCGAGCGCGACAGAAACGGCGTTGCGTAGCGGAAGCAGCGACCGACGAACGGGAGGCCAGCAGTGAACCACGGGCTTGCCTATCTGGCGCACGACTTCGCCCGGTTCTACGACTGGACTCACGATGGCCTAGAAGACGACATCCCGTTCTACGTCACCATGGCTCGTAGGTACTGCGGCCCGGCCTTGGAGTTGGCCTGTGGCACAGGGCGCCTCACGATACCTCTGGCTCGGAAGGGAATCAGGGTCACTGGCATCGACATCTCCCCGGAGATGCTCCGGATTGCGGAGATGAAGCTGAGCCAGGAAGCCGCCGAGGTGCGCGACCGCGTTCGACTGCTGCAAGGGGACATGCGCGACTTCGATCTGGGGGAAGCGGCGAACCTGGCGTTCATCCCCGCGGCGTCCTTCTTCCATCTGCATGCTGAGTGTGAGCAGACCAGTTGCCTGTCGTGCGTGCACCGGCACCTTTCGCCTCGCGGAGCGCTTGTGGTTGACCTGATCCCAGCTGAGAGGATGGCCAACCAGGTGGTCGGTGAGACGCACACCGTGAGAAGTGGGGTCTGCTCGGCCACTGGGAAGATGACCCAGGAGCTGAACCGCAAGCTCTCGATAGACGAGTCGGCTCAACGCGTGACAGTCGAGCACACCTATGCGGAAGCGGAATCTGACGGCAGCGAGAAGCGCTACGTATTCGTGCAGGACTACACGTGGGTGACCGAAAGCCAGATGCGCGGGTTGCTGCGGAAGGCCGGCTTCAAGGATGCAAGCATCTTCGGCGGCTACGACTTCCAGCCGTTTGGCAGCGAATCTGCCCGGATGATCTTCCTGGCCGAGAAGTAAGAGCCGGGGAACCACGTCACGATGTGACCGGACCCCGCGGAGGTATCCGAGGGGCGCCGGCGAGCTGCTGCCAGTCGCGCGGGGTTGCGCGGAGCTGCCGCGGCTCAGCGGGGTTCGTCGACAGGGGTCTGTCCACAGATGCTGCCGGGGCTGACCTACTCGGTGAGCACGTCCAGCGCAGGGCGTCAGGTCCCAAGCATGTGGAGCCCCAGACGAAGGATAGGCGGCGAGATCGTCCAAGATCATGCCCCGGGAGCGTGGAGACCGATATGAGACTCGCTACTGCTCTGGCCGTGCTGATGTGCGTCGGGCTGGTGGCCGGGTGCGACAATCCCTTGGAGATCGACCGGCAGACCGAGATCGAGATCGGCCGCCAAGGGTCGGCCGACCTGGAGGCCAAGTACGGGGTCGTCAGCGACCCGGGCATGCTGCGTCGTCTGACGGCGATCGGCCGGCAGGTCGCGGCCGTATCCGGGGAGCCGGACCTGCCGTGGACCTTCAAGGTGCTGGATGACAAGAGCGTCAACGCGCTGGCCCTGCCAGGAGGCTTCGTGTACGCCACGCGGGGCATGATGGACTACGTCAAGAGCGACGACGAGCTGGCGGGGGTGCTGGCGCACGAGGCGGTGCATGTCGACCACCACCATGCGAAGGCGGGGATCGAGAAGGCGATGACGCAGGGCCTGCTCGTGGAGCTGGTCACGGGGAAGAGCTCCGCGGCCATCCGGCAAGCGGCGCAGATCGCCGTTGACCTGGAGATGCGGGAAGGGTACCGGGATAAGGAGTACGAGGCCGACCACTACGGCACGCTCTACACCTTCCGAGCAGGCTACAGGGCGACGGGGCTGAGAGACCTCCTGAGCTATCTGTACGAGAAGGAGGGGGACCCCAGCCGGATCACGTGGCTGCTGCAGAGCCATCCGCCGCTCTCGAAGCGGATCAAGCGGCTCGACGAGTACGTCCCCACGCTGACGGGGAGGGGCGCGCCGCCGGGCTAGGGGCCCGGGCCCTCCGCTGTGCGGAGGGGGCGGCTGGCGCCGCTCGCGGGGCAGCGGGGCAGGTCAACGAGGGTGTACGGACGGCCCCAGGAAAGCAGGGGTCCGCCCATGGCCGCGGTGCTCGCCAGCGCCGCGTGCAGCCCCCGTGGGGCCGCAAAGACGAAGCACTGCGCCGTGGCGGACAGGGAGCCGCCACGGCGCGCCAGTTCGGGCCCGCCTGCGGCGGGCGGAAACAGACCTGGATTGTCCTGGCAGCCTGCTAGGCGGCCACCACGGCGACTACGCGGTCGCCGTCGCTGAGGCGGATGCCTCGAACGCCTTGCGCTCCCCGGCCCATCTGACGAAGCTCGTCTGCGGCGAACCGAATGGCCTTGCCGCTGGCGGTGACGACCATGACGCTGCCAGCGGTGAGCGCCGCGGCGCCAACGACCTCGTCGCCGTCAGCCAGGCCCATGGCAGCGACTCCGCCGCCGCCGCGGCCCTGCTGTCGGAACTCGTCAACCGCGGTCCGCTTGATCATGCCCTTCTTGGTAACCAGCACGACGTCCATTTGCGCACGCCTCCTTTGCACTGGGGTGCTGTGCCCCCGGTATTCCGGAGAAAAGCTACCACGCGGCCCCAGAACGTTCTAACGCCGCTTGCAGCCCACGGGCGCCCCTGGGGGCTGTGGGCGGACCAAACGGTGCAGGTTTTCGCTGCCCGCCAGCGAAAACCTCGCCCCATCCAGCGCAGGGAGCCAGAGTATGACGACACCTTCGTCAGGAGCCCGTTACGTGGGCCCGTACGCGGTAGAGCACTCCCGTCCGGTGTTCGAGAGCCCGTGGCTGAAGGTGCGGGAGGACCAGGTGCGAGGTCCTGGGGGGAGCGAGGCGAGCTTCAGCGTGGTGACGATGAGGCCCGGGGTGACGGTACTGGCGATGGAGGAGTCTGGGGAAGTGCACCTGGTCCGGGAGTTCAAGTACGGGCTGGGCCAGGACTCCCTGGAAGGGGTCAGCGGGGCGATAGAGTCGGGGGAGACGCCGGAGACGGCGGGGCTGAGGGAGCTCGGGGAGGAAGTGGGGCTGGTCGCGTCTGAGTGGGTCGACATGGGCGTAGTCAACCCGTTCACGACCATCGTGAACGCGCCGAACCACATGTTCCTCGCCCGGAAGCTGAGCCCGACGCGCCCAGCGCCGGAGGCCGCGAAGAGGCTGGAACACGTGACAATGCCCCTGGAGGAGGCGCTGAGGCTTGTGCTCAGGGGCGAGATCACACATGGGGCTTCGTGCGTGCTGATCCTCAAGGCGCATCTGCTCGTGGAGCGGGAGGCGCGGAGGCAAGGCAGGTAGGCGCTTCGACCCGCCGACGCAGCACCCCCAACAGGGTCACTACGAGAAGCGCGGCGCCTAGCGGTGTGGCCAGAGCACCAGGACGCGCTGGAGGAAGGCCCTGACCCAACCCGGCTTCCGGCGCGGTTCAGCCGGTCAGGCGGCCGAGCTCGACACCTCTGGCCAGAGCCTCGAGGTTCACGGCG
>Ga0315277_10006699_pt1 | contig 15006 bp, 19 predicted proteins | sample YL17G05_15_MG_FD_203695 | JGI IMG/M metagenome (GOLD analysis project Ga0315277, IMG submission 203695) | Sediment microbial communities from Yellowstone Lake, YNP, Wyoming, USA - YL17G05_15 | ecosystem: Environmental > Aquatic > Freshwater > Lake > Sediment | place: USA: Wyoming | collected...
CTTCCTGGTGGAAGGGATTGTCAGTATTCCGCTCAATCCATTGCCAGCGCACCCGGCGCTGACCAGCAGCGGCATCCAGTTTCTCCCAGAGGTCACGGTTAGCACGCCGCTGCCACCCTTTAGCCATACAGCCATACAGGTACTGGCTGTCGGTATATACTAATATTTCCGAACCCGGTGGAGTCTGCAGAATGCTTTCCAGCGCCGAAGTAATCTCCATACGGTTACCGGTAGTTTTCCTGGCTATGCCGGAAAAAACACGCCTCTGGCTATCCTCAACAACCACCGCCGCCCAGCCTCCCTGGTCCAGTACCGGATTATAGGCCCCATCGGCATGTATCACAACCATACTAACCCCCAACCTGGCAGAAGGGCCGGTCTTTGGGTACATGCCCCTCTGTTAGGTGGTGACGTAATGGTTTGCGGGCAACGGCCTCTTTAATTAAGTCTTTCAGCCCTGCCGAAGGTATTCCCCGGCGTAAAGGCCCCCTCAGGTCTACTTCATCGCTGGATAACAAACACAATCGTAGCTTGCCATCAGCGGTAAGACGGAGCCGACTGCACTGAAAGCAAAAATGCTCACTGACCGGAGTAATGAACCCCACAGTGCCCTTAGACTGAGAAAAACGAAAATACTTGGCCGGACCATTCCCAACACTGGGCAGGCAAGGCTCCAGTTTCCCCAGCGTTTCTATACGCCGCCTCATCTCAGCAACCGACACAAGCTGAGACGCTGTATTGCCCTCACCAACCACAGGCATCAGTTCGATAAAGCGCACATGCCACTCCTCGTTGATGGTCTTTGCGGCAAAATCAACCAGCTCGTCATCATTGACGCCAGCCATAACCACCATATTAAGCTTGACCGGGTTAAGGCCAGCCGACCTGGCGGCCTCAATGCCCTTAAATACATCCTCAAGATTACTCTGGCCACGGGAGATGAGCTTAAATTTGTCCGGCTTCAGGGTATCCAGGCTTACATTAACTCGTCGTAACCCGGCAGATTTAAGCTCAGCGGCATAACGACTCAGCAAAATGCCATTAGTGGTCAGGGAAATATCGTCTATGGCGCTTGTCTGAGCAATCATCTCTACCAGTCGAGACAATCCTGACCTCACCAGCGGCTCGCCACCCGTAATTCTCACCTTGCTGATACCCAGTTCGGCGGCTGCTTTGATTATAGAGTGGATTTCCTCATAGGTAAGAATATCTTCGTGAGATATCAGGTGTATACCAGAAGTCGGCATACAATAAACGCAGCGTAAATTGCAGCGGTCAGTTACCGAAACACGCAGATAATTTATTGGTCGTTGGAAGGAATCAGAAAGTCCGGTCACAGCTAATATCTCTTCGTGTCATTTTATCCAGTTTAACTCCTGGCTAATCTCTCCAGTTTCTGGCGTAGCTTTCTGGCGGCTTGCCCGCGATGGCTAATCTGACTCTTCATTTCCAGGGGCAGTTCAGCCATCGTCTTACCCAGTTCAGGTAGATAGAATACCGGGTCATAACCAAAACCTTGCTTACCCCTGGGCTCAAAGGTTATGAACCCCTGACATTCGCCAGAAAACAGCTCTGCTTCACTCCCAGGCATTGCCAGGGCTATAACACATCTGAAACGGGCGGAGCGCTTCTCCCAGGGTACGTCCTTAAGCCTGGCTAGCAGATAATTGACCCGGTCTTTGTCTGAAGCAGCTTCACCAGCATAACGCGCAGAGAGGGGGCCAGGTTCACCACCCAGGGCGTCAACCTCCAATCCCGAATCATCCGCCATTGTCAGAAGTCCGCTTTCTTTAGCCAAGGTCACCGCTTTTAATCTAGCATTATCCTCAAGGCTTTGTCCAGTCTCATCAACTGCCGTCTTTATGCCCTGTTCCGCTAAAGTAACTATCTCAAAGGGGAGGTTCTTGAGCAGATGTTTACATTCACGCACTTTACCCGGATTGTTGGTCGCTAAAAGCAGTTTAGGGAGCAATGTAACTCTTTCAGATGCTGCCGATGAACTCATCGAGGGTCATAGCTGCCATAGTAATAGTATGAAGGGTACCCCTGGAACTCAACTCCAAAGCTATCTTAGTTATGGTCTTGTTATCCGGTGCTTCCAGAATATTTATGAAGTCGTAAGGACCAAGCAGAGCGTATTGGGCCAGTACTTTCGCTCCCATAGCTTCCACCTCCCGGTTGACCTCTTTAATCCTTTCCGGGCTTTTCTTAACCGTTACCCTGCCCTCATCGGTCAAGCTGGTAAGCATCACATAGATTGCCATGCTTGTAACCTCCCGCTCAAATATCGGACCCCTGCCATCCGGTCAGTCAAGGCTAACAAATCTGCCCTGCAGCTTGTTCATTACCTGAGGCATGGTGGTATATTCCATCTGTTCCAAGGGCAAGCGGTGCGGTTCAAAGGGACCATGACGGCGCATGATATCAGCCATCACGTTTGCTTGCTCACGGGCGTGATTAAAGGATATATCGGCAAACATATCACGCGGCCCCACCAGCTTACCGCTCGACAGTTGAAACCCAATCGCCACTACTCTGGGTGGTCCATCAAAACGGGTCGGGGTGCTATCACAAACAGCTACCGGCATAAGAGGACCCTGATGTGAACCCCGCATCCACCCCTCCACCAGGATTGGAGCGGTAAAGGGTTCAAGTATTTCGCCTACTGCCGGAAACTCGCCCTGGGAGCGAATAATACAGACCGGGTCGTCCTTGCCCACGTATCGCCCGGCTATAAAAGATAGACGCTGGGTAGAAGACACCGCCGCTATCTTATTGCTCTGGCGATGATAGACTGCCTTAACAGCAAAATGTGACGGCGCTCCAATAAGCACCAACAGGTCATAAATCTCCTCAGGGGCATTAAAGGTTATCTTCCTGTGCTCTTTGACATCGTGCACTTCAAAGCTAAAACCGTCATGCATGTTCTCAGCAATAACCAGCCCTATGGTATTGAAGGGGTCAGCAAATATCTTATATAGCGGCATGTTCCAGGCTCCGGCCGCGGTCTTATCAGCCATGAGAATTATAACCGTCTCCGCAGCCCGCTCCTCGAACTCCATCTCAGCCACCCCGGGCCCCATCCCTTTGACATTACCCGAAAAAGCATCAGTTAACAAATCCTGACCCGCGCCGTGAAGTTTCAAGGCTTTGGCTACCTCGGTACAGCTGACGAAGGTATCCCACGCCAGTTTATGGATTTTCTCACTCTCCTCGCCCTTCTGGTGGGTCATTATCAATTGCAGGTCGTCTCCGCACTTGGTTACATGATAGTCAACCAGTAACCCATTGCCCTTAGCCTCAGCCAGGCACTCCTTAGCCCTGGCTAAAACATCAGGATGAGACACGGAATGCCCGACATAACCACCGACATCGGCTTTCAGTACACTCAAGGTAATGCGCATAGCTCCCCCCCTAAAATGATGATAAAAAATCTCCGAACTAAGTCTACGTAAAGCCAGTTTATCAACTTACTCCATACATGTCAAGGAAGCTAACGACTACCAACGCCGCGGTAATAATGATATAATTCATAAGTCGGAGAAAGAGAGGTAGTACCATAGAAATAATCCCGGCCATAGACCTTAAAGAAGGTAGATGCGTTCGCCTGTACCAGGGTGACTATAAACAGGAGACAGTTTTCTCTGATGACCCGGTAGAGGTCGCTCTGAAATGGCAATCGCTGGGTGCGTCGAGGCTCCATATCGTTGACCTGGACGGTGCCGCTGCTGGTGAACTCCGCAACCTGGAGATTATCAAAGAGATAGCGCGTGCCGTGTTAGTCCCCACCGAATTGGGCGGCGGCATCCGCCAAATGGAGACGATAGGACAATTACTTAAAGCCGGCATAGAACGCGTTATCCTGGGCACAGCCGCCGTGGAAGACCGTGAACTGGTAGCAAAGGCATGTCTCAACTTTGGCGAAGCTATTGTTGTCGGCATTGATGCCAGGGACGGGCAAATCGCTGTCCGTGGATGGCGGCAGCAGACAAAACTGGGGACCCTGGAGCTTGTCCGGTCCATGATAGAGATCGGGGTAAAGCGCTTCATCTATACTGATATTAGTCGTGACGGCACGCTTACTGAGCCTAATTTTTCAGCTATCTTTGAACTGGTCAATGCCACCCGCTTTCCTGTCATCGCCTCCGGCGGTATTTCTTCCGTAAATCATCTTATCATGCTAAAGAAACTCGGCGTGGAAGGCGCTATAGTAGGCAAGGCACTCTATACTGGAGACATCAACCTGAAACAAGCCCTGGCCGCACTTAGCTAGCTAGAGGCAACCCGCCAACAAAAGGTAATTAGTAGAAGCAAGGGGGGTGAACTTCATAAGTAGCTTACAGTATAAGGATAAAGGGCTTATCCCAGCTATAGTTCAAGATGCCGATACCGGTGAAGTGCTCATGTTAGGTTATATGAACGAGGAAGCGGTGCGCCGGACCCTGTCCAGTGGTGAAGTGTGGTTCTACAGTCGCAGCCGACAGGAGCTATGGCACAAGGGAGAGACCTCAGGCAACCGCATCAAAGTGCGTTCGATACGGAAAGACTGCGATAGCGACACCATTCTGGTTATCGCACAGCCGATGGGCCCGGTATGCCACACCGGCAACAAGACCTGCTTCTTTGCAGAGCTAACGGAAAAAGACTTAGACGATTCCAAGAGTGTCTAAGCTGCCCCCTCGAGCTGGTCAATTTCCACTGCCTTTTTCAATGCCGCTAGTGCAACCTCTAGCTGACTGTCATCAGGCTCTCTGGTAGTTAGCGATTGTAGCCACAGTCCGGGAGCCAGGATAGCTTTGACCAGGTTATTCTTATGTCTGGCGGAGAAATAGATTATCTCGTAGCTGATAGCGGCTATTACCGGTATGAGGACGATTCGAGACAATACCATCAACCATACCGAGGGCAGACCAACCAGGGCAAAAACAATTATGGCTATAATAAGAACCACAAATAGAAAACTGGTACCACAACGTACGTGTGCCGTATTGTATTTCTTGATTGCCTCCACTTCAAGGAGAGCACCGTCTTCATAAGCGTTCACTGTCTTGTGCTCAGCACCGTGATAGGCAAAAACACGCCTGAGGTCAGGTAACAACGCTACCAGCTTAAGATAAGCGATGAAAATAATCATCCTGATACAGCCCTCGATGAGATTGAACACTACCGCTGAATTGATATAAGGTTCAATCAGTCTGGTAAGAAAAAGAGGTCCCATAAAGAACAGCCCAACAGCCATAGCCAATGCAAAGACTAGCATGGACCAGAGTAATGCTCCCGGGACATTTGCCTCTTCCTCGGCCAAGGACACATTGGCTGAATACAGCAGCGCCTTAATACCCAGAGTCAGTGCCTCGATTAAGACAACGACACCCCGTATCAACGGGGTCTTCCTCATCCAGCCGGTGTACATGGCTCCCAGCGGCCGGGTGTCTATTGCCAGGCTCCCGCCGGGACGGCGCACGGCAATTACCACAGCCTTTCGCCCCCGTATCATTACCCCTTCAATGACCGCCTGCCCGCCATAGTGAAATCTCTCTTCCATATCAATCTACCAATAAAAAAGGAGCGGTCTTCTATTCCCGCTCCTGTTCCAGCAATCTACGGTTAGTTTATCCCTCCATCTTGTAGCGCCGCTTAAACCGCTCCACACGCCCGGCGGTATCTACCATTCTGCGTTCACCGGTAAAGAATGGATGGCACTTACTACACAGCTCAACTTTCAGTAGCTGCTTGGTAGAGCCGGTAGTAAAAGTATTGCCACAAGCACAAACTACCTTGGCATCCGTATAGTATTTGGGATGAATCTTCTCTTTCACGCCTTTCAGTCAGCATACACGCTGACTTTCCTCCTGTTGTTCCTGATAGGCTCGAATTTAACAACGCCATTAATGAGAGCAAAAAGGGTGTAATCCCTGCCCACCCCTACATTATTACCCTGGTGTATGCGCGTGCCCCGCTGCCGGACCAGTATTGTCCCGGCATCCACAGTCTGCCCGGCATACCTCTTGACTCCAAGCCGCTTTGCCTTGCTATCGCGTCCCAAGTGCGTAGAACCGGCTCCCTTTTTATGTGCCATTTTCCGTCACCTCTTTTTTGCGCCGGCGCACCACTTTTTTGGGCTGCTCAGCCGCTGACTCCGCCCCAACTATCTTATCTATGACTAAGCCGGTGTAAAGTTGGCGGTGTCCTGTCTTTCGGCGATAACGCACCTTAGATTTGAACTTAAAGACAATGGTCTTCTTACTTCGGGTCTCCCCCTGTGAAGTGGCAACTACCCTGGCCCCTTCAACAGTAGGCGTACCCACCTTTACATTATCGCCATCAGCAACAAGCAACACCCTTCCCAGCTCAACAATCCCCCCCTCAGCCACATCCAGCCTGTCCACGTATACTTTCTGACCAGGGGTCACCTTATATTGCTTTCCGCCAGTCTCAATAACAGCGTAAATTTTAAACCTCCGTGGCTTATTTTACCAGTTGCTATCAGGAAATGCAACCCATTAAGAATCGCCGGCAAGGCAGACCGACGAAATCCACACAGGATTCAGGGCGCAGGCTCTACCAAACTGAATACCGCTACTATATCAATTCCAGCGGTTTTCTCACCAGTAGTAAAGGTAATTCCCCTTCGAACAGAATCTTCTGAGCCACACTGCCAAAAGCCCAGCGGGTGATGGTTGAACCGCCTCGTCCAGCCATTATCACCAGGTCTACCTTAGCCGTCTTCTCCTGTTCCAGAATCTCCGCCGCTGCATCAGCACCCAGCGTTACCTTGTGTGTTACCGGGATACCTTTCGCTCTTATACCACTCTCTACCTCATTGAGGTAAGAGCGGACACGCTTCTCCTCTTTTGCGGTGCCAGGAACCATGACCATAGGCGCGTAAGCGTCAGTGTCACTGGTTAAAGCTTTACCTTCTACCATTCGATAAAGAGTAATGCTGGCCCTCAGGCTTTTAGCCAGCTCCACGGCGTAGGGCACGGCCATTTCACTGGTTTTGGAGCCATCCAGCGAAACGAGTATCCGATTTATTAAATTCTTTTTGCCCTCCACCGGGCGAGGCTCTTTGACTCTGATAAGTAAGACAGGTGTATTCACTGCCCGGACAACCTTATCGGCCACACTACCCATCCACCAGAACTTGAATCCAGAGCTACCATGCGAGGTAACGATAGTCAGCTTTATATCGTTTTTTTCAATATATTCACGGATAGTATCAGCCGGCTCTCCACGCAAAATTTCGGTACGCAAGGTCCAGTCTTCGCACCGGGGGAACCTTTTCTCTATGTAGCTCTGCACACCCTTACTCACTTCCCTGAGATAGAGCTGGTGCATGGGAATAAAGGACTGCTGCTCTGAAGGATAGACATGAAGTAGAATCAACTCAGAACCCAGCCTTGCGGTAAGCTCTGCTCCATAAGCAATAGCTGCTTCAGCCAGCCGAGAACCGTCGAGAGGCATAAGAATTCGCCCAAACACATTCTCCTCCTTCAATATAGTTCGAATGAATTTCCCGATTATAAGACAGATACCAGGAGAAGTCAACTGGCTTCGCCCTGCCTGCGGGTTTTACCTTTGAGCGTTTGCCACAGTTCCCGTACCTTTACTTCCAGGTCAGCCAGGCTGCCATCGTTATTGATAACCACATCGGCGTGTTTTACCCGCTCCTCATTTGCTATCTGAGAACGGATACGGGCCAGAGCCTCCGCTTCAGAGAGCCCGGCCCGTAGTTCCAGCCGTTTGAGCACTGCAGTCTCAGGCGCTATGGTAACCCAGACCTCGTCCACTAGTGGAGCCCAGCCGCCTTCCATTAATAGAGGAGCTTCAAGCACCACCACATCTTCGCCCTGCCGCTGGTAATCTTCAAGCCGTGCCTTCACCATATCATATATCCGGGGGTGCATTATGCGGTTTAACATAGCTAAAGATTCGGGACTCCCGAATACTATCTTACTCAGCTTCACCCGGTCTATTTTACCTTCAGGGGTAAGGACCTGCCGCCCGAAGGCAGCCACTACCTTCCGCCTTGTCTCGGTATCATTGTCTAAGGCTTCACGCGCCAATTTGTCGGCATCAACGACAACCGCACCCATCTCAGCCAGGAAGCGGGATACGGTACTTTTGCCACTACCTATGCCGCCGGTAAGTCCTATGACCTTTATCATCTTTCCCCAAATGAGTCTAACTATTGGCAGCCCTGCCGTCAAGGTAGGTGTACTGCTGAACTAACTCAGGAGGGAAGCATGAATCATAGTTCCGAACAAAATATTAGAACGGCAAAATCATTATTGCCAAATCATCCCTTCTCCCCGCATAGCAGGAAGTTTCGCCTCAAGCCTGTTATCCTGTTATAATGTGAATGTCCGGCAAGGGGGAATCTCATGCCTATCGACTGGGTAACTATGGCTATATTAAGCACCGTCGTGCTCGGCGCAGTGAATATCATTGATAGTCACCTGATTTCCAAACGGATGCCAAGCCTGCAAGCTTTCTTGCTGGCAGCCGGCATCGGCTCCCTGGTTTATGGACTAATATTTCTCCGCTTCTTCCCGCTGCAAACAGGCGTCGGCACCTGGCCATTAGTGTTGTCAGTAGTCTCCGCCATAGCCAGGACTGTATCTGTGCTTATTGTATTCTACACTCTAAGAATAGAAGAGGTGTCACGCGTTATACCGATGGCCAGCACTTATCCCATCTTCGTGGCTATCATCGCTATTCCACTTCTGGGAGAGACACTGGGCTTTCTGGAATGGATAGCGATAATTATCGTAGCTGCCGGGGGAGTAATCGTCTCAATCAAGCAGAGTCCTGGCGGTTCTACCACGTGGATGGGCAAAGCTTTCTTCCTGCTTATCGCCTCCAGCCTGCTCATGGCGGGAGCAAATGTAGCCTCCAAGTATGCTTTAACATATATCTCTTTCTTGAATATGTACTTTATTACTGTCCTCTGCATGGCTGGCATTTTCATGCTAGTCTCTTTTCGCCCGCGTGTATTCAAAGAGTTGCTCAGCATGAGACAGCGGAACTCAGCCATAGCCCTGCTCCTCCTTGATGAGTCACTGGTGGTAATAGGCATAGTGGCGATGTTCTGGGCAATGGAGACCGGGCCGGTATCTCTGGTTTCGGCTATTGCCAGCAGCCGTCCCATATTTGTCCTGATATACGCCCTGATACTGAGCCGTACTTTGCCAATGTTTCTGGAGTGGCAATCCGGCAAGTTAATGCTGGCAATACGGGTAGTTGCCGCTGTTCTGATTGTCGGTGGCATATCTATTATCTATTTGAGCTGAAGAGTCTTCTCACGCATGGTCCCGAAGCCAGGTGGTATAATAAAAATAAGAGCTAACAGGAAGTGCAAATGCATGAGGCAATGCTTTACCAAAAACTGCCCGACTCCCGAGTGCGCTGTAATATCTGCCAGTGGCGCTGCCGCATAAATCCGGGTAAGTCTGGTGTTTGCCAGATGTACCATAACGAAAGCGGCGTGCTTTACAATTTGAACTATGCCCGGACATCGTCGATTGCCGCTGACCCCATCGAAAAGAAGCCTTTATTCCATTTCTTCCCGGGCAGCGCAGCCTTGTCCCTGGGTAGCTGGGGTTGCAACTTCCACTGCCAGGACTGCCAGAACTGGGAAATTTCCTGTCCCGTGAATAGCGACCTGTCGCGCAAGTCGCAGGAAGTCCAACCTCAACTGGCTATAGAACTGGCGGAACGCTACAAGTGCCGCGGTATTGCCTGGACCTATAATGAGCCGAGCATGTGGTTTGAGTATACTCTGGACTCAGCCAAGCTGGCCAAGAAAAACAACCTTTATACCGTATACGTAACCAATGGCTACCTGTCTGCTGAGGCGCTGGATACTATCGGACCGTACCTGGACGCCTGGCGGGTTGATATTAAGGGCTTTACTGACTCATTCTACCGTGAGCTGGCAAGGATAGGCCGCTGGCGAGGTATTCTCGAGGTGGCTAAACGGGCTAAAACTAAATGGAACATGCATGTCGAGGTTATTACCAATATTGTACCCACTATGAACGACGACGACCAGCAGCTTGAGGCCATCGCTAACTGGATAAAGGATGAGCTTGGTGAGCTAACTCCATGGCATGTTACCAGATTTTACCCACACCGGTATATGAGCCACCTGCCGCCGACTCCAGTATCCACCATTGAGCACGCCTACGAAATCGGTAAGAAAGCCGGTCTCAAGTTCGTCTACGCCGGCAACGTTCCCGGCCATGAGGCTGAGAACACGATTTGCTATTCATGCGGCAAGCTCGTGGTGCAGAGGTTCGGCTATCATACCAAGGTAGTGGGACTGAATGGTTCCAGGTGTAAGTTCTGCGGAGCTGAGCTCAACTTCAGGACGCAAGACTTACCAGGGAGGCAGCAATGATTAGAGAGCCGGCAGTATCGGGACAATTTTACCCGTCATCGCCTGTCGAACTCAGGGCAATGATTAAAGAGATGGTCGATGAGGATGCAGTAAAGGAAGACGTTATTGGCCTGGTTTCACCACACGCCGGGTATATGTACTCGGGACCGGTTGCTGGTGCCGTTATTTCCAGAGTCAAATTCAAGGATAGTTTTATCATCATCGGTCCCAGCCACACCGGGAGGGGAAAGACCTTCAGTATCATGACGGAGGGGACCTGGAAAACCCCTCTGGGCGACGTCGAAATTGACTCAGAACTGGGTAGTAAACTCTTGTCCTTATCAAGACATCTGGAGGAAGATTATGCCGCCCATCAATATGAACACTCCATTGAAGTCCAGCTGCCGTTCTTGCAGTATTTCAAGCCGGATATAAAAATAGTGCCCATCGTTCTCGGCTATGCCGAGGGCACCACTTATGAAGAAATCGGCCGGGAAATAGCCAGAGCGGTCAAGGAGTTAAACAAGGAAGTTGTCATCATAGCCTCAAGCGATATGTCCCATTACGAGCCGCAGGACTCGGCAGTGAGAAAAGACCACCTGGCAATTGAAGCTATAGTGAATCTGGATGGGGGTGAGCTGCTAAAACGGGTCCACGAACTGGACATATCAATGTGCGGCTATGCGCCAACGGTCAGTCTTATTACGGCGGCAAAGGAACTGGGAGCAACCGGGGCTGAGCTGGTCAGGTATCAGACGAGCGGTGATGTAACAGGCGAATATAGCGCCGTAGTTGGCTACGCCGGAATAGTGCTGAAAAAAGTCCATCCCCTGGTCAACCTGGCAAAGAAAGCTGTCGAACGCTATGTTAAGGAAGGTAAGGTTCACGAGCCGGAAATGCTTACTTCAGAAATGGCGGAAAGGGCCGGGGTCTTTGTTTCCATTCACAAGCTCGGTGAGCTCAGGGGCTGCATCGGCACTTTTGAACCCTGCCAGCCGAATATAGCCGAGGAGACTATTATCAATGCCATCAGCTCAGCCACCAGAGACCCCCGTTTTCCGCCCATCGCTCCCACGGAGCTTAAAGACCTCGACTACTGTATCGATGTCCTGACCGAGCCCGAGCCGGTACCCGGCAAGGAGCACCTCGACCACAAGAAGTATGGCGTCATAGTAGAGGCGGGGTGGCGGCGGGGCCTGCTCCTCCCTGACCTCGAGGGTGTGGATACCGTGGACTACCAGGTTGAAATCTGCTGCATGAAGGCCGGCATCAGTCCCGGCGAGCCGGTAAAGCTGTACCGGTTCGAGGTAAAGAGGTATAAGTGAGGGAGGGCCGAAAGCTTTTCTGTAAGCTATTAAGAGGTCATGGGTAAGAAAGCCATGGATATGTTTGAGCAAAAATCCGAGGAGCTAAAGCGGCAGGAGGCGCCGCTTGCCGCCAGAATGCGCCCGGCCAGCTTCAGCGAATTCGTCGGGCAGGAGCACCTGATAGGCGAAGGGCGGGTGCTCAGAAAAGCCATCGAAGCCGACCAGCTGCCATCGATTATCTTGTGGGGTCCGCCGGGCAGCGGCAAGACCACTCTGGCCTACGTTATCGCCAACACCACCAATTCCCACTTCAGCTCCATAAGCGCCGTAAGTGCCGGGGTAGCTGACCTGCGCCGGATAATAGAAGAGGCTAAAGAACGACGCAAATTGCATCAGCAGAGGACTATCCTGTTTATCGACGAGATTCATCGTTTTAATAAAGCCCAGCAGGACGCTGTCCTGCCCTATGTTGAGGACGGTACTATAACCCTTATTGGCGCCACCACGGAGAATCCTTCTTTCGAGGTCATTTCTCCGCTGCTCTCACGGTGCCAGGTGTTCACCTTAAAACCCCTCACTGACGAGGAAATCAAGACTATTATCTCCAGGGCGCTCAAGGACGAGTCGCGCGGGCTGGGCAAACTTAACGTGGCGCTGGCTGACGACGCCCTGAGCCTCCTCATTACCATGTCCAATAATGATGCCCGGGTTGCTCTTAATGCGGTGGAGATGGCAGCGCTGGCTACATCGCCCGATGCCGGGGGAAAACGTCATGTATCACTGGCTACTATTGAAGATGCGCTTCAGCACCGCGCCTTGCGCTACGACAAGGCAGGAGAAGAGCACTATGACCTTATCTCGGCTCTGCACAAGTCCTTAAGAGGGTCGGACCCGGATGCATCTCTGTACTGGCTGGCAAGGATGCTGGAGGCAGGGGAAGACCCGCTATACATTGCCCGGCGCATGATTCGCTTTGCCGCCGAAGACATAGGTATGGCTGACCCCCAAGCGCTGGTAATAGCCATGGCAGCGCAGCAAGCCGTCCACTTTGTCGGTATGCCCGAGGGGAACCTCGCTCTGGCCGAGGCTGCGGTCTACCTGGCTACCGCCCCCAAAAGCAACTCACTTTACGAGGCATACTCCAGGGTTGAGCAGGAAATCAAGCAAGGCCCCGCCGGGTCAGTGCCGCTCCACCTGCGCAACCCGGTAACACCACTCATGAAAAATCTTGGCTACGGCAAGGGATATAAATATGCTCATGATTACCCCGGTCACTTCGTGAAGCAGCAGAACCTGCCTGATTACCTTCAAGGTAAACATTTTTACAACCCTGGTGACCAGGGTTACGAAAAGCAGGTCTCGGCCAGGCTCAAAGCTTGGTGGCCGGACCGGGGAAAACAGGAAAAGAATAAAAGGAGTGAGGCAGATTGAAACGGACCCCGGTTACCTTCTCCTGCGGAGATATCGCACTGGAAGGGGTATGGCACCTCCCGGAGACTACCAGCCAGTCACCGGCGGCAGTTGTCTGCCACCCGCATCCGCTTTATGGCGGCAATATGTCAAACAATGTAGTCTTCGCTATTTGCCAGGCACTGGCTAATCAGGGCATTGCCGCCCTTCGTTTCAACTTCCGGGGAGTAGGCAAGAGCGAGGGGGACTTTGGTGGCGGTATTGCCGAGCAAGAGGATGTTAAAGCGGCTCTGTCACTCGCCCTGACCACGCCGCATATTGACCCGGAAATGATTGGACTTACCGGGTATTCCTTTGGCGCCGGCGTGGCCCTGCCGGTAGCCGTTAAGGATGAACGGGTCAGCTTACTGGCACTGGTCTCACCAGCGCTGTCAGAATCAGACTGGGAGCAGCTAAAGAACTATACCAGACCCAAACTCATGATTATTGGAAACCATGATTTTGTCATTCCGCTGCCTAGATTTGAGGAGTATATTAAAGACCTCCCCGAACCAAAGCAATGCCACATTATATATGGGGCCGACCACTTCTGGATGGGATATGAAGACGAGGTCGCCCAGAAGGTAGCCCAGTTTTTTGCCACCAGCTTCAGCCGGTAGGTCTATTGCCTGAGGCAGCCTCAAAATCTCCAAAGACACGGGTAAGAATCCATGCGTCTCTTGACACTTCTCCCTACCAGAACGTATACTTTACTTACCGCGGGGTGGAGCAGTGGAAGCTCGTCGGGCTCATAACCCGAAGGTCGTTGGTTCGAATCCAACCCCCGCTACCAATGTTTGCAATAATTAGTTGTTTGCTATAACCACTTAACATGTCATAGATACACCTAATTAGTACATAAAAACGACTCTTTACTTGACCTGGGTGGACAGAAAAACCTGGATGCCCATTTGTGCAATTTCGTCTTGGACTGCTTCAATATCGTCGATATGCCTGTCCTCGTCACTGAGAATGTCTTCTAGAATTTCCCGCGTAGCGTAATCTTTGGCATCACCGCATACCAGGATATCCGCATTGTATGCCTTGATGGCATCACTTTCGGCAACATGGTCATTGGCAAACATTTTAGGTACGTCCGCGCCAATATTTATCTTCCTGAGGTCGCTGACAATAGGAATGCCTTCGAGAAATACTATACGCCCAATAAGCTTTTCTGCATGTTTCATCTCATCTACGGCACGCTTCTGGATTGATTCGTGAAGCTTATTGTAGCCCCAGTTGTCACACATTTCAGCGTGCACCATATACTGGTTAATTGCCGTTAGCTCGTCGGCTAATAGAGAGTTAAGGGCCTCGACGACTTTCTGTGCCCCTTTCATGTTTACCTCCTGCTTTTTAAATCCGAACTCTTTAAAAGTTATTATATCATATATCGTGTTTAAGTAACCCGGCTAAATGATAAAGTTTCGTCAAACCGTTTGGCATTGAATGAGATTCTAGTAGGATACTCTCTTTGTTTTCTTCCAGTCAATTAAACGCACTAATGAAAATAATAATCCAAACATACCGACAATACCGATGATTTCTCCATTATTCTGTAAGAATCTTACCCAACCTGGATTGCTTTCTGGTGAAGGTGTCGCGGCATATTCCGGCACTTCAGTGCCTGCTGCACCACCCGAAGTAGTCCATTTCCCTGTTGGATAAGACTGGCCTTGTGGATAGGCATAATGTGCGACGGCTAACAGGGTGAGAGCAATGGCACATAATATTAGACCAATAATAGATAGGTATTTACTTTTCATTGTTTAAGCCTTATTTGAATGATATTGCATTGATGCGTCAAAAATCAATATAGTCAATTCAGAATAGAGTATAAATGAATTAATTGCCCAGAACTAGCATGTA
>Ga0315277_10006700_pt1 | contig 15005 bp, 12 predicted proteins | sample YL17G05_15_MG_FD_203695 | JGI IMG/M metagenome (GOLD analysis project Ga0315277, IMG submission 203695) | Sediment microbial communities from Yellowstone Lake, YNP, Wyoming, USA - YL17G05_15 | ecosystem: Environmental > Aquatic > Freshwater > Lake > Sediment | place: USA: Wyoming | collected...
GACACTCTCCTTGAACAGGTGGACAATCTGCAGCAGGTTGGGCAATGCCTCTTCCGGCAAGTCCTGAACTTCGTCCAGCAAGGCTTGTCTATAGTTGGTCATCTCGTTCATAGAATCGCTCCTTCATGTAACCGGCCCTACGATGACGCAGTACCCCCTTCCGCATGCCCGGAGTCTGCCTCACCAGCGCATTACGGTAGCTGTTCAGATTTGCTCGCCAGCAGCCTACGCAGTTACTCCAAGCCGCTGATAGTAACAGCGAGCTAATTCGCCAAGTTTCGGGTCATCCACCTTTTCTACCATAAAGCCGTGAACTCGTCTTCGATCTTGGCTATCACCAGGAGATCCGTTGCCCAACTCAAAAAGGATGCCCAATGCCCGTTTTCGTTGATCATCATCAAGAACCGGGAATGCCGATACGAGCAACCTGATCCGATCTGTCACAAGTCCGTTGAATCTCTCGTGGTAGACAATCTCCAGCAACAAGCCGTGCTCTTCCTTGGTCATATTCTTACGCTGTTTCTGCAACAGGCCAAAGGAGCCTTTTGTGTGACGGAACTTCCAGATTAGTTCATCCTCAACAGTCCCCGCTTGATGAAGCTGTTCAAGCATCTCTTCGTATATTTCGTCTGGCGTCTGATGAACCTCCTCACCCTTTAAACGCTTCCTAAGATCGTGCAGTATTTGACTGATTTCCTCCTGGGCTTCAGCCCAATTCATGTTGTACTCTACATAATGGAGTGCCTCATCAATCAGATTATCCGCTATGTCTGGGGCGGGAAGTACAATCCTTCGATTCTTGATTTTATACGCCAGTTGACGCCGAAACCAATCCTCAATCTGGTTGCTGGCCATCCATTCTAACATCATTACCGTGGCGTCAGGCGTCTTCTTGGCACATTCCCTTAGTGCCAGGGCCAGCCACTTCCCATCGCGCTCGTAAGGTTTGAGGTCGCGGCAGAATTGGAGCGTCGCATCGGCTAGACTGGCCAAGGCATTCAGCACGTGGTAACATTTCTTGACATCGTTCTCGTGCTCTCGTAACGCCTCTATAAGCAGCTCAATGACGTGAGCAGTCAGTGGCTGGCGCTCTAACTGGCTGAAACAACCAAACGTGCGGCTCAGCCTTCGCAGTGGATCAGCATAGTTGGGATCTTCAGCCCACTTTACGAATAGGTCAATCGCTATCGGCACAACCCGCCAGTCCCATTCCAGCTCAATCAGACGCTGTGCGGCACGGATCCGTATTCCCAGAGCGCGCTGTGCCTCGCCGGCTATTTGCAGCAGATCACCAGTCCATGCCACCTGCAGAAATACCTTGTCCGCGAGTTCGCTGATATGCCGCACCTGGCTACCGGTCGCTTCGCGGATCGCTTCCTGTGCCATCAGGTGCGTCGGAGATTTCCCCAATTCGACCAAGCGTTCGACCATCAATTCACTCACACGGTCGTTGCGTACCCGAAATGCCAGGCGCAACATTGCCACCGGCAGATCGGGATGTGTAATGGCTGCCAACTGTTGCCGGGCCTGATCGCTATAGTCCGTGTCATCCAACAGATCAATAACACGCCCGACCAGCTGAAGTAGTTCTGGGTCCAGTTTTTTGTCGAGCACGCCTGCTTCATCGCGGCCAATTTGCAGGACGTCAGTAATGCGTTGCATCTGGCCGTCGAGGTCTTCAAAATACACATCATCTTGAAACGTCGCTTTCGTGCCAGGGAGACGTTTAAACGTCGGCGACATTGTGACCTCCTCTACTCGATCTGCAACTGCTGGAGTTGATTCTGTTGAGAACTAAGACTCACAGCCGTCGTAAGATCTGCACCGCGTGTACTCAGACTGACCAGCTCACGTGGCTCGCCACCTTCCATGCGCCACCAATATTCGACATCGCGGTTAGGTTTGATCCGCCAACCCAGGTGTACCTTGTCACCCTTTCTGGGTGGGCGTTCGAATTGAACTGCGACCTCACGATCAAGTGTCACAAACGGATCATCGGAGCGGAAGCCGTGATACAGCGAAAGCAGCAACCTGCTGGGTGCTCCATCCGGTACTTCGATTTCATACTCGCCTGTTTGCCCTGGCACAGCAGCCTTCGGAACAACTTCCTGTAATCCTTCGTGATAGCGCTCAAGATACACAGCCTCAAAGATAGGCTGCGTATCCATCTGGATGTCCGCAAAGATACCCGGTTCGCTCGACCCCCGCATAGCATCGTAGATGGCGGCGCCATTCGCAACACTCTGCATAACGTCGGGGGTTTGCATCACGCGGACGTGTTCTGGAAAGTATGCGCGCAGGGCTGCTTCGATGGCAGGAAGCATGCACATGCCACCATGCTGCAGCACGAGATCAACACGCGCCTCTGGCTGGGAATCATCAGGAAACGCTTCCGCGAGGGCGCTCCGAATGGGTGCATAAATCGTACTCACGCGCTCGGGTGCCCGATCGAGAAATGGAGCCCAGAGTCGCTCGAAAGGCTGGTGATAGCCCAATCTTAGTTTGGGCAGAACGCCAATGACGTCTTCGCCATCATAGATCTCCTGCGGCTCAAGGTCAACATATACCTCGCTGTCGTCGAGGCGGCTCAGATCGTCCAGATAGACCAGGCTCTCGCGCAACCGGCTGGAAATTGCTTTCATGAGATCTTCCGCTATGCCCATTAGACGGGAAAGCACAGCTCGTTGTCTGCGGGTTTCCATGTCAGCCAGAGATACGCCGCACTCGCGCTCGAAAATGTTCAATAGATACACGCATATACGCAGGCTGAAATCATATCCAGCCAATTCCGTATAGCGTGAGCGGGCGACAATCTGCAACTTGAGTCTACGCCCTATCGGCTCTGTGCGGACTATCGAAACGTCGAGCGTGCCCCCCCCAATGTCAAAGACCAGGATGATGCGTGGCTGGTCGAAGTCCAGATACGAGACGCGACGTCGAAGTTGCTCGTTTGCAAAATCAAGAATGGCAGCAGACGGTTCATCTAGGAGAGCAATCTGGTCACGCCGAAACCCAGCCAGTTGTGCCGCACCCAGGGTCGCCTCGCGCTGCCGGCTGTCGAAGGAGGCAGGCACCGTGATGACGGCGGCCGTCACCGTTTCTTTCAAAGCATCCTCAGTGGCGGCTTTTATTTTGCGCAACAGGATGGCTGATATCCCTTGAGGGGTCCAACTTACTCCTTTGAACGGTTCATAGATCCACATTCGCCCCATCTGGCGCTTGATAGCCCGGACCGTTCGCTCAGGAGAACGCAGCAACATTTCACGCGCAGCGTATTGTCCCACGAGAGCCAGATTCTCGCGTTCAAAGTACACTGCTGAAGGCAGATAGGGTATTCCCATCTCCGTCCACTGACGACCATCCAGGTACTGGGGTATCTGTAGTTCTTGAGTAGAGCCACTTGTGACATCCAAACGGCGGTCAATATAGGAGAGTTTGCAGTTTGACGTTCCCAGATCAATTCCCACAAATACTCTGCGCGTCATTGCCTCTCTTCCTGTTTGGAGTTGATCAGTTCCCAGCAATACGCTGCGGCGCCTTTTGCCACAGCGAACACTGGCTCGTCAAGCACACGCATTGGGACATTCCAGTGCGCTGCCTGCAATGTGTCAATGATGGGGCTGAAGGCTGTTCCCTCGCCCACCAGAAGGATCTCATCCAGTGGATGTTTTCGTGCATGAGGTCGCGTCACCTCTCCGAGCCGGACTGCAATTTCATTCGCCTGTTCACGAATCACCGCCACATACTCTGTGGACGGGATGAGTCTGTTGACTATGCTAGCCTCCGACTGCCCAGGGACAAACGCCCGCCGTGCGCGTTGGGCGTAAAGCATCAGTTCGTCCATCCCGATTGTGCGGCCAAACCCCAATCGCCCCGCATAGCGTGCAACAGCCTCATCCAACTGGCGCATTCCTGGCGCCTGAACGTTCGGCTCCACAGTCTCCGCTTTATCCCATGGCGTCATAATAGTACGGTCGTATCCTAAATCAACCAAGAGCACGCGCTTGTCCTTCAGTTCCAGTGTCTCAGGAGCACCCTCATACTCGTACCATAGATACTGCAGACACGCCTCCTCAGTGTCAGCCGTACCGACAAAGCTAATCCGAGCCTCTGATGATACTTGTCGTTTCAGAATATCAAGTATCTCATCACACTGAGTCCGGTTCAGTCGTTCGAACACGGCTACTGCATGGAGTTGCTCATCTGGCTGTGGGTGAATATGGTAAACCTGGCAATAGCGAAATAGTCTGGCTAACCGTGTGCGGCTTTCATCAGACAGTCCTTTCTTCAGTGCAGTCTCAAAGAAGCGAAAGTCGAAACGTATGAACCGGTTCCAAGAGAAACCACGCCAGATAGCCGGTAGGGCTGCAAAACCGTAGAGGCTATTTTCCGTGTCAAAGAAGTTAGGGATGCCAGTCTGAAACAAAGGCAGCCATTCGGGGGGCAATTCATAGTTCGCCTGGCGCAAGATGTCCCACCCTATGCGCCCCCCCCGTCCGATGAACGCCTCCGCCACGAAAATACAATTCTCCGTAAAGTGAAACCCCAAGTAGCGGTCGAGCCCCATTGCACCCTCCTAACCCAATACACGAACTTCGGGCCGGATAATCAGTCGGCCACCTATCCGGATTCCTCGCGCAATTACTTCAACGTGACAAGGTAGTGTAGCCTGCTCTCTCAGAATATATTCATGCTGTTTAGATGCTGTAAGTTCAATCTGCTCTCCTTTTGTGTGGACAAGTTCCACGCCCTTGTCCCCCAAGAACGCCGCCAGTTGTCTCAGTGTTTCATCTCCTCCTTTCGCATCCAGAATCTTGAGCAGCAGTCGGTTGGCCCGTTCAGCGGCCATCTCGGTCAACAAAGAAGCAATGGCAGTCGCCTTCTGCTCTTCTACAGTCCTGAGAGCGCACTCAAGTTGCCCCTCCAGGCTCTTGCACTTTCTCTCCAAGTCGCCGGTCCGTTCATCTGCATTCCTCAGTGCACTCTGCAACATCTCTCTGTCTTGCCTGACGGCTTGAAGTTCTGCCTCTACTGACTCTAGTCGTGCGTTCAGAGACCGGTTCTCATCACGCAGACAAGCCATACGAGCGTGCGTTCCGAGGTTTTGGCACAATCTATGGTGAAACTCTTTCACCCACCGCCAGGGACTAGGCTTGGTATCCTCCGTGAGCAGTGCAACAGGAGTGGTAGCCAGGTCGGATTCCTCAACTAGAATATGCTCTTGGGATCCGAGCCTTCGCGGTCTGTCCTTGCTTCTTTTAGTCATATCTGCACACACCTCCCGTCGCGCATGGTAATCGTACGGCCGTTCCTACCAATGTACACCTGAATTTGCTCTGGGTCAAGAGCACTCAAACACTGGAACACGTTGTGAGGATCGTCTGTCATCAGTTTGACATCGCCATGTACCAGAATAACCACCCTGGGTGCGACATCAAACACGAATTGGACCAAGTCCACCTTGGACGCATGGGCCGTGAGCGAAAAGTCTGCCACCTCGCAGCTGGCGTCTACTTTGTCCACAAGAGTACGAGCCTGAAGAAAGGCATATCCATCGCTATCATCTGGCAGATACCCGGTGAAGAAGATAGCATTGCGGCGATCTTGCCCCAACCGTTGAGCGTAAAAGTGAGACGTACTACCTCGCTTCAGCACTCCGGAACTGGCAATCACCACCGCCGGGCCGCTCTGCAATTCAGTAAGGATCAAGGCATCTCGATCCGTTTCCTCTGCAACCATCCGCACACGATGCTCAACCCGCTGGACAAGTCCCACATACTCAGTGGATAACTGATCCCGCCATTGGTCGTACAGTCTCGTTACACTCCTCGACAGGCCATCCACATAGATGCGATATGATAGGCCAGGGTTTTGCGCAGCATGGCGTGCAACCAGTCCCAACACCTCTTGAGAACGCCCAACGGCAAAAGCCGGAAATAAGACGATACCGCCGCGCCTGAGTACTGCATCCAACCGCTCTATAAGCAACTGTTCCTGGATCGCACGGTCAGCGGGTGATTCCGTTTTGTACCCATAGGTACTCTCCATGATGAGAATGTCAGGATTTAGTCCAGATAAAGTGGCGGCAGGATGAATAGTCAGTTGTCGCCCAGGGTTGAAATCGCCAGTGTAAAGCAACCGCAACCCTTGTCGCTCTATCAGAATCATCCTCGAACCAAGAATGTGGCCACTCTCCCTAAACCAGATGTGACCTTCATCAGGCAAAAATGGATCTAACAGCTCATCTCTTGGTTCTGTGAGGCGACCTACCGCCCGAATTGCAGTCTCAACATTGTACAGCGCCACTGACGGATCGTGCTGCGCAATACGAGCTGCATCCTCTAACATCACTTGTGCCAATGCCCTGGTAGCAGACGATGCGTAGAAATAGACAGGGCCGCGTTTCTGAGTCCGTCGCAATTGCTCCAGGTCCTGCTGCAATGCAGGCAATAGCCCTACGTGGTCCAGGTGGGCATGGCTAATCACCACCGTGTCAATGTCAGCAAAGCACTCAACCAACCCGGTGTCCTCGACTCGCCGCTTTAGCCGCGCATAACTCAGCCGGGGTTCAGTGTGCACATCCAGCCCGGCATCCAGTAGTAGCGACTTGCCACCGATGTTGACCAGATAGCAACTGCCTCCTATCCCATCGCCTCCGTTCAGTGCCACAAAACTGAACGCGGTATCGCTCCTGCCAATTGGGTTATGCACGTGACCAGACAGAAGAGGCCCGAATTTCTCAGGCTGGCTGATCAACCATTGGGCACCACACAGGGGCATGCGAGTTGCCTCGACCCCAGTTTCGCTGCTGCGAAGCAGGGCTTCTGCAGCCAGCAGATTTGTCGGGCGTACATTTACTGCCTGCTTCAGTAAGTCAACTCTTGCAGGCGACACCTTCAACGCTTCCCAGGTATGCTGTAACGATTGACGCAGTGCCTCGCTTAGGATATCAGACGGCCAGTCTTCTACGACGTGGCGTAGGACATCCAGAGTGAGTGCGGAACGCTCAGAGAATGCCCAGTCCAAGTGGATACCTATTCGCTCATACCAGGTGGGGATTTGACCGAACAAGCAGGAATATGCCCCTACCGTCAACCAAAGTGATCTAGGAATCCGCGGTAGCGCAAGCAACTGCGTGAGAACTTGAACGGCCATCACGGTATCGCCGACAGATTCCCACAATCGGACCAGCAACAGGTAAGTGTGGGGCTTCAACGCCTCCAAGAAAGGATCGTGAGAGCGTTGCTGTACTATCGAGTGTTCCCACCAAGACGCTGCCACGAAAGCAGCCTGGGCAGCTTCATGCCTTCCAACAAGCAATGCAATGTTCAGCAGCTCGTCCAGCAACAGAATGTGTTCATCACCACCAGCAGGCCAGCATGCGTTCTTTAGCCCCTCGAAAGCATTCGCCAACTGCTGACCATTTTCTCTCCTGATCGCTCGCAAGTAAAGCCATTGCAGGGCAATCCTGTAATGATCAGCCTCTCGTAACTGCGCCCGCGTAAGGCATTTGAGTGCCGATTCATACAAATGGATTGCCCGACTCAGGTCATCAAATGCCAGCGCCACTAAGGCATACTGCACCCATTGATCGGGACACACTTCTCTTGGTGAGAGGGCAAGTAATCGGTCTAGCTCGCTAAATGCAGTTGCAGAGTCAGCACGATCAAGAGCGCCCCGAAGATTTGTCCATGCTTGAGAATTCTGCTGCTTTGGTGATTCAGCCGAGAAGCCAGTGTCCACTTTCGGCAACCTTGTAGACAAGCCGATCTGTTTCAGCCAGGCGCTTCGCACACGCCTTCCAAAGATTCCATAACGCAGCAAGTGATCTCATATGAAGCAGATACGCCTCGCCCTCCTGCTCGTAATAGACCACGTGCCAGGACTTGAAGAGCGAGGCGTAGGTATCGAACAATTCTAGCATAGCTCACGATCCAGCAGAGAGAGTAGCGAGCTGGGTCTTGACAGTCTCGGCTGCATCCGCGTACCATTGCCACTGCAGATAGTCGTCGTCGGCCGCAAAGTCTTCGTCGCCGCGAGCCGTGTAGCGCATGCGCAGTTTCTCCAGTGAGAAGCCCCACTTGGCCTCCAACTGGTGGATAGTAGCCTCATAACGCGCCAGGCGCCCCAGCAGGATCATGCGGGCGTGCTGGCGGGCCGCCACCAGTGAATCAGGGTAGCCCAGAGAAGCAAGGATGCCCTTGACAGTGTAGAATTGGGCAGCAATAGCCATCGGATCCTCCTTGACGAAATAGGAAGTGCTGCCTGCTATTATACACCGGGCCTGCCAGGGCGCAACACCTATCGCCTTCCTGCAGGCCCAGAATCTACCTCACTCACGCATCACGAATTACGGATTACGAACCCGTTCTCCCGCACCATCCCCGCGTATCACCGCCCGCTGTCCTTGACCGTGCGCTTCAGCGTTTGGTAGTCCACGTACACCAGCCCGCAGTGCATCGAGTAGCCCAACTGTGAGAGAAATCGGGCCTATTATACCCGCGCCGACGTTTCTTGTCACCCTGTCGGCCTTGTTAGCCTTGCGAAGGGTCCGCAACCTTCGCAAGGGTCCCCGGCAACTGGAGGGCAATGGCCGCCATCACCTGGCAGGCGACTGCTCGATCGCGCCCGGTCCGCTCCGGTGGGACTTCCGGCACAAAGAGGGGCCCGAAAGAGACGCATAGTTGCCCTTCTGGTTCCGCGACTGCCACTGGCAACACGGGCAAACCCGCTTGCACCAACAGGGCGATGAACTCTCCCGCCCCCTCGGGGGGTTGGCCCAGAGTACCGGGGAAGTCCCGCCCCTCGGGTGCCAGCCCCACCAATCGGCCCTCCAGCGCCGCCCGGTGGGCCAGGCGCACCGTGCGCAGTACCGCTATGGCGCGCTGTTCGACCTCGCGGGGGTCCGGTGGCATCGGCGGCATGGTCACAAATCCATACACGTGGGCCGCCCGGGCGAAGGCCCAGCGCGTGAGGGGCGTCAGCATCCGGTGACGCCAGGGGCTTTCGGGGAACGTCCACCCCGCCGTCATCACCCAATGGATCTCCGGGCCGGCGTCGGGGGCACGGTGGGCCGCCACCGCCGCCGCGATGGCGAGCGCCGTCCACCAGGCACCCAGACCCGGCCGGCTGTAGTGGTTGCAGGTCACCAGGCAGGGGCCGCGAGGGGGGATATGTTCGCTCCCCAGTACCTGTGGTGCTGGGTATGCGCTCGCCATAGCCATCTGGGCATCGCGGGCGAAGGAGCGTGACCGGAGTGCAACTGCTGACCAGACCAATCCTCCCACAATTCGGTAGGGGAGCCGGTAGTGGGCGGTGCGTCCGTGCAAGGCTGGCGATGGTATCATGTTGCCTGTCTCATCTTGGAGGAAAACTGATGATGCGACGGATCAAGAAGGGAGAACACCACGGATGGAGAAATACACGATGGGATGGTGAAATACACAATGGAATAGAGAAATGGACGATAGAATGGAGAAATGCACGATGGCATGACGATGTATGCACGATGATGCGAAGCCTACGCTTTTCTCTCTGGAAGCCGCACTGGCCGTATGTCGAGGCGTTCGCCGTGGAAGTTGGCCAACAAGCCCAATTGCTTGCCGAAGTGACGCAGATAACGGCGCATCCTGACATCGAACGCCGCGCTCATTTCACGCACGGCAAATGCGGCCACGATGACCCTGTCCTCGACGACCAATAACCGACAGTTGTGTGCGCCCAGATACTCTCCCTCGTAATACACGGGTATCTCACGTACGAATTCAAACGGGATTCTCTGTTCGTCCAGTTCAACCTGCATCGCACGGCGATAAACGCGGTGAAAGAAGCCGGGACCGAGTTCGTAGTGAACACGATGTAGACATTCGTACAGACGCCCGACAAGATCAGGATATAAAAACGTTGGGTCATCCGGGGGCAGCAACCGCCAATTGAAATCGGGACGGCGTTGGGCATAGAAGTACGTATAACGCTCAACCTCGACCCTGGGGCCACCAAAGTTTACCAACAGCCCCAGGTCAGCACCAGTTACACGCAGATAGGAGATGAGCTGTGCACGATGGAGCCCTGTCAGTGCTGGCACAGCCTTCAGTTCCAGAATTACCTTGCGATCTACGATAACGTCGCAATAGTATCGTCCGATTTCGACACCCCTGTAGTATACGTGGAACTGCTCCTCCAGCGTATGCGACATCTTCTGTTTGGTGAGGCCGATGCTAACAGCGCGCTGAAACTTCTCCTCAGGCAGACCAGGCCACAGATGGTTCCCGACGTGAAACAGCACCCCGCGAATCTTGTAGGTCAAGTCAGCGTGGAGCAGTTTGTCGTCTTCCATCGTGTATTTCCCTATCCGTGGTTTTCTCCTGCAGCACTCCGAACCCAATACCCCAGGCGAACAGCCGCCAGCCTCTCGGGAATGACGTGCACACCCAGCCCTGGCCTGGTGGGCACCGAGAGCGTCGAGTCGTCGTTGAGCACAAAGTCAGGCCCGGCAATGTCCTCCCGGTAGTAGCGGGCCGAGGCGGAGATGTCACCCGGCAGTGTGAAGTTGGGGAGTGCCGCCATCGCCACGTTGGTAGCGCGCCCCACGTTCGTCTCCAGCATGCCGCCACACCATACCGGCACACCTCGCCCGGCGCACAGGTCGTGAATCTGGCGGGCGGCGGTCAACCCACCCACCCGCCCCACCTTGATATTGATGACGCGGCAGGCACCGATGTCCAGCGCCCAGCGGGCGTGTTCCGGCGAGTGGATGCTCTCGTCCAGGCACAGGGGAGTGCGGATGTGGGCCTGCAAGCGGGCGTGGTCCACGATGTCGTCGTGGTGGAGGGGCTGCTCAATGAGCAGGAGATCAAACTGGTCCAACTCCTGGAAGACCGGCACATCGGCCGGGGTGTAGGCGGAGTTGGCGTCCACCTGCAGCGGCAGGTCCGGCCAGCGCTCGCGCACGGCGCGGACCACGGCCACGTCCCAGCCGGGCTTGATCTTCAGTTTGACGCGGCGATACCCTTCGTCCACGTACTGGGCCACCCGCTCGAGGAGCAGTTCGAGCGTCGGCTCGATGCCGACGCTTACCCCCACCGGGACGCGCTCTCGCTGGCCGCCTAGCACGTGGGCCAGCGAGACCCCCTGGGCCTGCGCCAGCAGGTCCCATACCGCGTTCTCCAGCCCGGCGCGGGCCATCTCGTGGCCGCGCACCGGCTGAAAACGGGCCACCACGTCGGCGGGCGACGCGACCTCCTGCCCCAACACAGCCGGGGCGAGGAAATCGCGCAGTACGTGCCAGGCGGTGCCGATGGTTTCGCTGGAGTACCAGGGCCCGGCACCGGCAGTGCACTCGCCCCAGCCGGTGAGCCCACCGGCGTGGACGGCCACCAGGATGCAGGGCCGTGTGAACTCGCGCCCAAAACTGGTTTCAAACGGGTATACCAGTGGCATATCCACGTGGTGCAGTTCGATGCACTCGATCTTCATGTCTGAGTCCATTCAGGCATCCTGGTCAAAGAGACCAAGTTGCTGAGGTCCCAATGGATCATCGGGGTTGTATCGCACCGGCACTCCGGTGGTGTGGTCCAGCCCTCCAAGGCGATTGATTGTAGCCATCACCGGTCGAACGCAATATTCTTCCGGCTGCTCGCGAATCTGGCTTGTGTTGAAGCGTACGACGTACCAGCCCTTGGACACCAGGGCAGTATCCCGTTGATTGTCCAGAGGGATGCGCTCCGGATCGCTGTGCCAGGTGTCGCCGTCCGTCTCTACGTCAATCTTGCCCTCGTTGCAAAAGATGGCGAAATCCAGGAAGTAGGTACTGTCCTTAGTCTCGACGGGATACTGCCTTTCCGCCCGAATCCGCGCACGTTTCAGGACGGCCCACAACCGATCCTCCAGTGGGCTTTCGTCCCATAGATCGTTGATCTCGATAGCCGCCCGGAATTTCTCGAAGGTGGTGGGGATGAAGACAATGCGACGGAAGCGGCGGCTGACGATCGGCTGAGGAAGTTGCTGGAGGTCGCTCAACAACAGTTGATAGTAGCGCCGCTGGGCCTTGGGGTGATTGCGAGGCATGTCGGGGAATAGCTCTATCCTGGACACATCGCGGACACCCCGCACCGCGGCATAGTAGTTGACCGCGTATCTTTCGGGGCCGAAGACCTTGGTCTGGTAGAGAGCCAACCAGTGGGGCGGCCAGCAACCCTTCAGCCATTTCTGCGCGCTGCCCACGGGAATCCGGTACCAGCCCGCGTCGCGGGCAAGTCTCATATCCTCCGGATCGTTGACGATCGCAACCAACACCTCACCGCGCGGCAAGCAAACCCTCCCCTCCCTCTGTCCCCTTGTCTCCCCGTCTCCTCGTACCCCGATCCCTGATCCCTAGTCCCCGGTCCCTGGTCCCTGCCCCTCCTCCTCATGCCTCAGATACAGCGGACACCCCCCCCCGCAGATGGAGAACTCGGGGCACGCCCGGCACTTTTCCGGTGCGTAGCGGCGCTCGCGCAAGGCCCGGGCCAGGTCGTGGTTCCAGATGCCCTCCCAGGGGTCGCGCAGGATGTGCCCCAACGGCTCATAGTAACTCTGGCAGGGGATGACCGCCCCGTCCGGCTCGACGCACATGTTGTAGAGCGCCGCCGTGCAGGCTTTCACCCCCAGTTCCATTTGCAGCGGGGAAAAGGCGCAGTATTGGGTCGGGGTGTACCAGATGAGGCGCAGGCCGTGCCGCTCGGCCACCTCCCGCACCCGCTCCAGGATGGGGGCCAATTCCCCTTCACGGAAGCCGGTGCCGACGGTCGAGCCCCGACCCGCGTAGATGAGGCTGTTGCAGGAGAAGGTAGGAACTCCCAGCGAAGCGATGAAGGCGACCGTCTCCTCGATCCCCGGCACGTTCTCGCGGGTCAGCGTGGTGTTGGTCGTGGTATAGAGGCCGGCCGCCACCACGTTACGGATGCCCTGCACCGTCTCGCGCCAGGCACCCGGGGCAGCCACCATCGAATCGTGTACCGCCTCGTCGTGCGACTCCAGCGTGATCTGGACGTGGTCGAGGCCGGCCGCCACCAGCGCCTGCACGTACCCGGCGTCGGATAGCCGCCGGCCGTTGGTCAGCAGCCCCGTCACCAATCCTTTCCCTTCGGCGTAGGCCACCAGTTGGCCCAGGTCCGGGTGCAAGGTGGCCTCTCCGCCGGTGAAACAGACGTGCGGGATGCCCGCTTCCCACACGCGATCCAGGGCCGCTTTCCAGGCAGTAGTGTCCATCTCCGGGTAGTTGGGGGAGCGGGCCACGTAGCAGTGGGGGCAGGCATTGTTACAGCGGTAGGTGAGTGCCAGGTCCATGCGGTAGGGGGCGGTGAGCGACACCGAGAAAGGGTCCACCCGCTCCAGGTCCAACCCGTGGATGGGACAGACCGCCTCGTCGGGGGCAATGAGCGCCTCGATCTGCTCTTGCAGGCGGTGGTAGTCGTCGCGCGCGGTGGCAGCGCTGACCCGGTAACGGTGACACATCGTGCGCACGGCCTGCTCTTCGGGAACTCCTTCCAGGATCAGGCGGGCGTACTCGGCGGCGGTCTGGTTCAGGTGGAGCATGCGCGCGGCGTTGATCACCAAAAGCCCCCGCCCGTCCGGCTCCAGGCGCAGGTGCATGCGCACCCGCCCGCCAACCCCGTCCTGCCGTTCGTAGGCGTGCAGGCCGGGGGGGAGGGACTGCGGGGGCTTGAGACGCTCACGCAGGCGAGCCAGCAACGTCATGTAGAACTACCGCCCGCCTCCCGCACAGGCACAGGCACAGCCCGCACAGGCGCAGGCACAGGCACAACTATGGCCCCCGCCCCCGCCTCCGCCACCGTAACTGCGACCGCTGGGGGAGGGGGGTGGCGGCGGGTTGGTCACCTGCGACACGCCGCTGGTGAAGCCGGTCACGTTCCTGACGATGCGGCCGGCCGTGCCCTGAACCCCGCGCACCATCGCGGCGGCAAAGGTGGCCCCGGGCAGCGTGGGCAGCTGGACGCGCCCCAGGTCCGGGCGAGCCGGCGTCCCCGCACGGGCAGCCGCCGGGCGAGCAGAGGCCGCCGGTGCCGCCGTGGGCCGGGCACTCGCCCAGGGCCGGTAACTGTTCCACCAGATCGGCACAAAGATCGGCTGCGTGAAGGTGCGCCCCATCCGATCCTCGTATTTGTCGTCCAGCATCGTCCACTCCAGTTGCTCGTCGAAGCGCTGCCCACGCACTTCGGGCGTGTCGGCCGTCTCGACCTGCTGCCAGGCCCGCTGGACAATGTCGCGGTAATAGGCGGCCGTCTCCTTGCGGCTGAACCCCTTCATCTTGTTGTTGACCTCTTTGACCAGGTCCACCACCAGGGGCTGGAGTTTTTTCTCGCTGAGCGTGCCATCCTGCGCCACCGCTTCTACGAACCCTTTCTCGTACGGGTACAGGTCCTCGGGCAAGGGCTGGTTGAGTTCGATCTTCAGCGGGTTGTCGCTCAGCACCGTCACGGTCCCCTTTTTCAACAAGCCAAAGAGGATCATGGTCAGGATCTTGTTCAGCGGGGTCTCCAGCAGGATGGCGGACTCTACCGCGGTCAGCCCACGCTTGATGCCGACCCCCTCCACCTTCATCGAAGGGGGCAGGTACTGCATCCGCCGCTTGCGCTGCCCCCAGATGGACAGCACAATGAGGCCGCCGAAACCGGCGATGAAGAGGAACACAGGGTTGCACAGCGTCCCACCGAGACAGGCCAGGACAGTGGTGAAAAGCGCTGACAGCGCGGATGGGCCTTTCTGGATCGCCCCCTCGGCCACGTACTGGATGGGGAAGGAGGCGCCAAACATGTACTGATGGTCCGGCGCAGCCGTCGGGTTGTGCCAGGTGTAGAGCACGCGGCCGTCTTTGTCCAGCGCCGTGTCCGGCTGCTCCTGGGGCCAGTTGGAGGGGCTGCGGTGCCAGCGCGGCTCTTCCGTCTTGATGCCCGGCGGCAGGTGGAAGCGCACGGTCAGGTCGGTGGTGCCGTGGACGTACTGGC
>Ga0315277_10006702_pt1 | contig 15004 bp, 13 predicted proteins | sample YL17G05_15_MG_FD_203695 | JGI IMG/M metagenome (GOLD analysis project Ga0315277, IMG submission 203695) | Sediment microbial communities from Yellowstone Lake, YNP, Wyoming, USA - YL17G05_15 | ecosystem: Environmental > Aquatic > Freshwater > Lake > Sediment | place: USA: Wyoming | collected...
GGGCGGCGATCGCCCGGTTCGTTGCCTGGTACAACTCGGAGCGTTACCACGAGGCGCTGAAGAACGTGACCCCGGATGATGTCTGGTTCGGCCGCAGGGAACAGATCCTTGCCCACCGAAAGGCGCTGCAGATCCGGACGCTGGTCGCCCGCCGGGAACACTACCGCAAGGTGGTCGGACAGTGCGAAGTTACAGGAACAGGAACGCCGGAGGTGTAGCTTGCCTCAACTCCCCTTTTGTCCCAAAAACGCTGACGCTTTACACGCTGTGCCAGCTCACCCTAGCATCTTCAATGACGTGATCGGCCCTGTTATGAGGGGGCCGTCGAGTTCACACTGCGCTGCCGCCCTGCGCATCGGGAGGATGGCCAGGGATTTGATGGATGCCAGAATCGAGGAAGTATTAATCGAGTTTGATTCCAAAGGATCGCTTGCCACAACTCATCGAAGCCACGGATCAGATATGGGACTCATCTGCGGCATTCTTGGCTTGGAGGCCGCAGATGAAAGGCTGAGAGAGTCTGCCTGTTTGGCTCAAGAAGCCGGAATCGAAGTGAGGATTGAAATTGTGGATCTCATGGCCAAGCACCCTAGTACCTATAAACTTACACTCAGGAACCCGGAAGAGCAGCATACGATGACAGCCATCTCGACGGGCGGCGGCATGATAGAAGTAACGGAGATTGATGGGGCTAGGGTTTCGATGGCCGGGGATTATTATGAAACACTCATATACTTCGATTCAGGTGGCGATGAAGTCTTCAGGTTCTTGATGGAAAACACCGACGCCGACGATATCATTCCCTTAGGCAATGCAAGCCTACGAATCATGGAGATCAAAGCGCAGGATTTCTTGGAAGACGAAGTCGTTTCTCAACTTTGTTCGCGACACACTATAAAGCACCTAAAGAAGATCTCACCGGTACTACCAGTGTTATCTCGCAAAGCGATGAAGGTTCCATTCATCACCTGTCAAGAGATGCTCCAGTGCAACGAAGAGAAAGACCTTCAATTGTGGGAACTGGCGGTACATTACGAGAGCGCCAGAGGCAATATGACACCCAAGCAAGTATTCCAGAGGATGAAAGACATTGTCCTCATCATGGAGACATCCATTCATAAGGGCCTCAAAGGCACGCTATATGCCGATAGAATCCTAGGATATCAGTCCGGACTCTTCCAGGCCAAGATGGAAAGGAACCAGCTTCTTGACGGAGGAATGCTGAATCAGGTGATTCTCTATGTGACAGCGATGATGGAGATGAAGAGCTCGATGGGTGTAATTGTCGCCGCGCCTACCGCGGGCGCCTGCGGTGGGCTTCCGGGAGCATGTATTGGGGCGGCCAGCGCAATGGGGCTGTCGCACGACGAGATGGCGCAGGCTATGCTTGCCGCTGGAATGATCGGCATATTCATCGCCGCCCGCTCTACCTTCGCTGCAGAAGTCTGCGGGTGCCAGGCAGAATGCGGTGCCAGCTCCGGCATGGCCGCAGCAGCACTGGTCACATTGGTAAAAGGCACGGCCAAGCAAGCTGTGAATGCTTCATCCATGGCGCTTCAGAACACACTTGGTATGGTTTGCAGTCCTGTGGCAAACCGGGTTGAAGTTCCCTGCTTGGGCAACAACGTGATGGCCGCCGCCAATGCATTCGCCTGTGCAAATATGGCTCTGGCAGATTATGACCCAGTCATTCCCCTGGATGAAGTTGTCGAAACGATGGATAGAGTCGGCAAGAGCCTTCCGCCTGAGCTTCGCTGTACGGCCCTTGGCGGCCTTTCGATTACGAGAACTTCAAGAGAGGTCGAAGAAAGACTGAAACATCAAGGCGCTGCCTGACGAGTTATCGCAGAACTGAACATCTATGGTCAGATGATTCAGAGCCAACAGTGACATTCGCTTCGTGATCTTGGGTGGCCTGATCTGGCCCCGAAAAAGTGGACGCCTTGCAGAGCTCCCCTGGCAGTGGACTGCATCTCGAACGCGGCCGGCGCGATATACCCCAGCGACTGCACTCGTCTCTGGGGTACTTGTCTCCAGTTGCCTTCAAGATGTGTCAGCGATCACTCAAGAGCGGCCAGTACCGGTCACTTGAAGACCAGCCATCTTGAAGGAGGCATGTTGCCCGTAATGTCCGAGAACTCATCTGAGTCGTTTCGGGAGAGATGAGCGCCGTTCAAACCGGGGCGCAGGGGATGACCGGACAACTCCGAGGCGGGGTTACGGCTAATCCGGTGTCTCGGAGTGCGATCCAGCCGTGCAGATACGGCCCGCGTCCAGCGGCAAACGATCGGGAATTCCGAATCGGCTTCAGCTACGCGGCTTTGCGATAGTAGGAATTGAGTAAGCCGCCAAGAAACGACTCGCGGCTGACCGAGACTTTCTGGTTTTCCGAGCGGGTGCGAAAAGGGATCACGTTCCCGGTTGCCAATCTCTCCGGTATTTGGTTCTCGACTCCCTGATGGGGCGATGCCCGTCGTAGAATCGGCGATACTGGACGAGGACGCGCTGGAGACTGCAGCAGCGACCTTCTCTCCTCATCCGTGAACCGCAGCCGGCCCGGAAGCTTGGACTTGAGGATCCGGTTCTCCTCCCGGAGGTATTCGTTCTCCAGGGTCAGCTCCCGGCAGAGCAGTCGCGCGACGATGGCGATCACCGGGAGCCCCCCAGGCTGCCCCTCGCTCTCCACTCTTTCGCATCCGCATGTCCTCTCCGACCTACGGTGTCAACAGTGGCAGAGGATACCACGCGCCCAGGAGCGAAAGCACCCTGAGAAGCGGATGAGTTTCTGGACTATCATAAGACGGTCTCCTCCTGCTGAGTGTTGAAGAGGTGCTCGAAGCACAAACACTAAAGCGAGGAGGAGACCAAGATGATCTGGGTTGGACTGGACGTACACAAGCGGTTTTCGAGGATGGGGATCTTCGATCCTGCCACCGGAGATCTCCAGGATCTGGGAGAGGTGAGCAATGACCGAGAGGCGCTTCAGATGCGACTGGAACAAGTAGCCTCCCCGAGAACAGTGGTGTTGGAAGCAGGACGTAGCAGCTACCACATGGCTGGACTACTAGAATCACTGGCCGACGAGGTATGGATTATCGACCCCAAGGAGCTGAGACGACTCCAGCACCGGATGGCAAAGACCGATCGGCGGGACGCAGCGGCGCTGGCCTGGTGGGCGGCGAAAGGGGCCTTGAGGCCACTCTGGAGGCCGGACCGGCAGGTGCTGGAACTCCGGGAACTGACCCGAGGCCGGACAGCGCTGACCCGTCGTGCCACGCAGCTGCGCAACCTGATCCGGTCGCTACTGGCCCGCCATGGCTATGAGTGTCCTCACCGGGATCTGCTCTCCGCGCGGGGGAGAGCCTGGCTGGATACGGTCACGCTGGAGGGATACGCCGGGGAGATGTTCGCCACGTTCAGAGCGCTCCTGTCCCTGATCCAGGAGAAAGCCGATGGTTTCGAACAGCAGGTGGAAGCGGCTGCGGCAGACCTTCCTGCCGCCCAGCGCCTGCGCACCATCCCGGGCATCGGCCCGGGGCTAGGCTTAAGCCTGGCGGTGGAGATCGGCGACATTAGCCGTTTCCCTTCACCCGGTCATCTGCGAGGTTACTCCGGGCTCACGCCCGCGGTCTTTCAGAGCAGAGAGAAGGAAGCGCGGGGTCCGATCACCAAACACGGCAACAAGTGGCTGCGCCATACCGCGGTACTCGCGGCCCAGCGCATGAGCCAGATGCACCAGGCCGACCCTGGCATCAAGCGGACCTTCCTCTCGGTTGCCTTCCGGCATGGACGCAACCCGGGGAAGGTCGCCGCCGCTCGCCGGCTGCTGGATCTCAGCTATCATCTCCTCAGGAAGGAGGTCGACTACCAGGCACCTCGCGCCCGTACTGCACTCAAGGCATGAATTCGGAGGCACTCTCCGGTAAGTGTCCTGGCCGACGTCAGCGCCCCTTTTGGACTTGAGAGGTTTCCAGATCCGACGATAGCATGCGCGAAGTCAGCGCCGATAGAGACGTGTCTGAATAGACCAGTCTAAAGATCTGGCCCCCGCCAACACCTGCAGGGGGTATTGACTGTCCGTCTTATAGAGACACCACGGGGAACTACAGAAACGCTGACTGCAAGTAAGTTCATCTTTGGCAAAGCGGGTTATCTTCGCCTATCCCCCCATTCGAACCCTTCAGGAATGATCAGACCAGGGATTCTAACCGACATTATGCGCAGCGACCCATTGGAGGCGTTGAATCGCCCGGCCGGGAGGTGACGAGGTTGGTTTGAGCGCGGGGGCGATGGTTGGGCGGCGTTTAGGGAGCGCGAAGGCGGTCGGGCGCGGCGCGCGGGGGTGTGCGGAGGGGAAATCGGGCCAACCCGACAGGCCCCGGAGGGGTCGGGGCGAAAACGAGGAGACGGTGAGAGCGAATTGACTTGCGCGCTTGAGTCAGACCCGCAGGCACTGGTGGGCGCGCAAGAAAAGCGGGAGATGTCGGTAATGCAGGGAGAGCTTGAGCACCCAGTGGCGGGCGGTGCGCACCAGCCGGGCGGGAATGCGCAGCAGTTTCTCGCGCAGGCTGGCGATGGACTCGCGCCGGGGCAAGTGGATTCGCTCGCCGAGCCAGCCCAGCAGGTTGCCGGTCAGCAGCGCCAGCCAACAGTGCAGCGCGTTGGCGGCATAAGTATGCGAGCAAACCTCATCCATGGAGAAGCCGAGCCGGCCTTCCTTGATGAGGTTCTCGACATTGCAGCGGCCGTTGTAGAAGCGCCACACTGCTTCGGGCGCGAGGTCGAGATTGGTGACGATCAACTGGAACGAGTAGCCCTGGGCTTCGAGCAGTTTGAGTTGCTTACCCCGCTTGGGTTGCTTGGGATCGAGGCGGCGGCGAATGGCGATCATGCGCCGGGCTTTGGTCCAGCCCTGCGCTCGATACTCGAACTCGGCCACCGCATACTCCCGATCCAGGGGCCGGTAGTGCAATCCCACCAGGGGCCGCTGCAAGCTTTCTCCGGCGAGATCGGCGACGATGGCGTAAGCGACCAGGCGTGTTTCGAGCTCGTCCATAAGCCAGCCCGCGTAGAAGCCGTTGTCGCCGCGGAATTGCAGCGGGCCGGAGAAGCCCGACCGCTTCAGCCAGCGGCGCAGTTCGTCGAGCAACGCCAGCGCGCCGTTGCGGTCGGCGGCATTACCCGGCCGAAAGCGCCCTCCCAGAAAGTCGCGGGTCTCGCCGCAAAAGGCGAACAGGGGATGATAGCTGCGCGCTCCGGGCCGACGGCGATTGAAGCCCACCGCGCTGCGCTGAGGCCGGCCCAGGCAGGTCTGGACGTGGGAGTCGAAGTCGAGCGTGAGGGCTTCATAATCGGCGAAACCTTTGCGCGCGTCGGCCACCAGGGTGCGATTCAACCCGAGCAGCGCGTGGGCGGAACTCATGCGCAGCCGGGAGAGAAAACGGCTCAGCGCGCTCTGCGAGAGCACCCCTTCCAGGCCGGCGAGCTGCAGGAAGACGGGGTCGGAGCCGAGGTCGGCCAGATGGGCCTGGCGGGAGCGGTCCAGCGCCAAGCCGTAGAGCATCGCCAACAGCACCTGGGCGGGGGGAGCCTTGCGGGTGGCCGGCAAGCCGGGCAAATCGGCGAGCGACTCGGTGGCATCGATGCGATAGCAAAGGGGTTTCGGCGACGGCGTGGTAGTCTTCACCTGGAAAGTGTCTCCTTCGCGAGTGAGCGGCTGCAACCATCTCATTCGACAGAGCGAGGCACTTCCTTACTTTTTTCACGGCGGGCCGACACGATATTCACTGCGTCAGTAGTCGGCTACGCATAATCTGGGTCTAATGGGTTGAGCGCGAAAACGTGAAACTCAATGAGGAGAGCAACGATATGAAGCTTGAGAAAGACTGTATTCGTGAGGCTGCTGCACATGTGCGTTTCAAAACACAGCCATTTATCGGCGGGAGATATGTTGATGCCATTTCTGGAAAGACCTTCGCATCGGAGAATCCCGCGACCGGGGAGGTTCTTACAGATATTATGCAGTGCGACCAGCAAGATGTTGACATGGCGGTGCAAGCTGCACGCAAAGCCTTTGATAGTGGTGCATGGCCCAAGATGCACGCGTATGAAAGAAAAGAGGTCCTTGTCCGGCTCGCCGAACTTATCGAGAAGAACGCTGATGAGCTGGCAATCCTTGATGCTCTGGACGCAGGGAAGCCCATTAGCGACTGCGTAAACATTGACATTCCCGAGGCGGTTCATTGCTTTCGCTGGCATGCGGAGGCTGCCGACAAGCTGTACGGTCAGGTCTCGCCGACCGGCCCAGGCACAGTTGGTATGATCATTCGCGAGCCAATTGGAGCTGTAGGGGCCGTAGTTCCCTGGAACTTCCCGCTGCTAATGGCAGCGTGGAAACTCGGACCCGCCCTGGCAACCGGAAATACGGTCGTTGCCAAACCATCCAAGCAGACCACACTCAGCATATTGCGCCTCGCTGAGTTGGCGCAGGAAGCTGGTGTTCCCGATGGCGTTCTCAACGCGGTTTCAGGACCCGGGGAAACCGTGGGGCAGGCTCTTGGCAGACACATGGGTATTGACGCAATCACATTTACTGGCTCCACGGAAGTCGGGCGAAAGCTCCTGCAGTACTCATCTGAATCCAATCTTAAGCGGATCGTGCTCGAGTTGGGGGGGAAGAGCCCGCAGGTCGTGATGGGCGATGTGACCGATCTTGATTACGTTGCGGAGCATGTTGTAAACGCCGCCTTCTGGAACATGGGAGAGAATTGCAGTGCAGGTTCACGATTGGTTGTTCACAACTCGATCAAGGATGCTCTGCTCGAGAAAGTCATCGCAAGAACCAGGGAGTGGCCTGTTGGAGATCCGCTGGAGCCCACAACGAAGATTGGTTCTATGATAGATAAGCGCCAGATGGAGAAGGTGCTCGGCTATATCGAAACTGGAGAAGCTGAGGGAGCAAAAGTGGTTCTAGGTGGGAAGCGTATACTACACGAAACCGGCGGCTACTTCATTGAACCTACTATCTTTGAGAATGTGCAGAATAACATGAAGATTGCCCAAGAGGAGATCTTTGGACCGGTATTAGTTACGACAACCTTTGAAACTGAAGCTGAGGCGATTGCGATAGCAAACGATACCCCATATGGGTTAGCCGCTTCGCTGCACACTGATGATGTGAGCGTCGCACACCGTCTTGCGCGCGCTATCCGCGCTGGAACAGTATCAGTTAACTGCTACTCTGAAGGTGACATCACCACTCCATTTGGAGGCTACAAACAATCCGGTTTTGGCGGCCGCGATAATGGCCCACATGCTCATGATCAGTATACCGAGATCAAAACCATCTGGATCCAGCTAAAGTAACAGTATCTTCTCTAGACCTTATCAGTTTCGCGCTGCTCAGGCAGCATAGCACAGTGCGTCGATCGGGCGTTCGTGCAGAATTGGAGCGGATTTGGTGCGATCGGGGTGTGAGGATGACCGGATCTACCGCGGGGTCAGTGCAGAGCAAGGCTTGCGGGTCGAATTTGCCTTGTGGGTTCCGGATGAGCACCCAGTGGATGGACAGGGGAGCTTGGCCGGCAGTCTGCCAGAGGGCGACCTCGGAGACGATCTCCAGCGCGCGGGCTTCCTGACTATACCAGCGGGGCACGATCACCCCCGCCAGCGCTTCTTCGGGGAGGCGACGACATCCTCGAGCGAGGTCAGTCGCGGTCCCTTCGTGCAGGGTCGCCCCTTGCTTCCCGGCCGCCGGGCAGGGGGCGGCGCGAAGAGGCGGGCGTCCAGGCGCAGCCGGGTGACTACGGGGACCGGGCGAGCGAGCGTGGCGCAATGGCGCAGGAAGACCAGAACGGCATAGGAGCTATCGCACACCAGCACGAGGTTGTGCTCGGGCAGCCAGCGGCGCAGCTGCAAAACCATCCGGCCGGCCCACTCTGCCGGCGTCTTGTGCGGCCGGCCGAGCTCGGCATGGTAGCGTTCGGAGGAAGCCAGCACGGGGAAGAAGGGCAGCACCCAGACCCGGCCGGCCCCAGGGATGAGCGCCAGCAGCAGCAGGGAGATCCAGCGCAGGCCGGAGGTTTTGACGAAGAAGCTGTGGTTGGAGCGCACCGGATCGCGGTAAATGATTCTAGCCGCCATCCCGGTACAGTCTTCCATGCTCGCATATACTACATACAGAGGCCGGCGGCGTCAAGGAGATACCAGGGCAATCGCATCTTATCCGACCAGGATCGCCTCCAGGAAGGAGTTGTCCCAACCCGCCTTCTTGATGCTGCCCCGGACGCTGGTTTTGCGGGGCTTGGTTTTCTTGATGAGGTTGAGGGCAAGCCGCCGCATCAGCGCCATATTCTCGGGGGCGTGATCCTTGCGGATGCGACTCTGGTCTTCGTTCATGGTCACGTCCAGCACCCAGAACAGCGAGTTCTCTATCGCCCAGTGCTTGCGGGCCGCCTCCGCCAGTTGCTTGACGTTGCCCCGCAAACTGCTGATGAAGTAGCGGGGCTCTTTCGTCTTCTTCCTGCCGATGCGCCGCTCCGCCTCAATCGCCGCGATGCTCGCCAGCCCCGGCCACTGATCCTCTCTCGCCAGCCACTCGATGGCTGTCTCTTCCACCATCCAGCAGCGACGGGTCTCGATGCGACCGTGGTCCTTCTCCACCGTCTCGTGATAGCGATAGGGCACATCGTGAAACTTCATCTTTTTCGCTTCCTCGAAGAAGTACCGCCCCTCCTCGTGCAGGCTGCCCTGGTTGCCCTTCAGGCATAAAACGTAGTCTCCACCTTGCTGAATGATCTGTCCCGCCAGCTCCTTTTGGCAGCCCATCGCATCCATCGTCACCACACAGCCTTTCACATCCAACAGCTTCAACAAGGCCGGCAGCGCGGTGATCTCGTTGGACTTGCCATCCACCTTCAGCTGCCCCAGCGTTATCCCGTTCTCGCTCGCCCAGGCGCTCACCAGATGCAATGCCGACTGGCCGGTGGCATTGTCAAAGCTGTGGCGCAGCGTCTTGCCATCCAGCGCGATCACCTCCCCCTTCGTCGCCTCATGCAAAGCCGCGCTCCAGCGCAGAAAGCATTCTCCGAAGGCCTGTGGCTCCAGCAGTGAAAACACTCGACCGAAGGTGTCGTGGCTGGGGATGCCATGGGGCAGCTCCAACAGGGTGCGCAGCCACTCTTCCTTGGCCTCCCCGAACAACTCCATGTCGGTGAAGGTCTCCCCGCCGCAGATGACAGTGCACACCGCGATGAACAGAATGTCGATCAAGCGGTGCTTCTTGGTGCGATCCACTCGGGGATCAGGGATGATGGAGAAGTAGGCGATGAAGTCGGTGGTATCAGCCACAGGTAAGCCTCCTTGAGTGTGAGAAGCGTTACCTGTAACAATTCGCGAATTGCACTTGGAGGCCCTCCTGACCCCTCAGACACTTTTTTCTGGGCTCTCCCATGCCCCCCTGTCAGCATCACTCAGTTAGATGCGATTGCCCTGAAGGAGATACCCCTATGGCGTCAAATCGGCATCTTTCTGTGACTCTATTACAGGAGACTCAATAAATCTTAGGAGGATAGAGAACATCATTGGCTCGTGGTCTTTTGGTGTATGTCGCCAGCAAGAGTGAGACAAACGGTAAGCTACAGATGGGTCTGATGTGAGCGGGCGGCCCTGCTCCTGGAATAGGTGCTCAGGAGAGCACGAAAGGAGCAGGAGACGATGGACGAACAGACGGTGGTGAAGCAGATGGAGTCGGGCGGTGGGCTGACTGCGGCACCGAAGCGAGGGGAACTCCCCCGCCAGCAGATCCGCAAGGCGAAGGCGGTGAGCCGGCGGAAGTTCTCCGCGGAGGAGAAGATCCGGATCGTGATGGAAGGCATCCGAGGGGATATCTCGGTGTCGGAGCTGTGTCGGCGGGAGGGGATTCACAACACGGTCTACTACAAGTGGCTCAAGGAGTTCATGGAGGCGGGGAAGCGACGTTTGCGGGGGGATCACCAGCGGGAAGCCGACCGCAGTGAGGTGCAGTCGCTGCGGGAGGAGAACGGCCGGCTGAAGCAGCTGGTGGCGGAGTATGCGCTGGACCTGATGGCCCTGAAAGAAAGCTTGCTGGCGGAACGATGAGTGGGCCGCTGAGGGCAGAGACGGTGGAGGTGATCTCCCGCTCTCCCCATACTATCCAGGCCTCCTGCAGGGAGGTGGGTGTTTCCCGCAGCAGCTATTACCGCTCGAGGGCGAAGCTCCAGGGGAACGGGCCCGCCCAGAGGCGGAAAGCAGCCAATGCGCTACGGGAGACAGAGCGGCGCACGATCCTGGCTCAGGCGCTGGCCCAGCCTCACCTGAGCGCCCGGCAGCTGGCTTGCTGGTGCTGTGACCAGACGGGCTTCAGCGTCTCAGAATCGAGCGTGAGGCGAATTCTGAAGGCGAATGGACTGCTGCTGCCACGGGCGGCAGAGCAGGCTCCGGCAGAGAAAGAGTGGCGGCACAAAACCAGGCGGATCAACCAGATCTGGCAATCCGACGCCACTCGCTTCTTCGTGCCGGACTGGGGCCACTATTGGCTAGAAGCTGCTTCATAACCTCGGACTCATGTCCGTGTTCGTCGCCTGGGGCATCGTGAGCGGCATAGGGCGGGGTGTACTGGCAGAGAAGCGGGTTATGAAACAACCCCTAGTGAGTGTGCTGGACGACTACTCCCGGCGTATCCTGGCCTGGGAGGTGGTGCCGGACATCCAGACCCCGAGCCTGGCATCTGTGATCCAGGCGGCGGTGGAGGCGACCGGGCTGGATCAAGCGCCGCTGGTGCTGGGCCCGGAGCCCGATCTGGAGGGCCGGCCGGCGCTGCTGACGGATAACGGCTCGGGCTACATCTCCAAGGTGATGCAGCAGTATCTGCGGACCGTGGGGCTGAGGCACCTGCGGGCGCGGCCTCATCACCCCCAGACCAATGGCAAGATCGAGCGCATGCACCGCACGCTCAAGGAAGACGTCACGCTGGTGGTGTATACCGGCCCGGGCCAGCTGCGGGAGGCGATCTCGCGATTCGTGGCCTACTACAACTGCCAGCGCTACCACGAGGCGCTGAGGAACGTCACCCCCGACGACGTCTGGTGCGGTCGCAGGGATGACATCCTCGCTCGACGAAAGGCGCTTCAGATCCGGACCCTGGTGGCCCGGCGGGAGCACTACCGACGGATGGTCAATAACCAACCGACAGAGGAGTCAGGGACGCCCGAAGTGTAGCTTAGCAACAGGGCCGTTTCGTCTCAGCTTTGCTGACACTCTACACCTATGCCCACAACCAATGCGAATTTCGATGGAAAAGAACACCGAGAGAAAGGAGACGAGATATGGCGGCTGCGTTTCGAGGGATCTTCCCTGCGCTGGTCACTCCGATGACTTCGACAGAGGAAGTAGATCATCGGGTGATGGCGCAGCTGATAGACCATTTGATAAAGGATGGAGGCGTTCACGGCGTTGTTCCGCTCGGCAGCACGGGCGAATTCTACAGTCTTACATCGGAGGAAAGAGAAGCCGTAGTGAGGACTGTGATGGAGGCTACGGCAGGCCGTGTCCCGGTGCTCGTCGGAGCCAATGCCGCGTCCACTCGAGAAGTGATAGCCTACTGCCGGCAAGCAGAAAAGCTGGGCGCCGCGGGGGTCCTACTGGCGGCTCCTTATTACTCCCTGCCCACACATGACGAATTGTTTGAGCATTTCAAAGCGATAGACGAGTCGGTAGGCATTGCGATCATGTTATATAACTACCCTCATCGGACTGGCGTGGACATGACGCCTGATCTTGTTGAAAGACTGGCAGGGCTCCGCCACGTAGATTACATTAAAGAGAGTACCGGAGATGTCAGCCGCGTCAGTGAGATCATCCGCCGTTGCGGGGAGAAGATCACGGTGTTCTGCGGCTCCGACGCGATAGCGCTCGAAAGCTTCCTCTTAGGCGCCGTAGGCTGGGTGAGTGGGGCCGCGAATTTCCTGGCCGAACCCAGTGTCGAGCTCTTTGAACTTGCCGTGCAGAAGCAAGACTTCGCGGCAGCGCGGAAGCACTATCACGCAATGCTGCCGGTTCTTTCGTTGCTCGAAGGCAGCGGCAAGTATACTCAACTCACCAAGGCCGGGTGCGAGTTGATCGGCAGATCTGTGGGGCCGCCGCGCCGACCGCTGCGGCCGGCCACCACGAGCGATGTTCAGCGCTTGAAACAAGTCCTTGCCTGTGATCTGGCCCCGCAAAGACGGACACCAAGTTAGGTGGGCTTGCCGGTACGGATGCAGGAGGCCATGGAAGCGCTGCGAGGCGATGCCTTTCGGGGAACAGCCTCGGTATCTGTTCCGCGACAACGACGGTATCTACGGCCATGGGGTGGGGGCCTTCCTGATCTGCTGTGGCATTCTGGAGGTGCGTACCGCCTACCGCCTGCTTCGCCGATCTTATCCTCGCCGCCATCATGTTGGGCCGGCCCCGATTTAATGGACACCTCGATGGTGTGGATTGCCCGCCTTTGGCGGGATGGTACCATAGAGATCGAGGTGAGAGATGCGAAAGCGCAGGGAGTTCACGAACGAGTTCAAGTTGGAGGCGGTGAAGCTGGCCGAACGCGGGGAGGTGCCGGTGGCGCAGGTGGCGCGCGACCTCGGTTTACACGAGACGGTGCTGCGGCGGTGGATGCAGCGATATGGGAAGCGACCCAACGGCACGCGGCTGACCCCGGACGAACACGAGGAGTTGATCCGGCTGCGGCGGGAGGTCAGGCGGGTCACGGAGGAGCGGGACATCCTGAAAGAAGCCGTGAGTATCTTCTCCAAGGAACTGCGGTGAGATACTCGTTCCTCCGGGATCACCGGCAGCAGTTCCGAGTGGCGGCGATCTGCGGCGTGCTGAAGGTATCCAGCAGCGGGTTCTATGCGTGGCTGGGGCGTTCCGAGAGCCCACGGCGGCGAGCCAACCGACAGCTGGCGGTCCAGATCAGGGCGGTGCACGCCCGCAGTCGCAACACCTATGGGCGGCGGCGCATTCACATCCAGATGCAGCGCGAAGGGGTGAGCTGCTCGCCGAATCGGGTGGGTCGCCTGATGCGCCAGGAAGGCCTCCAGGGCGTCGGCAGGCGCAAGTTCAAAGCCACCACCGACTCCCGCGGGCACAGCTTCCCAGTAGCGCCGAATCTGTTGGCCCGTGACTTCAGTGCCAACGCGCCCGACCAGGTGTGGGTGAGCGATATCACCTACCTGCGGACCGAAGAGGGATGGGACTATCTGGCGACGGTGATGGACCTGTACAGCCGGCGCATCGTGGGCTGGGCGATGCAGTCCACCCTCGAGCGGAGCTTGACCCTGCGCGCCTTGCAGATGGCGGTGTCGCAGCGCCGACCCGAACCCGGGCTGATTCACCACTCTGACCGGGGCAGCCAATACGCCTGCGGTGACTATCAGGCCGCCCTGCGGCGGCGCGGCATGCTGCCCAGCATGAGTCGCAAGGGGGACTGCTGGGACAACGCCCCTGGCAAGAGTCTCTTCGGCACGCTCAAGTGCGAGCTAGTCCATCACTGGGGCCGGCCGCCCCGCGATCAGGCGCGCAGGGAGGTGTTCGACTTCGTCGAAGTCTTCTACAACCGGCAGCGGCTGCACTCGTCCTTGGGGTATCTGTCCCCGGCTGACATCGAGAGCCAGTCGACTGCCAAGGCAGCTTAACAAGGTGGGGGTGTTGAAAAAGGCCCTCTGAGCAGGACAGATGTTCCGTGAAGTGGTACTTGAATATAAAGCAATCATTTCCTTGCTGAGAGGTGATGTATGTATCGCAAGGCGAGACCCCGACAGGCGACGTGTTTCATCCCCGGCACGCTGTCGCAGTACATCCCGGACGATCACATCCTCAAGCGGGTGGAGGCGGTGCTGGACCTGAGCTGGTTGGGCGAGGAAGTGAAGGAGCTGTATTCGGAAGACAAGGGCCGGCCCTGCATCGATCCGGAGCGGGCGGTACGCCTGATGCTGGCGGGGTTCTTTCACGGGGTGGTGCATGACCGCAAGCTGCTGCGGGAAGCGCAGGTGAACATCGCCTATCGCTGGTTTGCGGGCTATGAACTGGATGAGCCCTTGCCGGATCACAGCAGCCTTACCCGGATCCGCCAGCGCTGGGGAGAGGAGCGCTTTCGGGCGATCTTCGAGCGCAGCGTGATGGAGTGCGTGCAGGCGGGGCTGGTGGGCGGGGAGATGCTCCATCTTGATGCCTCGCTAATCCGGGCGGACGTCAGTTGGCGCAGCCTGGTGCAGCAGCATGTGACCAAAGTGCTGGCGGAGAACGAGGCGCCGGAGCAGGAGCCGGAGCCGACCGGCAAGCCCAAGAAGGTCAGCGCCACTGACCCCGATGCCTCGCTGGCGAGGACGAATGCTGGCCAGCGGCTGGAGCCCAGCTACAAGCAGCACACGGTGGTGGATGATCGGGCACAGGTGATTGTGGATGTGGCGGTGACCACCGGGGAAGCCAGCGAGAGCCAGCAATTGCCCCAGCAACTGGAGCGGGCCGCCCGACAGACTGGCCAACTGCCCCAGGTAGTAACGGGGGATCGGGGCTATGCTTCCAGCGCCAACTATGCGGCGCTGGAGCAACTGGGCATCGCCGCCCTCATCCCGCCCCGGCCCGAGCGAGTTCCGCACCGAGGGCTGCCGCTTCGGCGTTTCGCCTACGATGCCCACCATGACCGGGTGCGCTGCCCGGCGGGGAAGCATCTGCTGCGCATGGCTCGCGCAAGGGACGGCTGGTTCTATCGGGCGCGGCCGGCTGATTGCCAAGGATGTCCGCGGCGAGGCCAGTGTGTGCCGGTGAGCGCGCGTGCGCGCAGCGTATGCATCATGGACGGCTACCCGGCGTTGCTACGGGCGCGGCGGCGCAAAGAGCAAGGCTGGTCCGAGCCGATGGTGGAGGCCTCTCGTCGCCATCGCTGGCAGGTGGAGGGAGTGCATGGAGAAGCCAAAACCCAACATGGTTTGCGACGGGCGGTGCG
>Ga0315277_10006703_pt1 | contig 15004 bp, 9 predicted proteins | sample YL17G05_15_MG_FD_203695 | JGI IMG/M metagenome (GOLD analysis project Ga0315277, IMG submission 203695) | Sediment microbial communities from Yellowstone Lake, YNP, Wyoming, USA - YL17G05_15 | ecosystem: Environmental > Aquatic > Freshwater > Lake > Sediment | place: USA: Wyoming | collected...
CCAGAGAGTCCCGTAGGGACGATTGAACCCCGCCATTCTCAGTCGTCCCGACGGGACTTGCCGGTTTTCCGACCCGTCTTCCCAGCGATGAATCACTGGGCTACTATCAACCATCCTTACAGGATCAGAAACCATAGATTCGTCCAGTCAAATAGTTGATGACCATAAGGCGGAACTACAAACTGTCCTCCCTTTTGGGTGCGGCGAACCCCATGGGTGGCTATCCCGTAACTTCGGGCAGGCAGGACGACGCGACCGGCATCAGATAGTAAGGCAGCGAATGATTGGGGGCGGCTTTGGCGAGAGCCTTGTTCAAATCCCCAGTGATTTCGATTCGGAACGGCGATGAGGAAGCGTCGTCGGAAAGCCACGATGGCGTCTGGCCGTCTTTCACGGCGCGCGTCAGGGTCTCGCTCACGACGATGAGCCGGCATTGCCTCGTTTTCCATTTCAGAGCATAGGCAGTGTGGCCGGCCACCTCGAACTCGTTTTCCAGGCGCTCGCGGTGCTCTTTGAGCGAAGTGATTGAAAACCAGCGGAGAAAGGATTCCGTTCCCCATCCCTCGGCGCACTCGGCGAGAAGAACGATCGTCCCACCCGGCGCGACGGCCCGAAACGCGTTGTCGAACGCTTTGTGCGCCTGATAGAAGTTGACGTCGTGTGGCCAACCGCCGCACGAGGCGACCACCAGCGGCAGCCGTTCGGCGACGGGAAAACGAAAGATCTTGTCATACTGGAGGCAGGCGAGCAGATGGGAATGAACGGGGTCGCCCGCCACCACACCGATGATGTTTCCCTCCCAACCCGCCGTGACGTTGAGAGTGAAATCGGGACCGACACGCTCGGCGACGGCCGCCAAAGCCTCGTGAAATGGATTGTGGCGTAACGTGCCGGTGCGCGACCGCCATCCGCCCGACGGGTCAATGTTTGCGAGCGTCCGGCGATGAAGCGCGTGGACGGTTGTGCGGCCGCAAAGACCCGGCGCGATCAATTTCCGCCCGCCGCCGAAACCGGCGCAGTAATGATAGCTGAGCTGTCCCGCCAGGATCAGGCAATCGGCCTTGAGCGCCCGCGCGTGGATCCACAGAGGCGTCTTGTCATCGAGCGGCTCGATTTCCTCGTTACCCGCGTCGGCGTCATGATCCACAACGGTCCAGTTGAGCGCGATTTCGGCGCCGACCAAGGTCTCGCGCTCGGCGTCCGAGTGAGTGCCACGGTGACTGCCTGTGGCAGTCAGGATGGTCACGTCCTCGCGCCGAACATGGTGCCGTTCGATATGGCGGAGAAGCGGTGGCAGATAGGCGCAAGGCGCCGGGCCGCGCGTGATATCCGGTATGACAACGATGACATTTTGGCGTCCCTCAACAATTTTCGACAGCGGTTCGCCGCCGACGGGGTCGTTCAAACATTGTTCAATGGCGGCGTCGAGGTCGCCAATTGCCGGAGGAAGCGAGGGCTGAACAATGGCGCGACAGTTCTTGGATGGCAGGTCCACAACAACCGATCCGCGGCCATAGCGCAGGGTCTCTCGTATTCTGCCTTTTCTCCACATCTTGGAGATCATGGTTCAGCACTCAGGACTTGGCACTCAGCACTCGGCACTTTTTTCCAGCTCGAACGTCATACTGCAATGGAGAAAGTAAAGTACTTGGGCGATGACCGGCCGGTGGAAAATTGTCTCCGCCGCGCGCGCATAGAAGACCATTTGGGGGCGATAATACGCCGCGCGCTCAGCAACTTTGTCGGCGGCAATCCGGTCGGTCTTGAAGTCAAGCAAGACAAAGCCGTCGGGACGTTCGATAAGGCAGTCCATCACGCCCTGCACATGAACCCATTCCCTTGCGGATTGCGGTTTGCGGTTTGCGGATTGCGGACCGCAGATTTCAGATTGCGCGATTGGGATTTCGTCGGCGGGCACGGCCAGGCTGAACGGCAACTCGCGTTGCACGCGATCGGGCTGTTGTCTCATTTCCGCACCGAGTGGCGAGTTCAAGAAACGGGCGATGGGCGCGGCGTCAACGGATGCCGCTTCGGTTGGCGTGAGCAGTCCCCGCGCCACCATCTGCTCGATCTGCCGGCGAACCGATGCCTCTTGCTCGGGCGCAGAATGTTCCGCCCCTGCGGCGTTGAAGGCAGCAAGATCGAGATGGCGCAGAACGGTGTGAGTAGCAGTTCCGATCTCCGCCGCAGGCAGCGGCGATTCAGGACTTGCCCCGGCTGTTGCCGCGAGAAATTCCGGACGCCGCTTTGCTGAAGCGCCAAAGATGTGGCGCATGGCTTCGTCCGTTTCTCGGTCGGTTTCGAAGCGCTGTTTCAGCTCCGTCACCGAGAGTTTTCCGCGCAGCTCGGTCAAAGGCCGCCAAGGATACCGCCAGTTGAGGCAATCCATAACCTGCGCGACCTGCTCGGTGTCGTGAGGCGGCGCGGCCACGGCTTCCATCGCGGCGATCTTGTGTAACAAGTCCCTGTCAGCGTCTGGTTCGCCGCTTTTTCGTCGCCATTCTTTCCATTCCTCGGCGCGATGCCAATGAATCGCGAAATCGCGGATTTCGGATTGCGGATTTCGGATTGCAGATTGCGGCTCCAAATCGTCCCGGCCAATATATCCCAATCGTGCCAGCGCCGGTCCCAGCCAGTCGGCGAAGGACCTCGCCGACCCAACTACCGCCGGATCGAGAGCGCCAATTACGGATTGCGAATTGCGGATTTCGGATTGTGGATTGCAGATTGCGGATTTAAGATTGCAGCGTGCCTGGCTCAACCACTTCTGCCGCGCCCTTTCGATCTGGACCGAGCCGCACAACACCAGCTTTTCGCGCGCTCGTGTCATCGCGACATAGAGCAAGCGCATCTGCTCGGCCAGCGTCTCGCGTTGTATTTGCCGTGTCACCACCAGATGCGCCGCCGTTGGATATTTGATTCCTCGTTCTGTGTCCACTTCACGCATCGCCACACCCAGATGGCGGTCGGCGACCAGATCGCCGCGCGCATTCTCGAAGTTGAACGCTTTGCCGATGTCGGGCATGAACACGACGGGAAACTCCAATCCCTTGCTCTTGTGGATGCTCATGACCCGCACGACGTCTTCGGCCTCGGAAATCGCGGGCGGCGCGCCCAGCTCGCCTTCGGTTTCCTGCAATCGGCGGATGAATTCGAGAAAACGCCCCAAGCCGCGCCGGCTGAATTCGTCGAACTGTCGGGCGCGGTCGTAAAGCCCGATCAGATCAGCCCGCCGCTGCGCCCCATCCTCCATCGCCGTGACGTAGTCGAGATAGCCCGTTTCGTCATAGATCGTCCAAAGGGCCTGAGCTAACGGCCCGCGCCGCACTCGGCTGCGCCATCGCTCGATCTGTGTGACGAACTCGGCCAACCGCGTGCGTAGCGCCTCGTTCGGTCCCCTGTCCGCATAGGCGGCGACAGCTGAGAAAAAGTCGCCGTTGCGCCGATGAATGCGAATGCGAGCCAAATCGTCCTCGCTGAGGCCGACAAGCGGCGAACGCAACACCGCCGCGGCGGCAATGTCCTGATGGGGATTATCGAGCAGTTGCAGCAAGCTGAGAACGTCCTGAATCTCGGTCGCCACGAGATAGCCGCTGCCCGCGTCGGTGTAAGCCGGAATGCCCATCTCCCGCATCACGCGCACGAAAACCTCGGCCTTATAGACGGCGGTCTGGAGCAGAACGGCGATGTCGCGGTAGGAAACGGGACGATAGGATTTCGTACCGCGGTCCCAGATCGAGAATTCCGGCCCGGCTACCGTCTTCTGAACGCGTTCGGCGACCCATCGTGCCTCGATCTCAATCTGTTCGAGTTCCTCCACTTCCTCAGCCGCCGGGTTCTCGTCAGCTGTCGCCGCCGCCTCCTCATCTTCCTCGTCGAGTGCGACATCTTTCGAGCGGTCGAAGAGATGAACCTCAATCGGCACGCCCTCGGTGGGCGGCGGAACGCCGGGCGGCGCATCGCGGGGATAATCAAACCCGCCGCGAAGTTCAGCCGACTCCTCATACGCGATCTTGCCGACCTCGGCAATCATGATCTGTCGGAACACGGCGTTGAGCGCCGCCAGCAACGGCGCGCGGCTGCGGAAATTCTCGCTGAGATCAATTCTCCGGATGGGCAATTCGTGAATTGCTCCTGCCATCTTTTGCAGGAAAATCTCCGGCTCCGCCAATCGGAAGCGATAGATGCTCTGTTTGACGTCGCCGACCATGAACAGGTTGGAAATCTGATGCGGTTCGTCCTGGCGTGAGCTCAGATGGAGAATAGCATCCTGGAGGGGACTGATGTCTTGATACTCGTCCACCAACACCGCTTCGAAGCGGTCGCGGATTTCGCGGGCCGCCGCCGATGGAACCAGTCGGTCGGGCGACGAGGCCTCGCGATCGAGCAAGAGATCAAAGCAAAGCCGTTCGAGGTCTTGAAAATCGGCTTCGCCGCGTTCTCGTTTGGCCAGTGAAAACGCTTGGTCAAACCGGTCAACCACTTCAAACAAGGTTTCGACGTCGGGCCGTGTCGCCCGCAGCGTCGCCACCCATTGCTCGCCCGAAAACGCGCACCAGCCATCGCGGATTGCGCCGTTAAAGCATTGTCTGATGGCGTCGTTGCGGCTTTTGGCGCTTTCGCGCAGCGACTCGTCAACGCCTTTGACCGTGGGAATCTTGGGATACTTGTAATCGGCGACCGCTTGTTGCGCGCCATCGAAGCCGTCGCCGGCGAGACGCTCGAGCAGGGCGCCGAATGCCTCGGCGACCGATTCGAAATGGTTCTCATACGGCCCCAGCGACGGAGCGGTGTCGTAAGCCCATTGGGCCGCCTCACGAGCCTCGGCCTCCACTCGCCGCAAATCCTCCTCCAGCGCGGCGGTGAACGGCTCATACCAGGCGCGCAGTTCATCGAAGCGAACTATAAGCGGGCTGCCTGTGCTGCCGTAAGATGTCAGAGCCCTTTCGCGCCAGCAGTCGGGCCACGGCAGGCTCCGCAAGAAGCGCCACAGGTCCACGACCACGCGCCGAACCGGTTCATCGTGGCCGCTGCTGCCGTACCGTCCGACCAATCGCCGAAATCGCTGCCCGGCCTCGCCCTCGTCGCAATAGAGCGATTCAAACACCTCATCGAGCGTTTCGGCGCAAAGCAGGTCCGCTTCTTCCTGATCCATCACGTTCAGATTCGGAGCGAGACCCAGACGGAAGAAATGTTCCTGAATCGTTCGCAGCGCAAAGGCGTGGAGGGTCGAGATCGAGGCCCGATCGAGCAAGATCAGTTGCCGGCGAAGGCGCCGGTTGGCCGGCTCGGCCTCGATCCGCTTTCGCAACGTCTCGCTGAGGCGATTGCGCATCTCCGCCGCCGCGGCCTCGGTGAACGTCACAACCAACAGGCGATCTATGTCTGTTGGCTCTTTGGGGTCGGTTGTCAGTTGGAGACAGCGCTCGACCAACACAGCCGTCTTGCCGGTTCCCGCGGAGGCTGCGACCAGCAAATTCGCCCCGCGTGTCTCGATGGCGCGGCGCTGGGCATCGGTCCACATAGCGATTGCGGATTGTGGATTGCGGATCGCGGATTGAGAATGCATGTCCTTCTCAGCCACCGAGTTGCTCCCGAATCCAGTCCAGCGTTTCCGTGCGTCCGCGCGCGGGCAAAACGCGATAGGGTTCGTGTTGGCCATCAAACCGGCAGATCGCTCGAAACTCGCACCACCGGCAAGGTGTGTCGTTGCCCAGCCGATACGGGCTGACGCCAATGTTTCCCGAGACGATTTCCCTCCCCAGGTCGGCCAGCTTGCGTTCGGTCCAGCGCAGCAAGTCGCCCAGGGCGCCGTCGGGCAAGGTGTCGTAGTTGTCCGACTTGTAAGGCTGGCCTTTCTCTGTGATCGCCAGAGCCACCACCTGCGAGCGTCCGCCGGCCGTCGCGACGTCACGATCAAAGAACCGCGCCCATCGAAACTCGAACATTCCCCGTGCCTGCCACTGCTTGAGATCGAGCATCGCGGCATGGGCATCCTGCCCGTGATTGCCGATATTCGGGCGCGGAGGAAAGTCTCTCACGGGCGGGATGGCTGCGCCACCTTTTGCCGCTTCGCCGGGACTGCGCGAGTGCACGCCCCGAAGGATGGGAACATAGAGGCCGCCGGCAACCGTTGGTTTCTTGCCGCTCTTGGCCGCTCCGCGCTCGACCGCCAGCATGTAAGTCGGCAATTGCAGGGCCAGCCCGTGCACGAATTCGTCCATGTAGAATCGTCGCGAGCGCGACTTGTAGTCTATGATGCGGATGACCTGGCGGTCTTCTTCTGCGACATCAATTCGATCAATTCGACCGCGCAAGAGCATCCATTCGTCTTCGGCCAGCAAGATTTCGAGTGCACCGTATTTGCTCGTGGTATGGAGATCTTGCCCGCGAGAAACGGCTGCGCCGAAAGCCACTTCGGCCGCCGCCTGGCAGAATCCATCGCGCTGCGAGGCGGCAATGAGAACTTGGATGAATGTCACGAGCGCGGCGCGCGCCGAATCGAGCAAGTAGCGGTTGTGCCCCGATGAAAGCAGGATTTCGTTGCGCAACTGCGGTGCCAGTCGCGCGATCGCGTTCTCCACGGCCTCGATCGCTCGCTGCGGCTCGACCTTCGCCCAGTCGAGCGGCTTGCCGGCCGAAAGCTGCTCGAAAACATCTTTGAGAACGGCGTGATAGAGCAATCCCAGATCCATATACTCGAGTCGAAACCGCAAGCGCTCTTCAAGAGCCAGTCCATAGCGGGCGAAATGTTGGAACGGACAGGCCGCGAAACACTCCAGCCGCGAAACGCTGGATTCCTTCTCGGGCGCAGCATGTTGCGCCCCCGCGGCCATGCAGCCGCCGTAAAACCGTCGCGTCACCGGCAGGCTCAGCCTTGCCCGATTCTCATAGGCCAGGCCGCCGATCCGTCGCGCCAGCGCTCTGCACAATCGCCCTTCGCGCCGCATCGCCCCATAGAGAGCCACCCAGGTCGCCCGAAGGCCGAAGGTTGAAGGCTGAAGGCTGAAAGATGAACCAAGTCGGAGTCCTGCCGCCAGTCCCGACAGCGCTGCGCGCCAGTGGACGATGCGATCGAGTGGCTCGTCTCGCTCCACGCGCCGCATCTTCAACTGCGGATTTCGGATTTCGGATTGCGGATTGAGGACTCGGAGCAACTCATCCACGTAAGGAGAAGGATGCAGTTTCTTGCCCATCGGGTCGGCCTCGGCATAGCTCACATAGAGGCGCTCGGACGCGCGCGTGAAGGCAATGTAGGCCAAAAACTGCTCGTGTACAAGCCGCTTCTCGCTAACGGGTCCGAGCGACATCCCCTCGCTCGCAAGACGCTCGCGTTCCCGGTCGCCAAAGACGACATCGGGCATGTGCGGCTGCGGAAAAACCCGTTCGTTCAAACCCAGCACAAACCCCGCCCGGATTTCGGGATGACGCGACCGCTCGATTGTGCCGACCAGCACCTGATCGAGCGCCGGTGGGACCAGGCGAAGTCGGATGCCCTCAAGACCGGCCTCGATGATTTCGCGATACTCGTCGAGAGCGACCGGTTCCTCGCCCAGCGTGGCAACCGCCTGATCGAGCAGGACAACAACGGCCTCCCAGACCTGGCGATGTTCGTCGGCCTCGCTTAGTCTGCCGTCGCGTTCGGCTTCGGCGGCCCACTGCTCCAGCCGGTCGGCGACGCCAATTTCGTCGAAGAGGCCGTAAAGCGCACGGCTCATGTCGAGCACGGTTGCACCGTCCCGCGAGGCTTCCTGTTCAAACCATCTCAGCGGTGCGACAAGACTGGTGCGCCATGCGTTAATCCGATCGAGCGGCTCGGCCCGAGAATCGGGCTTGCGGTTTTCGCTTTCCTCGCCCAGACTGTAGCGCCGCAGAAACCGCCAGGGTTCGGGACGATACCACGCATCGCCCTCGATCCCGTGTTCGAGCACATAGTTTTCCAACTCATCTATGGTGGCGCGGGCATCTTGCCCGTGGTTGACAGAGACCAGATCCGTTTTCGCGTAGCGAATGACATCCGGGGAACGCCAGCCGCGCGCGACCGCAAGCGCCGACCGCACGAGTTCGACCAGCGGATGGTGCGCCACGTCGCGCCGGACATCCAGGAAATGGGGAATCTCGTAGTCGTTGAAGATCGTTTCGATCAGCGCGCGATAGGGCGTCAGGTCGCGCACGATCACGGCGATGTCGCGGAACCGATAGCCTTCCTCGCGGCACAGGCGCAGGATTTCGCAGGCCACGTCGCGAACCTCGCAGCGCTGGTCGGCGGCCACGGTCAAAGCGACTGATTTCGGATTTGGGATTTCGGATTGCGGATTGCGGATGGTTGTTTCGGCGTCACCTTGGTGCTCATCCTTGACGATACGAGCGCTCACAGACAGGAAACTTGTGCTACCGCTACCAAAAATGTTTCTTTCGAGTTGAGCGAGAGCCGGTGCTTTTGAAAAACGTGTCGGCTGATCGGGTTCGGGCAAAAGGCGCGGCGGCAGAACCAGCAGGCCGTTCGCCCGCGCTAAATCACTCAGTCGTTCATAGGTTTCGCGTAATAGACCGAACATCGAGAGATTGGCTTCTTCTTCTCTCTCGCCTCTCGCCTCTTGCCTCTCACCTCCCCTTTGTGGATCGAGACAGAGGGCGATCCGCGTTTCCGCAGCGACGCGCATGAGAGCGCCGAGAGCGCGCTCCTCCTGGCCAGTGAACGAGGCGAAGCCGTCCATCCAAACCCGCGCGCCGTGAAAACGGTTCTTTTTGGCCAACTGCTCGGCCAACGAATCGAGGCAGGAATCGGGGTCCACGTAGCGCTCGGCCAGGAAGCGTTCGTATTCTTCAACGACGAGAGCGAGATCGTGAAGCTTGGCCGCCAGGAGCGAGTCGCCTTCGCCCCGCTCTTTGAGCAAAGCCGATTCGGCGCGCAGACGGTCGGCCCCATGGCCATAGGAGCGCATCTCGCCCAACGTCGTCGCCAAGCGTTCGACGAACCCACGTTGGCGTGCCGACTTTTCAAACAATCGAAGGTCCCCAGCCCGCCGTCGAAGGATCGAGCGCAAGATCATCTGTTTGCCCACTGCTTCCAGCGGCGGCAGAGCCGATCCTCCGACTTCCATGAACACCTGATAGGCCAGCCGGCGAAACGAGAGGACAAAGGCGCGGCAATAACCGCCCAGTCCGAGCGTCGTCACAAGCGCCCGCTCGGTCTGATAGGTAGCCTGCTCGGGCACGAGAAACACCAGCGCCGGGCCGCGTTGCGACGCGCGCAGCTCCGCCCGGACCGCCTCAAGGCAGCTGTGGGTTTTCCCGCTGCCCGCCCGCCCCAGGATGAATTGCACCGCCATTGGAACCTCGAACGATGAACGATGGACGAGGAATGATGAACGAAAACAAGGAACGGAAGAGAAAACGCGGTTTTTGCTTTCGTTCAGCGTTCATTATTCATCGTTCATCGTTAAATCATCAGCATTCGAAACGCCAGTCCAACCAGCACCACGCCGCCGACGGTTTCCATGCGTCGTCCGACCCAAACCCGCAGCGCGCGTCCCGATTGAAGACCGGCGAGTGTCATCGCTGCCGCCACAACGCCGATCGCAACCGCCGACCAAAAAAGTTGACGACCCAAAATACCAAGCCCCACGCCGACCGCAAGAGCGTCTATGCTGGTGGCCACCGACAGACCGACCAGCGACCAGCCGCGCGTCGGATCGTGCTTGTCGGTCGTCTCTTTCTCCCGTGCGAACGATTCCACGATCACGTGCAAGCCGACGGCCAGAAGAATGCCGAACGCCACCCAATGATCGTAAGCTTGAACGACACCGACCGCGCTTCGTCCGGCCAACCAGCCGATCAGCGGCATCAGAAACTGAAACAGACCGAAGTGGAAAGATAACCGAAACGTCTGCCTTGCCGTGGCTCCTTTGCTCCCCACGCCCAGAGCCACCGAGAAGGCATCCATTCCCAGACAAATCGCCACCACAAGGGTTTCGATAATTCCCATTAGCGCGCCATCAAACTTGGCTTGCAGGCGACTATCTCGCCTGGACCCAGGATATGTCAATTGTCAACGCAAGCACGGCGATTAGGCTTGAAACGCCGGTGGGCGTCGCGATAGACTCCCGTCGGGTTGCAGTTCCACTGCACGGGAGCGCAAGATACCTTTTGAATCGCGACACCTTCCTTCAGTTCGAGCAGTTCATTCCCGTCCTGCAACGAACCATCGGGAAAAAGCGCTTTCTCCACTCGCTTGGGGCCATGCACTATGCCATTGCTTTGGCCGACCGACACGGCGAGGACCTCGTTCGGGCCACAGCGGCCGGCCTGTTTCATGATTGCGGTCGCCTGCGCGAGATCGGGCAGATCGAAGCCGAGACCAAGCGGCGCGGCCTGACGTTGCCCGCCGAAGACCGCCCTTTTGCCAAAGTATGGCACGCCTGGCTTTCGGCCCACATGGCCAAAGACGACTTCGCCATCACCGACGAAGCCGTTCTGCAAGCCATTCGGCTTCATCCCACGGGTGATGCCAATATGTCGCGCCTCGACAAGATCATCTTCCTGGCCGACTATATGGAACCGACGCGTTGTTTTGACGGTCTGAAGGAATTGAGAGCGTTGGCCGAAGAGGACCTGGATGGCGCGCTCCGGTCCGCTCTTGAGCACAAGCTTCGATACGTTCAGAGTCTCGGCCGACTGTTGCATCCGCGCTCGCTTCGCGCCCTGGCAGCGGCGGGAGGCACATTGACCTGAACGTTGAATGATGAATGATGAATGATGCACGAGAAGAAAATCTAAGGCTCGGTTTTCCCTTTGTTTTGCATTTGTTCACTGTTCTACGCTTCCCGTTCCTCATTTAATTTCGGAGGTGTCGCCATCGTCTCGGCCAGAGAAAAGGCACGGCGGATCGCTCGGATCGAGGACCAGATGAAGGCCGAGAACATTGTCGTCCTCGATGTGAAGCGTCTGTGCTCGTTCACCGACATGATTGTTCTCTGCACGGGTAGCGTGCGGGTTCATCTCAAGGCGATCACGGCCAAAATCGAAGATCAGATGGGCAAGCGTGACATTCGGCCGCTCGCCGTCGAGGGCTTTCACGCCACCGATTGGATCATTTTGGACTACGGCGATGTCGTGGCCCACGTTTTCACCCGCGAGAGCCGTCGCTACTACAACCTCGAAAGGCTGTGGGGCGACGGCCAGCCGGTCGAGTGGCGACCCCGGACTTCACGCCCGGCGCGCGCCAAAGAAAAAACTTGATTCCGTCCTTGACGCGCCCGATCTCCCCTCATTAGTATTAAGGGCAACGGGCAACTTACTTCAAGGGGAAGGTTTTCCTGGTGGCGTAAGGATTTGTGAGCAGCGGCTCGACGAGCCGATGGCAGTCAGCTTTTTATGAATCGAGGCGGAGCTATGTTGAAATTCAAAATCAATGAGACCGTCGTAGAGCCCACGCTTGGTATCTGCACGGTTGAAGGCGTCAAGCGGATGACCATTGATGGGAAGATGGAGGACTACTACGTCTTTCAGTCGGGCAATGCCCGCGTCATGGTTCCGCGCGACGCGGTCGAAAAGCGGGGAATCCGCAAGCCGATGACGAAGGAAGAAGTGCGCAAGATTATGAACCTTCTCAAGGTCCCCGTTTCCCCCAGCCGTGAAGACGCCAAAATGCAATATATGGGCTATCGCGAAATCATGAAAAGCGGCGATCCCGTGCGGATTACCAAACTCTTGCGCGAGCTCTATACGCTGGAGCAATCGGACGAGCTGAAAGGCAAAGAGCGCGAGATCATGGAGCAGGCCAAGAAGTTTCTCGTGGACGAAATCACCTATATCAAGGGCGCATCGAAAACGGCGGTCTCCGAGCAGATCAACGAAAGCCTGCGGCAGATGTATAAGAAGAAACTGCAGAAAGAGCGCGCCAAGGCCAAGAAGATCACTCCGTAGTCCATCGGACGGTCTGAGGGCGGGCGGTTGACCAACCGCCCGTTCTTCTTTGCATTCCAACTCAGCCGGAATGCCAGTTTCCCCACCTTCCATCGCTCTTCATTGTCTGGGAAACACGGGGTTTCACGCAAACTGCGAAGCCGAGGAATCGGTGCTTTCCGCATAGTGGATCTCTGTGAGACTCAGGGCTTTTTCTCGGACGATGAAATCCGGCGCTTCGGTAATCGCAGTCACTTTAGACAGCAACTCTTCGGCCCCGAACGGTTCGACCAGGCAATCGGCCGCCCCCAGTTTCTTTGCATAAGCGATTTCGTTGGGCCGGTTTCGCGTCAGCACAAACAGAATCTTGATCGTCCGCAAGTTGGGATTCAGCCGGAGCAACTGGCTCAGCTGATAGCCGCTCATGCGGGGCATGGCCACATTGAGAATCAAAACATCGGGTTGATAGCGAATGATTTTATAGAGCGCCGAGATGGGATCGTGCACGCCAAAAACCTCGAACCGGCCATGCAGCACACTCAGCATCCTCCCGACCGCCTCGCGACTTTCGTCCACGATCATGACGCGGGCCAGGGCTTGTCCAATGCCGGACTCGGCAGGTGTGCCTCCGACGGCGGCAGGCTGTTCGGCGCCAGCCAGATCGCCGGGAGCCTTTCCCCTGCCGACGCGCGGGGGACCTGAATCGGCAGGGCTGACGCTGAGCTCGGCGATACTGTATCGCTTGTGCGCCGGCGAACGAATCCCCGACCGTCGGATCACCTCGCGGCAGCACTCCAACAACTGCGGAGGCACAACAGGCTTGTGGAGAAAGTGGGCTGCCTCCAGCCCCTTCGTCCGATCGGCCAAAGTCGCCTCGTCATACCCGCTCATGAATACGACGGGCATTTTACGAAAGCGCGCGTTCTTGCGGATCGCTCGGCACGTGTCAATTCCGTCCACACACGGCATGACGACGTCGAGTACAATCAGGTCGGGCTCAAAACGATCCATCTTTTCCAGAGCGTCGAGACCATTGATGGCGCCGAGCGCCTCGAATTCCGTCCTCAGCGCCTCCAGGAGCGCCTGAAGAAGCGGTGGGTCGTCATCCACGACCATTATACGCCACTTGGCATCGCTATCCATCGCCGTAAAGCACCCCTTCTTGACTGCTAGCGGAACTATGCTCACAGATCAGCGAGCGGTCAAGTCCGATTGTTTCCGGCGCCGTTCCAAAATGCGGCTGGTCGCAGGTTCTTTTGTTCATCTTCTCGTTTTATCTTTCTCCGGCCCAGCGGAAAAGATTTGACCGCTTTTGATTCAAAAACCATCGTGGTTTCCGGTGACTGTCGCTCTACAGTTGCCGGGGAACCGGTGTGGGATACGGCATCGCCATGGAACTTCCCCGACCGATGAAACCGCGTACGAATGACTGGATTTCCATCGCGGGCCTCGCCCTCGCCATTCTGGTTTTCGATGGGCGATTGCTGGGCAACCGGCTTCCGCGAGGCGAGGACCATTGGCTGGCATTCCTTCCTGCTTACCGCATCGGCGAGCACGGCTGGCCCCCGCGATGGAATCCTTACGTTTGCGGTGGAACTCCCCACGCCGCGAATCCTCAGTATTCCGCCTGGTATCCGCCGCGCTGGGTGTTTTGTTTTGCCTCGGCGGTTGCGGCTTATGGACCTTATTGCTTCAGCCATTTCCTGCTGGCGGCGCTGGCCATGTTCTTTTGTCTGCGCGGTCTGGGGTGCGGCCGGTTGGGCGCGACCATCGGCGCCCTGAGCTTTGCGTGCGGCTCCTACATCCAGGGCCACCTTTCCAATCCGGGGCTTCTCATTTCATCCGTATGGCTCCCGCTCGTCGTGGCCTGTACCTTTCGAGCGATCGAGCGACCGCAACTGCGATGGCCGGCATTGCTGGGACTGTTGCTGGCCATCGTTGTTTTCGCAGGCTCGCCCCACAATATGTTCTATGCCACGCTGATCGTGGGTCTTGTTGCGGTCTGGGAAATGATCGTCGGTCCCGTCTGCTGTGACGAAACAAACTCGCCGGTGAGAATTCGACTCGGTCGGCCGATAGGACACCTCGCGCTGGCGGGGGCGGTTGCACTTGGCTTGAGCGCCGTCCAGTGGATCCCAACGGCCGAGTTCGCACGGCTGTCCTTTCGTCACAGCCTCTCGATCGGCGATTTGGCGCGAGACCCTCTTGCCTGGAATTGGCTCGACAATTTGTTTGTCGGTTCGCCGGCGCCATGGGCCACCGAATACCTCGACAAGTCCACCTACTTCGGCCTGTCGGCGTTGCCGCTTCTATTGCTTGCGGTTGTGGTTCCGCAACAGCGTCGCCGCGAGTGGTTTTTTGTTTTTCTGGCGCTTGTGGGCGTGTGGATTTCACTGGGCACACAAGCCGGCGCATTCCAGTTGTTCAGCCATCTTCCCGTGGCGCGCTTTCTGAGTGGTCCGTCGCGGGCCTTGGTTTTGTTCGCGCTCGGCACCTCGGCGCTCGTTGGATTCGGAGCCGACATCTTCCTTCGCCACAACGACTGGCATAAGCAAATACAATCCGAAATCCGCAATCTGAAATCCAAAATCGAACGGCGGTTTTTCCAGATTGTCCTTACCGCGTGCGCAATACTGGCCGCTTCTCTCTTCCTGGCCAAATGTTGGCGCATGTCATGGCAGGACTTTGTCGGGATCGTCGTGCGCGCCACGTCACCGCGCGACCCGTCGCTCTTTCTCGCGGTCAATGGCGCGGTCTTTCTTGCCTTGGGAGTTCTTCTGTGCAGCACAGGCATCCTGCTTGCGAAGTCGCTGCCCAAACATGGGTTGGGATTGGCGATGGCCTTGCTTCTGTTTCTTGATCTTTTTCATTTTCGCCAACGCCTTCCTCTGCCCACGGCGAAGCGCGAAGAACTCGCGGTTCCCGAAACGGCAGCCGCTGTCGTCGGCGACAAGGCAAGTCCATTTCGCGTCGCCGGCTTCGAGGCGACGCGGCTCAATCCGGGCGACACGAACGACCAAAGCTTGCGCGAGTTCCTGATGCCCAATTTGGCGGCGCTCTATGGGCTGCAAGACATTCAGGGATTCGATCCGTTGAT
>Ga0315277_10006704_pt1 | contig 15004 bp, 20 predicted proteins | sample YL17G05_15_MG_FD_203695 | JGI IMG/M metagenome (GOLD analysis project Ga0315277, IMG submission 203695) | Sediment microbial communities from Yellowstone Lake, YNP, Wyoming, USA - YL17G05_15 | ecosystem: Environmental > Aquatic > Freshwater > Lake > Sediment | place: USA: Wyoming | collected...
TTCTGGTAATCTATCTTTTTTATCAGGGATAGTGGGATTTTCATCCATCCCCCAATCTTCATCTAAAGTAGCGGGGGCAGTTCTCTCTCTAACTATTTTAATTGCGATTTCTCCACGACCGTTTTTTCTATCCTCGATGGCATGAATTGAATTTATTATTGCCTCAAAAACCGGCAATAACGCTTGCTCTTTAAAATGAGGGAGATTATTCACTTTACCTTTCAAGTCAATTTGCATATTATCATCTCTTTGTTCAAATGATGATTTAAACAGATAAAATGTTTCTTTCATTGAAACATCTCCGCAATATTTCTCTCAATGTAAAATCGCTGTTTATCTGAACTACATGTGTGGGTGGGGTGAAAGTGAAAAGTCCCGTCATGCAACACCTTGAGTAAAAAAGCACGAAGTCCCGACAACGCACCAGAACCGTGGCAGCATTGTCCTGAGGTGAGAGTGATGGTGGACAACGAGATCCTACTCGCAGCAATGTTTCTCGGGACCGGGCTGCTCGCCTACGTTATCATCCCCGGGCTCCTAGTCATCTGGGACCGGGTGCTCGACTATATGGGAGGGTACTGAGGAGAACAAAGAAAAGGGGGAGCAATCCCCCTTCTCTGGTTTTATTATTAAATTCCGTTTCAGTAAGATTCTGATTTTGCTATTCTGTATTCTGTAAAAGAGGACGTGTGAAAGTTCCAAGGTATCATTGTCCTGCCTAGGCCAGAACGTGCGAAAGATGTATAAATATGTTTAATATATTTGTATTCATTGCTCAATACTGGATGTGATATCAGATTTACCACGATGCTTGTTAATCCGTACCGCAGTATTGGCAGTACAGCCAAGTAAACAATTCATGAGGTGAACGGAAAATGGTCCTGAATTATGTTATCTGCTTCGGATTGGGGGCCGTGGGAGCTCTCGTTATCGTATGGCTTCGGTGGATTGAGGTATTACCAAGATTTAAAAGTGCCATTGAAATTGCAAAATTAGAAGAGGAATTTGATATTGTCAGTAAGGACATCATTAACAAACTCCAGAAGGAACTCGAAGTAGATTGTTGTGAGGTGACTCATTCAGAAAATCTGCGTGACGACATCTGGCGCCAGAGATGCATTAGTTTCTTAGTATCCGCTTTCATGTACGTATTTCTTGGGGGGGTTACAGCACTCATATTCGTGGGGTTAGATCTCCAGAATGTGCTTGAATCAACTTCGATTATTAAATTGATCAGTGCAGGAGCTCTCTGGTCTTCGTTCTATTCATTTATTGAAGTTAAGAATGCCGACAAGTATGGTTTTTCCAAGATGAATGAAGAAAAGAATGAAATGGCGGAAAAAGTCGTTCAGGAATGGCAGGAAAAAGTCGAAGACGCCAATCGGAACTTACAATGGGTGAGTGAAAGATATAACAATTTATTGAAAGAATACGAGAAAAAGTTAAACATAAAAACCGGACATGAGGGTGCATCATGACAGAAGAAGAGAGAAAGACTTTCAAGGAAATTGATCCGAAGAAGTTACAAATCGATGTCAACGAATTGAAAATGAAAACTCAGATGATTGTTGCTAAATCAACTGAGAAGATGAAAAAATACCGAATTTAATCCTAAATAATTCTCATTTATTAATCAAAATTGTGACCATATTATTAAAATTTTTATTAAATATCCTTCCTCAACGCTTGTCAATTGTATTAATTAAAATGAAGAATTATTATACTGTAAAATTAAAATAGGGTTTCAATATAGTCAATTCCTGACGCTGTAATACAAACTGTTTTTGATTTATCGTCTCTTTTAAGATATTGTTTCTGACAATAATATTCGATCCAACCATCAATATCCCCCTCTGGGATAGTATGCAGTTCCCGCTTTATATCCTTTATAGGAATTTGTTTCAAGGGATTTTTTCCGCTCATATCATAAATTTGTTTTAACACAATTATCCGGGTATCTGTTATCGGCGGTGGCATACATGGGCATTAATCATTCTAAAATAAAAATGTTATTACAAACGGTTCTGTTAAGATGAGAGAGGAGAATTGTGATTGATAAAAACATATGGGATGAAGAAGAATTGACTAAAAATTGGATCTGTTCCTTTAATTTTTCAATTACTTCCGTTTACGACTATATCATATTGTTGTTATTTGGTAAAATTGGATATATCACTTATGCGTGAAATACGCTGTCACGCTGTCTCCAGAAACCGCATCGATCCGTGCAAAACAGACCCGCTCAAACTGCACAACGTTCCCCAGCTCGTTTTTCACGGCCGGCTCGCATACTCCCTGTATGTCGCCTTCCATGGTGCGGAGCGTACATCGTATCGTCTCTTCAGCCGGCAGCCACTGGATGATAGGTGCCTTTGCCGCACGGGCATCCGAAAGTGAATCCCCTGCGTATGCAAGGTCCGGGGTCTCCTTGATCCATGTGACCCTGACATTGAAGAGGTCCTTGAACCGGATCATCGGAGTGCCGTGCACAAGCTCCGTTTTTGGGAGTACAACGGTGCCGGTGAATGAAAATTCCCGCGTGCCACGTGCTGCGTCAGCAGGGTGGAGCAGTGCATGCGCAGTGCGGGGCCGGGCTCCGCTGATACGAAGTTCGACGGGGTCGGGGACAAAGAAGTACCGGTTCGCAACGGGGTCGACCAGCTTCCTGTTCTCGGAGTACAGATTGTCCCATGAAAATGAAATGTCCGTCTCGCCAATACCGATTGCCAGCATCGCGTTCTTCACTGCCTGCGGCACGATACCCCGGCGGGCAAGCGCCCGCAGGGTGCCGAGCCGGATGTCGTCCCAGCCGTTGTATGTACCCTCCCTGATGCCCGTCCGCATCTGCGATGTGGAGAGCACGACACCTTCAATCCCCATCCTGCCGTAGTGCCGGTAGAGCGGCACCTTCCAGCCGAAATGATCGTAGATATAGCGCTGCCTGCGGGTATTGGCAATATGATCCTTGCCCCGGATCACATGCGTTACACCGAGCAGGTGGTCATCGGCGACCACCGAGAAGTTCATGAGCGGGTACACATGCGCACTGACTTTCGGGTGTGGCGGTGCATCGAGGATACGGAACGCGGGGAAATCACGCATTGCCGGGTCGGGATGGTCAAGATCGGTCCGGATGCGCACTGACGCCTCACCTTCCGCAAAGCCGCCGGAAAGCATCGTGTCCCATAAGGCAAGGTTCCTTTCGACCGTCTGCTCACGGCAGGGGCAGGCAGTCTTTGCCATCTTTAACTCTTTGAAACGCTCATTGTCACAGGTGCAGACATACGCTCCGCCCCGCTCTATCAGCTGCCTGCAGAGGTCGTAATAGAGCGGCAACCGATTGCTCTGGGTCACTGTTTCGGTGATCCCCAGCCCCAGCCAGCGGATATCCTCTACAACCGTGTCGTATGCCTCGGGGTCGACGCGCTTCGGGTCGGTGTCTTCGATGCGGAGGATGTACCTGCCGCCGTACTGCTTCACGTACGCATCATTCAGAACTGCTGCACGGGCATGCCCGATATGGAGCGGGCCTGAGGGGTTGGGTGCAAACCGCATCACGACGCCGTTTTCCGCCCCTTCGAGATCGGGGAGCACCTTTTTGTGCTCATGTTTCGTAAAAACCGCCTCAAACATTTCCGGAGCACGTGCCCGGAGGGTGGCTGCCCGTTCTTCAGGGGAGAGTGCAGCAACGCTGGCAACCGCTTCCTTCGCGAGCAAAGTGACTTCCTTTGCCCGGGAGCGCAGATCGGGATGGGCACCCATCACCATGCCAATGACTGCCCCGGTCTGCGGCACCCCGCCATGCTTCACCGCGTTCTGAAGCGCACAGAGAAAGAGGAGATCCTTTGGGTCATCCCCTGCCATTCTAATAGCTCCGGGTCACAAAGAATTCGCCGATATCCATTAAAAGCGCCCGTTCCTTTGACGGGGGGAGTATCGAGAGGTGCTTGTTGCTGGTTGCGACAAGATTCTCTGCCGTTTTTTTGACCTCATCAATCACGCCGGCTTCGTTGAGCTCCTGGATTACCCTGTTGATGTCCGCGTCGGCAAGGTTGTGCCGGTATTTCCGGAGGTCAATGCCCTTCTCCCGTGCTTTGATCATGATCAGCGTCTGTTTTCCTTCCCTGATATCGGAAGCCCGGTCTTTTCCGCTCTGCTCAGGGGGTGTGAGGAGGTCGATAAGATCATCCTGAATCTGGAATGCAATACCGGTGGAGAGGCCGAAATTATAGAGTGCTTTCACCTGCTGGGCATTACCCCCTCCGAGGATCCCGCCGATGCCGGCTGCTGCCGCGTAGAGAACGCCGGTCTTTTTCTTCACCATTTCGAGGTATTCATATTCGTCCACATCGCTGCGGCGCTCGAACGACATGTCCATATGCTGCCCCTCGCAGATGTCGGCACAGGCGCGGGCAAGCATGGACACCGAACGGACCTTTGCCTTGTCCTCTGCCCGTGACAGGCAGATGAACTCAAAGGCCCGGGCATACAGGACATCGCCGGCAAGGATGCCGGTCGGCATATCCCATTTTGTGTGCACCGTCTGCACTCCACGGCGCAGCGTGTCATCATCCATGATATCGTCATGTATCAGCGTGAAGGTGTGGATGAGCTCGAGTGCAAGCGCTGCCGGCAGGATATCCGATGAGCTGCCCGGGTTCGCTGCATCTGCTGCAAGCATGACCACGGCAGGGCGGAGACGTTTCCCTCCGGCAGAGAGAAGGTGGGCGCTTGCCTTGTTCAGTTCGCCGACCGAATCCACAAAATACCTGTCGATCAGGCTGTCCACCTGCTTTCCGACCGTTTCCAGATACCGTGAGAGTTCTGACATCGAATTCCTGCCCTAATTTAATTTGATCCGCTGCCCGTTGCGAAGCAAATGCAGGGTTGAGTGGAGCGTGTATCCCATCTCCGAGGCAAAGTCCGCATAGCTCCCGGTCAGCTTCATATTTCCGTGGGCGGGGATGATGTGCTGCGGGTTCAGCAGGTGGACCAGCTCATAGTGGTCTTCACGGTACGCGTGCCCGCTCACATGCAAATCCTCGAAAATGCGGACCCCTGCCAGATTCAGGTGCGCTTCCACCATATACCGCTGCCCGTAATTCATCGGGTTAGGGATCACCGTTGCCGAGAAGATGACCTTGTCTCCCTTGGCAAACTGGTACGGCGTGTCCCCTGTTGATAAGCGGGTGAGGATCGAACCGGGTTCACCCTGGTGCCCTGTTACGATCGGCAGGAACTTGTCCTTGCCTTCCTTCATCATCCTGCGCATCATCCGGTCGACGGTTCGCCGGTTGCCAAAGACACTGGTTGTGGACGGGAACGAGACGAGTTTCATCTGCTCGGCGGTCACCGAGTACCGCTCCATCGATCTGCCGAGGAGCACCGGTTTTCTTCCGATCTCGTGGGCGCACTCCGCGATCGTCTTCACCCGTGCGATGTGCGAAGAGAAGGTAGAAACAAGGATCGCATTCTTGTCATCCTCATAACTGGTGATGGTGTCGCGGACAAGGTTGCGTGCGATCCGCTCGCTGGGGCACCTGCCCGACCGTTCGATGTTGGTGCATTCCACGATCAGGGCGAGCACGCCCTTTCCTTCCTTGCCAATCTGCCGGAGGCGGGCGAAATCCGGCACCTCGCCAATGACCGGCGTCCGATCCAGCTTCCAGTCACATGCGTATACGATCGCCCCTTCTGGGGTATGGAGCACGGCGACAACCGTATCGATGATCGAGTGCTGCATCCGTACGAACTCCAGCACCAGGGTCTGTGACAGGGTGTACCGCTGACCAGACTTGAGCGAGAAGAGCTTGTTGTTGACCCCGAACTTCTGCTCACCGGAGATCTGCTGCCGGATCAGCTCGGTGGTGTATGGCGTGGATATGATCGGTGCATTGTAGCGGTGCGCCAGTTTGGGGATCGCCCCGATATGGTCCAGATGCCCGTGTGTGCAGACGATCGCCTTTACGGTCCCCTCGACCGCGTTCATCAGCGTATCATCAGGTATTGCCTTGATCTTGATCAGGTCAAGGGAATGCATATTCTCGATCTCCGCGTCCTCGTGGATCATTACCTGATCGAGGCGGAGGCCCATGTCAAAGATGACAATTTCCTTCCCGCAGCGTACGGCAGTCATATTCCGTCCGACTTCATCATACCCGCCCACTGCGATAATTTCTATATCCATGTACTATCTCCTGTCCTGTTTTTATCTCGTGTAAACAAATTCCAATATGTTATTTCCGGATACCCTCCGGATTGCCTTTTTTTATCATCTGCCGGGTCTTCCCGCTGATAAAAAGCCGTGCCTTTTTGAGGTCGGCAATACGTGCTGAACCGGTAAGGAACATTGCCACGTCAAGCTGCCGGTAAATTGCATCGATCTTCCGCTCCAGCGTCTCGTCGCTCTCAAGCGCCGCGGGGAGAAGCGGGAGCGCCATGCCGCAGAGATCGGCGCCAAGCGCGAGCGCCTTTGCCATATCAAGGCCGCTGCGTATGCCGCCTGACGCGATCACAGGGCCCCCCGATGCAAGCACCTCGAAGAGGCTCACAACCGTGGGAATCCCCCACTCGGCAAAGTCATCACCCAGCACTTTCCTGTACCGCTCATTCTGGTTCTGGCTTTTCTGGACCCTTGCGCTCTCCACCGCCGCCCACGACGTGCCGCCGGCCCCGCTGACATCAACCGCTGCGACACCCGCACCCCAGCACCTGCGTGCAGTTTCCGCCGATATGCCGCACCCGGTCTCTTTCACGATGACCGGCGTCTTCTGTTCCTGACAGAGCGCCCGTATCGCTTCGAGACAGCCGGCCGCGTTGCGGTCTCCTTCCGGCTGGATCGCTTCCTGCAGGAAGTTGAGGTGGATTGCTATCGCATCGGCGTCGATCATCTCTACAGCCTGTTCAGCCCACCCGATCCCATGGTCACGGAGCTGCACGGCGCCGAGGTTGGCCACCAGAAATGCGTGTGGCGCTTCGTCCCGGACAACAGAGAATGTATCGGAAAGAGCGGGATTTTCCAGGGCAGCCCGCTGCGAACCGACACCCATCCCGATCCCGTACTGTTCCGCTGCCCGTGCAAGACGGGCATTCACTGCTTTGGTTTCGGGGTGCCCGCCCGTCATTGCCGATATGAAAAGTGGGGAGGTGAAGGTATGGGATAGAAACCGCGTGCGCCGGTCAATTGCTGCCATATCGCACTCCGGCAGCGCATTGTGAACGAACCGTATGTCAGAAAAACCGGCTTCGCCACGCTCGATATCCTCCTCTGCACAGATAACAAGGTGGTCGAGCTTCCGCGACGATGTAAAACGCTTCTTTTCTCCCATGATCTATACCTCCCCTTTCATGCTCACTTTCGTCCCGCCGCAGTCCCTTCCTGCAAGGAAATCGGGAATGCGGGAGACATGAAATATTTCAGACCCGACTCCCGCACGTGCAAGGTCGAGCAATTCATGAATCTTTCCTTTCATTCCACCGGTGACGTCGGTATGGGTTGAGCTGCCGATCAGGAGGGTTCCGGCCGATGCCGGCGTGATCGCAGGCACCACCACCCCCCCATTCAGCACTCCCGGTACATCGGTGGCGAGCCCTACGCGGTTTATCCCGAGCAGGGGTGCGAGGTGTCGCACCAGCTGATCGCCCGAAACAATACACGCACCAAGGGAACGATCCATCACCACGTCACCGTGGATCACCGGGACCATTCCGAGCATAAGCATTTTTTTCAGGTGCAGGGATTCAAAAGCAATGAGCCTGCCGTCGTCGGCAAACGCGACATGGAGCGGGTGGATACCCAGAGCATCCATCCCCTCTTTGCGCAGCGCAGCGACGACTTCGCTGTTCAGGTGCGATACCGCCTGATGGGTGACTGTAATCCCCTCAGCATGCCCCGCCGTGACCCCGCGGTCGAGCCTGAACCGTTTTGCCTCGGGGTGCCCGCAGGAACCGGCGCCATGGACGATGACCAGCCCCGTCACTCTGCTGCCTGCGACAGCGGCCGCACAAGAGGCAAGGCTTTCGTGGTTGATTGCGCAGTCGCCACCCTTGTCGGTGATCACGCTCCCGCCGATCTTGAGCATCAGGCGATCAGACATGCTTCTCCCTGCGTGCACCCTCGATATCGATACCGGTGATGATTGCCCGTGCATTGCAGGCCTCGATTGCCTTTGCCACACGGTGCTTGAGGGCTTTGGGGCAGACGGCGACCATGCAGCCGCCGCCCCCCGCACCGGTTGTCTTGGCACCAAATGCACCCGCCGTCCGTGCAGCAAGCACGAGCCGTGACAACGCGGGGTGACCCACCCCCAGAGCATCCAGAAGTGCATGGTTCATATCCATGTAGCGGCCCAGCTCCTTTGGGTTGTTAAGGTGGTGTATCGCATTGAGGCTCACCCCTTCGATCGCATCGAGCAGGTGGCTGACAATCTCCGGATGCTTTTTTTTTAGCTCGCTGACCTGCTCTACCATCTTGGAGGTATTATGGGAGACCAGCGTGTCGCCAATCACGATGTGGAGGTTCTCTGGGGGGAGCCGCCGGCGCGAGGACCCTGTGATAAGGACGATCCCGCCATATGAGGAGACCGTTGTATCCGTAGGACTCGCCCGCCCCTTCTGCACCTTTTTCTCGATTGCAAACGCCATATTCGCAATATCTTCGCGGGATTTTTCCAGCTGGAACTCATCATTGATGGCACAGAGCGTGGCAACCGTCACGGCAGCAGATGATCCCAGACCCGAAGAACTCGGGAGCTGCGAGTTTATGTACACGCTGCCGGCGACTCCCATATCCGACAGGCAGTTCTGGATATAGGGGGAACTGACGGAATGCGGGTGTTTGCTGCGGCGCACGGTTACAAAGACCCGGGGCTTGATTGCCATCGCAATGCCAGGCTTCCCGTATACCACCGCATGCTCACCGAACAAAAAAACCTTGCCCGGCGCACTCCATGTTGCCAACCTATATCACCGCAATGGCTGCGTATCCCACGACCGCGCGGCGGTCGCCGCTGACCTCCCCGCTTGTCGTGTATCGTATGAGTTTTCCCTTCGTTGCCCCCATGCCCCGGCACGCCGCTGCCATGGCCGCGATCGGACCGTATCCGCAGGCAGAGACGTTCCGTTGACCGATGCGCCGGTAAAACTCGCCAATATCCAGTTCTTCAAGGGGTTCAATTGCATAGAGATCGTTCTCCTTCGCGCGGGTCTCCGTCACATAATGGGAAAAATCGCTCGACGCCACCACCCTTACATCCCGTCCCGTTGCCCTGACCGCAGAGAGGATCTTTTCGGCAAGGGTCATCGCGCTTGGCTCGTCCTGCTCGCCCATCATCACCGGTGCGATCCGGGCACGCGGGAACCGGAACTTGATAAACGGCATCTGGACCTCGAGTGAGTGTTCATCAGCATGCGAAAACTCATCCCGTTCGATACCGAGCGCTTCGACGAACTCTGCATCGGTGTCAAGCACTCCAAGCGGCGTCTCCCAGGGGACCGCTGATACAGCCGTCATGTAGCCCCGGTGGGAGGGGCCGATGACGACAAATGTTCCTGAAAAGTCTGAGGGGATTGCGGCGTACGCGTGTGCCGCAACCTCCCCTGAGTAGATGTATCCCGCATGAGGTGCCACGATCCCCTTTGCATCCAACGCTGCCCCGCTGCCGGAAAAAAATCGTGTCAGCAGCTGCTCCAGGTGGCTGGGATCCCGGGGGTAGAACATGCCCGCCACTGCGCATGAACGCATCTTCATCGGATCAACCCTCTGGTCATACTATTATATTTAGAGATCGGTTGCCGGATCAGGGTACACCAATCTCAGATATCGGTTTCAAAGTCCTCTGGGGTGAGTGCCGTTGATATGCCGCGAAGCCGGAGCATCTCGCGGGTAAGCAGGAAGTAGACCATCGAAAGCGCTTTCCTGCCCTTGTTGTTAGTCGGTATGACAAGGTCAACAAACTTGGTCATGTTGTTGGTGTCACAGAGTGCAACCACGGGAATGCCGCACTGAACTGCCTCGTGGATCACCTGGGCGTCACCTATGGGGTCGGTGACGACAACAACATCCGGCTCGATATAGCCATCGAGGACCGGGTTGGTTAGCAGGCCCGGGATGAACCGTCCGGTCGCAGACATTGCGCCGATCGTGTCCGCGAACTTCTTTGCCGGGTACTGCCCGTACTGCCGGGAGGTGACGATGAGGATGTTTGGGGGCTCGTAATGGTCCAGAAATTTCGCGACGGTCTTGATCCTGGCATCGGTTTCGCGGATGTCGAGGATGTAGAGCCCGTCACCGCGGACCCGGTAGATGAACTTCTTCATATCCTCACTTTTCTGCTGCGTGCCGATGTGGACACCTGCCGCGAGGTAATCCTCTACAGGGACGAGCGGTTCTTTTAATTCAATTTCCATCTCTGTAACTTGGGTCATAACTGTTCCTCTATGCGTATCAGTTCGTTCAGTTTTGCAATGCGTTCCCCGCCAACCACACCGGACTTTAAGAATACGCAGGAGAACGCTGTTGCGAGGTGTGCGATGGTATCGTCGGTAGTCTCTCCGGAACGGTGGCTCATCACCGTGTCCAGACCGTGGGTATGGGCGAGCCTGACCGCATCGAACGTGTCGGTCAGCGTGCCGACCTGATTGGGTTTTATGAGGATGCAGTTCGCCGATCCCATGTCAATACCCCTTGAGATAAACTCGGTCTGGGTGACAAAGAGATCGTCGCCGCACACGAGGCAGCGGTCTCCGACCTGTGAGGTGAGGTCAGCAAAGCCGGCAAAGTCTTCCTCATGCATCGGATCCTCGACATAGACCAGGTCATATTTGTCAACGAGCTCGGCGATGTAGGCAACCTGGTCCTCGGTTGACCGTTTCCGGTCGCGGTAGCAGTACTGCCCGTCTTTCCAGAGCTGGCTCGCGGCAACATCAATGCCCATATCGACTGATACATCCATCTCGTCAGCGATGATGCCGCAGGCTTCGGCGGTAATCTCGAATGCAAGGGCATCGTCGATCTGCGGCGCCCATGCACCCTCGTCACCCTTCCCGCACGCCTTGCCCTGTTTCTTCAAAAGCTCCTTTATCGTCCGGTGTACCGCAGCATTGGCAAATACCGCTTCCTGCACGTCAACCGCATCGCCCGTGACCACCAGGAACTCCTGGATCTCAGTCGCGTTTTCTGCATGTGCACCACCGCCGATAACATTCCCCAGAGGCAACGGCATCTCGGCAATAAATGCCCCGCCGAGGTAACGGAACAGCGGCATTCCTGCCGATGCCGCAGCCGCTTTCGCGTTTGCAAGCGAGAGCGCGACGGCAACATTTGCACCGATACCGGAAAAGTCCGCAGTCCCGTCAAGGTCGCGGATCTGCTCGTCAAACCCTGCCTGATCAGCGGCATCCGTACCGATGAGTGCGGGGAGGACGTGAGTTGTGGCGTTCTCCACCGCCTCGTTCGGGGCTCTGACCTTTGCCTCGCGTGACCCGGTGCTTGCACCCGCAGGGGCTGCAGCCCTGCCGAAGCCGTTGGTTGTATGGATGTCGGCTTCGACAGTCGGGTTGCCCCGGCTGTCAAGGATCACCCGGAGCTCGATTGCTTCAATTAACGTCATGGACGTGATCACTTCCTCTTCACGGTAATGGGTATCATGTTTTGGGTGTATTCATCGATCGCAATCTCGAGCGGATCGATCTTCTGGGTTTTGATGAGCAGGGGTGCACCCATTGATATCTGCAGGGCACGGGCACCGATGATCCGTGCCCGTTCATATCGGGTATACATGAGTTTCTGCATGTGGTTTCCTCAAAATGATAGAGAGAATGGGGTCGCTGAGATTTGAACTCAGGTCACTGCGTCCCGAACGCAATAGGATAGACCAGGCTACCCTACGACCCCCCTTTGGCGTCCTCACTGGTACGGGTTGAGCTCATCAATGATCTCGTTGTGCGTGAGCAGCATGCGCCGGCAGCAGTACCGGGTCAGGCCGAGGTCATCGAGGATCTTTTTGGGATCCTCGCCGGCAGCCCTTCGCTGTTTAAACTCTTCATATGACGTGGAGATTGTTTTTCCACAGGTGAAGCATCGTACGGGTATCACGATTGTCGACCTCACATCATTTCTTTTATCCTAACGATAAGACTTTTGGAACTTCTTGCGGGCCCCGCGTCCGTGCGGCTTTTTTGTCTCCTTCTGCCGCGAATCGTTGACAAGCAGGGTCCGGTCGTACGTCAGGTACGCATCCTTCATCTGGGGATCATTGTGCCATTCAATAATTCCCCTCGCAAGTGCGGTCCGGACTGCCTCTGCCTGTCCCATGACACCGCCGCCCTCCACATCGATGGAGACATTGATACCGTTCACTGCGTTGGGCACAATCAGGAGCGGTTCAGAGATCTTCATCCGCGTTACTTCGGTCCCGTACTTGTCCAGCGGGACCGAATTGATCCGGATGATGCCTTTGCCTGCCTTGAGCGTCGCCCGTGCGATTGCCGTCTTGCGTTTTCCACTGGTATTGATGATCTTGACCATTGAAACCCTCCGTTAGAACTTTGCCCCCAGGAAGGTGCTGACAGCACCAAGGGTAACAAATTGCACATTGTTCAGCCGGTCCATGTGCGCCTCATCGAGAAGTTCCATCTCTGTTCCTGCAAATTCAGCAGGAACGCCCACATAGCACCTGACACGTTTCATCGCGTCGACACCGCGGGGTCGCTTGTACGGGAGCATACCGCGGATCGTCCGCTTCATAAGGTGATCCGGTCTGCGTGGAACGAACGGCCCCCAGCCGGTGGAACCACGGCTGCGCTTGTGCTGGTAGTTTCCGAGCACCCGTGCGCGGCTCCCGGAGATGATTGCCTTCTCCGCATTGACGATCGCAATCTCTTCTCCTGCGAGCGCCCGCTGTGCGACGACGCTTGCAAGCCGCCCGAGAAGCATCCCTTCCCCATTGATTACGGTTACCATCGTCTTCTCACCTCAGGATGCGGACACCACTGCCCTTCGGGTTGTCCCGCAGCAGCTGCTCGATCGTCATGCATTGCCCTTTCGCGTCCCGGATCTTGCTCGTCGCTGAAGCCGAGAAATTCAGCGCCGCCACCTTCACAGACTGCGAAAGGGCGCCACTGCCCAGCACTTTGCCGGGGACGATGATCGTCTCGCCGTTCTGGGCGTAGCGTTCGATCTTGGACAGGTTGACCTCGGCATAGTTCCTGTTCGATGTCTCAAGCCTGCTTGCGATCTCCCGCCAGATCTTTGCCTCGTTCTCGCGCGACGTGTTTTTCAAGAGCGAGATGAGGTTGGTGAGACGGGGGTTTGACTTTGCCACAGTTCTTGTCATTTCTTCTCATCCCCTGAAATTTCATGTATCTGTTTCTCCAGATCGTCTGACTGTCCTTTGATGTACTGCAGCGCCCGGGAAATGATCTCTTTTACGGGGAGTGCTCCGTCACCCTCGACCACGAAAATAAACCGGTCGGGCTCCGCACTGACCTTGATCGCCGGCTCGTCCCCGATACCGGTCGCCACGCACGCCCGTTCGCAGAGCCTGCACATGGAGCATTCGGGGAGCCTGCCTTCGATGACCTCGACCTTTTTACCCTTTGCAGCGAGGATGTCCCGCGGGCATTCGTCGACGCACATCCCGCAGGCATCACAGACATCGCTGATCGCAATAGCCGGATAGTTCTTGTACCCGCAGATGACCGTCGGCTGCCATTTGGCATGCTCCCTGCCGGTGTTGAGGACAGCCCGCGCCTCAAGCACGAGTTTCTGCCCTTTGATGAGTTTCACGATCGGAACATTGTCATGTACCGGAAGCGCTTCCGGATCCTGAGGGATCAGGTCGCCTGACAGGACCGTTTTCGGACCCTCGACACTCAGGGTATAGGTCACCGAACAGCTTGGGCAGCCTGCACCACCGCAGGCACAGGACTCCTTGCGCGAATAGGTGGCAAGGTCGGTTTTTATCGGTATGAGCCCGAGCCGGTGGGCGAGCATCTCGTCGAAGAGTGCGCTTGTATTGTCGTAGATGCGCACATCATCGATGGCAAGAGTCGGCACTTCAGAGATCATCGCCCTGCGCAGCGCATTGGCAAATGATGGTCTTGAGCCGTCAAGGGTGAATCGCGCAACGGTGTCATCGAGGCTGGCAAACTGGATCTCCATCACACTCTCCTTCCTCGTCTGCCACCCTTCGGACGGCATGAGTCGTGGGGGATGGGGGTGACGTCCTCAATCCTGCCAATGCGCATGCCGGCACGGGCAAGCGCACGGATCGCTGCCTGGGCCCCGGGCCCGGGACTGCGCTGCTTTCCCTGCCCTGGTGCACGAACCTTGACATGGACACCGACAATCCCCTTCTCCTTTGCCGCGGCTGCGACATTTGCCGCCATCTGCATCGCCGCGTACGGCGAGCTCTCGTTCCTGTCCTGTTTGACCACCATGCCACCCGAGCTCTTTGTCACCGTCTCGGCTCCCGAGAGGTCGGTGATGGTGATGATGGTGTTATTGAAGGATGCGAAGATGTGGGCGATGCCCCATTTTTCCTTCTCGCTTGCTGCCAACCTATCTCACCCCTGCCGTTTTTGTGATCCTTGCTTTTTCCGGATGGGAGTCGCTTGTGAGGGGGGACTTACCATAGTAGCTGATCTGCGTTTCTTCTAGACGGCTCACGCGATAGCTGGGGATGCTGACACGCCTGCCGGAGATGGCGATGTGCCCGTGCGTGATGAGCTGGCGTGCCTGCTTAGGCGAACGTGCCAGCCCCTTGCGGTACACGAGCGTCTGGAGCCGGCGCTCGAGCTGCGCCGGGACCTTGAGCGAGAGGACATCGTCGATATCCGCATCCGGGCCGAGCAGCCCGGCGCGCTGCATGGACATGATCAGCTCAGACCGCTTCGCTTCAAACAGCGCCCTGTCGGCACTGCTGGACATCAGGGCAAGGAGAACACGGGCACCTTTGCGGTATTTCCGCAGGATGCTCTGCGCCTTCCAGACCTCGCGCTTGTT
>Ga0315277_10006705_pt1 | contig 15003 bp, 18 predicted proteins | sample YL17G05_15_MG_FD_203695 | JGI IMG/M metagenome (GOLD analysis project Ga0315277, IMG submission 203695) | Sediment microbial communities from Yellowstone Lake, YNP, Wyoming, USA - YL17G05_15 | ecosystem: Environmental > Aquatic > Freshwater > Lake > Sediment | place: USA: Wyoming | collected...
CCGGGAATGGATGCGGATCTCAAACATGATTGCCTACCCCGAACCAGTACTCGTTCCCTATCTGGCGGTTCTTTACAAACCCGGCGATATCGTCATACGTGACCTCCTGACCGCCGAGCCCGGCGATCACGCTGAAGACATTGATCCTGTTTTTTGCCCGGATGGATTGTGCGAGCACACCGCCGGACCCGAACGCGTAATCCCGGTCGATGACGACGACATCCCGGCCAGAAAAGTCGAGCGGTGGGAACGGACGGAACCAGCGAAGGCGCATGGACCCGGCTTTGATACCTTCGGTGCGGAGCGCGTCCACCGCGACCTCTGCCTCCTTGCCCAGTGTGCCCATCGAGACGACGATGACGTCCGCATCATCGCAGCGATAGTCTTCCGTGAACCCGTACGCCCTGCCAAACCGTTGAAAAAACTCCTTTTCTGTTGCCTCAATGACCCTGCATGAATCCCGCATCGAGCGCTCGATGTCCCATCGGAATTTAAAATATTCGTCGGGACCTGTCAGTGCCCCATACCCCATTGGATGCTCCGGGTCGACCGCGTGCGGGAGGTGCAATGGGGGTATGAAATCACCTGGTTCAACGGTATCGAGCGGCTGTGTGTCATGGGAAAGCAAAAAACCATCAAGGTTCACCATGACGGGCAGGAGGACATCATTGTCCTCGGCGATCCGGAATGCCATGAGCGTGGTGTCGTATGCTTCCTGCACGGTGCTTGCAAACACCTGCAGCCATCCGGTGTCGCGTTCCTGCATCGCATCGGTATGCTCCGCCCAGATATTCCAGCCGGGGCCGATCGCACGGTTCACGTTCGCCATCACGATCGGCAGACGTGCCCCTGCCGCCCAGTTGGTCATCTCGTGCATATAGAGGAGCCCGTGCGAGCTGGTGGCAGTGAACGTCCGGACCCCCGTAATGCTCGCCCCGATACACGCCGCCATTGCCGAGTGCTCGCTCTCGACATCGATATATCGTGCGGGAAGCTCGCCCCGTGAGACGTATTCTGCGATCTGCTCCACGATCTCTGTCTGCGGGGTGATCGGGTAGATGGCAACCACAACGGGTTTTGCCTGTTTCACCGCAACCGCCACTGCCTTATTGCCGGTTGCTACCGTCAGCATATGCCCTTCTCCTCCTGCACGAGTCGCTGCAGATTTTTTTTAATCCGCTGTCTGAGGATCGTGACCGTCTTTGCATCGATTCCTGCAAACCTGCCCTGCGGGGCGAGGTATTCTTCGAGGGGTACCGGTTTTTTCAGTGCGGATTTCGACGGGCTGCTGATCGTCACGTTCCCGTACTCGCGTTCGTACAGGACCCACATGCCGGACTTCACGGCGAGCTTCCCTATCTCAACTGACTTGCCTGTCGGGTAGCGCCACCCGGGTGGGCAGGGGGTGAGCACGTGGATGAATGTCGGTCCCCGGATTGAGAGTGCCTTTTTAACTTTCCTGAAGAGATCAAGCGGGTACGCAGCGCATGCGGTTGCCATATAGGGAGGGTCGTGAGCGGCGACGATCCGGTCAATATCCTTTTTAAGATCGGGCTTGCCTGAGGGTGTCGTTGTCGTCTTTGCTCCCAGTGGCGTTCCTCCAGACCGCTGCATACCGGTATTGCCGTACGCTTCGTTGTCATAGCAGACGTAGAGGAAGTCGGTCCCCCGCTCAAACGCCCCGGAGAGCGCCTGAATGCCGATGTCCAGCGTCCCGCCATCCCCGGCATAGACGATTACGTTCGTCTTCTTTCCCATGGCACGCAGAGCGTTGCTCATACCTGATGCCGATGCACCGCCGGTAGCAAACCCCACGTGAACGACCGGTATCGTGATGGCAGTGCCCGGGTACATGCCCTGGATCACGCTCATGCAGCTGGCAGGTACGATGAGGACGGTGTCCGGACCCGCTGCCTTGAGCACGTAGCGCAGCGAGAGCGACGAGCTGCAGCCGGCGCACGCTGCCGTGCCCTTCAGGATATATTCCTCTTTTGGTAGTTCGGAGATGCTATCAGGCTCCTGAAATCGTTACGATCGCATGATCCGTAGTCACGAATCAAGTAGTATTGGTATCCCTTTGCAAAAAAGTATCATTCCCGTTCATTTCGTATGGGACAATACGGTTGCAGTTTTTTTGTCTGCCGGTCGATCCCGATGTGCGGTTTTTTAAAAGATGCAGCATGCGGAACTGAATGGACATGGTGGATCCGGTTCGTAATGGTGAAAAACACTTTCACGATGCACGGTCCGGGTTTAAACCCTGCCGGATGACACACAGGGATAAGGAGGGAAAACCCCGGATGTATCAAAAAGAACCGTCCGGTCAGACCCTCCTGACCTCTCTACCATGAATGTACCTGTCCCCCGCTGATGGGGCACCGGTACGCTTTTTTCTTTTATTTCCGGTCCCTGTACAGTGCTCCTTCCCTCATAACCATAAAATATCCCTGACACGGATGTACTATTGTTCTTTTATGGCTCTCCGATCGGTGAACCTCCCGGGTGTCGGGACCAAGTACGAATTTACGACCGACAAAGGGGATACGGTCGCTATCTTCTTCACAAAGACGGGCACCATCCAGATGTACACCCTCCAGCGGGGGTGCCACACGCCCAGCGCTGCAGAGATGACTCCCATGGAGGCACGGCGGCTCGGCAATATCCTCACCGGTGCGATCATCGAGGCGGAATCCGAGAGTGTCGAGATCGCGTTTTCAGCGCTCGCCGACCTGCGGATCACGATTCATACGTACCTGATCCAAAAAGCCGTCGCCGGCAGGACGATTGAGGATCTCCAGATCCGCACCAAGACCGGGGTCACGGTGATCGCGGTCAGCCGCAAGGACAGAAACATCATCAACCCGCCACCATCGTTTGTCTTCGAGACCGGTGATGCTGTTGTCGTGATCGGGGAGACCGACCAGCTCAAAAGGTTCGAACGTGAAGTCATGGTGGACTGATGGAAAGCATCGTCCTCGCACTGTTCGTCTGCCTTGTGCTGGCGATCATCACGAAGTATCTCTCCATCCCCCCCATCCCGTTCTACATCCTCGGGGGGGTGCTGCTGGGAAAAAGCGGGTTTGCTCTGGTCACATCTGACGAGATCGGCCGGTTCTTCTCCCAGATGGGATTGATCTTTTTGCTTTTTTTCATGGGGCTTGAGCTCAAGCTCGAGCGGATCGCCGCGAACCGTTCTGCGGTGCTGACGAGCGGGATGATCGATCTCAATGTGAATATGCTGATTGGGTTTTTGGCAGCATACCTGTTCGGGTTCTCGCTCATCGAATCAGCCGTCATTGCGTCAGCGTTCTACATCTCAAGCACCGCGATGGCAATCACGTCGCTTGTGGAGAACCGGAAGCTGATGATGCGGGAGGCAGAGACGGTGATCTGGCTGATGGTTTTTGAGGACCTCGTGCTGATCATCTTTCTTGCGATCATCTCTGCCGGTGATCAGAACCCGTTGATCTTCTTTTTGAAGATCGCCGGGGTCCTTGCGATCCTGTACGCAATAGCCCATTACGGCAAAGAGTTTCTTATCAGCCTGCTTGACCGCTCCGATGAGCTCCCCCTCCTGTTCACCTTTGCCGCGGTGCTCACCACGGCATCGTTCTCGATGTATATCGGTGTTCCGGAGACAATGATGGTGATCGCACTCGGAGCCGCGCTTGCGACAACCGATCCCGATGCCTTCGAGCAGCACGCCCGACCGTTCAAGGATGTCTTTCTGGTCGTCTTTTTTGTCTTCTTTGGCATCACCATGAACCTCACCGGCGGTGTTGATCTGGTAATGATCTTCACCATCAGCCTCCTTGCCGTCGTAAGCAAGTTCATCTCCGGCGTTCTCACCGGCATCTTCATCCACGAATCGGCGCTTGCAGGAATCGAGATCTGGGGCAACACGATTGGCAGGGGTGAGTTCTCGATTGCGATAGCCGCGCTCTACGGCTCACCTCCGGTAGCGACGGTCATAGCGGCAATGGTCATTGTCACCTCCATTGCCGGAGCGTTCACGGCAAAGTACTGTACCGGGCTGCGCAGGTGGATGGTGATGCCGGGGCGCAGACCACCGCACCATGCGCACACGGGGCGGTAGTTCGAGGAATTTTAAAAAAAAGATATTTTTGTGTCTGGTTCTTGGTGCCGGAGTATAATCAGTCGATCAGCACGAGTGCCACGGACACAATATTGCTGTGCATGACCTTGCCGTATTCCATGTTCCTGCAGGGGATTGTCTCAAGATCCCATCCTGCGTTCTTTGCCGTGGCGAACACGTCCATGCCCGCCGCCTCCATACTCGGGCGCACCATGTCCATGTGCCGGCACTTCCTGCGGATACTCTCGTCCACGATGCCAACGCACTCCTCCGCCACGCACTCCTCACAGTAGATGCAGGGGTATCCGCCGAATGCAAACGCTTTGTAAAACCCGTCATAGAACGCGGTCTTCTCCAGCATGTGGACTGTCGTATTCACCCAGAGGATCAGGTCCTTGTAGAAATGGTGGAAGTCCTCGGGCAGGTCGTCGCCGGAAAATTTCGCATGGCCCGGGACACCGTCAAACCTGACCAGAAGCCCCGTACTATACTCCTTGACCATGCGCCTGGTTTCATCCGGTGATGGGGCATAGGGCGGGCAGCCGAGGTGTTTGGCATATCCTTTGCACCCGTACCGGCACTTGAACCGCACCCATTGTGAGACAACAATGTCTGTTGCCGTGATCTGCTTTGCGACAGCCCCCTTCTCCCATGCGAGGCTCTTGAGCCGGGAAATCTCGGTTTTGATGGCTGGCACCATACCATACACCTGTATGCTGAGGATGCGGGGGAGAATCAATAAAGGTTTCCTGCCGGTGTCTCCATGGGGGCCCCGCTGGTCCGGCGCACTCCACGTCCCGCCCGACAATCAGGCACAGACGGTAACCGGCAGCGCTTTTTGCATTGTCATGCCGTTCGCATAACCAGTCACCGGAGAATCCCTGCCGCAGGACAGGGAGTGCATAAAAAAAGACTGCCCGTTTTATTCCGGCGGGATCGCTGCTCCGTCCGTCCTGCCCCGTTTTTCTACAATCCTCTGCACAACGAGCCGGGAGCTGCAGAGTTCGTCATCGCCGTATTTTCCGATGCGGACAATCTCTGCAGAAAGCCCGCGTGAGGCAAGCTGCTGCCGGAGTTTTTCCTCGTCAAAATGCTGGTTGAAGCCAATCGTGATGATTGCGGGGCGGATCTCCCCGATGGGTCGGAACATGTCAGTCAGGTCCCCGAGGACTGCATGATCAACACACCGGAGCGCAGCAACCATGCGCCGGCGCTGCTCTTCGGGAATGATCGGATGGGGTTTATGCCTGACATTGGATTCACGGGCGACAATCACATAAAGCTCATCGCCCAGTTTTCCGGACTGTTCAAGGTAGTAGAGGTGACCGGGGTGGAGGATGTCAAACGTCCCGGTTGCCACAACCCGCTTCACGTGAGCACCTCCATGCAAAACGGCCGGCCGTCTGCGGTGAAACAGCGCCAGTCGCGTGCGCCGTAGGGGTACCCGATGATGATGTGAAATCGTCCTGTGCGGGGGAAGAAACGGATATCGGCGTCTGAGGGCTGCAGCACACCGTTGGGGTGGGAATGGCAGCTGCCTGCAATGTGGGTGGAGAGCGGCATCATATCAACGTGGAGAGATGCCGTGTTCTCCCCCGTTACCGTGCCGGGGAGCAGGTTTGCCTCATCGATGACCCCGTCTCTCTCTGTTAACAGGGCGACAAACTCGTTTGGATGGGCGCCGCGCCCCATCTCAAAGAGGAGATCCAGGAGATCCTGTCGTATTCCTCGGACGGTCATGCAGCAGGTACAATGGTGTGCTGTTTTGTAAAAAAAACTCTTGCAAAAAAGATTGCGGTTACCGCTCCACCTTTGCAAGGTCAGCGCTGAGATCCTGCGACAGGTCAGCACCGGCAAATGCACCACGTGTCGGGAGCGACATGGCAAAACCCGGAGTTATGTCGAGCTCGGTGGCAGTACCCTCTTCAACGGTCATGTCAAGGACATGCCCGCCGGTTGTTCTGTCGTCGGATATGAAATGGAGGTGGTACCCCGGGACGTTGAACCCCTTGAAGAACTGCGGCATAAAGAACCCGGCCACGGTGCCTTTCGCACCGGAATACACAAAGACCGTCTGGTTCGCCACCGCGGCAGTGAGCGGAAGGTAGGGTGGTGCCTGCCGTGGTACGCTGCGCACCTGCAGGGTGGGGAATGTGCCGTTGATCCTGATTGCATAGACCATGTTCTGCGAGGGGAGGTGAGCGGAGAGGTAAGTCGAGAGCACGGTATAATTCATCTGCCGGTCTGCGGTTATCCGCATATCAGGCTCAAAAAACGTGACGGTGGCAAACGGGGTTGTCATCGCATCAGAAACCGGGTATGCGATACCGTCGGACCGCACTTGGTAGTAATCCCCGCCCAGCGCAATCATCTCGCCATCGAGCGCCTCAAATGTCCCGATGCCGAAATCGCCGTGTCTTTTAACCTCTGAAAATGGCTGGACGCCATCGTAGACCCCCTGCATCAGGGCATCGATGGTCGAGACCTGGTAGAGTGTCTCGCGATCGACGGGGGCTGCCGGATTCTTCAAAAGATTCTGGGATAACGCTGCGGCAAAGAAGATGATGGCGACTGCAACTGCAACCCCAAGAAAAAATGTGCGATCCATGCCGGTTCCCTGAGCGCTACTTCTTCCCGGTTACCTTGATGACATGGAACCCGAACTGGGTCTTGACCGGTCCGATGACCGTATCCTGCTCTGCGGCAAAGGCCGCCTGCTCGAACTCCAGTGCCATCTGTCCTTTTGCAAACCAGCCGAGGTCACCGCCGTTCTTGCGTGACGGGCAGGACGAGAACCGTTTTGCAACCGCGGGAAAATCCTCACCATCGCTGATACGTTTTACGATCCTGTTCGCATCATCCTCGGTCTTGACCAGGATGTGGGAAGCGCGTACCTGTGTTGTCATGAAAGGAAGGTGGGTGCGGGAACGATAAAAGGATTGACAAAACCTGTTTTTTAAAACTTTTTTTTAGATTTTTGTTATTATTCAGCAGGTCGGGGAACAAACATCGGGATGTATTCATGGGAAGAGAACCTTAAACAGGAGATAGCAGGCACATGAGCAGATTGCGGTAATCGGGATCGTGATGATCCAGGCGGTCACAATACGGCGCACAGTCCCCCACTGGACCGCCTGAGACCCTTTCGTTGCTCCCACGCCCATGATGGCACCGGTTATTGCATGGGTTGTCGAGACCGGGACACCGAACGCGGTGATGAATGAAAGGACGACCCCTCCGGATGTCTCGGCACAGAATCCCTGATAGGGACGAAGGTTCGTGATCTTCTTTGCCATTGTTTTTACCACCTGCCACCCCCCTAAAAATGTGCCAAGCGCTATCGCTGCACAGGATAGTAAAATCACCCAGACCGGTACAATGAATTCGTGGAGAATCCCTCCTGAAACCAGGATAGCAGTGATGACCCCCATCCCGTTCTGGGCATCGTTGCTCCCGTGCCCGATGCTGTAAAACGAGGCTGAAACAACCTGCAGTTTTCTTGACGCAAAATTCATTTTCTTTGGATTTGCGTTCCTGAAATACCGGATAAAAAGCAGCGAAAAGATGTACGTAAAGATAAACCCAAGGAGAGGCGAAAGGACAATGAAAAGGACAATGGCAAAAAGCCCTGAGATCTGCAATATGCCCGTGATGATCACGACCGGAACAGAGAGCACAGCCCCGCCAAACGCCCCCTGAGCGATGAATGGGAACAGTTCCTCCTCTTTTTTTGTTCTTGCCAGGATAGAGAAAATCACCATGCCGGTGACAGCGCCCAGACCAGCATAGATCAGCAGCCACAGAATGGTACTGAGGGCGGGCAGGATGATCACACCCATTCCGGCATACGCAACAGCGGATCCGACAAGGCCCCCTACCAGCGCATGCGTTGCCGATATCGGGATACCTGCATAGGTTGAGAGATATACCCAGAGCACCGCGGCAAACATACCAATGAGAATCACCGTGGGGGTTAAGTATACCGGATCAACAATTCCTTTTCCGATGGTCTTTGCGACCGCGGTCGTGAAGAGGAGGGGACCGATCAGGTTGAAAAACGCAGCCATCGTCACCGCTTTGAGTGGGCTGAGGACCCGTGTCGCAACAATTGTGGCGATCGAATTTGTCGCATCATTCATCCCATTGACAAAATTAAACAGGAGGGCAAGAACGATCCCAGCAATGACAAGGGGGTCCATGGTGATCACGTATGCCGGATGGCAATGTCGGAGAGCACATTTGCCACATCTTCGCAGTTATCCGTCGCTGTCTCGAGATGCTCGTAAATATCCTTGAGCTTGATGATCGTGATCGCGTGCTGGGTCCGGAAGAGATCGGTGATGGCATGGGCGAGAACGTCATCGGCGAGGTTTTCGAGCCGGTTCACCTCAATGCAGCGCTCCTCGATAGTGCCCGGTTTTTTTAATGAACGGATTCCTTTTACCGCTTCTTCAATCTCGACGGCCGACATATGGATCAGCTTCGCGAGCTCGATCATATGGGTATCCGTTCCTTCGATGCCATAGTACAGCATCTTTTCTGCCGACCCGTCAATATAGTCAAGCACCTCGTCAAGACCTGAAGCAAGGCGCGAGATCTCTTCGGGTTCAAGCGGGGTGATGAATGTCCGGTTCAGCTGTTCGTAGATGTCGTGGGTGACCTGGTCCCCCTGGTGTTCGAGGAGTTCGATTCCATGTCGTTTCTCCTTGACGTTTGTGAAATCCTCGGTCAGAGAGACAAGCTGGGATGCCGCTTCCCTCACGAATGCTGCCTGGCGTTCAAAGAGATCAAAAAAGATGGTGTCCGGTGGTATCAGCCACTCCCTGAGGCCCATGCGTTATCCCCCTTTTGCCAGGGTTTTGTTTCTGCCCGTATGTCGCGAATGAAACGGTATTGCAGAAGCATTGCCGGCAGGAGGTGCGTTCGGGGTTGTCAGAGATGTGATCGCTGCCATTGTTCCGGTCGTGGTACCTGCTGCGACTGCCTTGTTAAGGATAAGCAGCATGGCAGGAATCCGGGAAAAATGAAATCTTGAAATTGTTCGCTTATTCATGATGTTCAACCGTGAAATTATCCGCGGTGAATATACCCTTTTTCGACAGAGAATATAGTTATATATATATCGACCATTGAGAAATAGAGACATAGTGGAATTTTCGTGAGGTGAAGGTGATATGGAGATCCGGAGGGTCCAGTTCACCGGCGGATCGTCATATGTCCTGACGCTGCCGAAGGAATGGATCGATGCACAGAAGATCAGGAAGAACGATCCGCTTGGGATTGAGATCCAGCCGGACGGGACGCTGATTGTCACAAAGACCATTGAACACGAGCCCCTGCAGCGGAAGAAGGAATTTTCCGTTGACGGGATTACCGAACCGGCATACCTGTTCCGGCTCCTGATCGGTGCCTATATCTCGGGCATCACCACGATCACGATCCCATCAAGGGAACGGCTGCCGCCGTTCGTCCGGGTGGTGGTGCGGGATTTCACCCAGATGACGATCGGGCAGGAGGTGATCGAAGAGGATGATTCGGCGATCACGTTAAAAGACCTGCTCAACCCGTCGGAGATGCCGTTTGCCAACACCATCAAGCGGATGTTTGTGATCGTAAAAGCGATGCACGAGGATGCGATCACGGCGATCAGGACAGGCAATCAGACGCTTGCTGCTGATGTGACCGCCCGCGACAATGACGTGGATCGCCTCCACTGGCTCATCGCACGCCAGACCCATATGATTTTGTCCAATACGGCACTCTCAAAAAAGATGAATATCTCCCCACGCATGGCCGTGCATTACTACATCATCAGCCGGATCATCGAGCGGATTGGCGATCACGTGGAGCGGATTGCACAGAACGCAGGTGCCATCCGGAAAAAAAAGATCGACTCCGCTATCCTGACAAAAATCCTGAAAGCGAGCGAGCTCTCGGTCGGCATCTTTGACCGGAGCATCGTCTCATTTTTCAATAACGACCTGAAAAAGTCGGATAAGAACATTGAGTCCGTGAAGGTGCTCGAAGCCCTGTGCGGGGAGATCAACAACCTTGTCATCCAGCAGGAGACTTCCGATGCCATCGTGCTCGGGTACATCACCGAGAGCGTGAGGAGAGCCGGGGAGTATGCCGCAGATATCTCGGAGAACGTGATCAATTATCTGGTTGGGGATGAGCTGACCATGTCGGGAAAGCCCGAACGAAAATGAGGGGGCTTTCCCGTGGTTATGGTAATAAGTGCCATAATCGCGAATAACACGGTATAGGGTTTTTTTAAAACTCCCCGTCCTGTTCAAAACTCCTGCCGTACCGGATCGCGAGTTCTGCCTTGTAGAGCTCCCTGCCGAGGTACGCGGCATGGTCAAGCAGCGTGACATCGCCGTTCTTCAAGATAGTGTAAAAGATGTCCTGCCACCGTATCCCCCGCACGGCACGCCCGTTGATCGCGGCGACGATGGTATCGCCCTCAATCCCGATCCGGAAGTTTCCCTTTGGGTCGTACTCGATCTCGTCCGGCATCGTCCTTGCCCTTTTTTCCGTCACGTATTCAGGCAGGGGCTCACGCCGGCGCCGCTTCTCTTTTAATTTGAGCAGATCGATGCCGAGGTCCTTTGGGTACGGGCGGTCACGGGAAAGAGCCATCATCTCGGTCGCCCTCCGCATCTCGCGGACAGAACCCTGTGTTTTGTCCGAGTGCTCGCTCGTAAAGATAACCGATGCTCCGGCCTCCATTGCGAGTGCTGCGAGCACCGCATTCATCCCGATGGAATCTGCATCCAGGAGCTCCACCACGTTCCCCGCACCAAAAAAGAGGGGATAGGGTGATCGTTTGAACCGTTTCAGCGAGGCGGCAAGGCCTGATCCTGCCGGCTGGAGGAGCGGGTCGGCGATGATGCACCGGATCCCTGCCTTTTTCGCGAGCGCGATATTATGGGTAAGTGTATGGTCGTCCGGCACGATGACCGCTGCCGCACCGGCGTGTGCCACCTCCTTTCCAATCACGGGAATGTTGGTGGACTGGAGCGAGAGGACGATGTCCGCCCTCCCGATCGCCGCCCGGATGAGTGCGGGATCCTGCGTATCAACGGCAAGCGGACGGTCGATATCCCTGACGGCATCAAACACCCGGTTTACGTCCCGTGGTGTCGCATCGAACCCGAACCCGAGGTCCACGATGTCGGCGCCGTTGGCAAAAAACCGCTCGACATCCCCGCAGATATCATCGCGCCGGTGGGCGTCCATAATTTCTGCGAGCACCTTCATCCGCGATCTTCCCCCGATCTTCGTCCCCCGGATCAGGTAATCAAAGGCCGCCTCCCGCTCCCGCACTTCGATTGTTGCGTACGCTTCATCTGCCCTCTTTGCTGCAAGGAACTCATCTGCGGGCACGGTGCGGGAGAGCGTGATGGTATCAAGGAGCGGGAGCACGAGTTCAAGGTCGGCCGCATGCCGTGGCCCCCGGTAGATAGGGGTACCGGTCTCCCGTTCGACCTGGGCAAATGACGCGGTACACATGCCCGACACGATCACCATACGGTAATCGCCCTTATTAACAAGAGTGTGGAGCTGGTGCGGGGTCAGGAACGATGCAATCTCCCCGGTCACGACGATCTCCGCATCGAGATCCCGTGCGGCAGCCCTGACAACTGATTCCGTTGCGGAACCGGTGGGCAGGAGGATGCGCATAAGTTCCCTTAATATCCGAGAGATAAAAAAGATATGATCTGATGCTGACCTGCGATTTCCACGTGCATACGAATTTTTCAAGAGACGGCGAGAGCAGCGTGGAAGAGATCCTGAGGCGGGCACAGGAGGTTGGACTGGATGCCATTGCGATCACCGACCATGATACCATCGATGGTGCGAAGAAAGCGATGAGCTGCAAGTCAGAGGTGCTTGTCATCCCCGGCATCGAAGTGACCACCCGGCAGGGTCACCTGATCGTACTGGGCGTCACCGAGCTCATCCCTTCCGGGCTTGATGTGGGTGAGACGGTTGCCATTGCCCGCCGGCTCGGTGCCGTCCTGATACTCCCGCACCCGTACCACGTCTGGAGGCACGGCGTTGCACGCAAAAGGAAGGCGGGGATGGCACTTGTGGATGCCGTCGAGACGTTCAACAGCCGGTTTATCGTCGGATCTGCGAACCGGAAGGCAGCGCGGATCGCCCGCCGGCTGAACAAACCCTGTGTCGGGGGCAGCGATGCCCACAACGCCCGTTTTGTCGGCTTTGGCCGTACGTTTGTGGATGCGGAGCCGACGGTTCCTGCCATCCTGCAGGCAATCCGCGACGGAAGGGTCTCTTCCGGCGGCCGCAAAACACCGCTGCGCACGTATACCCGGCAGTCACTGAAAAACACGTGGAGAAAGATTACACGGTTCACCCGGCGCGTGCGTCTGAGATGAGGCTTGCATTTCGCGTTTCCTATATCGGGACACGGTTCTTTGGCTCACAGATGCAGGCCGCCCACCGGACGGTAGAGGGGGAATTTGTCGCTGCCTGCCGCCGCCTCGACCTGTTTTCGGATTTCCGCGAGGCAGGATTCCTCTCGGCCGGCCGTACCGACCGGGGCGTGCATGCACGGGGGCAGGTGATTGCGTTCTCGACGGAATCGCCCGACCGGGCGAAAACCGCGCTTAACCTCCAACTCCCCCCGGACTGCTGGTGTACCGGCTGCGCAGAAGTGCCGCCCGAATTCCACCCGCGGTACGATGCCCGTTCGAGGACGTACCGCTACTATTACTCCACCCTGCCTGCGGACAGGGATGCGATGGTGCGTTGTGCGCAGCATTTTTCCGGACATCACAACTTCACAAACTTTGCCCGCGTGCGGGGCAGGGACCCGCACCGCACGATCTTTGCGATCACGGTTAACGAAGAGAACGGTTTTGTGTACCTTGAAGTGACCGCCCCCGGTTTCCTCTGGCATCAGGTCAGGAGCATGGCGACCGCGCTCTGGCGGATCGGGGCGGGTGAGGCTGACGAGGGATCGATACCCGCACTGCTCGAACAGGAAGCGGATCAGATGGTTCCGCCGGCACCGGCAGAAGGGCTCATCCTCTGGGAGACGGACTGCGGCATTGCGTTCACGCCAATGCCTGTTGACGATCGGAGTGCATCGTACCTCGATTACCTGCGCTGCCACCACGCGCTCATGGAGCGGGTCTGCGGGGTGCTTGGCGACGGAGAACACCAGAATGAACGTGGTAGAAACACGTGACCTGACCCGGTACTACGGCACGCTCTGTGCGGTCAGCCATCTCACCCTTTCCGTCGGCCATGAAATATTTGCCCTGCTGGGTCCCAACGGGTCGGGCAAGACAACAACCGTGCTCATGCTCACCACCATGCTCCGCCCGACAGAAGGCACCGCGACGGTCTGCGGGCACGATGTTGTCCGGGAGGGCGAACAGGTGCGCCGCTGCCTCAGTTATGTCCCGCAGGACATGGCGGTTGACATCAAGCTGACCGGGCGGGAGAATGCGCTGCTCTATGCCCGGCTCTACGGGATCGCTGCCCCCAAGGATCGCGTCGATGAGCTGCTTGCGGTGATGCAGCTTTCTCTTCGTGCGGATGACCTTGTGAAGACCTACTCGGGCGGGATGCGCCGCCGCCTCGAACTGGTGCAGGCGCTCGTGCATGAGCCCGAAGTCCTGTTTCTGGACGAACCGACGCTCGGGCTCGATGTTGCCGCCCGCGCCACGATCTGGGAGCACATCACGGCATTAAAAAAAGGCGGGATGACCATCTTTGTGACCACGCACTATATGGACGAGGCGGACCGGTTCTGCGACCGCGTCGGCATCATCAGCAAAGGAACGCTCCTTGCCCTTGATTCCCCCCAGAGCCTGAAAGACTGTCTTGGCAACGATGTGATCACTGCATCCATTGACGGGACATTCCGGGATCCCCGGGTCGATGGCGTTACCCTGTTTGCGTATGCGAATGACGAGGCGTCGTTTCTGGCGGAGAACGGGCGTGAGGCGCTGGTGCTCCTTGCCGATGGGTTTGCACGGGCCGGTGTCAGGGTGCGGTCGCTTTCGCTGCGTGAACCGACCCTTGATGATGTCTTCCTGCATACGGTCGGGAAACCCGACGAGCCGGCAGGGTTTGACCAGACGAAGTTCCGGACGATGCTGCGGAGGAGGGCATGAGGGGGGTTGTCTGGTATATCGAACGCGATTTCCTGCGCTGGGTGCGGGGAAAAGTCGCGGTCTTCTCGGCGCTGGTCATGCCCGCTGCATGGCTGATCTTCGTGGGGCTTGCCCTGCCCATCCGGTTCACCGACAACTACCTTGACTTCATTACGCCCGGCATCCTCGTGATGACCATGCTGTCGGCAGGGCTCTCCGGCGGGACGCTGCTGATGTTTGACAAGATCCTTGGTTTTCTCCCCAAGTTTCTCGCCCTTCCCTCACCACGGGAGGACATCCTGTTCGGCAAGATTCTGTTTGTGAGCCTGCGGGGGCTTATCCAGGCGACCATCATCCTTGTCATCGCGGTGCTGATCGGCGCATCGGTGTACAGCCCCCTGCAGTACGGGCTCACGTACCTGATCCTGTTCTTATTTGGCGTGCTCCTCTCCGCCTTTGCCACAACGCTTGCCCTGTATCTCGAAGACCATGATTCGTTCGCTGCCGTGAACACGATGATCTCCATGCCGCTCTTCTTTACGTCGAGCGCCCTGATGCCCTACACGGTAATGCCGGACTGGCTGCGGATCCTTGCGATGGCAAACCCGCTCAGCTATGCGATCGATGCGATCCGGGCGGTGAATGCCGGTGCTCTTCCCCTCTCCCAGATCGCCTCGCTTGCCGTGCTTGGGATCGTGGTGACCGGCATCAGCGTGCAGGTCTTCCGCCGGGTGACGATTTAGGGTCACGCATGGCACCACTCAGTCCCCAAAA
>Ga0315277_10006707_pt1 | contig 15001 bp, 13 predicted proteins | sample YL17G05_15_MG_FD_203695 | JGI IMG/M metagenome (GOLD analysis project Ga0315277, IMG submission 203695) | Sediment microbial communities from Yellowstone Lake, YNP, Wyoming, USA - YL17G05_15 | ecosystem: Environmental > Aquatic > Freshwater > Lake > Sediment | place: USA: Wyoming | collected...
AAGGCCAACGTCGATGGTTTCACCAACGTGAACTACTCGACCAACGAGGCAACGCATAAGGTCGGCATCATCGGCGCCGGCGCAGCCGCAGTCACGCTCCGGTCCGAGAACGGCAACGTAAACATCGAGGCGAAGTAGGCTGGAGTTGCTCCCCCGGCTCGACCCACCCGTCGCCTTGACAACCGGACCGAATTGGAACGCGTCGCCCGATGGGGAATTCAGAATCCTGCCCGGCGTTGACGGATTCGGAGCCAATGAGATGTCCCGGAAATCCTCAGAAGGCAGAACCCACGGAAGACAAGTGGCCGGTCAGCCGGGGCGCGTCTTCTTTGGCTGGTCCCGGGCAATCTGGGGTCTGCTGGTGCCCTGCCTGCTGTGGGCGGGCCAGGTGGTCGTCGAACTCGATTCACCTGGCCAGCGCTTCGCCCCGGCAGTCGACATCTCCCGAACCGCGAACCCGCTCGTCAGCAGTCAGTCGTCAGCCCGGAGGTTCCTGATTGCGGTCCCGCCGCTGTCCCGCGTAACGAGTGTGGCTCTTGCCGTCGATGGCGAGACCAGCGCGGTTGGGCTGCCGTGCTGCAGCACTGCCGTCCCGGACGGCGAAGTCTCGCGGACCGCGTCCTTCTACCGCGAACGCGATAGTGGCGGAGTGGCGTTCCTCGAATGCTGGATCGGTGCGTCGGAATCAACACCCGGCGTGCGAGGGGCCGGGTCATACCGGCCGGCAAGCCTGGAAGTCAGCTATGAGACACTGCCTCGGGCTGAACGCGCCCCGCGCGAGAGACTGCTCAGCGGCTGCGCCATCACCGACAGCTCGACCCGGGTTTTCTCCAACCCAACCGACGTACGGGCGTGGTACTCAGCCGCGGATACGAGCCTCTCACCGTTTTTTGGGGGCGATCCGGTTCCCTATGACTTCGAAGTCGCCGAACTCGCCGAGCTGCCGCTGCGCTGTCAGGTCATCATCGTGGCCCATATCGGCGGCCTGGGGTACGTCCCAATTCAGTATGCGTACGATATCCAACCCACCATCAAAGGAATCAGAGAGGAACTTAGCGCAATCGGAGTCAGTTCCATCCTGGTGCCGTTCTACCGGACTCGAGGTGGCTCCCTCGCGAGACTGCGAACCGTGAGCGAGATGTTCGGACTGCACCACAGCAATGCGGCCCGGCTGGCCGGTGAGATTGACCGAGTCCTGAGCCGGCATCCGCAGCAGCGGGTGATCATGGTCGGGCTCTCGAACGGTGCGGTGTTCGCAGATGGGGTGACGCAGTGGTTGTCAGATTCCGCGCGGAGCCGTGTTTGTACGGTCGAGGTCGGTCCGCCGCTCCTGGGTCCGTCGGATGACAAGTCCGTGCTGCGCCTTTCCAACCAGGACCAGGATCCGTTGGTGATGGGAGAGTATTGGACTATAATGCGAACCTGGGTTCCGGGCCTGTTCCGGCTTGTCTACGCCCGCCTGACCCGCCGGGAACTTACTCAATACGATGCCTACCATTTTCAGAATCATGACTACTCCTGGCCTAGTGTACGCCAGGAAGTGGTCAGCTTCCTGGAGGCATGGCTCTCCCGTTGACCGGTGCCGACTCCGCTGCGCGCCGTATCCGCAGTGTGAAGAAACCTGCCGGCCATTCGCCGCACATCGCGCGCCGGCCCTGACAGCGGGACCTAGTCCCGGTGACACAAAGACACTCCAGATTGTAGATTCCAGATTCCGGATTGGCGGCGGTCGGGATGCGCCTGAGGAATCAGCCCGCCGCGGTTGCTGCCTTGGCCCAGTTCCGCACGAACTCGACCGCGGCCGGCAATGCGCGCCGGACCGGCTTGGACAGGTCTTCCCCGAACTCGATCCGCTCCGGCTGGATGCCGAGCAGCTCGATCGCCGCCCGGGTCTCGAGCGACAGCATCTCAATCGTCAGGGTCAGGGGCAGAGTGTGGGTCGAGAGCAGGCCATAGGATAGCCGTTCGACCTCCTCGCGGCTGAACAGCCGGAATTCTCCGGGCTTCGCTCCGTAGTTGCAGCAGTCGATTATCAGGATCCGCTCCGGGCTTCGGTCGGCAATCGGCTGGATATAGTTCTCCGGCGCGCTCCCGCAGTCAAGGACAAAGACAGAGCTGCCGAGAGGAGAACCGCCAAGAGCGCCAAGGCCGCCAAGCGAGTCCTGGCCCTCAGTCTGCGGAAAACCGGGGACAGTCCCTCTAGGAACCGACGATGGACGATGGACGATGGACGATTCCGCTGACGGGCCCCTGGTGTCTTGGTGTCTTGGTGGTAAATCCCTATCCTGGTTCCTCTCCTTGCCGAGTTCGTCGCAGATGAGGCAGCCAACCGCATCGTCGCCGCGCAGCCGGTTGCCGACCCCGAGGACCACTAACTGCCGAGCTTCTTCCGCCACCGCTTCGCGTCACGCACGTAGTTCGACAGCCACGGCACCTCGCCGGCATACGGCTCCCAGGCAATCACGCGGTCGAACCTGGCCCGGGCGCTGTCGCGTTGCCCGGCTTCGGCAAACGCCTTGCCGCACATGATCCAGTTTTCGGATAGCGCGTAGCGGCTGCTGGGACAGGCACGGAGTACTTCCTGTTCGATGTAACGGCCGGTCGCCACCGCGTCGGAAAGCATCCCGCCCTTGTATTGCGCGTCGCGCAGCGTGCGCAGGGCAGTACGGTTGCCCGGGTACCGCAGGAGCAGAGCCTGGCAGGACCGGACCGCACCGGCGTAATCCCCGTCCTCCTTGAGCATAAACGCATACAGGAACCGGGCTGCCGGCTGCATCAGGCACTCCCGGTCGGCAACGGCCTTCACGTACTGGTACGCCTTCTCGCGCGAACCGAGCAGTCCGAGTCCAAACAGGTAGCGGTCGGCGTTCGCCTTGAAGTACTCGATAACGCCGATGCCGAACCGGGCGTCAGCCAGCGTGGGGTCTTCGGCCAGCGCCGCACGCAACTGCGGCATGACACCAAGCAGTGTTCTGAATGCCGGGAGCCTGCGCTGCTGCCAGGCGAGCAGGTTTGCCCGGTTGAGTTGGGTCACGCCAAAGTAGAGGTGTGCCTGGGCGTCACGGGAGTTGGAGCGGAGACGGTTCCGGGCATTCGCGATCGCACGGTCACTGAGCGCATAGAATGAGTCGATGAGTTGCTTGTTGCCCGAGTCGTAAATCAGGAGCTGCATTATGCTCGCCTGCCAGTAGTATGGAGCCGGGTCGGTCGTGTCGCACTTGGACATGGCCTCGACCACGGCCAAGGCCGAATCGAAGTCCTGCCGGTAACAGAAATCCCGGGCCCGGATGAGGTCGGCGGCGGGCTCGGCTGACGCCAGTGCGAAGGCCAGCCCGAGCAGCAGGCTACACCTCAGCCACGACATCGATTTCAACCGACACCCCCTTGGGCAGGGCCGCGACTTGGACCGTGGAACGGGCCGGGAACGGCTCGCGGAAATGGCGCGCGTACACTTCATTGACCTTGCCGAACAGACCCATGTCGGTCAGGAATACCGTGGTCTTCACCGCCCGACCGAGGTCGGTCCCGGCTGCGGCGAGTACTGCGGCGAGGTTGGCGAACACCTGTTCGGTCTCTTTCACGATGTCGCCGGTCACGAGGTTGCCGGTAGCAGGGTCAATCGGTATCTGCCCGGATGTAAAGACCAGGTTGCCGTGCCGTACCGCCTGGCTGTACGGCCCAATCGGCTTCGGCGCCTTGTCGGTCAAGATCGCCTTCCGCTCACCGTTCATCGTTCACCGCCTTTCCTCATTCGACAATCGTCACTCGGAAATACCTCAGGATGCCAGGTTGCCCAAGGCTATCGAGTATAGCTTGGTCTCCGGCGAGTCGGCCCGTGACAGCATAACAATCGGCTTCTTCGCGCCGACTATGATGCCCGCGCCCTTTGCCCCGCCGAGGTACTGCAGTCCTTTGGCCAGGATATTGCCCGTTGCGAGCGACGGCACGACCAGGATGTCTACGTTCCCGGACACTTCGCTCGCGACCCGCTTTATCTTCGCCGCCTCGGGCGAGAATGCGATGTCGAGGGCGAGCGGCCCTTCGACGACCGCCTCGCCGAACTCGCCCTGGTCTCCCATCTTCGTCACTATCGCCCAGTCGAGCGTATCGGCGATACCGAGCGTTATCTTCTCCACCGCCGAGAGCAGTGCGACCCGGGGCCGGGCGATGCCCAGCAACCGGGCGAGCCCGATGGCATTGCGCACGATGTCTATCTTGCGCCGTAGGTCCAGCTCGGCGTTGATGCCGCCGTCGGTTACGAACAATACCTTCTTGTATGTGGCCAGTTCAAGCAGGGCGACGTGGCTTAGGATCCGGTCACCACGTAGGCCCAGATTCCCATCGAGTACGCCGCGCAGGAAGGTCGCGGTATCGATCTGACCCTTCATCAGGAAATCGCCCTTCTTGGCCGCATCCGAGATTGCCTGCCGGATAGATTCGGCCTGCGACGAGGTGTTGTGAATCTCGAAATCAGCGGGCGAGAACTTCTGGCTCTCGCAGATCGTAGCGATGCGCTGTTCGTCGCCGTAAAGGGCGCCTTCGGCGATGCCGGCCTGCTTCGCGGCGCGTAGAGCCTCAATCGCCGCGCAGTCCTCGGCGCACGCTACTACGCAGCGCCGGGAGCCGCGAGCTCTTGCCCGCGCCAGCAGGTCTTCGAAGTTGGCGACCGATCCGGAATCAGCAGCCATAGTAGAGGCTGAACTCCCACGGATGGGGCCGGCGGGCGACCGCTTCGACCTCGTCCATCTTCAACTCGACCCACTTGTCAATCGTCTCCTTGGAGAAGACGCCGTCGTGAGTAAGGTACCCGCTGTCCTTCTTCAGTTCGTCGAGCGCCCGCACCAGGGAGAACGGCACGGCCTTCTTCCCCAAGTCGAGGGAGTCGAGCCTGCCGCTGAGCGGCAGCCCCGGGTCGGCCTTGGTCCGGATTCCGTCCAGCCCGGCCATCAATACGGCGGCGAGCGACAGGTACGGGTTGGCCGTGGCATCGGGTATCCGGTACTCGATCGCCATCTCGGCCGCCCTGGTAACGTAGCCCGGAATCCGGATTGCCGCGGTCCGGTTGGCCACTGAGAAGAAGACCAGCACTGGCGCTTCGTAGCCCGGAACGAGCCGGCGGAAGGAGTTCGTGCTCGGGTTGGTCAGCGCGCAAAGGCTCGGCGCGTGATTCAGGATTCCGCCGATGTAGTGTAGCGCCAACTTCGACAGCTTGGCCGGACCCTTGTCGTCGCCGAACAGCGACGCGCCTTCGCCCTCGCCCCCCGCCCCCTGCCCCCCGCCCCCTCCCTTCTGCAGGAACATGTGGAGGTGCATACCCGACCCGGCCTCCCCGAATATCGGCTTGGGCATGAACGTCGCGCTCTTGTCGTGCTTGAACGCAAGGTTCCGTACGAGGTACTTGCTCAGCATGATGCCGTCGGCCGAGCGCATTGCGGGCAGGAAAACCGGTTCGACCTCAACCTGCGAATAGCGGCCGCCTTCGTGGTGGTGGTACTTTACCGGCACGCCGCACCGCGCCATCAGCAGTGACAGTTCAGACCGGAAGTCGGAACTCCGGTCAAAAGGTGGGGCAACATGATACGCCGGACCCTTGAACAACGAGAAGCCCGACGGGTCGTCGTGCCTGAGTTCGTCGGTCTCGATGCGATAGACTGCCGACGATTGGTCGGTCCAGAATTCGGCCTTGTTGAACAGGTAGAACTCGAACTCCGGCCTGACCATCACCTCGTCAGCGCGCGTCTCCCTTTTCAGTGCCGCTATTGCCCGCTGCAGGATTGCACGCGGGTCGCGCTCGTACCGGTGCTTGCCGTCGCTCTCGTAGATCTCCGCGAAGCAGGTGACGGTCGGCTCCTGGGCGAACGGGTCGACGAAGGCCGAGTCAAGGTCCGGCTTCAGCAACATGTCGCCGGCATCAACCGTCCGGAACCCGGCTACTGCCGAGCTGTCAAACCCGATGCCTTCCTTCACCGCGTGCTCCAGTTGCTCGACCGGCAGGGTCACGTGCCGAAGCCGGCCGGTCAGGTCCGAATACTTGAGGTCAAGGAATCTGATATCTTTCTCGAGGATGGCGTCTTCCATGCGTTTCACGCCTGTAAGCTTGCCACAAGCCGCAACAAAGTCAATCTCAGAGCAAACGGCCGGAGAACGTCGAAGGGGAATCAGGGACCGAAGTGTCTACCGGGATTACAGCGGCTCGATGATGACGAGCGGCTGGCCGTATTCGACCGACTCGCCATCCTCAACCAGGATGTCAACTACCCTGCACTTCTTCTCCGCCTGGATCTCGTTCATCAGCTTCATCGCCTCGACGATACAGAGCGTCTGCCCGGGGTCGACCGCGTCTCCCTTCTTGATGAACGGCGGCGACTCCGGCCTGGACCGGAGGTAGAAGGTTCCCACCATCGGCGACGTCACCTCTTCGGTGTTGGCAGCTGGAGTCGCTGTTGACGGTGCCTGCTGCGGTTGTGCGGGCGCTGCCTGAACGACGGGTTCCGGTCCAGACTGCGCCGCGACCTGAACCGGTTCGGCAACTGGTTGCGGGGCCGGTGCTGCGTGCCTTGCCGGTACAGCAGCGCCATCTCCGGCTCCCCGTCTGATTCTCACCTTCTCGTCTTCGTGCTCCCACTCGAAGTCGGTGACTGCATTGGTAGCAACCAATTCAATCAGGCCTCGCAGCCGCCGCACCTGCGGATCCTCCGGTGGAGTCGCCGGCTTGGCCTGCGCTTGGGCTTGAGCCTGTGCTTGTGCCGGCGCTGTCGGCGCCGGTTTCTTCTCCGGCTCCGGCGCGGTCGGGTTCTTCCGCCACTGGAAGAACTTGAGGGAGACCTCGGGGAAGATCGCGTAAGAGATGTAGTCGGCCTCGTTCTTGACCAGGTCCTTGCTCAGTTCCTTGCGCGCGCGGGGCATGCCCGGCTCAAGCGTATCCGCGGGCCTGCCCTTTATCGGCTTCTCGTCGCCCAGTATCTTCAGGGCTACCGCCTCACGTATCGGCGCCGGTGCCCGGCCGTACAGGCCCTTCACGTAGTCCTTGGTCTCGCGGGTCACGCGCTTGTACCGCTCACCGGCCAGCACGTTGTGCACCGCCTGCACGCCGACGATCTGGCTGGTCGGGGTCACGAGCGGCGGGTACCCGAGGTCCTCGCGCACGCGCGGCACCTCTTCCAGCACTTCCTGCAGCCGGTCCTCGGCCTTCTGCTCCTTGAGTTGGGACTGCAGGTTCGAGGCCATCCCGCCGGGAATCTGGTGGATGATGACCATCGAATCCACGATCTTGGGCAGCGTGACGCACTGGCCAGCCGTGACCTTCTCGAAGTGCGTCTCGACGATTTCCATCTCGGTCATGTCCAGCTTTGGATCGCGCGGCGTCCCGGCAAAAGTGGCAGCCATCGTCTCCGCTGCCGGCTGCGACGTCATACACGCCAGCGGCGCGGCTGCGGTGTCAATCACGTCGACACCGGCCTCGGCCGCCTTTAAGTAGGCGGCAACCGCCATGCCGCTTGATGCGTGGCAGTGGAGCTGCACCGGCAGGCCGGTCGCCTCTTTGAGCGCCTTGACCAGGTCATACGCCATGGAGGGCGAGATTATCCCGGCCATGTCCTTGATGCAGATGGAGTCGATGCCCATCTCCTGCTGCTCGTGCGCCCGGGCAAGATAGTAGTCAATCGTATGCACCGGCGAGATGGCGTAGCAGAGGGTTCCCTGCGCGTGCTTGCCGGCCTTCTTCACGTATTCGATGGCCCGCTCCAGGTTTCGCGCGTCGTTCAGAGCGTCGAACACGCGGTAGACATCCAGACCGCGCTCGGCCGACTCGGCCACGAACTCCTCTAGCACGTCGTCCGGGTAGTTCTTGTACCCGACCACGTTCTGCCCGCGGAGGAGCATCTGGAGTCGCGTGAGCTTTACCCGCTTTCGGATTTCGCTCAGCCGCTCCCACGGGTCTTCGTTGAGATACCTCAGACAGACATCGAAAGTGGCTCCGCCCCACATCTCAAGCGACCAATATCCGACCTTGTCCAGGTGCTCTAGCACCGGCAGCATGTCGGCAGTTTTCATGCGCGTGGCCCAGAGCGACTGGTGCGCGTCGCGGAGGGTAGTGTCGGTGAACTGGATCGGAGTGTACGAAGAAGAACCCGGCCCGTCGGCCGGGGCGGGTCTATTCTCTTTCGCCATAGCGTCTCACAATCTCCTGACTGATGGTTTCCATGGCCATTGCTCGGGAGCCTTTGACGAGGATTGTATCCCCGGGCTTGATGATGTCAAACACCGCCTCCCGAGCCTTCGCAGCCGTCTCGAACCGCCAGATCTGCGTCAATCCGACCGCAGACGCACCTTTGGCAGTGCATTCACCAAGAGGACCGACCACGACTAGTCTATTTACAAGTGCCCCTACCTTGCGGCCGATCGCCTCATGCTGAGCCTGCGCCGACTCGCCCAGTTCCAGCATATCGCCTAGAAACGCGATACGCCTCTCCACGGCGCTGCATTGGCGCAACACCTCAAGCGCCGCACCGACTGATTGAGGGTTGGCGTTGTAGCAGTCCTCGATCAAGGTGATGTCGCCTAGCCTGATAACGCGCAGTCGCATTGGCAACGGCTTGAGCTTGGCAATCGCTTCCGGCATGTCGCCGGGCCACATGCCCATTGCGTAGGCCCCGGCGCAAGCCGCAAGGCAGTTGGCCACATTGTGCCCGCCCGGTATCGACAGGGTGACCTCGTACTTGCCCATTAGCCGGAACCGGCTCCCGGCGAGTCCCGCGTCTTCGACATCTGTGGCAAAGACCTCAGCCTTCTGCTCCACCCCGAACGTAACCCGGCGGGGTGGCGCATAGGTCGAACCGATGGCCATCACCAGCGGGTCATCGGCATTGAGCACAGCCGCGCCCCTCTCCGGCAGAACCTGCAGCAGTTCGGCTTTCTCTTGGGCGACTCCGTGACGGTCCGTCATGAACTCAAGATGGGTATCGCCGACGTTGGTGATTACTCCGACCTCGGGCCGGCAGATACGGGCAAGCCGCGCGGTCCCGCCCAGTTTGTTCATCTCAATCTCGAACACCGCTGCCTCGATGTCCTTGGTCATCCGCAGCACGGTCAGCGGCACGCCGATGTCGTTATTGTAGCTGCCTTCAGGCCTGAGGGTCTTGAACTTGAGCGCGAGGATGGCGGCCAGGATCTCCTTCGTCGTGGTCTTGCCGTTGCTTCCGGTTACGGCAACGACGCGGGCCGACATCCGCTCGCGGTGGCGGAACGCGATGCGGCCCAGGGCCTCGGTGGTGTCCGTGACTACGATGCCGACTTTGCCCGTCGGCACTGCCGCTTCCGTGTCGACAACAACCCCCACCGCGCCCTTCTCGACCGCCTGTTCGCAGAACTGGTGCCCGTCGAGCCGCTTGCCCCGGATGGCAACGTACAGGTCGCCGGGTTTCAAACTGCGGGTATCAACTGATACGCCCGTCACCTTCAGTTCCCTGCCGTTCACCAGCCGGCCGCGGGTCGCGGTCACAAGTTCATTGAGCCTTATCGGCTCCACGTCCGCCTCCGACCGACACTCGAATCCTCGATTCCTTGACCCCTTGAATTCTCTTCTCCTAGACTATCAGCATCGCATCGCCGAAGCTGTAGAACCTGTATCTCTGCTCGATCGCATGTTGGTACGCCGCCAGCACTGCCTCGCGGCCGGCAAACGCCGATACAAGCATCAGGAGTGTTGACTTGGGGAGGTGGAAGTTGGTAAGCAATGCCCCGACCACCTTCCACTCATAGCCGGGATAGATGTATAGGTTCGTCTGCCCTCGCCCTGCCCCAACGCGCCACTCCCCGGTTGACCCTGGACATCTGACACTGGACACTGGACACTCGGAATTCTGCCTTCTGCCTTCTGCATTCTGACTTCTGACTTCGATTGCTTGCCCTTCCAGAACTCTCACCGTCGTTGTGCCGACGCAGACAATCCTGCGCCCGTCTGCCAAGGCCCGGTTCACTTGTCCGGCCGTGGCCTCCGACAGCTCGAACTCCTCCGGATGCATCGTGTGTTCCTCTACGTTGCCTGCCTTCACTGGCCGGAACGTGCCGAGACCGGCGTGCAGCGTGACAAACGCGGTTTCTACCCCGGCATGGTTCAGTGCGCGTAGCAACTCCGGCGTGAAGTGCAGACCTGCTGTCGGAGCGGCAATCGCCCCGTCCACCTGCGCAAACACGGTTTGGTAACGTGCGTAGTCGCCGCACTTCTCCTTGATATAGGGCGGCAGCGCGACTTCGCCGCGAGACTGCTGCAGGGTGGAGATGTCCGACGGGTCGAACCGGACCACGCGAATGCCCTCCGGCTTCCGCTCCTCGATCGTCGCGCGATGGGAACCGAACAGCAGGACCGCTCCAGGCCTGGCCTTGCGGGAAGGACGGGATAGTGCCTCCCACGTCCCGGGCTCGACCTGTCGCAGCAGCAACAACTCGACGGTACCGCCGGTCGGTAGCTTGCCGAATACCCGCGCCGGTATGACCCTAGTGTTGTTCAGGACAAGCAGGTCCCCGTCCCTGAGCCACTGCCCGATGTCGGTGAACATTGCGTCATGCACCTTGCCGGTATTCCGTTCAAGCACGAGCATCCTCGATGCGTCGCGCCGCGGAAGCGGTTGCTGGGCAATCAGCTCCTTCGGCAGGTCGTAGTCAAAGTCAGCTACAAGCATGGGGCCTCGGATTTAACCACCAAAACAGAAAGGCACAAAGCGAATCCGGCCCGGGCCCGGACATCCTGGCCCATCTTCGTGTCTTCGTGTCTTTGTGGTGAAATCCCGTCATCTCAGCTCGCTGCCGGTGATGAGCCGGTAGGCTTCGCGGTAGCGGTCCGACGTCCCTCCAATGACTTCTGCCGGCAGGTGCGGCGCGGGCGGGGTCTTGTCCCACTTGATGGAGAGCAGGTAATCCCGCACAAACTGCTTGTCGAAGCTCGGCGGCGACATCCCGACCTTGTACTCTGCGACCGACCAGAACCGAGAGGAATCAGGCGTGAGCGCCTCGTCAATCCACATCAGCTTGCCGTCGTACAGCCCAAACTCGAACTTCGTGTCGGCGATGATGATTCCGCGCCCAAGCGCGTACTCCGCCGCCCTCCGGTATATATTCAGGGACACTTCCCTTATTTCCCGAGCGACATTCGCCCCGACCAGCGCGGTCGCCTGCTCCTGCGGGATGTTCTCGTCGTGGCCGGCGATTGCTTTGGTTGAAGGAGTGAAGATCGGCTCGGGCAGCTTCTCTGCCTGTTCCATTCCTGCCGGCAACTTGATGCCGCACACCGCGCCGGTCTTCTGGTAGTCATTCCAGCCGCTCCCCGCGAGGTATCCGCGCACCACGCATTCAACCGGCAGCGGCTTTGCCCGGCGCACGAGCATCGCCCGTCCCTCAAGCTGCTCGCGGTACGGCGCAAGGCTGGCCGGGAACCGTGCGGCGTCGGTTTGGACCACGTGATTCGACACCAGTTCCCGGAACCGGTCGAACCAGAACTCCGAAAGCTGAGTAAGGACCCCACCCTTGTCCGGGATTGGGTCGGGCAAGACGACGTCGAATGCTGACAGCCGGTCGGTCGCGACAATCAGCAGGTGCTCGCCGACCTCGAAGATGTCTCTGACCTTGCCCTGAGCGACCCGCTTGATTCCCGGCAACTCCGCTTGTTTCACAACCATGTCACCGGCCCAGCTTGGATGTTGCCGATTGCTAGGCATCCCGCACTTTGCATCTTGAATTCACTCCGGTTTCTTCCTGCCTGCCGGCATGATGTACAACGGCTCCTGCCCTATCCCCAGCAGCTTCTTGACCCGGTCATCCTGGAATGCCCCAATCATCACCGTGCCCAGCCCCAGTGCCTCGCATTGCAGGTGGACGTTTTCGCCGATGTGGCCGGCCTCCATGTACACGTAGCGGGATGCACGCTGCCCATACGCTCGCGCGGTGCGGCTGAAGTCCGCGGCCAGAACCAGCACCGCGGGCGCAGTCGAGATGGAGCTTTGACCAAGCGCCGCGTCGGCCAGTTCTGCCCTGTGGTCCCCGCCCTTGTCGAACGTCAGGTAGTGGCCATCAAACCCGTAGTGATACACGCCCGGCTTCAGTCTCTTCACCTTGCCCGCAACCAGGTAGAGCTCCATCGGGTACGTGGCACCGGCCGAGGGCGCAGTTCTCCCGACCAAACCGCGGTTCAGGCCCTGCGCTGCCCACAGCAACTGCCCGACCTGCCTTAGTGAGAGTGATTCGCCGGTGAAGGTCCGCACCGAACGCCGGTGCCAGAGCGCCTGCTCAACCGTGACCAAGCCGAGGGTGTCCGGCGGCGGCAGCTTGATCACGGAGTCAGACCGCGCCGGACCCGCCATCACACCGCACCAGAATACCAGCCACAACATGTTTGAAAGCGCGTCTCGCTACGCTAGTGCTTCGCCGGGCTGCCGGAACGCGCAGCCGCCCTGGCCTTCGCCGCCACTTCCCGCGCCATCCGGCCGCGATAGGCAGCCAGCCTTCTCGCGAGCCCGGTGTCATTCAGAGCCAGGATTTCCACGGCCATCAGGCCGGCGTTCTTCGCCCCGGCCTTCCCCACTGCCATGCACGCCACCGGCACGCCGCCCGGCATCTGCACGGTCGAGAGCAATGCGTCGAGCCCGTTCATGCCGGCATCCAGCGGCACGCCGATGACCGGCAGGGTCGTGTGCGCGGCGATCACGCCGGCCAGGTGTGCGGCCTTGCCTGCCCCGGCCACGATTACCCTGATACCGCGCACGGCCGCTCCGCGCGCGAACGCCCGGCAGCGGTCCGGAGTCCGGTGCGCCGACACTATCAGAACCTCGTGCTCGACCCCGAACTCGTCCAGCGCCTTCGCTGCTTCGGCCATCACAGCAAGGTCCGAATCACTGCCCATGACGATGGCAACGACCGGCTTCTTCTTCATCATGCGGGAATTCTATGAGTTCCGGTTAGCATTGTAAAGAAAGGGCGGAAAGGCCGGGGTTCGGGGGCCTAGGGTCCTGGGGTTCTGGCACAGATGGATATCTGCGTTATCTGCGGTCTGCCCTTTCCGCGCCCTCAACTCTGCATTCTGGTCTCTGCTCTCTGAATTCTGCTTTATCTGATTCCGAATCTGTCCCCATCTGCGTTCATCTGTGGTTGATTCGATCTGCTTCGGTAGTATACTAGCCACATGCAGATTGAGATTCCCTACGGCGACCATACGATGTCGGTCCGGATTCCGGAGCGGAACCTCATCGCCGTCCTGAACCCTAGCGACTGTTGCCCGTTCCACGACACCGCTGCCGCCCTGAAACGCGCGGCCGACGAGTGCGCGGCATTCGTGGGCGAATCGCAGCGCGTGCTTGTGCTCGTCAACGACTACACCCGGCCCACGCCCAACGCGCCCGTTCTGGCCGCGCTCAGGCCGGTTCTATCCGGACGCGACTTCAAGGCGCTCGTCTGCCTCGGCACGCACCGTGCACCGACCGAACCTGAGTTCGAGACCATCTTCGGCCCGGCCATCTGGTCCGCTCACCGCGACCGCATCATCTGCCACGATTCCAAAGAGAAATCCCGGCTCTTCTTCCTCGGCAAGACGAGTTTTGGCACCGACGTCTGGCTGAACAAGGAGCTGCTGTGGGCCGACAAGGTCATCACCATCAACTCCATCGAGCCGCACTACTTCGCGGGCTACACCGGCGGCCGCAAAGGCTTCCTGCCTGGGATTGCCGGCTACGAGACCACGGCCGCCAACCACAACATGGTCACTCGCCCCGGCTCAGCCACGTTCGGGCTCGAAGGCAACCCGGTGCACGAAGACATGACTCAGGCCGCGAAGATGATTCCGCGACCGGTCCTCTCAATCCAGCTTGTCCAGGACCGGCATCACGCCCTGCTTTCAATCCACTCGGGCGACCTGTTCCAGAGCTTTGACGCCGCGACCAAGGACGCGCACAAGGTCTTTGCTCTGCCGGTCAAAGAGCGGGCCGACATCGTTATGAGCGTGCTCCGCCCGCCCTATGACATCAACTTCTACCAGGCCCAGCGCGCGGTCGAGTTTGCCCGGCCCGTGCTCAAGAACCCGTCAGTCCATATCACCGTCTCAGCCTGCCGCGACGGCACCGGCAACGACAGCTTCATCAAAGTCTTCGAGGGCTGTTCCTCCCCGTCCGACCTACTCTCGGAGAATCGCCAATCGCCAATCGCCAATCGCCAATCGCTGTTGGGTTGGCACAAATCCGCCCGCCTCGCCCAGATAATGCACACCGCCGACCTTTGCACCGTGATGGGTATCGATGACGATGTGGTGAAGAGCGTGTTCATGCACCCGTACAACACCGCGCAAGACGCACTCGACGCGGCCTTCGCCAGACTCGGCCGGAACGCCCGGGCCTACGTCATCCCTGACGCCGGTTCCGTCGTGCCGGTGCTCAGCTAGCCTCAGGCCTCAAGCCACAAGTTACTGGACGTAGTGCGTGGCTCCGCCGCACTTGGCTGCTTGACTTGTCCGGCCCCCGACCTATATTTCTCTCGAAGATGCCGTTGGTTCTGCTGACCATTACGGTCAAGACCAGGGAGGTCCTATGAATCTTCTGACACTGTTGCTGGCGGCTTCGCTGCCTGCAACCCCGGGCGTTACCACCCAATTCGAGACTGTCACCTGTACCGGCGAGATGCTGGCCACCCAGACGCGCGCCGAGTGGCTCAACTACCGCCCGGCCACAGCGCCGCTACCCGCCGTCAGCCGGGACGACTGGGACCTGCTCGACTCAGCTTTCGTACAGGGCCAGTTCCGCGCTGGCAAGCGTCTCTGCTTCACCTACTCTTCTCAGTGGCCCTGCACGCTCGAGCTTTCGTTTCCGCTCGACACCCTGCCGACCGTCTGCACCCAGGCGCTCGACTGGGCGCCGACCTGGCTGCGCGAAGAGCTGACCCACGCGTTCTTCAAGCTCGGGGACTCGGCCGGAGCATTCTATGCGAACCTGCTCCTCAACGCCCCGCAGCCCTATACCGATGAAGT
>Ga0315277_10006712_pt1 | contig 14991 bp, 7 predicted proteins | sample YL17G05_15_MG_FD_203695 | JGI IMG/M metagenome (GOLD analysis project Ga0315277, IMG submission 203695) | Sediment microbial communities from Yellowstone Lake, YNP, Wyoming, USA - YL17G05_15 | ecosystem: Environmental > Aquatic > Freshwater > Lake > Sediment | place: USA: Wyoming | collected...
GCTGGCTGTGGCAGGTCGTGTTCTGGCCGGCGGTCCTGGTCCTGGCGCTGGGAGGACTGGCGGTGACGGCGGTCTACGCCTGGGAGGCGGCGCGCGGGTGGCTGGTCGTGGGTGGCCTGCTCCTGGCGCTCGGCGTGCTGGGTGTCCTGGCGGGTTGGTGGATGCAGCGCGCCCGCTGGCTGTACGTGCACGTGCGGCAGCCGGATGGCCCCAACATCCTGATTGCGATGCCTTTGCCGCTCAGGCTGGTGGGCTGGCTGCTGCGCATCGCCCGCCCCTTCGTCCCCCAACTCAGGGAGACGGGGGTGGACGAACTGCTACTGGCGCTGCACGAAGAACTCAAGGACGGACGCCCCTTCACGGTAGAAGTGAACGAGGGCCAGGACGGAGAACAGGTACGAGTCTACTTTGGCTAGGAGGTGGAGCATGATGGCGGCAGATGAAGAACGGATCAAGATCCTCCAGATGCTGGAGGAGGGCAAGGTAACCGCAGAGGAAGCGGCGACGTTGCTGCGCGCGTTGGAGGGTGGGCGGCGCAGCGGGCCCGCCCCGGCCCCCGCCCAGGGCGGCAAGCGGCAGTTCCTGCGCATCCAGGTGACCGACCTGGAGTCGGGGACGGCCAAGGTGAACGTGACACTGCCCATGGGCCTGGTCGGGGCCGGGTTGCGCATGGCGGAGCGCTTCGCCCCACAGTTCGAGGGGTTCGACATGCAGGAACTACAAGACCTGCTCGCCAGCGGCGTGGACGGCAAGCTGGTCGAGGTGGTGGACGAGGACGACAACGAGCGGGTCGAGATATACGTGGAGTAATGCGTAATGCGTAATGCGTAATGCGTAATGCGTAATCCGTAATCCGTAATGCGTAATCCGTAATGCATATGCGTGTTCCGTGTTGCGTGGTGCGTGGTGCGTGGGGAACGGACCACGGACCACGCAACACGAAACACGCAGCACGTGAGGATGGTACCCAGGTACTACCGCACCCCGTTGACAGCAATGCCTAAGTATGTTATACTATAGCCATCAGTCCGAGGAGGTGGGGTATGAAACGGATCGGATGGCTGCTTCTGGTATTGGCGTTGAGTGTGCCGGCGCTCTCCGGTTGTGAGCGACCGGCACCCGTCTTTTCCCAGGGCACGGGGTTCGATGTGCTGGCCCGTTGGGTGCCTGGCGACATGACCAGCGTCACGTTCATGGACCTCCAGCCCACGGGCGAAATGGGCCGCCATTGGGAGCGCATCCGCCAACTCCTGGCATCCACCCCGACGGGGCAGGATGGCCTCAATGCAGTATACGACCAATTCAGGGTCAAGCAGTACGGGCTGGACCCGTTTCTGGTGGGGCCGGCGGTCAACTGGTACGATGGCAGGATCGAATACGTCATCGCCCAGGTCGGCGGCGGCGCGGACCCACAGCGTTCGGTGGCCGTCCAGGAGGCCATCTGGCAGCACTTTGGGGACGTGGCGTGGGAGCAGGAGGAGTACGAAGGGCAGCCACTCTATCACGGCCGGACCGGGCGCGGGACACAGCAGGAGGGGTTGGCGTGGGCCGCGCGTGACGGGCTGCTGTACCTGGTCTACGATCAGGGCCTGGCCCCTGTCGCGCAGTTGCGAGACCTGCTGAGCCTGGCCCAGGGCGAGAGCCTGGCCGCTCTGCCCGCCTGGCAGACGCTACGCGGCCGCCTGCCGGACACTTCGATGATGCTGCTGTTCAACAACCTGGCCGAGCAGAACCGCCGGTCCACTCCCCTCCCCGCTGACGCGTCGTTTGGCCAGGTACTGAACCGGCAGTTCGAGGCGGCGGCGGCTGCCGCAATCCCTGAAGAGGAGGGGATGCGCGTCCAGATTGCGGGGACGGTGGTGCTGCAACCGGACATTCCCCCCGAGGTCCGAGCGGTGTTCGATGCGCCTGCGGTAGACCCCACTGCCTGGACCCACGTGCCGGCCGAGGCGGCCATCACGGTCATGGGCTACGACGCCTCCATCCTCTGGCCGCTGCTGAAAGAGGGCCTCGTCAGCCCTGAGGTTCTGGCCCAGGTGCGCGAGGCGGTCGGGCTGGACCTGGAGGCGGACCTGGCGAGTGCGGGCAGCCCACTGGCCGGTGACTATGCCTGGGCGGTTCTCCCCCCCTTGCCCGACCAGCCGGTCGGCCAGGGGTTGCTGGCCGCTCAACTGCTGATCGTGGGCCGGGGCGCCACGCAAACGCAGGCGGCACTTGTGCAGGCCGCCATGGAAAGCCGGGGCGCGATCTTTGGGCCGGGGGAGGTCGAAGGCGTGCCGGTGCATACCCAGGCTGGCACAGGGCTGAGCGGGTACGCCATCACCTACGGCTTCGACGGTGACACGCTGCTCTTCGGCTCCTCGCCCGACGCCATCGGCCAGGCCGTGGTGGCCCGGCACGCTCAGCGCAGCCTGGACCTGACCGAGAACTTTCAGGCCTTCCTGGCAGCGCTGTCCGGCGACTCCTCGCTCATCATCTACCTCAACGACGAGCCATTGACCCGCCTTTACCAGGCGAACACGACCGAGGTGGCGTACGAAACGAACATCGAGAATCCCATCCTGGAGACATTTGAGTCGGTCGGCATCGGCCTGCGCTTCACCCCGCAGAGGATGGATGGCGTCATGCTCTTCTTCGCCCCAGAGTAGGGATGCGCTGGCTATGCTGGCTGGCCCTGCGCGGGCTGTGGAGCCGGCGCTGGCGGACGCTCCTGTCGCTTTCGGCGCTGGCGCTGAGCGTGGGCCTGGTCGTGGCCACGGGCAGCATCGGCGCACTGATGCAGGCGAGCGTGGTGACTCCCGCTCGCCTGCTCGGCCGCCCCGCCGACCTGTGGATCGCCAGCGCCTACGACGTGGACTATGACCTGCCGGCTCGTATGCAGGCGCAGGTCGCGGCCGTGCCCGGTGTGGCGGAGGTGCAGCCGGTCCTGCGCCGCCCCGTTCGCGTCCAGACCCCCCATACCGATACGCTCACGCTGTTGGGCGTTGACCCCGGCTCCTACCTTGCCTTCCACGACCTGGCGCTGGCGGCGGGCACGCTCCCCTCTACAGAGAAACCCGGGCTGGTGGCCCTGGCCCCCTGGGCCTTCGTCCGGGGCCTGGGCCTGGGGCAGCCGGTGACGGTGACGGCCCCCTCGGGTGACGTCGCGCTGCCCATCGCCGGCCTGATCGAGGTCAAGAGCCTGGCGGCCGCCCAGCAGGGGTTGGTGCTGGTTGCGCCGCTGGACACGGTGGCGGACATGTCCGGCGTGCACGCCGCGCTCACGCTCTTGGAAGTGCGCCTGGCTCCCGCCGCCTCGCCGCGCCAGGTGCGGGCGGCCCTGGAGCAGGCGTTAGGGCCGGCCTATGCGGTCTCGATCCCCTCGCAGCCGGGGCAATCCGCCCGGCTGTGGCAGCGGCTGGTGGTGGGGGCATTGGCCTGCGTGGATGGCTTGGTCCTGGCCGGCAGCGTCAGCCTGGTCTACGCCGTGTTCGCCTCCGCCGCCCGGGCGCGCCGCAGGCAGATCGGGCTGCTGCGCGTCGTGGGGGCGGAGCGCTGGCGGGTGCTGGCCCTGCTGGTGGCCGAAGCCGCGCTCCTGGGCCTGGCCGGCAGCGGCCTGGGCCTGGTCACCGGTGCCTTGTTCGCCTGGGGCGGGGCTGGCCTGGTTCTGGGTAATACTTCTGCCCTGGCCTCCGTCCCGTCTTCCGTTCCGGCGCTGCCTCCCTTGCCGGCCCGCACGCTCCTGGGGGCCGCGGCGCTGGGGATGCTCGCCAGCCTGGCCGGTGCGCTCGGCCCCGCGCTCGGCGCGGCCCGCCAGTCCCCCCTGGAGTCCTTGCGCACCATCCCCCCCGTCATTCCGAGGAGCGCAGCGCCCCCTCCTGTCATTCCGAGGAGCGCAGCGAGCCCCCTTGTCATTCCGAGGAGCGCAGCGACGAGGAATCTCATTCCGCTGAGGAGCGCAGCCTCCCCTCCTGTCATTCCGAGGAGCGTAGCGACGAGGAATCTCGTCCGGCAAGCCCTGGCCTGGATCCGGCAGCGCGTGCAGGCGTGTGCAGGGGCAGCCGTAGGATGGCTCTTCCCGGCCGAGGTGCCGCTCGCGCTCGCCAGCCTGGCCCGCGAGTGGAGGCGAGCAGCGCGCATGGCCGGCGCGCTGGCGCTGGTCCTCGGCATGGCGCTGGGGAACGTGGGGGTGCTCTCGCTGCTGGGGGACGAACTGGCCACCACCTTTGGCCGCCTGGCCGGCGGGGATTACCTGGTCCTCCCGGGCCTGGCGACCATCTCGCTGCGCGAACTGGCCGGGCAAGACACGTCGGACGTGCCGCCGCTGGATGCCGGGCTGCTGGCGGCGTTGGAGGGGCTGTCGGATAGGGTATGGCTCATGCGCGGCACCACCGCCGACGTGGCGGCGCTGCAGGTCTTCCCGGGTCATCCGGCGCTCCTGCTGGACGTCGAAGGGTATGCGCGGATGGGGGGTTTTCGCTTCCAGGCGGGGGATTGGCCCCACGCACTGGCCGCTTTTCGCCAGGGGCCAGCGGTCCTGCTGACGCCCATCGTGGCCCGCCGCCTGAACGTGGGGTTGGGCGAGCAGGTGCGGCTGGACGCGCTGCGCGGGCCGCTGGATTTCCGCGTGGCAGGCATCGGCGAGAGCGAGTTCACCACCTGCATCCTGGACCTGGCCGATGGCGCGACCTATTTCGGGGCCAACGAGGTCAACGGGGTGGAGGTGCAGGTGCGCCCGGGTGCCGACGCGGAAGCGGTGCGGCGGGCGCTGTTGGATGCTGTGCAGACCTACGGCGGCACGCTCCTCTCGCTCAGCCAGGCCACGGCGCAAGTGCGGCAAATGTTCCACCAGGCCCGCCTGTCCATCGGCCTCTTGATCGGTATCACCGGGCTGGTGGCCGCATTGGGTGCCCTCAACGCCATGCTCGCCAGCGTAGCCGAGCGGCGCTGGGAGATCGGGCTGTTGCGCGCAGTGGGGGCCACGCGGCGGCAGGTCGGCCGGCTGGTGCTGGCCGAGGCCGCCCTGGTGGGCACAGCGGCCGCACTGATCGGTACCGTCTTGGGCTGGGTCGTGACCTTGCTCTTCCTGGCGCTGGCCCGCACCCACCTGGGTTTGACCATCCACCCAACATACCCGTCCGCCACCTCCTCACTCACCGGGTGGCTGCCGCTCCTCGTCGCCAGCGCAGCAGGGCTGCTCCTGTGGCCGCTCCTGACCATGGCGGGCGGCATCGCCCCCGCCCTCCACGCCGCGCACCTGCCCATAGTCCAGGCCTCCCAAGACCTCGGCTAGCGCACCCCGCACTGGCCCGCAGCCCGCACCACGGAACACGCACCACGCCCCACGCCCCACGCACCACGAAACACGCACCAGAGTGCCCGTCAAGTCCTTGCATATTGCAGGTGGCCGGTTTCGTGTTTTTCGCGAGATTTCGCGCCTTTCGTGGTCCAAATGTCCTTTGCCCTCGCCACAACCTTGTGCTATACTCAAAGGATGCGCTCTGTCACGGACCAGCCGGAAACGGCGGGAGACCAGCAAAGGGCGGGCTCGTATACCCTCTGGCTCCCCTTCGTATTGCGCCGCCTCTTGTTCATCCTCGTCGTCGCCGTTGCCATCGTGTACTTCTGCATACTCGGCGTGCGCCTTAGCCTGAACTCGGCCGCGCTGGGCCGGCCGCAGAGCGTGTGGAAACTGGCCGGGCCGGCGCTCGAGGAGACGGTTGATTTCTTTGCCGGGGCCTTGCGCGGCGACCTCGGCCGCGTCGCCGGGGAAGGCATCACCCAGCGCACCTGGATGCCGGTGACGCAACTGCTGGCCGAGACCTTTGCCAGCAGCGCCACGCTGCTGGCACTGTCCATCGCCCTGTCCACCGTGATCGGCGTGGCCGCCGGGGGGCTGGCCGCTGCCCGGCGCCACTCTCTGCTGTCCCTGCCCATGCTCACCCTGACGGTGATCGGCGTCTCGATCCCCAGTTTCTTCCTCGCCCTGCTGCTCCAGGTGGCCGACATCAAGTTCTACCAACGCACCGGCACCGGCCTCTTCCCGATCCTCGGCCTGGCTGGGTACCGCCGCAGCCTGATGCCCCACATCGTCCCGCCCGCCCTGGTGCTGGCCGCGCGCCCGCTGGCCTACATCACCCGCATCACCTTCATCTCCCTGTCCGAGATCCTGGACCGGGACTACATCCGCACCGCCCGCGCCAAGGGCTTGCACCGGCGCACCGTCTTCCAGCGGCACGCGCTGCGCAATGCCAGCGTCAGCATTCTGACCGGGGTCGTCGTCTCGTTCCGCTTTGCCTTGGGCAGCCTGCCGGTGGCCGAGATCTTTTTCAACTGGCCCGGCCTGGGCGTCACCATGCTCAACGCCATCTATGCGCGCGATGCCCACGTCCTGGCGGCCCTGGCGCTGAGCCTGGGGGTGACCTTTCTTCTGATCAACCTGGCCGTGGACCTGCTCTACCGCCTGATAGACCCGCGCCTGCGCGGGGGGACTGAGGGAGAGGGCGCGTGAGGCTACAGGAACATCTCACGCGCCTGCTGAATCCTCGCGCCGACCTGTCCCGGCTGCGCCACACGGCGGGGCAGCCTGGACAGATTGCCAGAGTGGACGGAGAAGTGCGGAGACGCCGCCTCCGCCCTCGCCACGTCCTGTTCAACGTCCCTTTGTTGGCCGGCGGGCTGATTTTGGTGGCGCTGTTCGTGGGCGTGCTGTTCGGCCCGCTCCTGGCTCCCCAGAACCCCTACCTGGGCGGCCGCCGCTCCATCGAATACGTGGATGGCACGCTCCACTCCCCGCCCTTCCCTCCTTCGCCCGAGTATCCGTTCGGTACCGACGAACTGGGGCGGGACACGCTGAGCATGCTGCTGTATGGCACGCGCAACACGCTGGTGGCCGCCGCCTTCATCGCCATGGCGCGCCTGGTCTTGGGAGTGGCCCTGGGCGGCCTGGCCGGTTGGAACCAGGGGCGGCTGTTGGACCAGGCGGTCATGGGCCTGATCCAGATGCTGATCTCGCTGCCCATGCTGCTGGTGGCCATGGTCCTCATCCTGGCGCTGGACATCCGGCGCGGCCTGCCGGTCTTTATCGTCGCCCTGTGCGCCATCGGCTGGGGGGAGATTGCCCAGTACACCCGCGCCGAGTTCATCCGGCTCAAGAAAGAGCCGTTCCTGGACAGTGGGCGGGCGATCGGCTTGAATGGGCTGGAGTTAGCCGTCCGCCACGTCCTGCCCAACCTCTTGCCGGCGCTGATCGTCATCACGCTGCTGGAGATGGGGGCCGTGTTGATGATCCTGGGCGAACTGGGCTTCGTCGGCGTCTACATCGGCGGCGGCCTGGCGGTCCAGATGGACGAGTTCACCCGGCAGCAGTATTTCGCCATGCCGGAGTGGGGGGCCATGATGGCCGGTTCACGGGCCTGGGCGCGCGCTTACCCCTGGATGGTACTATCGCCCGCCGTCGCCTTCTTTGCTTCGGTCGTCGGCTTCAACCTGCTGGGCGAGGGGCTGCGGCGGCTGATTGACCAGGGGCTGTTTAATACCGGCGTGTTGCTCAGTTGGCGGGGCATCGCCGCCAGCGTGCTCATCACTGCCGCCAGCGTTTACGTGATCCTCACGCTGGGGCCGGCCCCCTCCTACCGGCACCTGGCCGAGCAGGTCAGCGAGGCCAACCTGATGCAACACGTCGCATTCCTCAGCGACCCTGGCTTGAACGGGCGTGGCGCCGGCAGCCCCGACGCACGGCGGGCGGCCGAGTACATCGCGCAGGAACTGGAGGGCTATGGCATCAGTGCTCCACCCGGCGGCTGGCTGCGCGAGGTGCCGCTCACGCTGGCCCGCCCGGCCGAGCCGCCGGAACTGGCGCTGGTGGACGCGGCGGGGCGTGCGCTGAGCACCTTCACGCGCCTGGCCGACTACGGCGAGTCCATCGAGCATCACGGCGGCAGCGGGCAGGCCGAAGCCTCCATCACGCTCGTGCTCTTCGCCCCCGCCGAGGACATCGTCCGGCGCCCGCCGGAGGAGGCCTACGCCCGCTTCAAGGGGCTGGACCTGCGGGAGCGCATCGCGCTGGTCATCGCCGGCAACGCGCCGGACGATTTCGCCACCGAGGCGCTCATCCGGGGCGCGCTGGGAGTGCTGATTGTGTCCGACGACGTGACGCCGCGCAACCAGGTCCTTTCCAGCGACACCCTGGAGCGCCCCGCGCTGCCGGTCCTGCGCATCACGCCCGCCGCTGCCGACGCCATCCTGGCGGGCGACGGGCTGGACGTCGCAGCGCTGCGCGAGGCCAGCCAGGGGATGGATGCGAACGTGGCCACCTGGGTCACCCGTGAACTCGACGCGCGCGTGCGCATGCGGGTCAGACTCCGGCCACCCGAGAAGGTCACCGCCTACAACGTCATGTGGCTGCTCGACGGTTCCGACGCCACGCTGGCGAACGAACTGGTCATCGTCTCCTGCCACTACGACGGGCTGGGCCGCGCGCCGGTCCAGGAAGGGTTGCCAGAGTCGAGCGGTATGCTCTACCCCGGGGCCAACGGGGACGGTTCCGGCGTGGCCGCCATGCTCGAGATCGCCCGCCTGTGGCAGGCGCAGGAGTTCCAGCCGCGCCGCTCGGTGCTCTTTACGCTGTGGGCCGGCGGCGAGTTGCCCTACTCGGGCGCCCACTATTTCTACGACCAGCCGGCCGGCTTCATCCACCGCTACGACGTGGCGGCGGTCGTACACCTGGACCGGCTGGGCAGCGCAACCGGCAGCGGGCTGGTGGTCCAGCGGGTGAGTGGGGGGGACAAATTGTTCGACCTGCTGGTCGCCAGCGCCGGGCGGCTGAACGTGGAGGTCACCCGCGGCCCGGCACTGCGCCACGACTATCAGGGGTTGTTCAAGGGGCAGAACGGCACACTCGTCGTCACCTGGGGCAACCCGCCTTCTGTCCTGGAGGGCGACACGCCGGATCGCATTGACGCCCGCCACCTGAGCCGGGCCGCGCAGGCCATCAATCTGACGCTGATCACGGCCGCCCACGAGCCGAGATACTGAGGCGTGAAACGTGAAACGTGAAACGTGGTGCGTGTTCCGTGGTGCGTGTTCCGTGAAACGTGAGATGCAAAGGACTGGCCCAACCTGAGCGACGCCGTTGTCTGCCGGCGGCGAGGTTCACGCCGGCGGCAGTATCTACGGCGCGCTTCCTCCAGCCAACTCGTCCAGCCAGCCGCGCACCCGCTCCGCGTTCGGATCCTCGATGGTCTCGTAAATATCCAGCGCCTGCTCCCATAGTTGGCGGGCGCGGGCCAGGTCTCCCTGCCCCTTGGCTAACAGGCCCAGGTTGGCCAGGGCATTCCCCTCCATCCGCCTGTCACCGATCTCCCGCGCGATCGCCAGCGCCTGCTCGTAATACTCGATCGCCCGCCGCGTCTCCCCCAGGTCGGCGTAGGCATTCCCCAGGTTGCCCAGATCAGCCCCTTCCCCGCGCCGGTCCCCGATCTCGCGGTCAATCTCCAGCGCCTGCTCGTAATACTCGATCGCCCGCCGCGTCTCCCCCAGGTGGCGGTAGGCAATCCCCAGGTTGCCCAGATCAGCCCCTTCCCCGCGCCGGTCCCCGATCTCGCGGGCAATGACCAGCGCCTGCTCGTAATACTCGATCGCCCGCCGCGTCTCCCCCAGGTCGGCGTAGGCCAGCCCCAGGCCCATAAGAGCATTCCCCTCCCCGCGCCGGTCGCCGATCTCGCGCGTGATGATCAACTGCTGCTCGTAGTACTCGATCGCCCGCCGCACCTCCCCCAGGGTGAAGTAGGCACTCCCCAGGTTGCCCAGGTCAGCCCCTTCCCCGCGCCGGTCCCCGATCTCGCGGGCAATCTTCAGCGCCTGCTCGTAATACTCGATCGCCCGCCGCGTCTCCCCCAGGGCGCTGTAGGCCAGCCCCAGGTTGCCCAGATGATTGCCTTCCCCCTGTCGGTCCCCGATCTCGCGGGCGGCGGTTGTCGCTGCTTCCAGGATGGAGATCTTGTCCTTCGGCAGCAGCCGCAGGTCCCACACGTACGCCACCCGGTCGGGAAAGTCGCTCGCCCACCGCAAGGCTACTTCATCCTCCCGGTCCCGCATCCGCCCATACGCCGCCTGCAGGTGCGGCCAGGCCCCGTCGAACAGCCGCAGCCCCTCCAGCACGTGCTCCCCGCCCTGCTTGTACAGATCGTTGCCCCGCTTCCCCGCCTCCAGGTAGTACGCCGCGTGGCGCACCGCCACCTCCCCCAGCCGCACCCGCTCCCGTTCTACATCCCGCTCCCCGCCCCCGTAGCCGAACGCATCCTCCGCCACCAGCCGCATCAGGTCGTGCAGCCGGTATAGCCCACTCTCTCGCTTGTACAGCACCAGGCTGCGCGCCGCCAGCTCGCTCAGCCCGTCCCTGGCCTCTTCTTCTTCCACCCCCCACACCGCCGCAGCAGCGGAGCGCTCGAACGGCGCAGGAAACACCGACAGCATCTGCCAGCGTGCCGCGAGGTCCGCTCGCTCCCGCACCAGCTGCGCCGCGCTCAAGCCCAACGCCGCTCCCACGTCCAGGTCCTCGTGCTTGAGCCGCGCCAGTCGCTCCCATTCGTCCGCCAACTCCCGGGCGTACTCCGCCGCGCTCCAGTCTGGGTGCACCACCAGAAAGTCGCCCGCCACCCGCAGCGCCAGCGGCAGCCGCCCGCACAACCCCGCAATGGCGCCCAGTTCCTCGTCCGTCGCCCGCCCCTGCCCCATGATCGTCTGCAAGAGTGCGCACGCCTCCGCCTCCGGCAACGCGTCCAGGTCAAAGTGCCGTAGCCCCGGCAGCGAGACGTTGTGCCGCGAGGTCACCACCAGCCCACAGCCCGCCGGAACCACCAGCGGCCGCACCTGCGCCGAGTTGGCCGCGTTGTCCAAGAGCAGTAACACCCTCCGGCCCTCCAGGGTCGTCCGATAGAGGGCAACCACCTCGTTGGAGTCGTCCGGCAGCCGCAACTCGGGCTGGAAGGCGTGCACCACCCGGCCCATCGCCTCGACCGGTGTGAGCGGCCGCTCGGAGGTGCCCCCCATCTCCACCACGATCTGCCCGCCGGGGTACTGCGCGGCCACCCGGTGCGCCACGTGCACGGCCAGCGCGGTCTTGCCCACGCCGCCCATACCGCCGATGGCGGAGATGGTCGCTCCTGCTGCTCCCCCGCCCAGCAGCGCTACCAGTTCGCGTACTTCGCCCTCCCGGCCGGTAAAGTCTGCCAGGTCGGCGGGGAGTTGGTGCAGCGACGAAGGCGCAGCAACCTCGAATCCCACCATCCCCCTCAGCCGGCCCAGCCAGTCGGCGTAGTGCTTGCGCAACAGGTCGCTGTTGTCCGGGTGGGTCAGCAGGCTGCACAGGTCCTCCCAGAACGCGATGTGTACGGAGAACTTGCCCTCCAACTGCCGCTTCTGGCTGATCTCACGCACGGCCCGCTGCAGCCTGGCGTTCCGGCGTTCGGTGGTCGCAATGGTGTATTCGGCCAGGGGAGGGGAGAACTTCTCGGCCTTGCCCACCTCCCCCTCGACGATCGCGCGCGTGAGCGCGCCCTCGTCGTAGCGCTTGCACTGCACGCCGGCGTAGTCCCCTCCGAGGTGGGTGGGGCAGCCGTAGACGTCAATGCCCTGCTGCGGCTGACCCGTCCGGCCATAGCGCCGGGTGTTGGGATCGTTCCACAGGCGGCCGTACAGGTCGGCCACGATATCCTCGAACTCGTCCCACGACTTGGGTATCGGCAACTCACTCTGCGGGATGGTGGGCATTCTCGACTCTCACTTAGCGGACCACCGCGAGGTCCGCGTGGAGCGTCGCCAACGAGTCCGCGCCGGCCCAGATATCAAAGGCCTCCGCGTCCTGGACCCACTTGCCGGCGCTCGTGCTCCAGTGACCGAGCTCGGCCGGGCCGAGCAGGAAGGTGACCGTCTTTTTCTCACCGAGTTTAAGCGTGACACGCTCAAAGCCCTTCAGCTCGCGCATCGGACGTGAGTCGCTCCCGGCCTTCTGATGGATGTAGAGCTGCACGACCTCGTCACCTACAACCGGGCCTGTGTTTGTCACGTCGGCTGTCACGGCCACCGCGCTTCCCACCTTCACTTGCGGCGCTGCGACTTGTAGGTTCGTGATCGAGAAGGTCGTGTAGCTGAGGCCAAAGCCGAAGGGATAGAGCGGCGTCGGAGGGCCGTCCCAGTAGCGCGGGTTGTACATTGGGCTGCTCTCGGGCGAGTGCGTGAGGTTGCGTGCATAGTAGAGCGGCGCATGGCTGCCCTTGCGCGGGAAGGTGACGGGTAACTTGCCGCCCGGGTTCACGTCGCCGAACAAGATGTCGGCAACGGCGTGGCCGCCCTCACTGCCGGGCTCCCACGCCTCGAGGATCGCCGGTACATTCTCCGCCGCCCAACCGATGCTCAACGGACGACCGTTCAAGAGCACGAGGACCACCGGCTTGCCGAGGGCCACCACAGCCTTGAGCAGCTCCTCTTGACGCCCCGGCAGATTGAGCGAAGCGCGCGAAGCGGCCTCACCGGCCATGTCGGCGTGCTCGCCGAGGACCATCACGATGACGTCCGCGCTGCGCGCCGTGGCCACGGCCGTCTGGAAGGCGACCTCTGCCTGCTCGGGCGTCTGCGGAACCTTCCTGGCATCGGGGTTCAGGGCATCGAACCATGATACGACGTCACGCCGGATCTCGGGGCCGGGGGCATACTCTACTTTCGCTCCCGGCAGTTTGGCGCGGATGCCTTCGACGACTGTGACGGCAGCCGGTGTGTGGCCAAAGACCATCCACGAACCTTCCGTGGCCTCCTTCGAGTCGGCCAGCGGGCCGATCACGGCCACATTCTTCAGACTCTTGGCGAGCGGCAAAAGCCCGCCTTCGTTTCGCAGCAGCACCATCGAGCGCTGCGCGGCCCGCCGCGCCTCCTCGCGGTGTTCAGGCAGTGCGACAACCTGTGCCAGCCTCGATTCATCGGCGTACGGCTGCTCAAAGAGCCCCATACGAACCTTGAGCGCGAGAATGGGCCGCACGGCCGCGTCAATATCGTCCAGCGTCAGTGTGCCGTCTTCGACAAGCCCGGCGAGGTGTTGCCGGTAGGTGTCGCTGGCCATGTCCATGTCAACGCCTGCACTCAGCGCGCGGAAGGCCGCGTCGCGTCCATCGCGCGCAAAGCCTTGAGTGACGAGGCTCCCGACGGCCATCGCGTCGCTGACGACAAAGCCCGTGAACCCCCACTCGCCCCGCAGGACATCGCGCAGCAGGAAGCGGTTCCCGCTCGCGGGGACGTCGTTGAGGTCCATGTAGGCGCTCATAAACGTCCCGACGCCGGCCTTTACTGCGGCCTCGAAGGGCGGGAAGTAGACGTTGCGCAACTGGCCCTCGGGCAGGTAGACCGGATCGTAGTCGCGCCCGCCGTCCGCCGCGCCATAACCCGCAAAGTGCTTGGCGCAGGCCACGACACGATCGGGCGCGCCGACATAAGGCCCCTGGAAGCCACGTACCTGGGCAGCCGCCATGGCCGCACCCAGGAAGGGGTCTTCGCCGGCACCCTCGACGATACGCCCCCAGCGGGCGTCACGGGCGATGTCGAGCATCGGGCCGAAGGTCCAATGCAGGCCCGCGGCACGGGCCTCCCTGGCCGCCACGGCCTGCGCCCGTTCGGCGACCGAAGGATCCCACGATGAGGCCATGGCCAGCGGCACGGGGAAGATCGTGCGGTAGCCGTGGATCACGTCGAGGGCGAAGAGCAGCGGGATCTTGGACGGGCTCTCTTCGACGGCGACCTTTTGTAGCGCGTTGAATCGCTCTGTGTCGTTGATCCACAGCACCGAACCGGCTCCGCCCTTCCGGATGACCTCCTCGAGCTTCGGACCTATAAAAAACGACAAGCCCCCAATCTGGGTGAACTGCCCGATCTTTTCCTCGAGGCTCATCCGCCCCACGAGGGCCTCGACACGCGCCGCAACCTCGGCCTCTGATAGACCCCCTGTGCTTGTCTTGACGTCCATAACACCTCCTCTTGGTGACGCCGTGCTCTGATCCTGAGGGCAGGCCCGCCCCACGCGAGCCAACCGTCCCTCTGCCGGGCCGACGTCAACGATATCTGAAATGATGTACCTACTCAGGCCGGGCAGATAAGGATGGCCGCCAGCGGCGAATCATCCACACCAGCCCCGCCCCAATCACAAACAGGCCCATATTGAGCACAAAGGGCAGTGAACGGTCAATCGCCGAGAGCTGCCCGGCAATCCAGCCGAAAGGCGAAGCGAGCACCATCAAGGCCACGTAAACCAGGGCGCTGATGCGTGCCCGCTCGTGCGATTCCATCGCAACGGCCAGCAGTGATTCGGTCATAGGGCTAATCAAGGCCGCGGCCACTGCCTCGAGCACCACACTCGTCACCAGCAAAGGCATCGCGTGCGGCGGCATGAAGGCCAGCAGCGCCTGGCTGACGAAGAAGGCCGCGAAACCCACCCACAACGGCAGCCGAAAGTGAAGCAAGGTGGTGAGCCGCGGGCCGATCAGAAAGAAACACAGGGCCATCAAAAGCGAGCGCAGCATCGCATAGATAGAAATTTCCGACTCGGCGAAGCCGAGTTTGGTGGTGAACAGCACACCCCAGAAACTGCCGCTGACGGTGGCATAGATACTTGTGATCACCAGCAAGGATAAGGCAGCCAGGATAGGCTTGGAGTGTAGGAGCTGGCCGAAAACGCTGCGATACTCGCCCAACAGGCTGACCAGCGACCGGTGGCGGGTTTCCTCGATGCGCTGCCGGCCGCGAGCCGTTTCGTGTGAATACATGTACAACACCAAAGCTTTGGCCGTTATCATAAAGGAGCCGAATACTAACAGCCCACGCATCGCCGGCACCAGGCCCAGGTGCGCCACAAACCACCCGCCCAGCGGAGTGAAGAAGGCTGAACCAATCCCGAAGATCGTAATCCAGGTCCAAATGTGCACCAGGTGGCGCTCCTCAGCGTCTTCGACCATCAGGCAGGTCCAGGCG
>Ga0315277_10006713_pt1 | contig 14991 bp, 9 predicted proteins | sample YL17G05_15_MG_FD_203695 | JGI IMG/M metagenome (GOLD analysis project Ga0315277, IMG submission 203695) | Sediment microbial communities from Yellowstone Lake, YNP, Wyoming, USA - YL17G05_15 | ecosystem: Environmental > Aquatic > Freshwater > Lake > Sediment | place: USA: Wyoming | collected...
GACATTTTGACTAAACGAACAATCAAGAAGAAGACAAGATAAAGAAGGACAACTTCATCAATCTATGTAGTTTGTAAATATTTCTTGACCATCTCAATGGCACAGAGTTTCCCACACATCGAACAAGCCGCGGTGTCCTCCAGTGGAAGCCGTTTTCTGCGATAGTCTTTCGCCTTGCATGAGTCGATACACAAACGGAACATCTTCTCCCAGTCCAACGCCTCCCGCGCATCGCTGAACACCGCGTCGACATCACGGTCCAACCCTCGGGCAAGATCCGCAGCATGCGCCGCGATCCGTGTCGCAATCACTCCCTCCCGCACGTCATCCTTATCAGGGAGGCACAGATGCTCTGCTGGCGTCACATAACACAGGAAATCAGCGCCGACAAACCCCGCAAGCGCCCCGCCAATACCACCGACAAAATGATCGTACCCGGGCGCGATATCGGTGACAAGCGGCCCTAGCACGAAATATGGTGCGTCCTTGGTCACGGACTTCATCACCAGGATATTCGGTTCAATATCATTCAAAGGCATATGCCCGGGCCCTTCCACCATGGTCTGCACGCCAGCTTCGCGAGCCTGTTCCACCAGTTCTCCAATGATGAGCAGCTCCTGGAACTTCGCGCGATCATTCGAATCAGCAAGTGCACCGGACCGCATCCCATCACCGAGCGACAAGGTCACATCATACTCCTTGGCAAGCTCCAAGAGGTATTTGAAGTCCTTGTACAAGGGGTTCTCCTCCTGATGATGCAAGATCCATGCCATGTGAAACGACCCGCCACGGGACACCATAGGAATATGACGCTGCTGCTTCCTGAGACGCGCGACGCTCTCCTTCGTGACCCCGACATGCACCACCGCGAAATCAACACCCTGCTTAGCTTGTTTCTCAAACACCCTGAACATGTCATCCGCCATCATATCAACGACCGAGCCATGCTTATCAATCGCCTCGATACCGGCTTGATACACCGGCACCGTGCCGAACGGGACCTGTACAACTTTGAGGAGTGCTTTACGAATCCGATCCAGGTCACCCCCAGTAGATAGATCCATCACCGCATGCGCACCAGCAGCAACCGCAGCCTTCGCCTTCGCAACCTCCTCCGCAAGGCTGCAATGCTCCATCGACGTCCCGATGTTCGCGTTCACCTTCACCCGCAGACCCTTCCCGATACCCAGAGGATGAGGCGCATGAATCGGGTTCCAAGGAATCACAATCTGACCAGCAGCCACACGAGAACGAACCAAGGCTACCTCTACATGCTCCGCACGAGCAACCCTTGTGATCTGCGGGGTCGTCCTCCCCTGTTTCGCCTTCGAAAGCTGCGTCATACAAACACCATATACCTTCATGATATTAATACTTTCAATACCACGAAACTGCACCCGATGACAGGCGAAGACCCACCAACAACGATAACACTAAAAACATCATGACCTATACAGTCTCACAAACTCTTCTCACGGGCAAGGCGATGAAAACAATTCTGAAACTCTTCTCTGATCATGGGACATTCGTCCAACCAGACGCACTCACCTACATCCGCGAGAAAGACCATCCGGATGCCTTCGCCTCGTTCCTCCTGGAAAACATACGGGAGTACCCACTGTTTTTAACCGTAAACATCATCAAAACCATCGAAGAATCCACCCGTCAAGTAACAGAACAACCAGCACAGGAAACCACAACAGCAGCACTTGATACCATACCAACGATACCTCCAGCCGCACCACTAGTACCCTCCAGCCCACCCATGGAAAAAACAATTGACAAAGAAGCACAAAAAAAGATCCTCTCCAAACTGCTCAGCGGCACAGGCATACTCAAAGAATCAGAAGAAGAAGAGGAAGACGACCTCGAAGCAGACGAAAAAACCGAGGAAACACCACAGAAACACCTCCAACCCCTGACCTTCAAAACAGTCAAAGGATGGAACCCTCTCGCCAAAGACTACGAAGCAGAGGTACGCATCATCAGCGACATCACCGGGAACAGGACCAGCGAGGGCACCACCCAGGATTTCGCAAGCCTCTTCAAAGACCGCTACACCGTCATCAGAAAGATCCTCCAGACACAGCGTCGGGAGATTGTTAACGCCATCCCGATCAACCGCATCAAAAAAACCATGACGGACGTGCAGCTCATCGGCATCGTTAAAAGTGTTAAAACCACGCACAACGGACACCGCCTCATCGAACTCGAGGACGAGACAGGCACCCAAGCACTTATGACACTCAAGGCAAATACCGAGGTGTTCCAACTGGCTAACGAAGTCGTCCTTGACGAGGTGATCGGCGTCGTCGGACGGATCAGCAAAAACGGGGACCTCATCATCGTCCAAAACATCATCTTCCCGGACATCAAGGTACAACACGAGAGGAAACGGACGGAACTTCCAATCTGCACTGCGTTCCTCTCCGACATCCACATCGGCAGCAAGATGTTCATGGAACCAGAATGGAACGCGTTCCTACGCTGGATCAACGGAGACCTCGGTAACCAGCGGCAACGGGACGTGGCAAGCAAACTCAAATACCTGGTGCTCCCCGGCGACCTCGTCGACGGCATCGGCATCTACCCGAACCAGGAAAAAGAGCTTTCTATTAGCAACATCTACGAGCAGTACCAGGCCCTCGCGCAACAGTTCACAAGCATCCCAGATCACATCACCATCATCCTACAACCAGGAAACCATGACGCGGTCCGCCCCGCAGAGCCGCAACCCGCGTTCGAAAAAGAGATCCGCGACCTGTTCACCGGCAAAGACTATATCTTCGTCGGCAACCCCTGCTATTTCTCGCTTCATGGCGTCGAAATCCTCTCCTACCACGGCCAAAGCCTGCTTGACTACTCTACCAACATCCAGACCCTCAGCTACAACGAGCCCACCGAGGTCATGAAACTCATGCTCAAAAAACGACATCTCTCTCCAACCTACGGAGGGTATACGCCGCTTGCCCCAGAACATGCAGACTACATGATTATCAACCAGGTCCCGGATGTGTTCGTCACCGGGCATGTGCATACCTCGTCCATCGATAATTACCGAGGGGTGACCCTCATCAACGCCTCCAGCTGGCAGTCACAGACCTCGTACCAAAAAATGCTCAACTTCGTTCCTGATTCAGCGAAACTCCCTATCGTGGATCTCAAAACAGGGAACGCGACCACAATGGATTTCAGTAAGGTCGTCACCTAAAATTTTTTTTACAATACAAACCTTTAAGTGACTAACCGCCATTTCAATATGAATTCATTTTCTGAGCATGAGAACCATGGATGGGGAGTTGTCCAATAACGTCGCTGCAAGTGCAGCCATGCGCGCCTATTTCGCTGAGCTTCAACACGGCATCGACATCTGCTACACGCTTGCAAACACCGCAAGAAACAAGGGACTGGACCCGGAATTCTTTGTGGAAATCCCGCAGGCGTTGGACCTTGCCGCCCGCGTGGAGCAGCTGGTAGGACCACAAGGGATCGCACCGAAAATACGCGAGATGACAAAAAAAATCGGGAACCGAGAGCTTGTCTCACTCGAAATCGCACGCCTCATCGTCGATGGAAAAACCTTCCCATTCGCAAGCATCGAGCAAGGGCTTGACCAGGCGGTCAGAACTGGACTAGCAATCCTCACCGAAGGAGTCCTCGTCGCCCCTCTTGAGGGTATCGCTGACGTACGGCTTGGACGTAACGACGACGGGACGAATTATGTTGACCTGTACTTCTCAGGGCCGATTAGAAGCGCCGGAGGCACCGGCCAGGCGATGAGCGTGCTCATCGCGGACGTCGTACGACGACAACTTGGTATCGGACAGTACAACGCGACCCAAGGAGAAATCGAACGTCTCAAAGAAGAAATCCCCTTGTATAAACGCGTACAACATCTCCAGTACCTCCCGAGCGTCGATGAAATCGAGCTTATCGTGAAACACTGCCCGGTCTGCATTAACGGCGAAGGAACCGAGGACGAAGAGGTCACCGGGTATCGGGACCTCCCACGAATCGGGACCAATAAGTTACGAGGCGGTGCCTGCCTGGTCATCGCAGAGGGGCTCTGCCTCAAGGCACCGAAGATTTTCAAACATATTAAAAAACTGAAACTCACAGGCTGGGAATTTCTTGAAACCTTTGTCAACAGAGGAACCGAACCCACCAAAGAAACAGGTGGCATCCCCGCCATCCCGCCATCATCCAAATACATCGGCGAGGTGATCGCGGGGCGACCGGTGCTGTCACATCCGTCACGGGTCGGCGGGTTCCGCCTCCGCTACGGACGGGCACGCACCGCAGGGCTTGCCTCCACCGCAATCAACCCAGCAACCATGTTCCTCCTTGATAGCTTCATCACCGTGGGCACCCAGATGAAAACTGAACGACCCGGGAAAGGCACCATAGGCACCCCGTGCGACCAGATCGAAGGACCCATCGTGCTACTGCAAAACGGGGACCTGCTCCAAATCAATAATGTGAAAGACATCCGAAGCGACGTCAAAAAAATCATAGACCTAGGAGAAATCCTCATCCCATACGGGGAGTTCATCGAAAACAACTCCCTGCTACCTGACTCCTCATACGTGTACGAATGGTGGGTGCAGGAGCTTTCGAAAGCAGCTCACCTAGAACCGCATGGTTTCACAGTCGCTGATACAACTGAAGCAGACACCCGATTACAGGAAAAAATCGATGAGGAATTCGGACGACACATCGACATGCGCCATCCATCACCGCAAGATGCCTTCCTTTTATCCGAACACTATCATATTCCCTTGCATCCGGATTACAATCTCTTCTGGCATGACCTTCCCCCTAACGATGTCGAAAAACTTGCAACGTTTATCAAAGAACAAGGAACGATCATCACTGATCCTCAACTGACACTCAATCTACCCACGAACCCCGAAATAAAATCTATCCTCGTTCAACTGGGCGCGCTCCACACGCAACGTGAGGGAACCCTGCGCCTCGATCATTACGCCTACCCCTTGATTCGCTGCACAGGCCTTGACATCAGCGACGGACATCTTATTGAAACACCTAGATCCTCACCACCACAAGAAACAGAGCCAGTGCTATCCTATGTCTCACGCCTTACTGGGGTTACCATACAGGCACGCGCGCCGTTTCGCATCGGCGCACGCATGGGACGACCAGAGAAAGCATCGCCACGGAAAATGCGGCCCCCGCCCCACGTCCTTTTCCCCCTCGGAAACTATGGGGGGAACCAACGGCTCGTTACCACAGCAGCGGAAAACGAGCTCATCGAGATCGAAGCAGGCCTACGCCGATGCCCCAAATGCAACGCCACTACGTTCCGCCTCCATTGCACCTGTGGCGCCCACACAGAAAGTCTCCAGGGGAAAATCGAGAAACAGATGATCAACCTCACCGAGGAACTCGCCCTTGCAGGGAAGAACCTCGGAGAGCACACTATCCCTGAGACGATCAAAGGAGTCATGGGGACAATCTCCAGACACAAGACGCCGGAGCCGCTCGAAAAAGGAATCCTGCGGGCGAAGTACAACGTGCATGTGTTCAAGGACGGGACGATCAGGTTCGACATGACGGACGCACCGCTCACCCATTTCAAACCACGGGAGATCGGCGTGCCCGTGAAACGACTCAGAGAGCTTGGGTACACAAAGGATTACCTGGGGAAAGACCTTGAAGACGAAGAGCAGATCTGCGAACTGAAAGTCCAGGACGTAGTCATCTCGACCGCCTGTGCGGATTTTTTCATCCAAGTCTCCAAGTTCATCGACGACCTCTTGGTAAAATTCTATGGGATGGACCGGTTCTACAAAATTAAAAAACCGCAGGATCTGACAGGGCATCTTGTCGTTGGACTTGCACCGCATACCTCTGCGGGTGCACTCGGTCGTATTATTGGATTCACCTCTGCACAAGTGTGCTTCATGCACCCGTTTTTCCATGCAACGAAACGAAGAAATTGCTATCACTTCGAACATCGGTTGTTTCTGTATGATCAAAAGAAGAATCGATTCCTGACCGAGAAGATCGGTTCCGTCGTAGAAGAATTGGCTTCGAAAGAAAAAACAAAACCTATCGATTCTTTTGGTACGATCAGAGTTAATCTGGAGAAATCAACAGAACTCTATGCATATTGCTTGAATCGAAAATCAGGAAAACTCGAAAAGAAAAGGGTCAAATATTTTGTGAAAGGAAAAACAGATCAGTGGATTACAATCAAAACGTCCACCAATCGAGAAATTAAGGTAACACCAGAGCATAATATCCTTGTCATCCAAGACGGAATTTCTACAGTAAAAAAAGCCTGGGAGGTAAAGGAAGGCGATCGATTACCTCTCAGCGTAAACACTCCTTTTGAGACCAGTTTGACAGAGGTCAATGTTCCTGAGATTTTATCTGAATTAAGTGATGATTTGCTCATAAATATTAAATTAAGAAACTCGAAAAATTATTTTAAAAACCTTGTCAAACAGATAGGCCGCGAGAAGGTCATAAATCTGTGCGGAATAAAAGGTGATTTAAAAATCAGTTTAAGTAAATGGTATAGGAGCGTGCCTCTTCTTCATTTTAAGAAGTTATGTGAAAAAACAGATGTATCTTATAGTAATCTACCGAAAAATACAGTGGTCGGAATGAGACGGGACCACGTTAACATCCCTTCATATCTACTAGATATAGAATCGCTCTTTTGGATTCTTGGAATTTATTGCGCAGAAGGATGGTCTCGTTCAAATAGTTCAGCCCATCAGGTCGCATTCAGGATTGAAAATCCCGAGTTAAGAAAACGATTAACATGGACAATGAAAAACGTGTTCGGATTGAAACCCTATCAAGATGGAGGAAGAATTGTATATTCTTCTAGAGTACTGTTCTTACTTTTCACTCGCGTTTGGGGAGCTGGTGCGACAGCATACGAGAAACAGACCCCAGAAATTATCTATCATGGAGATAGGCAATCGATGATTCGTTTCCTTTCCGCATTCTTTGATGGAGATGGTTCAATTAGTCTGAATCCGGATAGAATCACTCTCTATTCCGTTTCTCAAAAAATGTTAGAAGGAATTGCTAACCTTTTACTGAGAGTTAACATCTTCACACGATACCAAAAGATAAAGGAACGTCTACCCGGAAAAACTGTACTAGAGATCTACGAAAAATTAGGGAGAGAACCAGCCCGTCATCAACTCTATCATCTTGTCCTCACAGGCGAGGATAAATATCGATTTGCAGTAACAATTCAACCTGTATCTTATAAAAAAAGGATTCGCTCAAGAAAAATGACGATGCAACAACCTCCAAATGTAGCAAGATTCATCCATTATAATGGAATAAATTATCCCGCTCTTTCGTTTTCTGATTATACGTTCGATATTGTGAAAGAAATACTGGTTGAAAATGCAGACAGCGATTCCGCATATTGCTTTGATGTTGAGGGAGAAAAATCAGAGGATAAAGCTGTTCTTTGGCATAACCAACTTATTCAGATAAGATGTGATGGCGACGAAGACGGCCTTATGCTGCTCATGGATGCATTACTCAATTTCTCGCATTCATACATCCCTGATAAGCGTGGTGGGAAGATGGACCTGCCGTTGATCCTCACAACAAGACTTGACCCCTCTGAGGTCGACAAGGAGGCGCACAACCTCGACACGCTCGGCCGCTATCCACTGGAATTTTATGAAGCGACCTTGAGACACGAGCATTCGAAGACCCTTGAGCCGAAGATGGGGCTGGTCGCCTCCCGGCTTGGTACGGAGCTGCAGTATGAGCAGTTCGGGTTCACCCATGATACGTACGATATCTCCGAGGGGCCGCGTGAGTCGCTGTATAAGACCCTGAAGACCATGATGGATAAGATGAATGTGCAGCTCAGTCTTGCCGCGAAGATCAGGGCAGTCGACGAGGCAGATGTGGCGTACAAGGTGATTGAGCGTCATTTCCTGCCTGACATCATTGGAAACATGCGGGCGTTCAGCAAGCAGTCTGTTCGCTGCCCGTTATGCAACACGACGTTCCGGCGTATCCCGCTTGCAGGGGTGTGTTCGAAATGCCAGGGGAAGCTTACCCTCACGGTGCATGAGATGTCCGTGAAGAAGTACCTGGAAATCTCCAAGGAAATCGCGGTGAAATATCATCTGCCCGTGTACGCGCAGCAGCGGATCGCACTCGTGGAGAAATCCATTGACTCGCTGTTCAAAAGCGACCGGGTGAAAAACACGAAGCTTTCTGATTTCTTCTAATGCTGGATTGAAGCATAATGTTCATATATCCATTTCTTCATGCTCATTTGTGGGTTGGTCCCTATGAGTGAGAATCCAGTGCTACCTGTTGATAAGAAGACATGGAATAAATGGTCGTTTTACATTAATGTCATCCTGTTCATCGTGATCGCAGCGTTCATCTACCTGGTGATCATAGACTCGTTCAACGCAGGGAGAGTGTCTACGGAGTTCGATACGACGCTTCTCAGCAGCGCCTGGTTTGTGATCGTGCGTGATGTCGCGTTTTTGGCTGCTGCCCTTGTTATTTTGTTCGTGCAAATGTTTAACTACTACCGACAGCTTAGCCGTCGTTCCTGGTAGCATAATGGCGAGAGGCGTAGGCTAGACCGGGGAGCTAGGCGTTCCCTGTTACCAGAAATCGCCGATACGCTGGGGTCGAAACCAAAAGGCGGTGCAACGAGTATCTCGTGATCCGTTTGTTGACGATGACACCTTGTCCTTTGGGATCAGAGGTGATAACCGCATGCGGCCGGAGGGTCGCCTGTCTATCTTTGCTGTGGGGACCGGGTGAGGCACGGAAGTGAGCAACCTTACCACAGACTGCCGATGCTCAGAGGGTTAACGGGGTTGAGGACGCTTACGGGGAGTCACGGGCTGCCACGTGTACCCACTTGCGGGGCGTCTACGCCCGCTAAAATTTAAATAGCGATCTGTGTTTCGTACAAAGGGAGGTAATCCTAATGGTCCGTTTATTGAAAGACGAGAGTCTCACGGCATCCTGGCAGAATTTTTTTGAGGAACAGTGTAAATCAGATATTGAGACACTTGCCGTGGATTATCCTGAGAAGCGTAGTCTTGTTCTTGATTATTGGAAGATCGACGAGGTCGACGACAAACTTGCTGAAAGCCTTCTGAATCAACCCTACAAAGTGATCTATAACGCGGAGGAGGCACTAAAGACCATTGATGTCGCGGCTGAGCAGAAACTGCAGCTTCATTTCCGTGTCATCAATATCCCTGAGTCGCAGCGGATCCTCATCCGTAAAATCAGAGCGAATCGTCTCGGGAAACTCATCGCGGTCGAAGGACTTATTAAGAAAATCACTGAGGTGCGTCCGAAGCTTCAGGTCGCGGCGTTCCAATGTCAGAAATGCGGTGCGGTCATCCGCATCGAGCAGGATGAGGATATCCTGAAAGAACCGTCAGAGTGTTACGAGGACCAGGGTGGATGCGGCCGGGTGTCCTCCTTTAAACTTTCAACGACGCTGTCGACGTTTATCGATTCTCAGAAGATTGAGATCCAGGAGAACCCGGAGGGGCTTCGTGGTGGGGCGCAGCCTGAGCGGATCAGCGTGTACCTTGAGGACGACCTTGTGGGCGGGGTTGCACCCGGGGATCGGGTCATTATCAATGGAATTCTTCACTCCATGGCACGGCACCGCGGGGCGTTCCGGCTCACCTCATTTGACAAAACCATGGACGCGGTGAGTATTGAAAGCCAGGAGTTCGCGTTTGAAGAAGTCGAGGTGACCAAAGAGGATGAGAAAAAGATACTAAAGACCAGTAAAGACCCGTTGATATATGATAAAATGCGGCAGAGTATTGCGCCGACGATCTACGGACTGGACATCGAAAAGGATGCGCTTGTGTTGCAGCTTTTTGGTGGTATCGCGAAGGAAATGCCCGACGGAACCCACACGCGTGGGGATATTCATGCGCTGCTCGTTGGGGACCCTGGGACTGCGAAGTCGCAGATGCTGAGTTACATGTCGAAGCTTGCCCCTCGGAGTGTGTACGCCTCGGGGAAGGCGTCCTCCGCGGCCGGCCTTACTGCAGCCGCAGTACGTGACGAGTTCGGCGAGGGACAATGGACGCTTGAAGCAGGCGCTCTCGTGCTGGCGGATAAAGGGCTTGCCTGCATCGATGAGATCGATAAGATGGAGGAGAAGGACCGGAGCTCCTTGCATCAGGCCATGGAGCAGCAAGAGATCTCGGTCGCAAAGGCCGGGATTAACGCGACCTTGAAGTCGCGGTGCGCGGTGCTTGCGGCTGCGAACCCGAAGCTTGGGCGGTTCGACGAGTTCATCCCGATCCATGAGCAGATCAACATGCCGCCGGCGCTTCTGTCCAGGTTTGACCTGATCTTTTCGATCCTTGACAAACCGAATCGTAAGACCGACACGGAGTTAGCGGATCATATCCTGCAGTCCCATAAGGGTGGTGAGATCCATGAGCATCGGCTCAAGACCTCGGATGAGCTGTTCACAAAAGCCCAGGAGGCGACATTCATGAAGCATGTCATCCCGGTGTTTGAGCAAGAATTCCTTCGGAAATACATCGCGTACGCGAAGCGTAACATCTTCCCGGTGCTCACGGATGATGCTATGGAGATCCTTCAGAACTATTATGTGGATTTCCGGAGCTCCTCGAAGGATTCGGTGCCGTTCACCCCGCGACAGCTTGAGGCGTTTGTTCGTCTCGCGGAGGCGAGCGCGCGCATCAGGCTGAGCCAGGAGGCATCCGTGGAGGATGCGAAGCGAGGCATCGCGATCATCGATCAGTACCTGCGGCGGGTGGGGACAGACCGGGAGACCGGGAAGTTCGACATCGATATCATCGCGACCGGGATATCCCACAGTCAGCATGATCGGATGCGTATCATCCTTGACATTGTCCAGAAGTTGTGCGCAGAGTCGCCTGATGACATGGCGGCTCGGGGCGATATCATCGGTGAAGCTGAGATCCAGGGGATCGAGTCACGTAAGGTGGAGGAGGCTCTGGATCGTATGAATCGGGACGGACAGATCTATATGCCTAGCCATGGGAAGTACAGGCTTGCGGGACAATCATGACGTTAAAAAAAGGTCCTTATCCCAATTTTTATAGTTTCGGTGAGAAAAGCTTCACCACCGACTTCTTCGCATCCTTCAGGTTCGCATCACCGATCTCGCCGATGATACAGGCAAGGAAGTTCTCCTTCATCTCGTTCCAGTTGAGCGTGGAGACGCCGAAGGAGAGTTTTTTTGCGACGTTCGCTGCCTTGTGGATGTGCGGCGCCCACTTCCCGGGTCTCGTGTCGCAGTTGTCCATATGCAGGATATAGATCTTTTGCAGTCCTTTTTTGCCGATCAGATACACCTCGAAGCGTCTGTTGAAATACTTGTAACGGAGGTCCCGGTCGTAGTACCGGTACTCAAGTTCGAAGTATTGGTTGATCGGGATGATGCCACGCTGCATGGTGTCCACTGTATCAAGCTATTCTTTTTAAGAATTTGGAAATAATCCCGTGAAGGCTTTATCCCATGTAGTACTCAGCTGGGTACGGCTCAGGCTTCAGACCCTTGCGCTCACGGATCTTTTTCACGACCTGATCCATCAGGTTCCGTGGCAACGGTTCGAACCCGAGGTTCTCCGTGTTCCAGAGAACCCTTCCACCGGTCGCGGACCGTATCGCGGATGCAAACCCAAACATCTCCGCAACGGGAGCTTGCGCGTCGATGTTCACCGAATCTCCCTCCGTGATCATGTCTTTGACCACCGCGCGTCGGGAATTGAGCTCACGCGATGCGTCACCCATGATTTCTTGTGGTGTGCTGATGAATACTTTCTGGATAGGCTCGAGAAGACACGGGCCTGAGATGGTGATCGCGCCGTAAATCGCGTTCCGTGCTGCCGGGATGACCTGCGCTGGTCCTCGATGAATCGCATCCTCATGGAGTTTCGCGTCCACAAGCTTCACGAGGATCCCCTGGCAGGGTTCTGCGACGGTTGGCCCGCTTTTCATCACCTCATCGAACGCCTCTTTGATCAAATCCCTGGTCTCAAAGAGGTGCTGGATCCCTTTGGTGGTATCGGTGATGAGGTTGAGGCCATGCACGCCGAACACGCCTTTCGCTACGTCCTTGTCCATGCCGAGATCCTGCAGGATTTTCTGGGTCTCTTTCTTGTATTTTTTCACGTTCTCAGGAAGCTCACTGTTATAGATCGCTTTCACGATTTTCTCTGGCAGCGGCTCAACCATGATGTAGAACCGGTTGTGCTTATTCGGGGATTTCCCCTCGAATTCATGGGGGCTTGGTTTGGTGACTGACTCCCGGTACACCACGATTGGCTCCGAGCAGACGATATCAAGCTTATGGTCATTGCGTATACGATACTCGGTGATCTCAAGATGTAACTCGCCCATGCCGGACATCAGGTTCTCCCCGGTCTCCTGGTTGATCTGCACCTGAATGCTGGGGTCTGCCTTGGAGATGAGCCGGAGCACCTCGACGAGCCGTGGCAGGTCTTTGGTGTTTTTCGCCTCGACGGCGACGGTGACCACTGGTTCTGAGATATGGACGATACGCTCGAACGGTTCTGCATCCGGGATATCAGCGACGGTGCATCCCGCGATCGCATCGCGGATACCGGTCGCGGCAACGATGTTCCCCGCGCTGACGAAATCGACGGGGATACGGTCCGGTCCGACCATGACATTGGTCTGCTGCACACGGTTCTTGTTCGGCATCCCGATGACATATAACTCCTGTCCGCGGGTGATCTTTCCGCTGAACATACGTCCCACGGCGACCTCACCGGCATGTGGGTCGAGAATGATCTTGGTGATCATGAGCGCTAACGGGCCGTTTTCGTTGCATTCAACCATATTTTTTCCAAGAGCGCTATTGAGATCCCCGCGCCAGATATGCGGAATACGGTATTTCTGCGCTACATTTGGCGGTGGGAGATGGTTTATGACCATCCCTAAGACAACCTCATGGATCGGTGCGAGTTTCGCAAGTGTCTTTTGATCATTGTTTTTACAATAATTGTACACATCTTTGAATCCCAGGTTCGTTTTTTTCATATTGGGTAATGATACTGCCCAGTTGTGGAACGCGGAGCCGAACGCGACTGTACCGTCCTCGACTTTGACGTTCCATTTTCCCCTGAATTCCTCGGAGATAGCTCGATCCATCAGTTCATTGAATTTGTTGATGATCTTGATGAAGCGGTCCTGCATCTCCTCCGGGGTGACCCGTAGTTCGTTTATGAGCCGGTCCACTTTGTTAATGAAAAGGATCGGTTTGACTTTTTCACGGAGCGCTTGTCTGATGACGGTCTCGGTCTGCGGCATCGCGCCTTCGACCGCGCAGACAACGATGATGCAGCCGTCGACCGCGCGCATAGCACGGGTGACGTCACCACCGAAGTCAACATGACCAGGCGTGTCGATGAGGTTGATGAGGTACTGCTGTCCTTCGAACGTGTGAACCATGGATGCGGAGGCGGCGTTAATAGTGATCCCACGCGCCTGCTCCTGCTCATCGTAATCGAGCACGAGCTGTTTACCTGCGAGCTCCTCGCTCATCATCCCGCAGCCAGCAAGCAGGTTATCGGAAAACGTTGTTTTCCCATGATCGATATGCGCTGCTATCCCAATATTTCGGATATGATCCAGTTTGTTCATCAGCGCTGTTGCTTTCTGAATATTATCTTCTTTTCGCCCCATATTCACACCTCTTTAAAACTCAAGGTTTTTTTCATGTGCATTGTTTTATCGTGCTGCCTTGGCAACACGTTCGATATCGTTTTTCTTTGCAATCGAAAAAGAAGCAGGGTCATTCTTGCTTGCCTTGAGGAGCTCATCCGTAAGACATGCCTCAATTCTTTTCTTGTTTTTATGGCTCGCGTTCATCGCGCCCGCGCAGATGTTGCGTAGCGCGATATCAAGCCGGCGTTGTGGTGAGATGTCCACTGCCTTTGGGACCATGATGCCACCGAACCGTAGCCTTGTGGTTTCTTCTTTTGGTGCCGCGTTCTGTATTGCGTCGATGAACACCTGGACCGGGTTGGTCTTGGTTCGTTGCTCGATCATCTGGAAGGCGATCCTGACGACCTTGTATGACTTTGTTTTCTGCCCTGTGTACATCTCGGTTTTCATCAGGATGTTGATGAGTCGTTCGATGGTGGAGATGTTCGCTTTGCCGAACATTTTGTTCGCGTGTGGCGCGCCCAGGAAGAAATCCTTGTTTTCCAGGTTGATGTAGCGTTGCAGCCCTGGGTCTTCGATTTTCACGGTGCTCATGTCGTATTTGTCGAGCATCGGGAAGAAGTCATTGGGGAGTTTCAGGTCTTTTTTTTCTGTCATGGTTATCGTCTCATGGGTTTCTCGATTTTACCTTTCACGAGCTGATCTAAGGAGACGTCGTTGACCTTGATTACTTTGAAGCGCACGCCCGGGATGTCGCCGTAACTGCGGCCCATACGGCCTCCGATGCCTTCGACGACGACCTCGTCATGCTCGTCGATGAATCCGATCGCGTGGTTACCTGGTGCGAACGCGGTGATCTGCCGTCCGTTCTTGATAAGCTGGATTTTGACGCATTTACGGATCGCTGAGTTCGGTTGTTTCGCCTCGACACCGACTTTTTCAATAACGATGCCTCTGGCCTGCGGAACGCCTCCGAGCGGGTCTGATTTCTCCTTAAGATGGAGGACCCGTTTCTTGTAGTACCGGTCGTTCCAGAGTTGCTTTTTTCGTGCTTTTTTGAGTTGACGTCCGGCGTTGATACCTTTACCCATAGTACACCTTAATTCTCAGTAATTCTCAGAGAGAAGTGAGGCAGTATATCGCTTTTAATATTTAAACCTTTGAGTTACACTGTTTTTACTATGAAAGGGGGTCACAGATTACTCTTTTTGAAATCTGTATTTTAATTTTGATTGGTATACATTTCAGCACAACGTACTGTCTGAAATGGTGCAAAGAATGTAATCGCTG
>Ga0315277_10006714_pt1 | contig 14990 bp, 13 predicted proteins | sample YL17G05_15_MG_FD_203695 | JGI IMG/M metagenome (GOLD analysis project Ga0315277, IMG submission 203695) | Sediment microbial communities from Yellowstone Lake, YNP, Wyoming, USA - YL17G05_15 | ecosystem: Environmental > Aquatic > Freshwater > Lake > Sediment | place: USA: Wyoming | collected...
CATATTTTGGTTTTAATCCGTCAACCAGGAAGATTGTCCTTATGGGGGACGTGACCGTACTGGCGCTAATCAGCGTCAGCGATCATGCTCCCAGTGTGAATCTTTATCCGGTTGAAGTCAATTCTGCAAGTCATACCCTGACTCTCGGGTGGGAGGCGGAGGATGAGGACGGCGATCCTTTGACGTACTTGATTCAATACAGTTTCGACGGCGGCGCCACGTTCGTTACTCATCTCCATGATTATCCCTATTTTGCCGCTGTCCTGGACACTGCCCTGCTTCACGGAAGCACCCAAGCCCAGATCCGCATCGTCGCATCGGACGGCGTATTGAGCGGGTATGACAGTTCAGAGATTTTCTCCATCGACAAACACTCCCCCCTGGTCTCAATCAGCAATGTGGTGGAAGGCGAGAGAATCCCGTTCGGGGATACCAGGAGCCTTTCCGGTTTTGCTTATGATGCCGAGGACGGGGGAATACCCGAGGGAGAACTCTCATGGGAGTTGGCGGGTCCCATATCCCGAAATGCAACAGGCGGAACCTTCTCCCTTGATGAACTGGAACCCGGAGAATACAATATTACTCTCACAGCGGAGGATAATGATGCCAATTCCGCAAACATTGGTGTGAATTTCGAGGTGTTGCCCATCCTGATCCCGGACAGCGCCACCGCTCCCATCATTGACGGCCAGGTGAGCGATTCTGCGTATGCTGATGGAACCTTGATACGCGTTCTTGTCGGCGGCGGCCATTTTATTTATGCCTCCCTGGTGCATGTGGGCGATAAACTGTATGTGGGATTCAGCAATCTGAAATACAAAGGGGGATCTTCTCCTTATACCATGGCCGGATTCACTGTTGACAGGAACAACAGCGGAGATGCGTGGGCGCAAGCCGACGATTATGCCTTTATGGTAGATGAGGAAGGAGGATCATCCATGTCCGGGGGCACCGGCTCGGGTGGCATGCCGACATTAACAGAACCGCCGCTTGGTTATACGGTTGCCGTGTATCGGGGCGGTGATTCCTGGAGTGCGGAAATGTCAATCAATGAATCCCTGCTCAACGGGTGGAACCACCTTGCCCGGATCCGGATCGGGGAATTCTGGTTGACAGGGATAGGCGATGATTACGGCATGCCGCAATCGTCCTGGTATGACCAGCCGCAGACCTGGGCGCCGGCGTATTTCGGCACGGTCCTGCCCGCCCAGACCAATCGAGCGCCTGTGGCGAATGCCGGGAATGACCAAACCATCTGGATTCACGATCCGATCACTGTGGGGCTTGATGGAGCCGGGAGCTATGACCCGGACCTGGACAAAATCTTTTTCAGCTGGACACAGACAGGGGGCCCCACGGTCACACTCGTAAATGCGGACAAGGAATCGCCTTCGTTTGCGGTGAGCCCGCCGGCGCATACTACAGCTTACACCTTTGAGCTGGTGGTGGACGACGCGAAGGAAACATGCCCGGCTGATGCGGTATCGGTCTGGATTGTTCCCGCGCCGACCGCGCCAGTTGTGAGCCTGCAAAGTCTCATCAATCATCTTTTGGGAATCGCTATTCTGCCGGAAGAAAGGCAGGGCGGTGCGGATTTTAACGGGGACAAAATCCTCAATATTGCCGATGTGATCTTCAAAATCCTGAATCCCTGAGAGGAGGAAATCTCAAGATACGGATTTACTCTTCCTCAGCAAGGGAGTCGTAAAAACCGATGAAATCCTTCCGGTTGTCGCCATCCATAAAGGCCATGGCTGTGCGGGGATGGATGTTGAGCTGGCCTGTAATCATGTAGGGAATGTCATATCCCCAGGGGATTTTTTCCTGGAGTGGAACGAGGTGGTCCTGAATGCATTGCAGGATGGGCCGGAGATGGAACTTGGGATTCTTGAGAAATCCCAATAAGAGTTCGAGGGGGCAATTTCCCGCGCCCCTGCCCAATCCCGCCAGGGTGGCATCCAGATAGCTCGCGCCGAGGATAAGCGCCTCAATGGTATTGGCATAAGCGAGTTGTTGATTGTTGTGAGTATGAATGCCGACTTTCTTCTTCAATGGTTCGGCATATTTAAGGTATTTGCGGGTCAGGGCGTGAATTTCTTCCGAATACATTGCTCCAAAACTATCCACAATATAGATAACATCCACCTCGGAATTGGATAAAATCTCGAGCGCCTCATTGAGCTCGTGTTCCTGAACCACGGAAACAGACATCAGGTTGACCGTGGTTTCATAACCCTTGTCATGAATCGCCTTGATCATTTCCAGAGCGGTTGGGATCTGGTGGATATAAGTGGCGATACGGATCACATCGAGCACGCTTTTTTCTTTGGGCAGGATGTCTTCATGATAATCGGTGCGTTCCGCATCCGCCATGGCGGATAATTTCATGTCCGTCTGGTTTTCCCCAACGATCCGCCGGATGTCTTCTTCATCGCAATATTTCCAGTGGCCGAATTCTGCCGGGGCATAGATTTTTTTCGAGCCTTTATAACCGAGTTCCATGTAATCCACTCCAGCAGCAGCGCATGCCTGGTACACCGCGCGAACGAAATCATCCTCAAATTGGGAATTATTCATGAGTCCGCCATCCCGGATGGTACAATCGAAGACCTTGATATCCGGGCGATAGGTCAGCCAGGTCCCCTTCTTTTCCGCCCAGCGGTGTTCTGTTTTTTTTCCCATAGGTCTTTGTCCTCCTCGGTTTCTATCCTTTTTAAGTATTATAGATCCTCTCTTGTGAGCCGGATTACTTATAATGAGTCCACATGCGGATGACTTTCACTACTTTTTCATTATCATAAACTTGATAAACCAAACGATGCTGTATGTTAATCCTGCGGGAGAAAGAGCCGGATAAATCGCCCACCAATTTTTCATAAGGTGGGACATTGGAAAAGGGGTTCGTGTGTAGAATTTTCAACAATTTCTCAGCCTTAGGACGGAGTCCGGCAGCCGCCAATTTCTTGGCGTCTTTTTGCGCCTGCCTGGTAAAAACAACTTGCCACTTCACCATCCTGGATCCTTTGAACATTTCTCAAGGGGAGTCTTGATACCTTCCCTGATAGATTTCCTCATTCCAGGAATGGAGAGAAGATAAATTGTCTCCTGGATTGCCTTCCAGTCTTCCTCGGAAACAAGAACGGCATTGGACCTTTTGCTGGTAATGAGGATAGGCTCATGGGTTGTAGAGGTCTCATCAATCAACCGATAGAGATTGGAACGCGCTACCGTGGCTGAGAGTCTGGCCATAACAAAATAGTCTCCTTGTTTTTTTAACAATAATGAAATGGATACGTACGAGACATCGTACGAGATGTCAAGTGGTATATTCTGATAGATAAAAGTCTATTGAGAGCCTTAAGGCGCCGGCGCTGGTTTGGTCTCCGCTGCTTTGGGTTCTTTCTCCTCCTTCTTCCTTGTAAAGAGGAGGATAAGAAGTATAATAATAATGATGATGATGATCAATAGGATCCAGATTCCCATGCCGCCGCCTTTAATCTCGATACTGACAGGGACTTTCTTTGATTCTGGAGGCGTGATGTCCACCCGCTGCCTTGAGGAATTGATAATGAGTGTTCCTGAGTAGGTTCCCGGCTTGAGATTTTCCTGGAATCCGAGCTGGATCAATGTATTCGCCGGACAATTCTTCAGGCTGACTTCTCCCCTGTTGCCCCCGATCTTCAATCCCATAACGGTTGTGATGGTTCCTTCGAGAGAAACATCCACAAGCGAGTTTGCCGGGAAGAGATCGCTTCTTTCGGGCACAATCATGAATCCTGACACAAGAGGTTTTGGGAAGTCGCCTGATTTGATCTTTTTGATTTTGATCTTCCCAAAATCAATGGATTTGGGAGCCGCGGCATCCTGATTCTGATTATCCTTCCACACAATCTTGAAAATCTTGATGGGATTGACGATGGAAAAAGAGGCCCTGGAAGGAACAACATTCACACTCGGTGGATTCCCTTTGGCAGAAAGGACTGCGGTGATTTTCTCTTCCGGACTTTCCAGGTCAATAAGAACATCAAAGGAGGCTTTTTTCCCGGCTTCGGATAACAGGGCGATTTTATCCTTCTCGGGTCCCCTGACGAGTTTCAATCCTGTGGAAGGGGGAGCTTTTTGTAATTCGACAAGGGCTGAAGAATTTGCGGGGGCCTTGGAGAAATCAACGGTAAAAGAATATTTTGCTTTAAACTCTTTGGCATCGGCAATCTCCCACACAACCCCATCCGGTGCGGGTTTTGTTGCAAATCCTGCAGGAGGAACAATTGTGATTCTTTTTTCCACTGGGATCATTTTCACCGATGCGGAAACGGTCACTTTTTTGATGAGTTCCTCATCTGATGCAGGATTGTAATCAATGTTTATGCGATACAGAGCCTCTTTTTCATCTGTGAGTGTGTTAAAGAAGGATTTCAAATCAGAGAAAAGGAATTTAAATTTTGTTTCCCTGTTGAAATTCTTATTCTCAATGACCGAGGGAGAAATCGCTGGGAGAGGGATCACTCCTGTGCCTGATTCTTTTGATACTGAGATGGAAATTTGTCCCTTGGGCGCGATATTATCATCCCTGGCGACTGAGATCTTCAAGGCGGGCGATAAATCCACTTCCGCTTTATAATCCGGTTGGGTGAGCGCATCTTCCTTGAGGGAGCCTTTCAAAGAATCTGCGGAGATTTTGACTGCGACTTTGCGGCCGGTCGGCGGGGGCGGTTCCTTGGATTCCTTGGGTTCCTTGGGTTCCTGATATTCATACCAGAAATCTTTCTTTTCCAGTTTCAAATCAGCAATGATCTTTTGGAAAGTGGAACCTTTCTTCATTTCATTCCCATCAGTGAAAAGGATTAATTTTTGCACGCGTGTTTTTTCCCAAAAACCCGGGGTATTCTTGTTTTTATTAAAGCGTTTCATGGCAAACTGGCACGAATCCTTGATATTTGTCGGGCATCCGCCTTTCTTGAGCGTCTCCCAGATGATTCCATTCCACATCGGCGCTTGATCGAGTTTTCCATAGTTTGCAGGATTGATAAATTTCAGAATCTTTTGTTTTGACTCGGGAATATTGGGATCAATATACACCCAAAAACTGCTTTTCAAAGGCGACTCGCCATCCATATCCTCGGGGCCGTTACGATATGTGATGATCTCCACGGGTCCCTGGGAATAATCCTTAATGATTTGTTCAAGAGCCTCGCACGATTTGGACAAAATATTCTCACTAATGATAGTCTTATTTTCAGGATTATTCATATAGTCTGTCAGATTATCCGGCGGCAGGGAAAAGAGCGGTAATTGGCCTTCCTTATAGGATTTCAACAAGCCTTTGGCTTCCATATCCTTGAGAATGGAATCCACCATGGAACCGGAACAATCGATCAGAAAGATTGTTGATACGTCTTTTTTGTCAGATTGTCCATTGCCCGGTAATAAGAATGCAAAAAAGAGGAAGAACGACAGGATCACTGCAATCTTTTCCACTTTTACCACGAGTTTGGAAATTCCCATTTTATTCCTCCTTGACACAAGTAATAAAACTCTTCCCTACAACAATTTGATTAAAAAATATAAATAAAAAATCATTTAAGTCAATAAGAAAGAATCCTTTCGATAAGAAAAAAATGAATCCCATAAAAAGACGGGTGAATTTGATCCTTGTGAGCTCAATATCCATTGATACTCTTTCCCATGCTTGTGAGAACGGAGATGTCACTCTTAGTGAATCCTCCTTGGTGGAAGTAATCCTTTATTACACTTATTATAGCGTCCGACCCCAAATTTTTTGACATATATTGATCTTGACTTTCAACAACCGATCACTCAATAAAGTACATCGAAACACTGGGAGGAGTGTCAGATCTTTGAAAATCTTTGCATAGAGGAGGAGATCCATGAGAAAAACAGAGCGCACGAGGATTATTTTTTATCTGGTTTTTACCGGAGGACTGTTGACCCTGGGATGGTTGAGCGTTAATGCCCTCCCCCCTGTTGACTCTGGGGTCCTTGATGATGCGCCGCACAAGGCGCAAACCGAATACCTTGAAAAAAATTCCCTACCAAAAACAGATGATGATATCGAAGCAGAAAGACTGGAATCTCTCAAGCTGCTAAATCCGTTGAAAAACAAGCAAAAGACAGATAAAATCGAAACGGGCATAAAATCAGGGGGTCCCGCCCCGCTTTCCATGCAGCCGACTATTGACACAGGTTTCAAATCCTTTGTTTATCTTCAATCGGAAAGCATCGTTTATCATCTTCGATGGCAGGCTTTGACTCATGTGACCACACTTTTTGTGGGTTTTGATTCGACCGGCGTTATCACCAATCCGAGCATTTTCCTGAGCCGCTCCAGCTATCTCCGCGCGGGAGGAGCAGCCCAGGCAGCAGGCGTCAAGGTTCATATTCTCATCTGCAACAGCGGTTTCTCCAATACGGTGACGGAGAGCGTTATGACCAATGCGTCCCGCCGCACCACCCTGGTGACGCAAATCGTCAATCTTATCAACCAGGATGCGGTGCAGAATGGAGCCCGATATGTTCATGGAGTCAGTTTCGATTTCGAACCTTTTTCCTGGAGCGCTTCGGCGCGCGATGGAATGACTCTCTTCTTCCAGGAACTCAGAACCGCTCTTGATAATATCGATCCCGCCATGGAAATCTCCTGGTATGCGGATCCCTCGCCAAGCACAACGCAATTCGATATTCCCAACCAGGAACCTTACATCGATTTTTTCACCTACAGCGCTTATGACTGGGGAACAGGGAATACTCCGCGCGCAGTATCGGATTTCAACAATTATCTTACCCAGATCAATTCCTTCTATCTCACACGCGGCGTTCCTCCTTCAAAAATGGTTGTTTCTCTTTCCACCTACGGACGCACGTATGACGATACCACCCAGTATGGAGTCGCAGGTTCCTCCAGCGCTACAGGGCGCGGATGGACGGATGGACGTTTTGACACCACTTTGAATACCCTTTACTCAGGCCCATATCTGGATCATTATGTGACTGGCGATGAAACTTCCTGGTACACCTTCCACGACACCAAAGATCATGTAGTGGTGTGGGAAGGTTTAAAGGGTTGGGAATACAAGTTGCGCCATGTTCTGAGCAATCAGGATACGGGCAATGTGTATAACGGGAAAAAACTGGGCGGCATTGCCTTCTGGTCCGCCTTGTGGCTTGCGGAACAATCCTCTTATGATATGAATACCGGAACGAATGTCACCAGGGCACGAACCTATCCTTATCCCTACCAGAAGCTCCAGGAAATCCTGGCAGCGCCTGGAACCTTAAAATTTATTATTGAAGGATATGAGGGATCGGATCCGCGCTGGCGCGATCCGAATGACTCCCCGGACTCATCCGGAGATACGGATAATGATTCCGCATTTGCGATCGTGTCCTCGCCTGCAGGATCGGGAGCGCCGGCAAGCACCACAAATGCCGGCCGGATTACTTTCGATTTTGAAGCGTCTTCCGGGAATAAACTCTTTTTCCGTCATGAAATCCTCGCCACTCAATCCCTTCCCAGTGTACCGGACAAGAATGCGGCGGTAGCGCTTCTTGATAAAAATACACTTGTTTCCGCTTATCTCTATACTCCTTCAGCCTACGCAGAAAGACAAATCAGAATGCTTGTTATGGACGCTGATGGGGAACTGGAAATGTCGGATCCCTATACCCTGGATGCTTCCGGGTGGAGGGAGATTCAATGGAATCTCACGGATGCATCTCAAATCAACGCCTACAGCACATCCGACGCCCCCTTCCTTGACGGAGACGGGACTCTTGATTCGATTGGCGGCGGAGAACGCGACATTGGATTCATCGGATTCCTGATCGAGGGGGGCGGAGCGGGCAGCGGCCAGGTCACGATTGATGAGATCGCATACTCCCATCAAAATCCCAATGGCATTGATTATGTCATTAATGAATTCAGGTATGATGATCCTCTTCAGGAATTCATAGAAATCTACGGCCCTGCCGGTTCTTTCCCCTCCGGAACCCAGATACAGATTTACAACAATGTCAATGGCAGTATTATGAAGACAATACCCCTTTCAGGTTCCATCCCCAACGATATGGGCGGTTTTGGATTCTATGTGGTTGGCGATTCCGGGGTTCCCAATGTGGATGATTCCTCCGCTTTCACAACAGGGGACGACATTCCCAATACGGATCCCAGCGGATTCCAGATTTACAACACATCAACCGGGAATGTCTATGACTCCCTTGTGTATGAAGCGTTTGGAGGACTTGACGACCTGATCAGGTTGGAAACACATGGGGTGACAGGTGAAGGGTGGCCCTGGCTTGGCGCCACGGGCGGAGGCTCGAACGCAGCGGGAGTGGATTATACCAGCGGACGTTTCCCAGACGGCAGCGATACGAATATCAATAATAATGATTTTTCATTCATGCCCGCAAGCCCGGGATCGGCCAACGGCAATTCCCTGGCGATACCTGCTGTGTATAATTTCACGAGCGCGCCCGAGACCCCCTTCCAGACATTCCAATCCTTCGCCATAGCTGATCCTGTTGCAGCGGGACTACCTGCTTCTCCAGGAGGCGGCAATGCCCATCGGTGTGTGGATTCATCTGCCGGTGGCGGCGTGATGTCCGTTTTTGGGGATAATGGATTAGGCAGCGGCTCTGGATATAAAGCGACCGGAGAAATCTACATCCCCGGCGCCTCGGAGCCGGAGCAGGCGATTGGAATCGGTCTGGCTGCAACCCAAGGCACGGCATTTTTCGCAAGCACAAGCAGCGCGGCAGGTTATGAAAACGGTTATTGGCTGATCTTCGAAAACCGTTCGGCCGTCGGACTTTCCGACGGCCGCCCGGATCATCCGGGTGTTTTCGAATTCGTCCAAGCCTCGAATGATAATATGGATCCCATCCAGGTTACGCTCCTTGCCTCCAAAACAACTGGGGATCTCGGTATCACTCAAGGCGCATGGACAACATTTGATCTGACAATCAATCCGCTTGCAGCCCCGTCCAATCAACTTATGGTGAAACTGAATAATGTTGCAGTGTATCAAGGCTCGATTCCAAGCGGCGGACCGACAAAAGGCGCCTTTGCAGTCGGATTCCGGGAAAATCACACAGGAGCTCCGGCAGCAAATGAAGGAACCTGGATTGACACCCTGTTAATCAACACCCCGGGCGGAGAACCGACCCCCACGCCGACACCAACTCCAACCGGAACGCCAACACCGACAGGCACCCCGACTCCGACACCGACTCCCACACCCACCCCGGATTTGACACAATTTCTCGTGGAAAATTTCGAGGGATATGCAGACGGGATCCAGGTGATGTTCCAGAATCCTGGCTATTCCGGAACCACAACAGGGATTCAGGCTGGAAGCACATCGCTCGTCAGCTCGGAGGCAGCTAATGACAAACTCGATCCAGCAGTAGGCCCCAACGGCGTTAAATCGGATAAAATATCCTGGCAGTGGACGACCCCGGGGACGGGACTTATAAGGTTAACAACAGCCAACGCTGCCAATAGACCCAATCCCTTGTTGGATCTCCATAAGGGCCTTTCAATTTATCTCAAGATCCCTGCAGGCAAGATTGATTTGCAGTTACAGATCCGCGAAACAGGCGGCTTGGGACCGATCGGCGCGAACGGCGGCAACACTGGAACCATTGAACGTTCCGCCACTCCCATTCGGATCAATTCCTCTGGCGATTGGCAATATCTGTACTTTGATATTCCCAATCTCTCCTGGGTGGCTTTCACAGGAAATGGAACTCTGGAAGGCGATTGGGGTACATTCGAGGCTTTGATTATCCAGGCAGTGAGCGGCGATCCCACAGCCAGCTTTACACTGTACCTGGACGACATCTATCAGGGAGCTCAGCAAAATCCTTATGTTCCGACACCAACCCCGACACCTACTCCCACTCCGACACCGACTCCAACCCCGACTCCTACTCCAACCCCCACACCAACGCCGACACCTACACCTACTCCTACTCCAACTCCCACGCCCACACCGACGCCTACACCAACGCCAACTCCGACACCGACACCGACACCGACACCCACTCCAACGCCTACCCCAACACCCACGCCAACGCCCACGCCTACACCAACGTCCACTCCGACGCCCACACCCGATTTAACACAATATCTGGTGGAAAATTTCGAGGGCTATGCTGACGGAACCCAGGTGATGTTCCAGTATCCCGGTTATTCCGGAACCACAACAGGTGTTGCAGCGGGAAGCACTTCAGCGGTCAGTTCCGAGTCCGCTAATAACCGGCTCGATCCTGCCGTCGGGCCTAATGGCGTCAAATCGGATAAAGTAACCTGGCAGTGGACTACTCCAGGAACGGGATTGATCCGTCTGACCACAGCCAATGTTGCCAACAAACCCAATCCGTTGTTAGATCTCCACAAAGGCGTATCCATATATCTGAAGCTTCCTGCGGGACAGATTGACCTCAAGATCCAGATCCGTGAGACGGGAGGCTCGGGTCCAATCGGCGCAGATGGAGGCATGACAGGAACCATTGAACGTTCAGCCACACCCATCCGCATCAATTCATCCGGCGGATGGCAGTATGTTTATTTTGACATTCCGAATCTGTCCTGGACAGCATTCACGGGAAATGGCGTATTGGAAGGCGATTGGGGAACATTCGAGGCTTTGATTATTCAGGCGGTAAGCAGCGATCCCACAGCCAGCTTTACACTGTACCTGGACGACATCTATCAGGGGCCCCAGCAAAATCCTTTTGTCCCGACACCAACGCCCACTCCGACGCCAACGCTGACACCGACACCAACGCCCACTCCCACACCCACGCCGACTCCCACCCCAACACCAACCCCAACACCAACGCCTCCGCCAGTTCCGGCAGCCCCGAGCAATTTACAGGCAACAGCAGTCTCCTCGTCTCAAATCAATCTCAGCTGGAATGACAATTCAAACAATGAAACTAATTTCGTGGTGGAAAGGAAAAAGGGCGTAGCAGGAACCTACGGTGTTATTGTCACTTTACCGGCGAACACAACAGCGTACAACAATACCGGTCTTTCCAGGAACACAACATATTATTACAGGGTCAAGGCGATCAATGCCTCCGGCAGCTCGCCATATTCCAACGAAGCATCAGCAAAGACATTAAAGTAAATCGAAGATTTCAAAACGCATTTGAGACAGGGAAAGGCAGGTTGAAAAACCTGCCTTTTTTTCTTTTATATCTTTCATGTCTTGTCACACAACAATTGAGGAGATATGGCATTTGAAGGATCATAGTGATGAAGTGAAGTTTCTATATTATCTTGCCCTTGACACGATTTCCAGGCTGTAACTATGATCATTTTATATTGTGTCTGGAGGGATGAGCATATGAAGACTCGCTTGGTTTCTATTGGGAGCTCACAAGGTGTCCGTTTGCCAAAACCACTTATTGCCAAGGCCGGATTAACCGAGGAGGTGGAACTGAGGGCACAAAATGGGGCGATTATTATCGCGCGAGTGGCCACGCCTCGATCAGGGTGGGCTGAGGCAGCCCGTCAAATGCATCAATATAATGAGGATGTACTGCTCAATCCGTCAACTTCAACCCGCTTCGATGAGAAGGAATGGGAATGGTAAAGAATGATTTTGCGAACATTCATCATTGCTCCCCTGACGACCGGATGCCATTCCTATCCCTTTCGTGTTCCCTGTAGGTTCCATGGTCGGTCGGGTTACGTGGTCCTTGACCAGATTCGCACAGTTGATCGCGATCGTTTGGTGCACCGACTGGGAAAGTTGTCATCAACCACCTTGGAGCGGGTACTCGATATAATACAGGATTGAACAATCTTAAAATCAGATATTGACGCTTCAAAACATATTTTCTTATGATATTATCTCGAAGTGACGTAAGGAAAGTCATTAATGCCTCGGCGAGTAATTGATCGAATACGCAATGCGATAAGAAATGGTAATTATGATATAACACATCATGCTGTTGAGGAAATGGCAGAAGATAACCTTGGAATTTTCGATGTTGAAAGCGCCATTTTAAATGGACAGATCAAGAAAATCGAAAAAGAGGATTCACGTGGAATCAAGTATGTAATAGAAAGCTTGGGAATGGATCAATCCATACCAGTGGGAGTGGTAGGCCGATTCAAGGAAACAGGGATTTTTCTGATTATAACGGTTTATGAAATCACTTAGTCTAAGGAGTACATAATATGTATGGTTATAAATGTGAATACTGTGAGGGCACAGTTAAAGAATGCATAGTAGAAAGGGAGTCGTTCAAATACAAATCCGGCTTTGTCATTCTTGAGGATGTTCCTGTTGGTATATGTGAAAGATGCGGTTACAGGTATTATCATTCAACCATATTGAAAAGAGTTGAAGAAATTGCATCTGGGAAGAAGTCTCCTGAAAGAACGGAGATTATTCCAGTTGCTCATTTAGCCTGAAGATTTGGGACATATATCTAATATGGGGGGTACAGCATCATTGTCCATTATCCATTATCCATTGTCCATTATCAAACATCCAGCATCAATAATTTGGTTGCAGTTTATCCTTCGTTCAGGAACACGCAAAGGCCGTCCTTGCCCGGGGCGATGATGTCGAGCCGGCCTGTGCCGCGAAGATCGGCAACCGCGAAATGGATGCCGCAGCCTTTACCCTCGCCCGCCGGACCATAGTCTATCACCTGCTTGGAAAACGACTCGCCGTTCCATTTGAAATAGTAAAGACCCACAGGATCGAATTCACCCGGATCGTGTCCGCAATGGGCGCGATATCTCTTACCTGTGACGAGTTCGCATTCGCCGTCATTATCTATATCAACCCACAGCATGTCATGATACTGGCTGTTAAAGGGATCAATGGGATGTTTGATCCAGGAGCGTTTCCCCTTGACGATGCGCTGTTCCCACCAGTCGAGGCCATACCCGTGCGCCTGGCCTACTATCAGATCAGGGAGGCCGTCCCTGTTCACATCCGTCACGATAATGGGGCAGCTGGCGCCTCCAAGATTGAATTCCTCGTGAAGAGTCCATTCTCCGGACAAGGGATTTCGCGGGGCTTCGAGCCATCCCAGAGGTGTGATGATCTCTCCCCTGCTATCGGCGTTGATATCGCCAAAGCCAAATCCATGGCCAAGGCCCCTGTTGAAGATAACATGTTCGGAGAACTTCCCTGTGCCCCTGCCTTTTTTGTCTGTGATGAGTTTAAAGAGTTTCAGGGGATGACCGGGTGTGTTGGGCAGGATCTCGAGGTTTCCATCGCCGTCCACATCCCAGGCGCGGGTTGTTTCAATATTTCCGATTTTTGCGATGACATGAGTCTCCCACTGTTTGTCAAGCGCGCCTTTGGGATTTTCGCGCCACACGAGGGTTTCGCCGAACCATCCGCCTGTGATGAAATCCAGGAATCCGTCCCCATTCACATCCATGGGGATGGTGGAGAAATCGTCATAATATTCGCCGAACGCAGCCACGTCGCAGATGGGGTGTTTATTCTTTCTATAATCCGGTCCCTGGTACCAGTACGCGCCTGACACAATGTCGAGGATGCCGTCGTTATTGACGTCGAACGCTCCTGCAGATTCAAAGCGTTCCTCGGAGATAAAAACCTTTTTAAAATTTACAGGCATGGCAGGTCTCCTTTACTTCTGATATTTGAGCCGGATATAATCGCGGGCGATTTTCAGGTCTTCGACAGATTCGCGCGCATCGCAGGGTGGCGCCATCTCGCCGCGCGCAACCTTCAAAAAATTGATCGCCTGCTGCCGCATGGCATCGGTTGATGGAAGGCTGGGGATCTGGCGCATGGGCACTGCGCCGCCTCCCTGGTCTGTGTAAAGTTCCACAACTCCGGCACGGTTATGCGCCAGTGGCGGGGGGAGGCGGAGAAGGATATATCCCTTATCAAACGCAATGAGAGCGGATTCTTCCCATTCGAGGGATGTGTTGTAGGGGCTCATTTCGATGATGCCGGTTGCGCCGGAAACCCCTTCCACAGCCATGATCCTCCCGCGCTGATCCGCATATTTGACTTTATAATTCTCTCCGAGCAGATGCCGCATCAGGTTTACCTGGTGGATGTAATAGTTGACAAACCCGACGTATTCCTCCGCTGTTTTTTTATCCATATCCGCGATCGGGGGTTCCTGTTCCAGGGGAGGCCTGGGATCGTCTGTATCAATAAACCCGATTCCGCCCGAGGCGATCCAGTCGCCGGGTGGCATGGTGATGCGGACATATTGAAGGGTTCCCATTTCTCCGGATTTCATCCACTGGTCGATTTTTGCTTTCACGAACATGGTGGCAGGATCGGAGCGTTTGTGATAACCAACCATATGAATGCAGCCGGCTTTTTTTGCGGCCTTTGCAAGTTCCTCACCTGCTTCAACAGAAACGGCAAGGGGTTTTTCCGTGAAGAGATATTTGACGCGGGGATAGAGATCGGGAAGCAGCACAGCGTGGCGGGTAAAGGGCTGGCTTGCGACAACAGCGTCCAGTTTCTCCTTATCGAGCATTTCCCTGTGGTCCTGATAGATTTTGGGGACTCCATAGCGTTCGCCGACCATGCGCGCGAGCCTGTGCCGGATTTCCGCAATCGCAGCGACAGCGCAATCCTCCAGGCTGACATAATTCCTGAGATGCGCCACCTGGCCCATGAATCCCACACCTACAAAACCGATTTTCAGTTTGGACATAACCTGTTCCTCCAATAATATGGATCAGAGAGGGATAAGAAAGCTGTAACCATGCATGGCAAAACCAAGACTTTTATAAAACTGGTGTGCCTTCACCCTCTTTTTATTACTAGAGAGGATGAGTTTGTAACATTTTTTTTTGCGACACAGGTCCATGGCAAAATGCATCATTTTTTTCCCAATGCCCAGGCCTTGAAATTCCGGGGCGACCGCCACATCCTCGACAATGGCCGAGGGTGCGCCTTTATGGGCCAGATTGTCCATGATTAAAAGGGCGAAAGTGCCCA
>Ga0315277_10006716_pt1 | contig 14989 bp, 12 predicted proteins | sample YL17G05_15_MG_FD_203695 | JGI IMG/M metagenome (GOLD analysis project Ga0315277, IMG submission 203695) | Sediment microbial communities from Yellowstone Lake, YNP, Wyoming, USA - YL17G05_15 | ecosystem: Environmental > Aquatic > Freshwater > Lake > Sediment | place: USA: Wyoming | collected...
TGTCTTCGGGCTGGTACTCGACCACGCGGTCGAGCGCGGTGAGGTCAAGGGCCAGGTCGTAGCGCTCGGGGGCGCGCTCGCGCGGGAGCGAGACGCCGCCGCCCCAGGGCACCGCGGCGAGCCGGTCGCGCGCCGCGGCGGCGAGCGCCTCGGCTGCCTCCTCGCGCGTGGCGGGGCGCAGGGCGGACGAAGGAACCGCACCCGAGATGGCGTAGCGCGCTGGGTCCACGTTCGACCGCATCATCCCCTCCGCGGCAGGCGCTCGTCGCGCGCCTTGTAGACCACGCCCATGCCGCCCGCGCCGATGCGCTCGAGCACCCGGAAGTGCGAGAGCAGGGAGCCGACCAGCGGGTCGGGCGAAGCGGTGGGGGTGGGGCCGCGAGGGGCGTTCATGCGGGCGTCCTAGTCGGGCGTTCCGATGGTCGTGGGCCAGTGCGCGGCGCGCGCCACGAGCGGAATCGCCACCAGGACGAAGACCGTCCACAGGCCGTAGAGCACGAGTCCCGCGTGGATGCTCCGGTGGAGCGCGGACACCCACTCGCCCCGCCTGGTCCGGACCTGGTGCACGATCAGCACGGCCAGCGTGACGAGGTTCACCACGTTCCAGCCGATCACCGTGAGCCGGTTCGCCGTGAGCCCGCCGAGGCTGGCGCGGGAGAGGATGGCCGCCAGGGCGTAGCCGCCCACGACGATTGCGAGCAGCGCGACACCGACGATGCCGCGGCGCAGCCATGCCCCGGACGACGGCGGGAGGTCTTCCGGGCGGATGGGCGTGGCGCCGACGAGCAGCAGCATTACGGCGAAGAGCGTGGAGTTGAACGCGAAGAGGGTGTGGCGGTTGGAGGCGAGGACGGCGAAGCGCGTGGGGATGACGGCGACCACGACGAGGAGCACGGCCAGGGTGAGCGGCAGGAAGAGGCGGGCGGCGATGAAGAAGAGCCGGGTGAGCCCGACTCCAAAGCGCTGGGCCGCAGGCCGCACGCCGGGATCGTAGACGCTGGCGACGGCGAGCACGGGAACGAGTCCCGGCAGCAGCGCGCTCATCCAGCGCATGACCTGCTCGGGCAGCTTCATCTCCAGCGCCGCGAAGAGGGCCATGGAGATGGCGGCGAAGAGGCCGGCCACCGCCAGGTAGATCGCGCCCGTCACCGCCGCTTCCACCGATTTGATCACGGCCGCGAAGCGCTCCGATGCGTCGCTCGTCCTGCCGAGCACGACGACCCCGATCGCGAACCAGATCAACGCGGGAAGATGGATGGCGGCGAGAGTCATGAGGACCGGCCGGCGCGGGGGCGCCAAGGCGTACGCGTTGACGACGAAGGCCACGATCACCAGCGCGGCCCCCAGGGCCTGGGCTGTGCTGGGTCCCGTGGCCGCCCCCGCTGCGCCGGACGGTCGGCCGCGGGCGCGCCAGAGGTAGACGAGGATGGCCACGCCCGCCGCGGCCGCCCAGACGTAGAAGGGCGACCAGACGCTCTCGGGCAGCGAAGGCGCGGGACCCGGCGGAAGCGTGATTCGGAAGAGGAGCCCCAGCGCCACGCTGAGCGCGATGGCGAGTGGCCATGCCGCGCGGGCCGCGGCCTCTGGCGCGACGGTCGGAGGAGGAGTCTCGGGGCCGGGCGGGGCCGACGTCGTTGAGCTCAGATCCATGGTCCCTCCTTGTCGCCTGCGGTCCTCATACTGCCGAGCTGCACTGGGGCGCGGGCGGCCCCGCCGGCCCCGGGCCGATGAGCGCCGGCCTCGCCACAGCCCGCGCCGCCCGGCAGCACCTTGCACGGGTTGAGGAGATGGTCGGGATCGAACGCCCCCCGCAGGCGCTCCATCAGCGCCAGGTCCTCGGGCGCGTACAGCTCCCTCATGAGCGGGACCTTCTCGATCCCCACGCCGTGCTCGCCCGAGATGGTGCCGCCCATGCGGATGCACAGGCGCAGGATCTCGTGCGAGATCTCCAGCGCGGCCTGCTGCGCGGCGGGATCGTCGTAGTCGAAGAGGATGTGCGGGTGCAGGTTCCCGTCACCGGCGTGGAACACGTTCCCGGCCGAGAGCCCGCGCTCGCGCGCCAGCGCGTAGATGGCGGCCAGCGCCTCGGCAAGCCGCGTGCGCGGGACCACGCCGTCCATGATGAGGAACCCCCTGCCCGTGCGGCTGTAGGCGCCGAACGCCGACTTGCGCCCGCGCCACAGCGCCGCGCGCTCTTCCGCGTCCCGGGCCACGCGGGTCGCGCGCGCGTGGTGATCGCGCGCGATGGCGCCGATGCGCTCGACCTGGGGCCCGAGGCTGGAGGCGGGACCGTCCACCTCGATCAGCAGCACGCCGCCCGCGTCGAGCGGCAGGCCCAGGTGGAGCCACCCCTCGACCACCTCGATCGTGGGCGTGTCCATGATCTCCATGGCTGCGGGCACCATGCCGGAGGCGATCACCGCCGAGACCGCGCGGCAGGCGTCGCCCACGTCGGCGAAGTCGAAGAGCATGGTCTCGACCGCCTCGGGCACGGGCACGAGCCGCACGCAGATCTCGGTGATGATGCCGAGCGTGCCCTCGCTGCCCGTCACGATCGAGGCGAGATCGTGGTCGGGGGCGTCGCAGGCCTCGCCGCCCAACTGCACGACCGAGCCGTCGTGCAGCACGACCACCACCCCCAGCGTGTGGTTGAAGGTGACGCCGTATTTCAGGCAGTGCGGGCCGCCGGCGTTCGCGGCCACGTTGCCGCCGATAGTGCTGACCTGCTGCGAGGCCGGGTCGGGGGCGTAGCAGAGCCCGAGCGGCGCGGTCTGCCGCGAAAGCTCGAGGTTGACGAGCCCGGGCTGGACCCAGGCGAACATCCGCTCGGCATCCACCCGCAGCACGCGGTCCATGCGGTTCACCGACAGGACGATGCCGCCCAGGTGCGGGGTGGAGCCGCCCGCGAGTCCCGTGCCCGCGCCGCGCGCCGTCACCGGCACGCGGTGCGCCCGCGCCCAGCGCACCAGCGCCGCCACCTCGTCGGTCGAGCGCGGCAGCACGACCACGTCGGGCCGCCCGCGCTCGATCGTGAGCGCGTCCGCCTCGTAGGTGAAGCGCGCGGCCTCGCTGTCGAGCACGCCGTCGTCGCCCAGCAGGGCGCGCAGCTCCGCGAGGGCCTCGGGGCTCCAGTCCATGAGGCGCAGGGTAGCACCGGGTGGCGCGGGCGCTGAAAGCGCGCCGAACGTGCGGTGGCGCGGGTGCCGCCATGGGCGGAGGCGCGCCATCCCCCGCGCGGAGAAACCTCTTGCGGGGTGGCTGCGTAGTGCCTAGAGTCGGCCCCGCGCCGATGTGCTCCCCGGCCCCATCCCCCGAGATTGGAGGAGCCATGCGCAGGCTCACGCTGCTGCTCGGCTGCGTCGTTCTTCTCATCCTTCCGGCACGCGCCCAGGCCGTGCCCGGTACCGCCGAACTCCAGCGTCTCGCTCAGCCCCGGCTCGAGGAGTTCCGCCGGTTCTACGAGGCGAAGCAGTTCCGCGAGGCGGCCAACGTCCTTCACGAGCTGTACGCCACGCCGGGGATGGACCGGCTCACCTGGGAGTGGACCAACATCCTCTACAACCTGTCCTGCTGCCACGCGCTGCTCGGGGAGCCCGAGCAGGCGCTTTCGTTCCTCGAGCGGGCCGCCGCGTCGGGCATCTCGGACCCCGCTGGGATCGAGAAGGACACGGATCTCGCGGGCCTGCGCGACTCGCCGCGCTACCGGAAGATCGTGGAGCGGCTCCGCTCGGAGTGGGCGCTGTGGCAGGGCGGCGCGCCGGGCTCGGCGTACCGGGACACGCTGTCCGAGGACGAGCGGCTGTGGGGCCTCGCGCGCGTGTGGTCCGAGGTGCGCTACAACTTCGCCAACTTCGACCGCGTGCCGGATCTGAACTGGGACAGCCTCTACGTCGCCTTCATCCCGCGCGTCCGCGCCGTGCTCAGCACGCAGGAGTACTACCTGCTCCTGCAGGAGATGTGCGTGCCGCTGCGCGACGGGCACACGGGCATCCAGTACCCGGGCGAGCTGTTCGCGCGGCTCTACAGCCGTCCGCCCCTCGACACCCGTCTGGTGGAAGGGCGGGTGTTCGTCGCGCGCGTGCTCGCCGACAGCCTGGCCCGGCTCGGCATCCGGCCCGGGCTCGAGATCGTCCGCGTGGACGGCGTGCCGGTGCGCGAATACGGCGAGCAGCACATCGCGCCGCGGGAGCCGGCCTCGACGCCGCAGCAGCGGGACGCGGTGACGTACGAATACTACCTGCTGTGCGGCGCCTACAAGCAGCCCGTCGAGGTGGAGTTCGCGGACGCAAGAGGCAGGACCGTCGTCCGCACGCTGCGCCGCAGCTACACCCGCATTCTGAGCTTCGCTGAGGACCTCGAGTTCCGGATGCTGCCGGGCAACGTCGCCTACGTCGCGCTCAACTCCTTCGGAAACGAGAAGGTGGTCGCCGTCTTCGACTCCCTGCTCCCGGGCATCCGCAAGTCGAACGCCCTCATCATCGATCTGCGCCGCAACAGCGGCGGCAATGGCGGCTACGCCCTGGACATCCTGGCGACGCTCACGGACGCGCCCTTCAGGATTTCGGCCTGGAAGACCCGCGAGTACCGGCCGCTCTGGCGCGCCTGGGGGCTGGGGGGCGGCTGGCGGGTGGATTCGACCAGCGTGTGGGCCAACCGGGGCAAAGAGCCCTTCCGGGGTCCGGTCGTGGTGCTGATGGGCGCGCAGACCGGCTCCGCGGCGGAGGACCTCTGCGTCGCGTTCGACGTCATGAAGCGCGGCGAGATGGTGGGCGGACCCACGGCCGGCACCACCGGCCAGCCGTTGCTCGTCCCGCTGCCGGGCGGCGGGAGCGTGCGGGTCTGCTCGACGCGGAACTTCTATCCGGACGGCCGGGAGTTCGTCGGCGTCGGCGTGCAGCCGGACGTCGTGGTGCGCGAGACGGTGCGCGACGTCATCGCCGGCCGCGATGCGGTGCTCGAGGCCGCGCTCGAGCGCCTGAAGCGGAACATGGTTCGGAAGGCGGCATCTTCCAGGATGGACTGACCGTGCGCTCTCCGTGCTTCGCCCGCGGGGGCCGGCTCACGTCCGGGTGTCCGCGCGCACCTCGTCCGCGAGGCGCGCCATCGCCTCCTCGACCTGCCGGTAGCCGGTCTCGAGCAGGAAGTCCGGGCTCCCACCACCGGCCTTGTGCCCCAGGGTGAAGAACTGCGGCTCATCCGCCCGCAGCTCGCGGCACAGCGACTCGTCGGGCCCGTAGCCGGCGAGGACGACGACCCGGTCTGCTTCCTCGACGTGCGGCTGCTCGCCGATCATGAGGGCGACGCGGTAGCGGTGGGTGGCCGAGTTGAACTCGAAGCTCTCGACCTCGGCGCCGCCCACGTGGACGACCGCCGGGTGAGCGCCGGCGGCGAGCGCGCGCGCCCGCTCGACCAACGCGCGCCGCGCCGGGAGCGGATCGTCAGCCGCGCCCGGGAAGAGCGCCGCCGCGTCCTCGCGCGTGGCCCACGCCGCCGACGTGCCCGGCGCCTCGTCCGCGAGTCGCGCGAGGTCGGTGACCATCGTCGCCGCGTTGCTCCCGCCGCCGATCACGAGCGTGCGCTTCCCGGCGTACCGCTCGCGGTCGAGATCCAGCACGTCCGCGAGGTGGTAGGTCATCTGCGGCCGCAGGTACAGCTCGCTCCGCGCCGGGATGCCGCCCGTGCCCGCCCAGTCGGGGCTCGCGTAGACCCCCGTAGCGTCGATGAGCGAGAAAGCGTGATGGAAGCTCTCGCGCCCGCCCTGGTCCCGCACCAGCAGGCGGAAGGGCCGCGCCCGGCGCGCGCCCGCGTCGCCCTCGTGCTTGAGGAGCCCGTGCCGGCCCACCCGCACGACCTGGCTGAAGGCGTGCACGCGGTCCTTCAGCTCCGGCAGGCGCGCGAGCGGCTCGAGGTAGCGCTCCGCCAGCTCGAGGCCCGTCGGGCAGGCTTCCGGGTCCGGCGCCGACCAGCCCGCGGCCGCGAGATGCGCGCGCGCGTGCGGCCCGAGGTTCATCCGCCAGGGCGTGAACATGCGCACGTGCCCCCAGGCGATGGGGTGCGAGCCCGCCTCGCCCTGCTCGAACAGCCGCACGTCGAGGCCGTGGTCGAGCGCCGCGGCGGCGGCTTCGAGCCCGATGGGCCCGGCGCCGATCACGGCCAGCGAGTTGGGGGCGGGAAGGGGCATGGCGCTCCGTGCGTGGGAAGGGTCCGGGGACCGGGAACGGGACTCTATCCGCGGAGCATCGAATGCGGCAAGCGCCGGGACTGGCCGCCGGTGCCACGCCCGGAGCACTGCGCCGGGGAGGATCCCGGCTCTCGCGGTCAGTTGGACATCAGCCCGCTTTCTTGAGTTTGCCGAACTCCTGCCGAATGCGTTCCGCCAGGAAGATCTTCAGTAGAGACTGATAGGGCACGTCCTGCTTGTTCGCGAGAATCTTCAGGTCGGCGAGCAGGGCTTCGGGAAGGCGGAGCGAGATCGTCCGCGTCGAGGGACGAAGATGGGGAAACGCCACGCGCCGGGCCTGGCGCCAGTCCACATAGTCGCTCGACTCGGCGCTCGCCCAGAATTGGCGCACGCTCCGTTCCGACCGGAGCCGGGGAACCCGCCTCTTTGCCTTACTCCGCATGATCGTACTCCTGCCGCTCGCGGCGACTCATGTCTCGCGCCGAAATCACCCGAATCAACCGCTGCCGGAAAGTAAACACCAGGTACAGACGCCGGCCCGCGTCTGTCTGGCCCAGGGCGAGGAACCGGGCGTCAAGCTCCGAGTGTTCGGGATCCACGGCCGCGACCAGCGGGCGGTTGAAGAAGAGCTGCTCTGCCTCGCCGGGAGCCACTTCATGCCGCTCCCAGATCTTGAGCGCATTGCCCGCACCCCACTCGAACCCCTTGCACCGGGAGAGTCTCTCCCACAGGTCATCGACCATGTGAAGTGTATATCATAGGCATATACGCCTGCCAAGCCTCCCGCATCGTGGGAGGTCCAACCCCGAATGGTGCGAATCCAGCATCCGGCCTGGAAACGGAACCCGAGACTGCGGGTTGGCAAGCCCACCCTACGACCCGAACTCCGCCGCGATCGGCGCGTGGTCGCTCGCCCGTCCCGGGCCGTCGAGGCCCGCGACCGTGCGGCCCCGGCCGCCGCGCCAGCCGCGGCCCGCAAACCAGTCGAGCCTGAGCCGCCCCCGCTTCTCGGCCCAGGTCAGTGCGCGCTGGGCGAGCCCGTGCGCCGGGCCGAAGAGCCGGCGCATCTCCGCGAGGCGGTCGAAGCGGAGCTGGAGGGTGGGCTCGTGGTCCACGAACGGCGTCCACTCGAAGCCCGCGCGCCGGAGTTCGTCGAAGAGCAGCTCGCGCCGCGGGCCCCGGTCCGGATGGAGGAGCCGGCGGCGCAGGAACCCGCCCGGCGTGAGCAGCAGCGCGCCGGCCCCGACCAGCGGGGCGCGCCACAGGCCGCGGTCGAAGGTATGGCTGTTGAAGTCGCCGGCCAGGATCACGGGTCGGGTCTCGCCGCGCAGGGCGGTCAGCAGAGTGCGCATCTGCGCCGCACGGTGCGCGCGGGTACGCTGCACCTCCAGGTGGGCCGCCACCGCCACGAACGGCGTGCCGGGACGCTCGATGGTCAGGATCAGCCCGATGTGCCGGCCGACCATGCGCTCCACTTCGAACTCGAGCCGCTCCGGACTCGGCAGGTCCACGATGCGCGCCGCGGAGACGGGCCAGCGCGAGAGGATCGCGAGGCCGAAGAGGCCCTCCTCGTTGTCACGCCCCGCCGCCAGCCGCTGATCTTCATCGCGGCCGATCGAGGTCTCGAGGAAGAGCGGCGCGAAGACGCCGTGGCGCCCGAGGGCGCGCGCCAGATCGGCGGCGACGTCGCGGTTCCCGGAGCGCGCCATGCCCAGGTCGGTCTCGTTGAGGAACACGAGGTCCGCGTCGCGCAGGTCCGGGTGCTCGAGCAGTGCCCGCTCGATCCGCTCGTACTGGTTGCCGTGCTCGACGTTCCAGTGCGCCGCGCGGACGCGTTCCGCATCGCCCGGACCGCTGGGGGCCGTGGGCGGCGCGAACAAGCGCGGCGTGCCCAGCACCTGCCGGAGCCGTGCCTCCAACTGCGGCCAGTCGGGCGCGGCATGCAGGGCCTCGAGGGTCGGATGAGGCCGCACCGCGCGGCACAGCGCACGGCATTCCTCAAGCAAGGCGGGATCGCGGATCATCGGGGCGGGCATGGTAGCACCGCCGGACGCGCGGCCGCGCCTTGGGCGGGGACGCGGCCGCGGGCTGGAGCGCGGGGCGCCGTCTCAGCGCTTCAGCAACTCCAAGGCGGCTTCCTCTACGGCCGTGATGGCCGGTGCGCTCCCGGCGTTGCTGGCGACGACGACGGCCAGGTCGCGGTCGGGCTGGATGAACGCTGCGACCGCGAACGTCCCGGCCGAGCCCAGGTGGAAGCTGGTGCGCGAGCCCGCGATCGTCGTCACGCCCCAGCCGAGCGCATAGGCGCCGTTCGGCGTGTGCAGGCGCTGGAAGGTCGCCTCGGACAGGAGCGCGCCCTGCCCGCGCAGGCCCCGCAGGTGCAGGCGCACGAACTCCGCGTACTCCCCGACGGAGGTGTAGGCGTCGCCGCAGGCGCGGAGGACGTCGAGGAACTGGTAGCTGCCGTCGGGGTCGGAGGGAACCAGTGCTCCGTTGCCCACGTCCTGATGCCCCCACGGCTGTGGAGCGCCACCGGCCGCGGGCCAGCCGGAGCCGCCGGCGATCCCGAGCGGCGACCACAGCCGGGACTGGACGAGCGACTCCCAGGCCGCAGCCGCTGTGCGCTCGAGGATCGCGCCCGCGAGCGCGTAGCCGCCGTTCGAGTAGAGGTACTGGCCCGGCGCGACCGCGGGGGTCTGCTTCAGCAGCCAGTGAGCGTATGCCTGGCGCCGCTCCGCGAGCGTGCCCGGGAAAGCCGGGATCGCCTGCCACTCGGCGAGGGTGGTGAGCGCCGGGAAGCCGGCGCGGTGCTGGAGCAGGGCCTCGAGCGTCACGGTGCGGTACTCGGTGCGCATGGAGTCCGCGAACTCCGGGAAGATCTCAGCGAGCGTGTGGTCCCAGGCGAGATGGCCGGCCTCGACCTCCATGGCGACGAGGTCGGCGGTCATCGCCTTGACGTTCGAGCCGAGGTGGAAGTGATCGGCGATCCTCACCGAGTCGGTCCCCCCGAGCTTGCGCACCCCGAGGACCACGGTCTCCGCGATGGAGTCGGCGTGCACCACCGCCCCGGCGACAGCGGGCAGGTGGTTGTTCGCGAGGGTGCGCTGCAGGACGGCGGTGAGCGAGTGGTCCACCGGCCGCGGGGCTGTGGCGTTCCTGCCACACGAGGCGAGGGCGGCCGTCACCAGGCACGCCGCCAGCAGGGGGCTGACCAGGGTCGGGCGGCCTATCAGGTTGTCCTCCCGGAGAGAGTAGAATCTCCCATGTCTCGCGGCCCGGCCGCCCGCGGGAATCGCGCGCAGGCGCGGGGCATCCAATCGCCCGTCGGGAGCGGCCGCAGGGCCCCCATGGCCACGTCTGCAATCCGGGTGCCAGCCCGGCTCCCCTCCACGCTGCCGCAGGTCACCACCGTCAGGGCAGGAGAACCGACCCGATGTCCCGTCCCCGCACGCTTCGAGAGCTGAAGGCCTCCGGTTACGGTCCGCGCTCCGTCAAGGACGAGATGCGCTCGAACCTGATCGCGGCGATCCGCGCGGGCGAGCGGCTCTTCCCGGGCATCGTGGGCTACGAGCACACCGTCGAGCCGCAGATCGTGAACGCGATCCTCTCGTGTCACGACTTCATCCTGCTGGGCCTGCGCGGCCAGGCCAAGACCCGGCTGCTGCGCTCACTGGCACGCTTCCTGGACGAGTGGACCCCGGCGGTGGAGGGCTGCCCGCTCAACAGCGACCCCTTCCGCCCGCTCACGCATCATGCCCGGCACCAGCTCGAGACCCACGGCGACGACCTGCCGCTCGCGTGGATCCACCGGGATCAGCGCTACCAGGAGAAGCTGGCCACCCCCGACGTCACCATCGCCGACCTGATCGGCGACATCGATCCGATCAAGGCGGCCACGCTGCGGCTCGACTACTCGGACGAGCGCGTCATCCACTACGGCATCATTCCCCGCACGAACCGCGGGATCTTCGCGATCAACGAGCTACCCGACCTGCAGCCGCGCATCCAGGTGGGCCTGCTGAACATCCTCGAGGAGAAGGACTTCCAGATCCGCGGCTTCCCGGTGCGCATGCCGCTCGACGTCGTGATGGTCTTCGCGGCGAATCCCGAGGACTACACCAACCGGGGCAACATCATCACGCCGCTGCGCGACCGCATCAACTCGCAGATCGTCACCCACTACCCGCTGACCCGCGAGCACGGGATGGCCATCACCGCGCAGGAGGCGTGGACCGAGCGCGCGGGCGAGGTCCAGGTCGTGGTGCCGGCGTTCCTGCGCGAGCTGGTCGAGGAGGTGGCGATCCAGGCGCGCAGAAGCGAGTACGTGGATCAGAACTCGGGCGTCTCGGCGCGGCTGCCGATCGCGCTGCTGGAGAACCTGATCTCCAATGCCGAGCGGCGCGGGCTGTTGACCGGCGAGAGGCGGGTGCACGCGCGCATCTGCGACCTGCAGCAGTCCGTCTCGGCGGTGAGCGGCAAGGTGGAGCTGGTGCTCGAGGGCGAGCAGGAGGGGGCGCTCAACGTGGCGCGCGCGCTCCTGGGGCGCGGCGTGAAGGCGCTCTTCGGCCAGCGCTTCCCGGACGCCTACAAGCCGCGCCGGCGGCGGCGGCCGGCGGAGCCCGCGGCCGAGGCCGAAGTCACCTCGTCGGAATACCGGCCGGTGCTCGAGTGGTTCTCCTCCGGACACCACGTCAACGTCGCGGACGACATGCCCCAGGCGGAGTACGCGAAGCAGCTCGCCGCGGTGCGGGGCCTGGGCGCGCTGGCCGAGAAGTACCTCCAGCCCAAGAACGACGAGGAGTCGGCGGTCGCGATGGAGTTCGTCCTGGAGGGCCTGCACCAGAACTCGATGCTGTCGCGCGAGCGCGCCGACGGCGCCCGGACCTCGTACAAGGACATGCTGAAGACGATGCTGAGCGGGCTGGGCGAAGACTGACGCCCGCGATCGAGACCCGCCGATCATGCGTTTCGACTATACGAAGTGGAAGGGCCCGCGGCCGGAGGACCTCGAGTTCATCCGGCAGCTCATGGAGATCTACCGCAACCTCCTCCTCCAGACCGGCGGCGACGTGGAGGAGGCCTTGCGCTGGATGGAGCAGTTCGGCGAGCAGTACGGGTTCTTCAGCGACAAGTTCGGGGTCGAGGACTTCAAGAAGCTGCTCGAGCAGTCGGGCGAGGCGCAGCGCACCCCGCAGGGCTTCCAGGTCACTCCCAAGGGCGAGAAGCGCATCCGCCAGGACTCGCTCAACGAGATCTTCTCGGCGCTCCAGGCCGGCGGCGCGGGTGACCACCGCACCCCGCAGGCGGGCCAGGGCGGCGAGCGCCTCTCCGAGACGCGGGCGTGGCAGTTCGGCGACGATCTGGGCAACCTCGATCCGCTCGGCACGTTGAGCAACGCCGTCAGGCACCACGGCATCGACGAGCTGAGCGTCGAGGAGGAGGACCTCGAGATCTTCGAGCAGGAGCACCTCTCGGCCTGCGCCACCGTGCTGATGGTGGACATCAGCCACAGCATGATCCTCTACGGCGAGGACCGGATCACCCCGGCCAAGAAGATCGCGCTCGCCCTCGCCCACCTGATCGAGACCCGCTACCCCAAGGACTCGCTGGACGTGGTGCTGTTCGGTGACGAGGCGGTGCGCGTGCCGCTCAAGGAGCTGATGAAGATCCAGGCCGGGCCCTTCCACACCAACACCAAGGCGGGGCTCGAGCTGTCGCGGCGCATCCTCGAGAGCCGCAAGGGCGTCAACAAGCAGGTGTTCATGATCACCGACGGCAAGCCCTCGTGCATCCGCGAGGGCGCGCGGCTCTACAAGAACCCCTTCGGCCTCGATCCCAAGATCGTCAACCGGACGCTGGAGGAGGCGTCGTTCTGCCGCCGCAAGCGCATCACGATCACCACCTTCATGCTCGCCACCGATCCGCCGCTGCTCGATTTCGTGCGCAGGCTCACGGAGCTGAACCACGGCCGCATCTACGAGGCCGACCCCGAGAACCTGGGCGCCTACGTGTTCCGCGACTTCGTGCGGAACCGGAGGAAGAGAGTGCACTGAGCGGGGCGCGACCGCCGCGGCGGCGACGGCGCGGTCACAGGAAGCGGTGGCACGGGGACGCGGCCACATGGACAGCGGCCCCGGGCGGATCACACGGCCGCGCGGCCGCCTCGCACGCTCGCGCGCGGAAGCGTATCCTCTCTGCGAGTGACAGCCACCCGGTCCCCCGCAGCGAGAGTCGAATGGCCCTGCTCCTGATCCTGCCCATCAAGTCCGGATTGAGATGGTACGAGGGGGAGTTGCCCATCGTGCCCGGGCTGGTCTACCTGGCGGTGATCGCCGTGATCACGGCCGTGGGCCTGGCCGTGCGGCAGCGTCAGGAGCGCGAGACACAGCGCAGCCGGGTGCTCGACGAAGCCGAAGGGCTGGTGGAGAACGGCCTCCATGAGAAGGCCGCTGAACTCCTCGAGCGAGTACGCCCCGTGGCGATCGAGAGGCGCGAACCGGACGCCACGCTGCGGCAAGTGCGCTGGCGCCTGGTCTGGGGGCAGTGCCGCGCGTCCGCTGGAGCCGGCGACGAGGCGCGAGCGATCTTCGAGGCGGCTCTGCGGGAGGCGTCCGGACTGGCTGACGAAACCCAGGCCAGGCTGATGCGCGCGCGTGCCAGGACGGAGCTGGCGTTTCTCGCGCTCGGGTCGGAAAGCGCCGCGGACGAGGCGCCCGCGCGCGCGGAGGAGGCGCTGCGCGAGGAACCCGGGATCGAGGACCCGGCGGCGCTCGGTCGCCTTTCCTGGCTGGCGCTGCGCCTGGCCCAGGGCGAGCATGCGCTCGGACGCTGGGAGACGGCGCGGACTCACTTCGAGCGCGCTCTGCGCGTGGCCCTGCGCGTCGCCCCGCCGTCCAAGGAGACGGCCCAGTTCGGCTGGGCGCTGGAGAAGCAGCTCAGGCGGTGGGCGAGCGCGCGTGCGGCGGGCTCGTTCGCGGCCCTGACCCTGGGGCAGGTTCTGGCTTCGGTGGGGGACCGCGACGGCAGCAGGACCTGGCTCGACCAGGCGCTCGCGGTGCTCGAGGGACCCGAGCACGCCATCACGCATCATGCGCGGGCAATGGTGAGTCTGGAACGGGCGCGGCTGGAGCCGGCGGAAGCGCTCAGCGGTCCCGCGCGCCGCGCCTCCTGGCTGGAGGCGGCGGTGCGTGAAGGTCTGGCCTGCGGTTGGCCCAACGGACGTGTGCTTGCCTGCCGCGCGGACCTCGAGCTGGCGGCGCAGTTCGTGAGCCTCGGTGACCCGGTGAACGCGCTCAGCCACGCCCGGCGCGCCACGGAACATCTGAAGGACCTGCCGGCAAGCCAGGCCGGGCCCATCGAGCAGGAGGCGCGGCTTGCCTTCGGCGCGGCGTTGGCCGAGACCGGCGAGACGGACAAGGCCCGGCAGACCCTGCGCCAGGTGCTCGACAATGCGCGCCAGGCCTCTCACCCCGAGGCCCGGCAGCACGCGGCCGTCGCCGCCTGGCGTCTCCACTTCGTGCTCATCGAGGAGGGACGTCTCGAAGAAGCGAGCGAGGCGCTGGTCGCACTGGAGACGCTCGTGCCCGGACTGGCTCCGCCGCCGCGTCCGTTCTTCGCGGCGCTCGCGGCGCATCTGCGCGGGATGCTCTGGTTCCATGAGGGCCGGCTCGAGGAGGCCCGGGTGAAGCTCGAGGCCGCGGAGACGGAGGCGCGTCGCCTGGGCGGGGGCGCGGCCATGGATCTCGCCCGCTCGGCGGCGACGGGCAGGGGGCAGGTGGCCGTGGCGGGCGAGGCCTTCGCCGAAGCCGAAGAGCACTTCCGCCGCGCGCTCGCCATGCCGCCGGGCGACGAGCCGCCCGGCAAGCAGCAAGCCGCGCGGGCGGACCTGCTGCTGAGTCTCGCGCATGCGATCGCGCCTCAGGATCGCGAGGAGGAGGCGCTCGACCTGGTTCGCCGGGCCTTCCGCGAGGGTCTGGCCAGCGGTTCCTCCGCGGGCCGTCAGGTGGCCGCGAACGCGGCCCTGCTCGAAGGCGACCTCCCGTCGGGCGATGCCGCGGCGCGCCGCCGCCTCTATGAGACCGCCGCCCGCCTCGGGCGTCTGAGCGGACTGGCTCGGGGGCGCGCGATCGCCGACGAAGCCGAGTCGAGGCTGCGCGATCTGACCGCGTGAGGGGCGGCGAAGACAGGCGGTGAGGAAGCGGTCTGCCGCGCGAGTGGTCGCCAGTCACGGCGCGCGCGGCGCCCGCAGAGTGCATTCCGCGGGGCGGCTGGTGCCACACGCGACCGCGGAAAGCGGTTCCACTGCACGCGGCCTCCCGGGGGCGGTTGGCGCAGGTCGCGTCTCTGCACGCTGCGGTTGCCGCGGGCACGCGGCCCACGTCGATCAGCGCCATCGAGTGTCGGCTGTTGCCGCAGGCACACCCCTTGGAATACCTTCGCACCTCGACCGCGCCGCGTCGTGCGTGGCGCTGAGCGTCAGCGCGGGGCGGCGCACTGAGGAGAGAGCTATGGTCTACCAGGGCATCGATCTGCCGACGGAGGAGATTGCCGAGACTTGCCGGCGGCACCACATCCGGCGGCTGGCGCTCTTCGGCTCCATTCTCACGGACGAGTTCCGCCCCGACAGCGATGTCGACATGCTCGTGGAGTTCGAGCCGGGGAAGACGCCGGGGCTGGAGTTCTTCGGCATTGAGATCGAGTTGTCGGACTTGCTCGGCCGGAAGGTGGACCTCAATACGTACAGGGACCTCAGCCGCTACTTCAGGGATGAGGTGGTCGCAGAGGCCAGGACGATCTATGCGCAAGAGT
>Ga0315277_10006717_pt1 | contig 14988 bp, 14 predicted proteins | sample YL17G05_15_MG_FD_203695 | JGI IMG/M metagenome (GOLD analysis project Ga0315277, IMG submission 203695) | Sediment microbial communities from Yellowstone Lake, YNP, Wyoming, USA - YL17G05_15 | ecosystem: Environmental > Aquatic > Freshwater > Lake > Sediment | place: USA: Wyoming | collected...
ATCCACAACTCTGGTCAATCGCTCGAAGATATCCGACCCGCCTTCCCGGTGGGTTTGCAAACCAGCGAAGAGAGCCATTACTGCAAGTAAATATATGTCTTTCTTCGATAGCTGTAGTTCATTACTTAAGATTGCCAGGGCTGGCAGGATCAACAACAGCCACTCACGCACGAACCTCGCTCCAACCAAGGAAATCACCGCCCAGCCAAATACTGCTCCGGAAACAGCAATTAGAATTTTGGTCCAGGGTATTTTTTGTTGAAGGGGGTTCATGGGCATCCTTTGACCTTTGAATATCTGTCCAAGCGAGGCTTTCTGTGACCAATGGTAAAAACCTAAAATCAGCCGTGCCAACCAGGTTATCAAAAAGACAACGACAACGAAATAGCTGAACAGGTAGAGTGTGTGGATTTCCATCACTCCACCTCGGGCATCAACCGGGAACGAACCTGTAAGGCATACTTCAAATAACAGGCGATGATACGCTCTTCCCGAACGGCATGTAGAACATGGGTGGCTGCCAGCACAAAAACCACTCCTGCGATGTTGAAGAAAGCCAACCCCAACCTGTCTTTCATCGAGATCAATCTTCCTTATCCGACCGGTTTGAATGATCCGAAGAGCCACTAAAGTGAAATAGGGCCCAGAACCAGCCGAATACAAAACCAAAAGCAAATGTGGAACCAGCGATGGTCAGGGCATACACCATAGTAATGCTGTAATCGCTCATCTCAACACCTCTAAATGGAAAAGCAAAAGAAGAACTACAATGTAGCCAGGATTGGCCAGCCGATCAAAACCAGGATGATGGCGATGAAAGGTAGGAAGTAGAAGATCACCATTGGGATGACCAACTCCGCCCCAACCCGTTCAGCGCGTTGCTCTGCACTCGCAGCGTATTCGGCGGCGATCTGCCCAGCCATCTGCCCCATTAACTCCTGCTGGGCTGTGCCCAGACGGACGAATTCCAACTGCACTGCCAATCCAATCAGGTCTGGCAGGAAAGAGGCCTGGGCTTCTTTCTGCAACTGGGTGAAAATCACTCGCCCCTGGGACATCTGCAACACGTTCCGCATCCATCTTGCGACCAGGCTTTCGGTTTGGGCAGTACGACGTAAGGCTTCTTCGAGTGAAACACCAACAGCCATTTGTGCTGCAACAAGCTGGATGAATTCTGGGAGCTGTGATTGGAAACGCCGCCTCACCCTCCGAGAGACGTCGCCCAATAGCACAACGGGAATCTGCCAGCCCAGCAACGCTGCCAGAAGGGCGGGAATCAAATTGTCATAAACCAATAACCCAAAGACGAATGCTCCGAGACATATCACGATACGCAGCGAGGTGAACTGCACTTCGTCCCAGCCTCCCCATTTCCCGACCAACTGAGCAAAATACAAATCAGCCTTTGCCCGGCGCAGGATCGAGGCTGGCGTCCAGCGGGTGGTGGAGCGGTCCAGCTTTGAGAGCCACCTGCGCCAACCGGGCAACTCAAGCGCAGCGGGTTCGTCGCTCTCCCGCAAGAAGCGTGCTGCTTTGCCCACCGGCAGGCTGGGTATGAACTCCACCCACAGGGTGAGCAACAACACAGTGGTGGCGATGCCAATCAAGTAGCTTAACGTCATACGGCCTCCGAAACAATCGACCGGATAAGAAGGTACCCGATCACCATCAAACCAATCCCGGCAGCAATGATGACCTGCACCGGAAAAGCTAGCAATGAACCGCGGATCAATGGGTCACGCGTCAGGAAGGTAAAGACGACCAGCAATACCACCGGGATGATACGGGCTGATATTAAGGCATCCCCGGCCTTGGCTACGGCGCGGTTGCGCGAGACCAGGATTTGTTGGACGCGCTGCGAAATCTGCATCAGCACTTCAGTGTATTTGCCGCCGCCCGCTTCGCTATAACTATCCAGTAGGTAAGCCAGGTTGGAGAGAGATGTTGAAGGTGAGCGCGCCGCCAGGCTGCGCAAAGCCTGCTGGCGTTCCTTGCTGCGCAATTCTGCTGCGGTGAGCATTAGCTCTGGGGTCAGGGGGTTGGGACTCTCCATCTCCAGAGATTCGCCTGTCTTCTGCAGCACCTCAGGCACAGAACCACCTGCTAGCAAGCCAGCCGTGATGCGTCCTGCCGCCACTGGCATTAGCCGGTCGATTTCCCGGCCGCGGCTCTTCACTCGGTCGTCCAGCCAGGCATAGGGCAGGTAACCTGCAATCAAACCCAGGATCAAAGCTGGAAGTCCAGGCAGCATTGGCCAGGCAATGATCCCCGCAGCAATGCCAGCCGAAATCGTTAGCAGCCGGAATGTGATCGGCTGCAAGCGCAGGCCGGAAGCAAGTAGCTTATATTCAAGCGATTCAGGCTTCATCTCGCTCAGTGTGCGCGCTGTATCTAGCGAGTACATCTCTGCCAGGCGCTGGCTGGCTTCACCTCGCCTGATACGGGCAGGTGAAAACAAGACGAACACCAACAAGCCCACTAGAATACTAATCAGGGTGATCATTTGTAGTCCTCCTAAAAGCTGGTCTCGGCTAGGATGCGCGGGCGCAGCTCGCCAACTCTTTCCCAACGCGGCTGGCTGCCCAGTGACCGTTCATCAAATCGATAGACCGGCTCAAAGCGGATGTCGCCATTTATCAACTCTTTAGCCAGGTTGGCGATGACGGTCACGCGCCGGACTTCGTCACGAATGCCAATTTGGACCAACAAGTCTACCGCCTCAGCGATGAGTTGCACAGCGTCAGTGGCTCCCACACCGGCATCTGCTCCAAGCACAGTTGTCAGGCGGCGTACAGCTTCACGAGGATTATCAGCGTGAAAGGTGCAAGCGCCGGAGTGCCCGGTCATCATTGCCCGGAACAGGCTCAACCCGGCGTGCCCGTCGCGCACCTCACCCAGAATCAGGTAGTCGGGAGCCATGCGTAGGGAGTCGTCGACTGCGTTCGCCAGCGTGTAAGGTTGGATCTCCGTGCCAAGCGCGGCCGGACGGGCTTCGATGGTTTGGACGGAGGCACGTTCGATCCAGATCTCTTCCGGATCTTCGATTTTGACGATGCGCCAGACCGCGGGCAGGTAGTTGCATAGTGCCGAAAGCAGTGTGGTTTTGCCAGTGCGCGTCCCGCCGGTGATCAGGATACGATAGCCCTGCTCCATTGCCGTCTGCAAGAGCACCATCATCTCAGAACTCATCATCTCCCGCTCAAGAATCCACTCCGGTAGTACAGGCTTTTGCTCGAACAGGCGGATGTTAATGCTTGGGTTACGCCCAGGGGGAGCAATCACCGGGTGTAAAGCCTTGATGCGGCCTCCACCCGGATTATGAGGCGTAGCAGGCAGCTTGGCGTTGACGGTAGGATTGGCTTCATTCAGACTTTTATTCTGTGGTCCCAAGATGCGATCCAAAACACGGATAATCTCGGGCGGATCAGGTTTCAAGTCCGGGAGTGTTTCCCAACGCACGTTATTCTTCTTCATCACCTGCACCAAACCGCTGGAGTAGATGCAAATTTCAGATAGGTCGGTGCGCACCGGAGGCAGCAACAAGTCCAGAAAGCCCAAGCCCATCAGCCTCCGGCCCAGTTCGGCTGCCAGGTCGGCGTCCGTCTGGTAGCAGGAATAAGCGTTGGTGCGCTGGAAAGACATCCCAACCAGAGCGTTGATGCGTTCCTGGATGTGCTGCCGTTCTGCATCCTTTGGAGACCGCAACACACTCACCAGAAATTCGCGGTTGATCTGGTCGATGACTTCGTTGGCGACCGTGTCTTTCAGGTTATCATCGACCAGGCGCTCCGTTCCCTGCGCAATATCATACAGGCTGGATAGTCCTTTCCCATTAACGTTACCGTTGCTAAACATCGCATCACCTGTCCAGTAAGAAATTACCTATTATGTAAACCGGAAGCGTGGGATACGCAGCCGGCTTTTCATGCTGTGCCCGTCTCTGCTATTAACTCCAGCCATCATCCCACCCGGGAAAAGGAAATCGGCCAGGTTGTGCACACCTTTGGCCAGATCATCGACCCGTGTGATCGCTGGAATCTGCTCATCCTGTGCCTGGCTGATAGCCGGGTTATATGGAATCACTGCTGCGACTGGCGGAGCCCAACCATAACTACCCACTAGTTCGTCGTGAAAGCCGCGTACCGAGATCGGTGAGTGTTCAGTGACGAGGTTCAGCACCAGGTAGATGGCTTCACGCGGAATGCGGTGCTCGCCCACCAAACGCTCAAGCAGCAGGATTAGTGTATGACGTGCAGCCGCCATATCTGCCAAAGTGCAGCGTGCGACGATCACGGCTGTGTTAGCTGCTGCAATCCCTTGCAGGCTCCATGGTTGTTCGCCGGCTGGCAGGTCCAATAACACCGCGGCATAATTGCGCGTCCAGGAAGCCATTACCAACGAGTAGATGCTGTCTGGCTCAGCCTTGTGGGCAGTCGAGTATTCTGCGGCCTTTTGGTAATCCACCGAATTCTCTGGTGAGAGCAGCACATCCAGGCCTTCCCGAGTCTGGATCGAAGCGCCAAAGCCATCACCCGGACGGGCGAAATATTCCATCGAATTGGGTACATAGCGCATCTTTAAGTGGGGCACAGCGGACGGCGGCAGATCAAATGACATCAATAGCGAGCGCACATTCATTCGCACGTTCAGCTCGTAAGCCAGGTTTTCTGCCAGGGTTGAGCGACCTGTCCCGCCTGTCGATGAGATGAACGCTACGACCCGTGTGCCAATGATGGCGCTGGAGCTGCGGGAAAGGTAAGCCTGCTGAAGGGGAGCGGCAGCAGCTGCCCGGGCGCGCTCGGTCATCACAGCGGCATAACCGGTTTGGGCGATCTCAGCCCAGTTCACAGGGGCGATGTATACACCGCGCACCACAGCTGCCTTTTCAAAGATGCCGCGCACATCCCGGATAGCTGGAGGCAGTACCAATACAGCTACCCCATGCCAGACCTGAATCTCGGCAAGCACCTGCACCAGCGCCTCCGGCCCAGGAGCAAGTTCCACCTGCACTACGACCAGGTCGGGGCGCATCTGGGCCAGGCTTTGCTCGAAACTCGTCCACTGGGTGGCATTTGCGCTGATCACAAACCGGCTGTCGGAGAGAAATGGCGGCTGCATCTGGTAAAAGACGGTTTCGTGCCCTGGCCCAGCCAGCATCACGGACACTTTTTGGTCGGCGATTGGCGTAGTGCTCATGGCTCACTTGCCTCCACGATCTTCGTTCATTGCGTCATACAGATCTGCCAGGTTAAGTGTCAGGATATCTGGTGCTTGAAAGCCGCTGGCCGGTTCTAAGCTCAGATACAAGCTACCATACTGGCTTAGAGCGACGATTAGCGTGGTGGGGTTGACCATCAATCCAGGGACAAGCTCAATTGGAGCGGCGGGTATATCCAGCACCACTACGCTGCCTTCCTGCGCGGCTGAGACCGTGCGAGCGCTGGCAAACAGCTGCTCTTCGGTCGAGCTGGAGGGGAGCTCTTCATAGCGGAAGGACTGCGGCACCATCAGCACCTTCAAGCCGCTGATGGCAATGCGCGCCAGGGGAGCCATAGGAGGGGCAGGTGTGGGAGTCGGGGTAGGCGTCTGTGTGGGTTGGCCAGTCAAAGCTGCGGCGGTAGGCTCGAACAGGAAACCGGCGTTAATCGGAATAGGCGCCGCGGATACGCTCTTCAGTACATCCGGTGAGAGCATACCGATCAAGGTCACGGTTTGCCCTTCGCGTAGCAACCCGGCGATCCCGCTGGCCAGGTCAACCCTGACCGCCACCGCTAGGTGATCCGCCTGTAAATTTGCTGGAATACCGGCTTGAGCAGTTTCGCCTAGCGCGGAGGCCACAATATAATCACCGGGTGCACGACCTACAGCAAGAACTTTGTCCTGCAAGTCTTCGATTCGCTGGAAAGCATCGCGCGGTCGGGCTTGCATAGGGATCGTACGCAGCTCAAGCAGGTCAGCTGTCAGTCGTGTTCCTGGAGCAATCGCCGCCCGGGCAACCACTACCGAGGTCGGGCGAATATACCCGTTCAGCAAGACAATGACCATCAAGCCAATAACGATAGCCAAAATAATGGCAATCCATGGGGAACGTCGTTTTTCCATATCATCTACCTCCTTCTGTTTTTTCAATAAGCGCCCAACCGTTCCAGGATCTCCTGGTCGGACGGCTCGCTGCCTGGCACCATCAGTGGGTGTACCAGCATGGGTTCTAGCTCAGCCACATCCTCGCTATACCCCAGCTTGCCAATTGCCAGGCCCTTGGGGATACGCGCCAGGTAGCGCTTGTACTCGGTGTTGACGATACCTTTCTCGCTACGACCGATGTGCGCCATAATCAAGTCCCGGTCTTGGGGGTGCTTGGTCTGGAAGAAAAAGCCGTTGTTGCACGAGGACAGGATTCCAGGCGGCAGGGCGCTGACCGTCTGGGCAATCAGGTGCAGGAAGATCTTGTATTTGCGCCCATCCCGCCAAAAGGTCTGGAAGACTTCGCTGACCTGCTCGGCCTGACTGGCGGAGGCGTTTTGATCCGCCGCTGCCCCTCTGACACCGGTCAGGACTTTATTGGCCTCTTCGAAGAAGATCTGCATGGGCGGGAACATCGCCCCAGCCAGGCTCTCGCGCCTGCGGACAACGCTGTCGAAATACAGTACGCTTGCGAGCAGCGCCAGCAGAGCTGCCTTGGGATATTCGTCCATCTCCGCCCCACCTTCAACAATTACCAAACCCCAGGGATCATCTTCTGGTCCCAGCAGGCCAAGGTCTTCCACAGGGAGACTTTCAGAACCTGCGCCATACTGCCAGGCCATCTGGCCTTCGGCAAACTGTTCGACCCGTAACAACACACCCTCCAGGCTGGCGCGGCTGGCCTGGTCACCCTTGGGCAGCGTGGCGTAGAAATTCTTCAAGCGCTCTACCCACATGCGCACATCGGCGCGCTGGCTGCGCCAGACCGCCAGCGCTTGTAGCTCGCCCGGCTGTAAATCCGTGAGCGATTGGCCGGTTGAGACAGCGCCCGTTACCCGGTTTCGGTCCCGCCACTCCTGGGCAACGGCGACTTCGACGCTATCTTGCAGATGGCCCCAGGCGGGGTGGTTGATCACCTCCGGGTCGGTGGTCAGGATACCCAGGTTGGTGTACATCTGGGTCAAGGCGCGGCGCATAAAGCCAAGCTGCCGTGGTCCCATCCGCCCGGCGTTGGCGAATAACTCACTAACCAGCGTGCGGTAACGGCTAGGATACATACGGCGTGGCACTTTCAGGATATTCCATCTCAGTGGCCGCGGCGCGCCCGGATAGAGCTGTCGAATGTCAACGCGACCCTGGAGCCCAGCCCAGTTCAGCGCCCGCCGCCAGCCCTGCCCGAAATCCAGGACCACGCTGCGAAAGTGCCACTGGTGAGTGGTCTCGCAGGCCAGGCGCTCGGCAGCTACGCTCTTGCCAAAACCGGTATCGCCACAGAAAGCAGTGTGAAAGTGCCGTTCAGGCGTCAGACGTAACGGTGTATGAGTGAGCTGTCCGGTCTCGCTACTCCACTGCCAACCGATAACTACATCACCAGGCATTGCCGGTCGGAAGGCAAAATCGGGCGTAGATTCCTGCACTGTCAGGGCGGTGCCTTGCTCGAACATGCCCGGTGCAGTGTAAGCGGCCAGCTGCAGCATGGTCAAGATGGTCGAGTCCATGTAACCGCTGATCACTTCTGGCAAGGTTTCTACCCGTGTGGAGGGCGTGAAAGATCGGGCGTGGAGCCCAATGTAGGTCACCTCGTCCGGGGTTAAGTCACGAGTCTGAACGCCAGTGACCACATCTTCTGTGCCGTGGAAAGCTTCAGGGATCAAACCTAAAAGTGCCTGCTTGCCCTGGTCGGTGCGCGCCATTGCATAGACATCGGTATAATATGCACCTTCTTTGCTGGCCAGGTTGAGCAGGCTCTGCTGCTGGCGTAGAATCTGCGTCACCAGGATCGCCGGGTCGAATTGCCATTGATAGCTGTTAGAGGCCGAAATGGATGGCGCGATGCCAACCGCTAACCCGACTGAGGCTGCCCTGCCGATCGCTTGCCCGATGGATTGGGATTGCATCTGGCTATCAGCGGAGTTCCTGGTATCTGCTTGACCGACCGTATCTGCCTGGCTGGCTGTATCTGACTGGGAATGGGTCTGGCTGCCGAAAACACCGTTTGATTCGGCACGAGTGTTTGTTAGCCCCTCACTGGCGACTGTTCCCTGGTTGATGGTGTCCGCCTGGCTTTCCGTCACGGTCTGGCTCTGAGTCTCAGAATGCCCAGTCATGTTTGATTCCGAAGACATACTGGAGATGCCGTCTGCAGATCCCCAACCGACATTTCCGCCAACACCTACACCAGCTGGCTGGACCCCGCCGCGTAGCCCCCAATTGAAGCTGTCAACGTGGCTGGCTCCTGAACCTTGGGAGCTCACCTGACCGGTGCTCTCAGTGACCGCGGCCCCTGCAGAAATTGCCTGACCGGCTGTATGCGCCTGACCTTGTGAGACAGCCGATCCCACCGAATGGGATTCGGAGTTGGTTACGGAGTGCGCCCAGCCGTTGGTCTCAGCCTGACCTTCTGTATGTGCGACGCCATCGGTATGCGCCTGGCTATCGGTATGGGCCTGACCTTCACTTTGAGCGCTTCCCTGGCTGGAGCCGTAACCCTGAGAAGCAGATTGCGCCATCAGTCCAGAAAGCAATGCTGGCAGGCTGACGCCAAATGAAACTGCGCGCACGCCACTCTGCCAGGCCGCCCAGGTGGAAGTCTCTTCTGCCAGCCCTGTGAGCATCTCAGTGATGTCCACCAGGCTGATTGGCGAGGTGAGTACCACGAAGAGGAATTCCTCTTTCAAATCGCTCATGCCGCGGAAAAGGATTTCATTCTGCTGCAAGGTATACTGCTGGGCGGTCGGTCCAGCCTCGGTGAGTGGGTTGCGTAATAGCCCACTATTTCCGCTCCGCGCGTTCTCGCGTGGATCGGTGTGCCCGACTGTAACCAAGACGTGCTGCATATCATGGAAGCTAAGGAAGATCCACTCTGCCAGGCGGACTGTCAGCGGCTCCAGACGTATTTGGCGATATGCCCCGCCCATTGCACCTTTAAGAGCAGTTAGGCTGCGAGCCGATTGCGAGCAAGCATCCTCCAATGTAGAGGCAAAAGCTGCAACGCCATAACATTGCATAACCCCAACCGGGGACTGCTGGTGATTGAAAATGCCGGCTGCCAGATATAGGAAACTTACCTCCGAACCGTATAAGCCACGTAAAACCATACGCATCTTTTGCAGCAAACCGGGATCTGCTCGCGCTTCTAAGGGAATGAAACTCAACTGGAGTAGGCGCACCACGCGGTAACCGACATATTCTCGCCCGCCTTCACGCTCACGTAGTTGGTACCATAAGTAATCCAATTCGTCTCTTCCATCTACAAAACATACCCCCGAGCGTTCCACCTCCAGGTCGTTCGGAATGGCAGGCGCGCTGGGGTGTTGTGACAATAACCATTCTGGCATCCATGGCAACCAGTCGCGGATGCTATGAATATATGATTGGAAGCGACCAGGTTCCATCAGTTTCTTCCTCTCTGAATTATGAGCTCACGCTTGCTAGAAGCTCTGGCAGGCGTCAGCCCACAATCATTCTTTTCAGGAAATTCAGGCGCACCCATGCTGCGCCCGAGCGTGTTGTGTATACAGCTCATTTCCTTGCCTGCATGGGAGGTTTGGAAGCTTGTTTTCCGGTGATGATGTTGATCGTAACTGAAGACCGCCTGCCATCTTCCATTTGACGGAAGAAACGCTGCAAACTCGTCATAGTCTTCACAGCAGTGAATACCCCGGCAAACATCGTCAGAACAGCAGCAACAGCCATGATCGCAACTACCACAGGTAACACAAACTTTCCAAGCGTGTAAATGTCCATACCATCCTCCGTGTAATCCAAGGGCCAACGTGTGGGGATTGGTTTCCAACGTACGGTTGCCCAGCCGACGTTGGTGCCGCCCTTTACAGAACAAAGTCTGCGCAGAGCAACACACACCCAGGGTGAAATCGTCCATTACATGCCAATTGTTTGGCTGGAGCGAATTCATCACAGGCGTGTGATGCTCTGATTCGAGGGCATTCAAGATACGAGTCATTTCAGGTATGGACATCCTAAGAAAATCATTCAACCTACCGTTACTGTGTGTCTCTTACCCGCAGGGCGCGCAACAAGTCCTGCGCGCCTGCTAGAGGATTGACGACGGACATTGGATTGATAAAGACCTGCTGAACCAGCATTGAGAAATAACCCAGTGGCACCACAAGCCACAACGCCCAGAGCAAGATAGTCGTCACGTTACCGCGTGTGCTGGCGATTACCGAGGCTGCATTTTCGCTGGAGCCGATCAGCGCTGCCCACTGTTCCGGCGTGAGATGGGCGGTGTAGCTTAGATAGATGCGGCTACCAATGACAGCCAGGGCATAGATAGCGATCCCAGCCTTGACATACCATAGTAAGTTAAAACGCTGTGCGGATAAAGCCAAGATGGCAATCAAGCCTGCCACCCACATAGCTGCCCCAATCCAGGGCACCGGCGCGCCCATGCCCCATTGGGCAATCAGCCAGACAACAAACACCAGGGCTGTCATCGTTTGCGCGGTGCGAGGCACCCGGTTGATCGACCCGCCACTTTGGCTGCGGTTGTTGCGGCGTGGACGAAATCCAGCCCGTTGTTGGATCTCGGCATCGGGCAACAGCGCGAATACAATCGCACAGAGCAAGCTGACCAGCACCGCCGAGTTTTCCGCCAACCAGTAGGCGATAACCAGCCCACCATTCGCCAGGTAGACCGGCAGATCCATTAAGAAGGTCCCGATACGATCCAATTCATTCATGGCGCGCCTACCGGCAGCAAAGTCACCAGAGTTACATAAACCTGCAAGGCATCCTGGGTGAATAGCACCCGCGGTTGGGTGATCGGGATCGCCACGCTGTTCCAATTGAATACTGTCCCTGCGGTGTAAACCCACATACGCAGGTCAAAGGCGCCAGGATCAGCAAAGGGTACATTGGGGACAAAAGCATCGGCTGTACAGATTCCGTTGCCCGCGCAGCTAGCATTGATTGGCGCCATGCCTGGTAGCAAATCAAAACCCGGTTGGTGGATGTAGGCTTCGTAGTATTTGCTCGCCAGGTCGTTCAGGATCCAGTAGCGGCTCTCCGGGCTGAGCTGTGCGTTGGCCTGGACTTCGGTGATTGGCTCAGGCAGGATTTCCACATGCTCGATGCAGTGGATTTCGCCTTCGACGACTTCGTAAAAGGGATTGTCTTCCATGGACAGATCCCAACTATTGTCATAAAGGCTTCCGGGACCGGGACAGCCCTCGCCATTGCCCGAATCCACGGGCTCGCAAGTAGGTGGGTCTTGAACCTGCTTGTACCAGGTGAAGATGACTGGCGGTATGGATACAGACACCTGGATATCTGCCCCGCGCTTTTCGGGATCCTGGCCAACCACCAGGGGATTTTCAGGGGCGACTTTCAGGATTGTCAACGCTGCTGGAGCCTGAGAGATGCTCGGTGCAGGGCAGATCTGCGACTCGGGGACACAGTTACCATCCGAGCAGTCAGCCACCAGGCCGGCACAACCACCAGGGATATTGACGCAATCCTCTAGCCCGTTCAGGTAGAGCAACAAGGCGTTAACCAGGAACCCGCTGTTAAAGGACATACGCAGGATATCAAACAGGTAGGTGAAATTGACGATTGACCAGATGTTCTCCTGCCCATCGATCACTGCCTGGAAGAAAGCTTGCGGGTCGGTGTAGCCCATCGTCGCCAGTTGAGCCAGCTGCTCCGAATTGAGCGATGGTCCGATCAGCATCGCCAGTATCGCTGCCCCATTACCCAGCATGCTGTTCGCGTCAGCAAGACCGCTCTCCACTGGATGCATCGCCATGAAGAAGAGGGTAGCTGGCGAGGGCAGGACCAGGATATTACCGCTGGGCGTCTGGTAGCGGTGATAAGTGGCATCCAAATCGAGCACAATGCCGCCTGGCAGGGTGATGTCCATCCAGTCAGCTGACTCGGAGACTGTACCCAGATCGCTCAGCAAATCCCAACGAATCGAGCCATCCGGGTTGAGGATCTCGCCCCAGGGCGATTCGTCATCAGCAACTACTCGCAGAGGAATGGCAACCAATGCGATAATGACTAGCATCAGGATAACGGACTGAAATGTCTTCATGGTTGACCTCCCGCAGACGAAAAGACAGATAATTCCTCTTCTGTCAAAAAGCGCTCGAATTTCCACTCGCCTTGTTCTTGGATCACCAGAGCCAGTGCTGAGAAGATGGTTTGGGGTTCGTTCTGCATCGGCCAGGGATCTGACAGCTCGATCTGCAGCCTCCAGACTTGCATGGGAGCATTACCTCGCGTATCAGAGATCTGCTCGTCCACTTTTTCCTGGACGGTGACCTTCACCGTGGTAGCGGTCTCCGCCTGCTCAAACCCGGACCATAAGTTGGGACCGATCACTTTCTGGTACACAATACAGCCGGTCTGCGTGCTCACAGAGCAGAGCTGGTCCAACCAGGCCTGTTGGCCTTTTTGGTAGTCCACAGTATAGAAAGCGTGAGCGCCGACAATCGCAGCTTTTTGGGCAGCGTTGTCATCCTGTCCAGTCTGTGCTTCCTCTGCAGGGGTCTGGGTTGGAGGGGCGCTCACATTCGCCTGGCTGCGCCCCAGCACTTTGGGGACGCCCCATAACAAACCTGCGCCTAGGCCGATGATGACAAGAACGGCTACCACCCATTTCTTGGGGACCATGATTTCATTCACGACGAGACCTCCATCCTATCCAGAAAACAAAAACCGCCACCGGTGCACTCGCTCTCCAGCGAATGCCACGTGTGGCGGATGGTTCAGCCAACGATTCCCAGGGAGGATTGAATTAGTCTCTCTGGCACTCACCAACCCGCACAAGGGCAGGGTGGTAAACGTATGACAAAAGAATCTATGTAATTGTTACACCAAGTTTACACGATCTTCGTATTATTGTCAATCCCAATTATCACTTTATTGGGGAGAATTGTGGGGGTTTCAGATTGCATTCCGGCATGATCTGGGGAACATGCGGTGTAACCCAGGCGTCCCATGAGACGGTTTCCACCAGCGACCACCAGGTATTGGGCGCGTCAACTAACCTCACATCTTTCGGGATGGCTGGATGCGGCTGGGTATGCCGCGCCAGGAAGCTATCTGGGAACAAACCCACGTACGTGTACAGCACCGGGTAGACTGGTACTGCGATCAAGTAACCAGTGAAATGCATCTGCTGGCACTTCGCTGGAAGCTCACGAATAGCGCCAATCCGATCGCGCATGAACTGCCAATAGGTCATCCCGTTCGCGCCGTCCTGCTGCATGGGCTGAGAGCCTTTATAGACCACAAAGGCAGCAAAGACCAATCCAGCGATCAGAATTAGCACCAGTATCACACGGATGAACAATCCAAGGACGGAAAAAATGGAGCGAATCATTGTTTACTCTCAAACGAATTCTACACCTTATTTCTGTACCAACTACATCCTGATTAACCGAAGGTCAAACAGTCGCATGGTTCATACCTCCCTTAAGCCGTTACCCCGGTTTACACCTGGTGCAAACCGGGTTTATACCAGGGGGAATACACCAGAATAGAGATAGAATTTGCAACACTAACACCCAGCATCAACTTCGGCGCGAAGCGCTGTCAGTTACATGCAGTTGTTATATTCTGTTCTTTTCAATCTCATAGGTCTAAGGTCTTGCATCCAGCGCCATAACATTGTAAACAGACGGAAGTGTGGTCAATCTCTTTGAATGATCCAAATCGTTAAGTTGCCTTCCTGTGATTCCTTCCCACTTTTGGATATCAAAAACCATACGATGAAGAACGTCTCCAATATCAACAGTTTTGAAAACATGCAACCATTCAGCATTGTCTATTGGTAAAACAATTTCAGGTAAGACCGAAAAAAGTATCTTGCTAGCTCCAACGAGTCCGTAAGATGTTTCCCCCATTGTGAAAGGTAAAAGCTTTTTTGTGATTAACCAGATTTCCGCTATCAATCCTTCACGCTCTCGCTCACTTAGCTCCAATATATATCTATCCCGGGGCAATCGGCTTTTGCGCACTGAATTGTTTATTTCTTTCAAGTTGGCTCCAATTACATTCCAGCAGCTACGTAATTTATCATTATAATTCCCATGGAAGGGTCCGCTTCTGGTCATTCCAAAATTTGACAATATACGAGATGCACATTTGATGAATACTTCGCCGTCTTTGTCTAAGACCTTGGAATTATTGATTATTTCCTTTGTCGCATCGCTATAGCTATCCCCAAATGCCTTAATTCTTTCGCTTATCTCGATATGACTTATCGCATGACCTTTTGCATCCAATAGTATTTCACTGAGACTCATTTTTGCCTCTGTTGGAGTAGTGTGATCTCAAGAATATAACGGTATGGTTCAACGACAGCAGCGGGACGGGCATGGACTCACCGTCTAAAACAGACAAAACTCAATGCCAAGTATAAATTCATTTTAGCGGGACGAATCCCCATCGTCCACTGCACTCTCTGTCGGGTAGTTTTCGCCCATTATAAATGATGTTTCTGCGTGGGATTCCAGCTCAATTCACGGGGTTGAAGTTGCGATTGGCGTTATTATCGAAGGAATAGTTCCAAGTGGGGTTGGCGATAGACTTATAATGGGGGTTGGAGTACGGTAATGAGAATCTCCAATGTACAAACTGCTTGATCGAACCATCAAAAATGCACAAAGGAAACCAAATATGAATCCAACGCTAATAAATGTTGCCCACCACAAATCAAGGCGATTTATGCCTTTATGGAAGACACCAGACGCTATGAACCAAGCAATCCAAATTAGCGCAGTGTAGAACAGGAAGTCAATAAGGAAGCCTTCTGGTCTAATTCCTCCGTTTAGAACA
>Ga0315277_10006719_pt1 | contig 14986 bp, 14 predicted proteins | sample YL17G05_15_MG_FD_203695 | JGI IMG/M metagenome (GOLD analysis project Ga0315277, IMG submission 203695) | Sediment microbial communities from Yellowstone Lake, YNP, Wyoming, USA - YL17G05_15 | ecosystem: Environmental > Aquatic > Freshwater > Lake > Sediment | place: USA: Wyoming | collected...
CCGATGATCATCTTCTGTGTCTCCACCGGGGCACCGTGGGTTTTCAAGAGCACTCCCAGCCTGCGGATCAGGCTGTCGTAATCAGGATCTGCGCAGAAGACGAGCAGGTGCGAGCAGGTGGTGATCTGCACCTGGTCAAACGCCGCAGGCCTGAGCTGTTCCTTGACCTTCTGGTCGGTGATCACTTTGATCTTCCATGGCTGCAGGTTTATGGCTGACGGGGCGAACCTGACCAGCTCGAGGAGCTCGTTGAGCTTTGATTCGGGAATTTTCCTTTTGTCAAACTTTTTTGTCGCGTACCGCGACATCACGATCTCTGCAAATTCCATATCATCAGCACATCCTTTGCTGAGCGGTTGATCTCTGGCTGAAGATATTTATAGATATATTTCAGGACAGGAAGGGGCTTTGAGGTCGCCTGAAGGAAGGAGAGGCGGGAACGGGAGGGATCAGTATCCTTATTAATCCTTTGCACAAGACCTGATGTCGATGGATATCGTGCACAGCCTCAGGGAGATCGAAGACCGCGTGGGCAGGCTTTCGGCTGTCCAGAAGATTCTTCTGGGGACTGACGGGTCGGTCACCCAGCTGCTGGAGTCGATTACCGGGAGCCCGATCTCGATCACCACCTGTCTCCAGGAGATCATCAGGGCAGACCGGCCAACCGCAGACCGCCTCGCGGTCGCAGAAGGGGAGCTGGTGAACCACCGGATCGTCGAGCTCAAAGATTCGACGACAGGTGAGGTGCTGATCTATGCGGTCTCGGACACGCCGATTGCCCGCCTGCCACCCTCATTCCGGGAAGACCTGATGAAGGCTGATATCCCTATCGGGAAAATAATCCGGCACCACCGGATCGAGGCGCGGCGGGAGATCCTCAATGCCCGTGTTGACCCCGCGGGGGATGTGGCAAGCCGGACCTTTGCCATCTGCAGGAACGAACCGCTCCTCTGCCGCCAGTACCGGATCATCCACAACAACGAGCCCCTGATCTTTATCGAGGAGCAGTTCCCCTACAACCGGTTCCTTGACGAGCGGCGGGTTATTGTCGAGACCCCGTCGCGCATCCACGTCAGCCTGATCGACCTGCATGGCGGTCTGGGCAGGGTCGATGGCGGGATCGGGATTGCACTTGACGATCCCCGGATCCTTCTGGAAGCGCGGCAGAGCCCGGTGCTTGAGGTGAACGGCTGCGACAGCCGGACAGCGGAACGTATCGTTCAGGTCGCGACCGGTGTTCTTTCCGGCATACGGGCAGGCGGATCCGCAGCGATCACGGTGCGGACGGCCTATCCCTCCCATGTCGGGCTGGGCAGCGGGTCGCAGCTTGCGCTCGCCACGGCCCGTGCGATCTGCGAACTCTACGGGCGCTCCATGACCGTCCATGATCTCGCCCTGCTGGTCGGGCGCGGCGGCACCTCCGGCATCGGCACGGCTGCGTTCGGACACGGCGGGTTCATCATTGACGGGGGGCACCGGTTCGGGCCTGCCGGCGACAAGACGGGGTTTGCACCTTCGTCGGCGTCAAAGGGTGTCCCCCCTCCGCCCGTGATTGTACGCCATGACTTCCCCCCCGGCTGGCGCATCGTGCTTGCGATCCCGGACCTGCCGGCGGGTGCAAGCGGGAACCGGGAGGCGGACATTTTTGCACAGAACTGCCCGCTCCCGTTAAACGAGGTGCAGGCGCTCTGCCACGAGGTGCTGATGCGGATGCTGCCCGCGATCGTGGAGCAGGACCTGGACCGGTTCGGTGCAAGCATCAATGCAATCCAGACGATCGGGTTCAAAAAGGTCGAACACCGCCTCCAGCCCCCGCAGGTTGCCGGACTTTTGGACGCGATGCGGGATGCCGGCGCTGCCGGTGCCGGGATGAGCTCGTTCGGGCCTGCCCTCTACGCGGTTGGTGACACGGGCGTACCGGCAATCGAACGGGCGGCACAGTCGTTCATGCAGGAGTGGGGCGGGGGCACGACCCTCATTACCTCAGCCCGGAATGACGGGGCGGCGGTCAGGGTCGCGTGAACGGACATCCTGAAAGGAGAAAAGACACTTCTTCAATGCACCGAAAGCGGGGCTATTTTCCGATCTTCACCAGCATCTCTTCGAGCGAGGGGTAGCGGGACTCGATCTTCTCCACTTTGCCGCCTGCCTCGATGATAAGTGCCGTGCATTCGTTGAGCTCCTTCATGTCGGCCGCCGTGCAGACATAGCACCCATCCTCCTGTGCATAGGCCTTTGAATGCCCGAGAAGCTTGACCGGGTCGTCGATGGAGACAAAGATCGTGTACGTGAGCGAGCCGAACTGGTCACGGAGCTGGGACATGCTGCCGAACGCGACCATCTGCCCCCGCCGCAAAATCATCACGCGGTCGCAGATCGCTTCGACCTGGTAGAGGTTGTGGGCGGAAAGGATGACGGTCTTTTTCTCGCGCTTGAGCGTGCGCAGGTAATCGGCAATGAACCGTGATGTCATGGGGTCGAGCCCGCTCGTCGCCTCATCGTAGATGAGCAGGCCCGGGTTATGGATGAGCGATCGGGCAATTGCCGCTTTGCGCTTCATCCCCTTTGAAAACTCCCCGATCTTCTTTCCATCCGGTTCGAGCGAGAGCACTGCGAGCAGCTGGCGGCAGCGCTCCCGGATCACCTGCGGCGTCAGCCCGTAGATCTCGCCAAAGAAGGCAAGGTAGTTCTCAACCGTCATGGTCTCGTAGAGCCGGGATTCCTCGGGGAGGTAGCCGAGCATCCCTTTCAGCGCGACCGGGTCCTTGACCACGTCAATGCCATTGATGGAGAGCGACCCCGAGGTCGGTGCGATCAGCCCGGCCATGATCTTTAATAGCGTCGTCTTGCCGGCACCGTTATGCCCGATGATCCCGAAGATCTCCCCGTCCGAAAACTCAAAACTGATGTCATTGAGCGCGGTAAAGCCGTCAAACTTCTTGACAAGGTTTTCTGCGGTGATCATGGTTTTATAATGAGGTAATTGCGAATCCAGATTAAGGTTTACATGATCCCATGCAGGTCGTTTCAGTATTCAAGCGTGAGCCCCACCCCGACCTCCCCGACCGGCGCGACTGCCGCGAGCGCGATCTTCGCCGCAAGCGACGTGCAGTGGCAGGGGTGGAGCGCGACCGGGCTGACACCTTTTACGTATGCCAGTGTTGCATCGAGTGCGTCCCGGTCGGATTCTTTGAGGTGGAACCCGCCGATCACGTCCCGGACCCGCGGTTCGTTGCACACCTTTTGTGCATATGCAATGATGTTGCAGATCCCGGCATGAGAGCAGCCGGTGATGATCACGAGCCCTTCGGGGGAACGGTATGCAAGAGCGGTATCGTCAAGCAGCCGGTCGGGCTCCATGCCAGCGGGCGTGATGACCGTGCGCTTCTTGTGCCGGTCCGGGACCGCGTCCCCGATTGCCCGTTCAATCTCGCCAAGGAACACGAGGTTTTCTGTCAGCCAGAGCGGCGACCGGCTGGTCGTGACGTGAAACTGGCGTGCGAGCCGCGCTTCATCGAACGGTGACCCGATATCCCCATGACGGTCCACCGGGCGCGGATAGAAACAGTGCGGGTGGGCAACAACGACGGGAACGCGGTGCGGCCGCTCTTCAGCTGCCGCTTCAGGAAAGATCCGCGCAAGGTACGGCAGCCCGCCGGTATGGTCGATATGCCCGTGCGAAAGTACGAGGTAATCGAGGTCAAGGAGGCTGATCCCCATCTTTCCCGCATTGAGAAGGAACGCACCGGAATACCCCGTGTCAAACAGGATCCGTTTTTTTTCGCATTCCAGGTACAGCGACAGCGCGGGTTCACCGGAAAAAAACCGGTCGGTCAGCGTCGCATTGTCCACAAGTACCCGCACGATGAGACCGGGCATAGAAAAAAAAGGCGGTGTAGGCAGATAGACTGATCGGGTGCGGCCCTGCACCCTGCACCTGCTCGCATGCGTGAATATTTGAGTACACCATGTGAGTATTGTATAACCCAACATGGGCATGGATCAGCAGCGGGGGATCCCTTCCTCCTGCTCCTTTCTATGCCCCCAGCGAGGACGCGTATGGGCGCAGTCGCGGATATCACCACCATCGCACGATGGGAAGTAAAGCGGACCGTCACCCAGATGAGCAGGGCCACGCTCCCGCTTGCCATTGTCCTCTTTATCCTCCTCATCCTCGTCACCGGCTTTGCTGCCCAGAGCGGCATGCACCTGCAGGACGGAATGTATGTGGCGGGTGTTGACGACCCGGCCATCGCACAGCTCCTTGCGTCAGACAACCGATTCACCGTGTACCAGCTCAATGGGGAAGTGCTGGAGCAGAACCGGCAGGCGTTTGATATCGTCGTCATCCGGGGAACGGTGTACGGGAGCGGGTCCGAGCGGGGCAAATCGGCACTCAAAACCGTTGAACGCGACTATGCGAAGTACACAAACCGGGTGTACAGCCGGCAGGACGACCTCTTTGCCGCCTATCCGCTCTGGATCGATCCGGTGAACGTCAAGTCCGAACTGGACTTCCTTTCCACCCAGAGCGGGCAGTACATCTCCGCCCGGCCCGCTGCGGCTGCACCGATCCCGGAAGGGGAAGTCCACACCATCCCCCCACCCTCCCCGGCGCTTGCGATCAGCAGGGAGGAACTGCGGGCGGAACTCGCCCGGTCACAAGCGGCAAATTCCCAGATATCCCGCTACACCGAGATGCTCTCGTCATCAGATTCTGCGACCGGGAGGTTCAAGACACCGTCCCAGCTCTCGCCCCCGCTCCCCTTTGACTCAATCATCCTGATCTTCGTCTTCATCTTCCCGCTCTACTTCACCTCCCAGTTCTTCATGATGAGCATCATGAACGAGCGGATCGAACGGAAAGGGGAGGTGCTCCTCTCCACGCCGGTGAGTGCGGGGTCCATTATCACCGGAAAAGCGCTCCCGTACCTGCTCGGCATGCTTGCGATCTCTGCAGCGCTCACCGTATACCTCAGGGCATCCCCGCTGATCATCCTGCCGCTGGTCCCCGTCATCTTCTTCTTTCTTGCCAATGCGCTGATCATCGGCATGGTCTCCCGCAGTTTCAAGGAACTTTCGTTTGTTTCCATATTCTTCTCGACGGTCGCAACGTCGTACCTCTTCTTCCCCAGCATCTTTGCCAACGTGCATGTCATCAGCCTCATCTCCCCGCTCACCCTCATCATCCTCACCCTGCAGGGCACGGCCTACACCGCCGGCGATTACCTCTTCTCCACGTCGCTCTTCTGGATTACCTCAGCAGTGCTCTTCTATGTCGGCGTCGTAAACTTCAGGGAAGAGCGCCTCTTTTCCGAAAAGCGCCTCGTTCCCCGGCTCCGCGAATTCATCGCTGAGAGCATGAGCAAAAAGCACCCGTTCCTCTCCGTCTTCCTCTTGAACGGGTTTGCGATCCCGTTTGTCTTCATGGTGCAGCTGATGTGCCTTGTGCTCTTCTTCAACCTGCCCATGCCGTACTCGCTGATCCTGCTCATGGTCTTTGCTGCCCTGATCGAGGAGCTCGTAAAATCGATCGGGATCACCACGCTCTTTTTTCAGGACAGCGCATTTCTCTCGTGGAAGAACCTCGTCCTTGCCTGTGCTGCGACCGCGGTCGGTTTTCTTGCCGGCGAGAAGCTCCTGCTCCTCATCACGTTGTCCCAGATCACCGAGTCTGTCTTTGGCAGCATCCTGTTCCTCTCCCTTGGCGTCCTCTGGCTCCCGCTGCTCCTGCACTTTGCAGGCGTCTTTGTCGTTGCCTGTTCCCTCAAGCTCGGCGGAAAAAGATGGTTCGCATTCGGGATCCTTGCGGCGACCGTGATCCACTGCCTGTATAACCTCTACTTCATCTTGGGGTGGCTCCAGTGAAATTCCGGCACCTCTCGATCATCGCAAAGAAGGAGTTCTCCGGCCTGCTCAACGAGCGGACGATCCTGCTTGCCATCCTCCTCCAGCTCTTCATCGCGTTGTTCTCGTCGTTTTTAATGGTCGGGCTCACGTCGATGTACGACCCCTCCTCCCTCTCAAAATACTCCCGGTTCCGGTACAACATCGCGTACTGCGGCAATGATTCGGCACTGAAGGAATACCTGGAGAAGAGCCCGGACTTCCATGTGTACGGGATGGATCTCTCACCGGCGGTTACCGCCCTCAGTGAGCGGAAGCTTGCCGCGGTCATCTACGTGCCGGACACCGCGCCGGACGCGACCGACCCGGTCAAGATCACGCTCTACACCCTGCAAAATGACCTCCAGAGTGCGATCGTGAACGTCAAACTCAAGGACATTTTCCTGACCTATGAAAAAGACCTGCGCACCATCCGGGCAGCCCGCCTGACAGAACAGCCCGTCCCGCTCCAGCTCCCGGCAAACCGCAGCGGGGGGGACTTCTACGAGTTCGTGTACGGGCTTTTAATCCCGCTTCTTGTCTTCATGCCGGCGATCATCGCGTCTGCGCTCATAATCGACCTGATCACCGAGGAGTACCAGCACGAGACCTTAGAGACCCTCATCTCGACGCCGGTCACCTTTGCCGAGATGGTCTGGGGCAAGGTGCTTGCCTGCGAGCTGCTCGTCCCTGTCCAGGCAGGTGCGTGGCTCTTCCTGCTAATCGTGAACGGGATTGCGATCGAGAATGTTCCGCTCATGCTCCTCCAGGTCACGTTCACGTCGTTTGTCCCGATCCTGCTCGGGGCCCTCACCGCGCTCCACTACCGCGAGCGCACGGCAGCGCAGTTCATCTTTTCGACGGCACTGGTGGTGGTGATCCTCTTTACGCTCGCCCTGCCGGCAAACCCGCTCAACCTGCTGACCCGGCTTGCGGTCGGGACGGCGGGGGCGGAGCAATGGGTTGTGCTCGCGGGGGTGATTGCTATCGGGGCATTGCTTTCCGTTGCTACCCAACGGTACGCTGAGAAGGTCGGGCGGGAGCACCAGACCGGATAAAAAAAGAGATACGGGCGGTCAGTTCCCCTGGTACGCCCCGCCGATAATCAGTGATTCGTCCTTTACCTTGTAGGTAATACCGGATGTTGTGGTTACGTAGACCTCGCAGCGGTCGCTCCCCCGCGTACCCTGTACAATGATCTCGTCGCCGCGTTTGGGCTTGTTTCCGTTGCTCATCACCGACTCCGGCTCGGGCACCTGACCGTCCGAACGGGTGACCCGCATGGAGATCTTCTGGATGAACATCTCGCCTTTTCCCCCGTTGTAGAGAAGATGGATCGTCGAGTCCGTCCGGTCTTTTGTCAGCTGGAGATCGACCTGCTGGTCATACGGCAGCGTGCGGAGCGGTTCGACCGTAGCCGTGGCAACCGCCGTTGCAGTTGTCGGCGGGAGGGGTGTCGCGGTCGGCACGGGTGTTGCCGGTGTGGTCCGTCCCGCATCCAGGCACCCACTGCAGGAGATCAGCAGTACGAGCGTAATCGCCATAGTCATGACGGTGAGGCGTTTCATGTACGATGATCTCCTCCTCGTGCTATAACTCGTTTGTGCCCGGATCCCATTGCGACGCGGTTCTTTTAATAAACGGAGTCATTTTTTTCAGGACAACGCGCAAAGAACCTGCAAAAATCGCACCAAATCCGTACCGGAACCGTTAAATTAAAAAGGACATCGGGTTTAATGTTAATTATCAGGAGAGAGGGAATGTTCTGTCCGAAATGTGGAAAAGAGACTGACGCTTCCGGAAAATTCTGCCAGTGGTGCGGGTCTGATATCGTCGCCGACGCGCCAAAGGCTGTCATGAAGACCGAGCCAGAGGAGGAAGAGGAGGAGGCCCACCTGGCCGGCAACTATGCCGGGCTCGGGCGGCGGGTCTTTGCGTTCATCATCGATGCGATCATCCTGTTTATCCTCATCACGGTAGCCGCTGCGTTCTTCAACCTTGTGCAGGGGATCCGGTATTTCTATTACCTCACCGTCCAGAGGGCACCGATCTCGATGCTGACCGAGGCAGGCACGACCGATGCGGCCATCAACCCGATCATCGCGTCGCTGGGCATCATCCTCATCATCATCCCGTGGCTCTACTTTGCCGGGTTTGAATGTTCGCGGGGGCAGGCAACCCCGGGAAAAACACTGCTGCGCATCATGGTTACCGACATGGAGGGGAACCGGATCTCCTTTTCCCGCGCCACGCTCCGGTTCTTTGCCAAGTTCATCTCCACGGTGATCATCTTTATCGGGTTTATCATGATCGGGCTCACCAGGAAGCGCCAGGGGCTGCACGACCGCATCGCAGGGTGCCTCGTACTCCTTCTGGAATAACTTTTTTAAAAACGGTCTCTGACCAAAAAAAGAAATTTTTATTTGTATTGAACCTTCATTGCCAGAAGGACGAGGACCAGCGCAAACGTGATGACGTTGGCAAGGATGATGGGCAGTGACCCGATAAAAAACCCGTAGGCTGCCCAGAGCAACATGCCCAAGCCAAAGAGGGAGAGCATCAAAAACGAGATGTCATGAGTCGAGCGGGTCTTCCAGCTCCGGATCACCTGCGGCAGAAACGATATGGTCGTAAGCGTCCCTGCCATGTACCCGATCAGAATTGTGGTCTCCATAAAAATCTCCGGTACTATGTTCTCTCCACCGATTTATACCGCTCAGGATATTTTCCTAGCATTCATCCGGATAACGGCGACAGTCACATCCCCATTGTTATTCACATTCCATTCTCCATCGGGAATTGCAATGCGTTTTTATAGGATTCGCTTGACATCAAGGAAATATGTATGTCAAATAGCATGCAACAGAAAAAAGGTATACTGATATGCAGGGATTTGTTGTCCGGGCAGCAGAGGACCGGGACAGAAAACCGGTCATCGCGATCTTCAATTACTACGTGACCACCGGCTTTGCCGCATACCCGGACACACCAGTGCCTCCCGGTTTTTTCGACCTGCTCCGTGATGCACCCTTTACCCGATATTATTAAACAGGCATACAGCAAACCCGGAAATTGCTTTCCTTTCGGAGGAATGGCTATCCTTCAGGCATTTCGCAGAATCGCGCACCGGAACAAGGACCTCTTCACTCTCGCATCGCTTGTCGCCATCCTCCTCGTGTTCCCGCTCTTTGAAAAGAGCCCCGTCGGCGATGTCCTGCTCGTCTGCTTTTTTACCGCCCTCCTGCTCTTTTCCCTGTACGAGGTGAGCGACAGCCCCCGGCAGGTGGCGGTCGGTGTGCTCCTTGCCATCCCGGCACTGGTTGCCGCGTGGACGAACGTCTTTGTACCTTCGCACAACCTGCTGGTCGCAGAACTCCTGTCGGTTACCGTCTTCCTTGTCTACATCCTCCTTGCCATCCTCAAGCGGGTGCTTTCTGCCCGGGAGGTCACCCTGACCGAGCTCTACCGGGCGGTCAACGTGTACATCATGATCGGCATCGCGTTCGGCATGATCTATTCCCTTACAGAGCTGCTGTCGCCCGGCTCGTTCCAGTACACGTACGGGCAGCACTCGTTCTCCTCGGTCTTCTACTTCAGTTTCGTGGCGCTCTCGACCGCCGGCTTCGGGGACATCACCGCTATCCTGCCCTTCGCGCGATCGGTCGTGATAATCGAGATGATTACTGGTGTCATGTACATGGCAATGCTGATCGGGCTCCTGGTCAACGCCCACTATTCGTCACGCTACGGGACATGGAGGGAGAGGGAGGTGACGGAACAACCGGGATCTCCTGGCGCAGAAGTGAAAACGTTGCCCGTCATATCATCGGGCGGACCGCTCTCGCTCATCGTGATTGCCGTCATACTCAACCTTGCAACCTCGATCGTCATGGTCGAACTCCGGCTCCCCGTTTTCATGGACACATGGGGGACCTCCGTTGCTGTCATGACCGGCGGGTTTTTTATCGGCGCCTGCGCCGGTGTCCTCTATAACCTGATCATGGCTGCGACGGTCTGGACCCCCTCCTCTGCCGTCTTTGCCACAAGCAGCCTGCTTGTCGCAGGGATGACCTGGACCTTCTGGAAGAGGGGGTGGATCGATATCAGACATCTGCACCAGCTCGTGGCTGCCGGTGTGGCGACCGGTCTTGCAAACGCTGTCCTGATCGTAACCATCACCACGCTTCTTTCCTTCCCGCCATATGAGGGGGCGCTGGTCGTCCACCGCTTTTTCCTGGGCATAACCGGGAACCCGGCTATTGCCGCAGCTCTTGCAACAGCGGTGCTTGAAGTTGCGGACAAGACGCTCTCGCTGGCGCTCGCGGCGGTGGCAGCGATGTTTTTGCAGAACATGTTTTCAAAAAATCAGAACCATCCGAAATGATTGCCGGCTGAAGTACCGGGGGTGGCTGCCGGGATCCCGGGTACGTCAGGGCTGCCGGCAGACGTCATGGCTGACCGGATCAGGGGATCCTGCTACGCTGTGTCCTTCAGGGGAATTGCCACCCGCCTGAACGCGGGGGGATAATACACGTACCCTTTCTCGCGGAGGGGATCTGAAAAGACAAGGGTTGACCCGTCTTTTTCGGCGGTCACGATATACGAGTGAAATTTCAGCCTCCGGACTTCCGGCAGCTGGCTGTACCGCCGCACCTCATCTTCACCTGTCCTGTTAAACTTCTCAAAAGTTTCGGTTCCGGTCATCCCTTTAAAGAGCACCAGATGCCGAACAAGAAATGCCCGGGGGGTCTCTCCAATCACCAGCCAGCACAAGCGATGTATGGCCGGTATAAGCCGGCCCTGGTTATGATATCGGAGCGTGACGTACAGGAAAAGCGCCACTCTCACCCCCAGAAAAAGGACAAGCGCCGTGCAAAACAGTCCGGTGATGCCGAACAGGGAGGCAGCACCAAGTGCAAGGAGGGTGAGAGAGAAGACACTTGTTAAAAAAAGGACCACGCTCGGGCCCGGCAGGATCCCCGCGGTGAGCTTCCTTTCACTGACCGGCCAGAAAAGCGGTGTGCCCGGGCAGGCAAGGTAATCGATGAATACATGGAGATATGCGCCGGCGAGGACTGCAAAGATACCCCCAATACCTGCCTGAATAAAAACCAGTGACGGGATCACACCGGTAATTAAGAGCACTCCTGTTACTGCATATGCCAGCAACGACATGACGGTGGCTCCCGGTATGCTGTGGGCAATACCCCCGTGCGTCAGAAAGTAGAGGCAGGGATTGCTGTCAGAGATCCATGCAAAGAGGATGTCCGCATCGATGATGACAGCCCCAAGAACGGCAAACGGGATGAAATCCGGCAGCCCGGACGCAAGGAGGATGATGGCAGCGATGAGTGCGTGGGAGAGGGCGTCCACGAAGAAAAGGTTGCAGGTAACGGGAGAAAAGGCTTGGGGATGATGCAGTCAGGCAGACGTTAAAAAAACACAGAAGGCCAGGGCCGGTGATCATGATATTTTCCGGTTCCGGACCGGGAACGCCGGTATACCCGGCAAAGGACACGCGGTTATGGATTATAAAAAGGGGTTCTGAGAGAGAGCTGCAATACTCATCCCACGGTGATCCGGTCGTAGAAGACTGCCGCAAGTACAGCACCGGCCACGGGCCCGATGATGTAAATCGGGAAGAAGCCCCAGAGGTTCGAACCCCCCAACAGCCAGTCCATCACATACGGCCCGAATGTCCTGGCCGGATTCAGCGATGCCCCGGCGACATTTCCGGTCGCTGTAATCATCCCCCCGACGGTAAGCCCAATGATTAACCCGGCAAAACCCGGCGGGGCACGCTCATCAACGGCAACTCCCATGATCGCGAGCATCAGAACAAATGTCGCAATCGCTTCAACAAGGATTGCCTGGCCGTACCCGATCCCTGGAAATGGTGCTGTCGCCCCCAGTCCGCCAATCGTGACCGCATCCATCCCAACGGTCAAAAAGAAGAGCAGGCTGCCGATTGCCGCCCCGGCACACTGGGCAACGATATACCCGACCGACTCGCCGGCTGAGAACCGTTTTGTTGCAAAGAGCGCAAGGGTCACTGCCGGGTTGAGATGGGCGCCGGATACCCGCCCGAGTGAATAGATGACCACGGCGATGATGATGGCAAATGACATGCCGATTGCAAACCAGTCCGCAAGCCCGCCGAGCTGCCCGATTCCGACATTGAATGCAGTAGCAGGTTTTGTCCCGGCAGCAAGCATCAGCGTCATCGCCGCTGCCCCGGCCCCGAAGTAGACCAGCAGCAGCGTGCCCAAACATTCTGCTATGCAGCGGGTGGAGAGTGAAGCCATTACTTACCCTCCCCGTATGCTGCATTGCAATCCGGGCAGAGCATCCGTGGCATCTTCCTGGGGAGCTTACGGGAGGGCAGAGGATAACTCCCCTCCCAGACATCCACTTCTCTGCGGATCGTATGTTTCATACACGTCCCCATGCCGCAGGCAATGCATACTGCCACTGCATCAGACTCCTTTCCCTCTTTTGCACATACATAACATTTCATAAAAATCACCGTTTCTCTACTCGTTTCCCGGCATCAGACTGCTTGCTTCCCCTGACATGAGCAGCACCGGGAATTTATCAGGGTTGCAAAAGCACAATCATTGCTGATCCATGCTTGTGCCGCGGCAACCTCGTTGTGAAGTGCGATAATATTCGTCATTAAGGTTGCTGTTACGGTTCACGGACGCCCGTTTTCCATTTCTGTTACCTGTATCGCTGACGACGGAATAAGTGATATCGCGCACGAAAAGAGCCCGTATTTTGACAGTGCATGGGAATTGAGATCATAGAAATAAAAGACAATGATGAAATACGAGGAAATCAAGCCCAAAACAGAGATTCGACCTTAACCAATGGTAATGAGGCCAGGGCCGAGATTCGAACCCGGGTCGGGGGATCCACAGTCCCCTAGGATAACCAACTACCCCACCCTGGCAAATTCCTTTTTACATTGGCAGTAGTCGCACTTTAAGGTATCCTTGTGAAAAACAGGGAAAATTCACGCCGCATGTGATCTCCCCGCCCGCTCCCCTTTGACAGGGCGGGTGTAACGGGTCCGGGCATTGACCCCTTTCGGTGACTATTAATATCCGCACTTGTCCAGTAATGATCAGGTTGGCATGGACGTACCGTCCGAACGTGCATAACAGCGCAGGAACGCATCTGTTCTTTCCGGATTTTTCACTGCCGGTGTGTGTCCTGCGATGGACCGGTGGTGGCAATGGCGCAGAACCAAAAAATCCGTACACCCATCGTTTGCGTGATGGGGCATGTGGACCACGGCAAGACCTCTCTTCTGGACCGGATCCGCGGATCATCGGTGGTTTCGTCCGAGGAAGGGGCGATCACCCAGCACATCGGCGCCACGGTCGTCCCCATCGAGGCGATCCGTGCGATGAGCGGCAACATGGAGAAAGTGCCGATCAATATCCCCGGTCTTCTGTTCATTGACACGCCGGGCCACCACGCATTTACCACCCTGCGGGCACGCGGGGGGGCGCTTGCCGACATGGCCATCCTTGTCATCGATATCACGCAGGGGTTCCAGCCGCAGACCATCGAGGCGCTCCAGATCCTGCGGAACTGCAAGACGCCGTTTGTGATCGCGGCGACGAAGATCGATCGTATCCATGGCTGGCGGACAAACACCGGCGAGACATTTGTTTCATCCTTTGGAAAGCAGAATGAGCGGGTTAGGGGCGAGGTGGAGCATAAGACCTACGAGATCGTGGGCAAACTGGGCGAGCTGGGGTTCTCCGCGGACCGGTTCGACCGTGTCGCCGACTTCCAGCGCAACCTCGCGATTGTGCCGGTGAGCGCCCACACCGGTGAAGGAATATCAGACCTCCTGCTCGTAATGATCGGGCTTGCCCAGCGGTACATGGGGGAGGAACTTGCCCTGTCCGTCGAAGGCCCGGGCGCCGGCACCGTTCTCGAGGTGAAAGAGGAGCGGGGGCTCGGGACGACGCTGGACGTGATCCTGTTTGACGGCACCCTCTCCATCGGCGACGAGATCGCGGTCGCTGCAAAGGATGATGTGACCATTACCAAGGTGCGTTCGCTCTTAAAACCCCGCCCGATGAAGGAGATCCTCGTTGAGGACCGGTTCGAACGCGTGAAGTCGGTTGCCGCAGCCGCAGGGATCAAGGTGACAGCCCCGAACCTCGATGGGGTGATCGCAGGCTCCCCGCTCTTTGTCATCCGGGGCAACCGCGAGGAGATCGAGTCGAGGATCAAAAAAGAGATGAGTGAGATCCACGTCAACCTCGCAGACGAGGGACTAGTGATCAAGGCGGATACGATCGGAGCCCTCGAGGCGCTCTGCAAGGAGCTGGAGGCAAAAGAGATCGGCGTGATGCGGGCAGAAGTCGGGGCGGTGAGCCGGCATGACCTGATCGAGACCGAGACGATCAAGAACCCCTACTACCGCGCCCTGCTCTGCTTCAACACCCCGATACTCCCCGACGTGGCCGAGATGATCAAAAACCCGCTGTATACCCAGGTCCGTCTTTTTGAAGGCAAAGTGATCTACCAGCTGATCGACCAGTACATTGCCTGGCGGGACGAGCAAAAACGGCTTGCCGAACAGAAACGGTTTGAGCATATCGTCATGCCGGCAAAGATCCGCCTCCTTCCCGACTGCGTTTTCCGGCAGAGCAACCCTGCCGTGGTCGGCGTGCGGGTGCTCGGCGGCAAGCTGCGCAGCGATGTCGAACTGATAAAGCCCGACGGAAAAAAGGTCGGGCACCTCAAGACCATGCAGATGCGCAGCGAGACCATCCGCGAGGCAGAAGCAGGACAGGAAGTGGCAATTTCTATTGACGGGGCAACGGTCGGGCGGCAGGTGAGCGTGGGAGATGACCTCTTTGTTGACATCCCCGAACGGCACGTAAAAGTGCTCGAGCGCGAGATGATCAAGACGTTGAATCCCGCATCACAGGACGTGCTAGCCGAGTTTACGATGATGCGTCGCAAGGCGGATCCCTTCTGGGGCAAGTGAATTTATTTTTTTGCGAGGGTTTAATAAAGCGTCCAGCGTATAGGGTGGGTACTTCTCATGAATACGCGGCAGCGCCGATATCAG
>Ga0315277_10006720_pt1 | contig 14986 bp, 17 predicted proteins | sample YL17G05_15_MG_FD_203695 | JGI IMG/M metagenome (GOLD analysis project Ga0315277, IMG submission 203695) | Sediment microbial communities from Yellowstone Lake, YNP, Wyoming, USA - YL17G05_15 | ecosystem: Environmental > Aquatic > Freshwater > Lake > Sediment | place: USA: Wyoming | collected...
GCCGGCCTTTCAGCGTCGTGCTCATGAAGTTGGCCCTGGGCTCGATTGTGGTCGCTCTGTTCAACCTTTACGCCCACTGACCGGCCTGCCCCGGCATCCGAGCCAGGACCCACCGGCCCTTACTCATATGTACCCAGTTGCTGGGCATTCTACTACCCATTACCAGTAACAGAAACCATGGAGGTTCCCACAGGTGACTCTTGCCGGGGTCGCAGCGCGAAGGCAGGGAGGACCCGTCATCGGGATCCCACGAGCGCTGTTTTTCTACGAATACGAAGCGTTCCTGCGCGCGTTCTTTCGCTCGCTGGAGGTTTCAGTGCTGTTGTCTCCGCCGACGAACACGAGCATTCTCGACGCCGGCACGAAGCTCTGTGTGGATGAGTGCTGCCTGCCCGTTAAAGTCTTCTTCGGACACGTCGCCGCGCTCTCCGGGCAGTGCGAATGTGTGCTGGTCCCCCGCCTGGTGAGCGTCGCAAGGCGAGAGTACACCTGTCCCAAGCTTCTCGGCCTGCCCGATATGCTGCGCGAGCAGGCGCGGCTCTCAGGCCAGCGGATAATCGACGTGACTCTTGACATGTACCGCGGCAGGACAAGTCTTCTGAGAGCGTCTGTGGAGGCCGCGCGGCAAGTCGGCAGACGGCCCGCTCAGGCGTTACATGCGCTCGGGCTGGCACTCACAGCCATGTCGCGGTCACGCGCACAAGCGCAGGAGGCAAGCCACCTTGAAACGCCCCGCAAGAACCCCGGCCCTGTTATCGGGCTGCTCGGCCACAGCTATCTCGTCGGCGACAGCGGCCTGAACCTCCGGCTTGAGACGCACCTCGAGCGCGCGGGCGCCACGCAAGTCATCACCGAGACGGGATTGAACGCAGTCGAGGTCGAGAGGGAAGCTGCAACCCTACCGAAGCCGCTCTTCTGGACCTACGAGAAGGCCACCGTGGGCGGCGCCCTCCTCATGCTGAAGCGCCACGTGGCGGACGGCATCATCCAGCTTGCGTCATTCGGGTGTGGCCCGGACTCCATGACGTCCAGCATCATCGAATGGCACTGCCGCAGGGCCGGAGTGCCCTACATGCTCCTGACCGTGGACGAGCACACAGGTGAGGCAGGCCTCGAGACTCGCGTACAGGCCTTCCTGGACATGCTTGAATGGAGGAAGAAAGAAGCGCGTTGAGACTCACATTCCCGCACATGGGCGATTTCTGGGTGGTGCTGCGTGCCGTGATCGATGAGCTGGGCATGGACTGCGTCGTACCGCCGCCATCGAGCGCAAAGACTGTCTCACTGGGCACACGGTGGGCACCCGAGACAGCCTGCTACCCGCTCAAGCTGTGCCTGGGCAATATGCTCGAAGCCATCGACAAGGGCGCTGACGCGGTGCTCATGGCAGGCGGATCGGGACCGTGCCGCTTTGGCTACTACGCCCAGGTGGAGAGGCAGATCCTCTCCGACCTCAACAAGCATGTGCATTTCCACGTGCTTGAACCGCCCCAGACTCACCCGCGTGAACTGGCGAGTTCGCTCGTCGCCTTACTCGGCCGGCGTATGGCACGGATTCCCCGAGCGTTGACGGTCGGGTGGGAGAAGGCCCTTGCCTGCGACGACGTGCTCGCGAAGAGCCATCTGCTCCGCCCGCGGGAAGACCGTCCGGGTGCGACCACACGGCTGCATACGAGCGCCATTCGCGCCATAGACGAGGCGAGCACGGTCCGGGAGGTGCGCAGAGCTGTGAAAGCCTTCACCGAGGACGCATGCGTACACACCAGGCCTCAAGGTGGTCCGCGTGAGGTTCACATCGGTATAGTCGGCGAGATCTTCATGATCATGGACCAGTTCGCAAACCTGGGAATCGAAGAGAAGCTCGGCAGGCTGGGAGCAGTGGTCCACCGGAAAATCACAATCACGGATTGGATCAGGACGCACCTGTTCCCCTGGCCCTGGAAACACACAGGCAGTGACGACCCGAGGGCATCCGCGCACCCGTACCTGAACCATTTCGTGGGCGGAGACGGCATCGAGAGCGTGGGCTACACAGTGCTGGGCGCCCGGGAGAAACTTGACGGCATGGTCCACCTGCTGCCGTTCACGTGCATGCCCGAGATAGTGGCCAAGAGCGTGTTGCCCCAGGTGACAGAGGATATGGGTATTCCCGTGCTCTCACTCAGCCTTGATGAGCATACCGGCGAAGCCGGCCTGGTCACAAGACTCGAAGCGTTCGTGGACCTCCTTCGCGCCCGGCGGGAGGTGGCCTGCAGGTGAAGGTGAACCTGGGCCTCGATGTGGGGTCTGTAAGCACGAATCTCGTGGCGCTGGACGAGAATCGAAATGTGATTCACAGTTCATATCTTCTGACCGCTGGCAGGCCGGTGGAAGTGGTCCAAGAGGCGGTCGCGGATCTCCAGCGCGCGTTACCCTCATGCTCTGTCCAGGCAGCGGGGACCACAGGAAGCGGGAGGGAGCTGGCGGCCCAGGTTCTCGGCGCGGACGTGATCAAGAACGAGATCACTGCCCACGCTGTGGCTGCGATGTCAGTCCAGCCGGACGTGCGGTGTGTTCTCGAGATCGGCGGCCAGGACTCGAAGATCATCATCCTGCAGAACGGAGTCGTCACGGATTTCGCGATGAACACCGTCTGCGCCGCAGGGACGGGTTCGTTCCTGGACAGGCAGGCCCAGAGGCTCGGGATCGACATCAAGGATCTCGGCAGGCTGGCACTCGCTTCGCGCAATCCGGTAAGGATAGCCGGGAGATGCGCCGTGTTCGCGGAGTCGGACATGATACACAAGCAGCAGATGGGCTGCGGCGTGGAAGATATCGTCAGAGGATTGTGCGAGGCGCTCGTGCGCAACTACCTGAACAATGTTGGCAAGGGCAAGGCGATACGGCAGCCCGTCCTGTTCCAGGGCGGGGTGGCGGCCAACGAAGGTATGCGCAGTGCGTTCGAGGAGGCACTCGGATACCCGGTTATCGTGCCGGAGCAGCACAAAGTGATGGGCGCGCTGGGAGCTGCGATCATCGCGTCGCGCCTTGAGACGAACGAAAGCCGGTTCAGAGGGTTTGACCTATCCGAGAGACGGTTCGAATCCAGAGGCTTTGAGTGCAGCCGGTGCCCCAACGCGTGTGAAGTCGTGGAGCTGCTGATGGAAGGGTCGGTTGTCGCCCGGTGGGGCGGCCGCTGCGGGCGCTGGGAACGCTCGGATGCGGCGGGCGCGTAAGGGGCCCCCTCGTTGACACCACATGGGGCGTGTGTTATCATTCGAGCTAAAATGAAAGGTTGTCCACATCGTGCTAGTGGGTTTGTGCGCGACCGTGATCTGAGCAGACTGCCAGCGTAGCCAGTGGGTGCCTGCTCGTTTTGTTTTTCGGTGAAGACCTTTTGGGAGTGAAGATGCACCTGTGATACTCGGGCGTTCGTACCTCACCGAGAACTCGAAGCATCACCTCGAGATGGGTGGCTGTGACCTCGTAAAGCTTGCCAGAAAGCATGGCACGCCCCTCTATGTCATGAATGAGGACCTCATCAGGAACAACGCGAGGAGTCTTGTCCGCGGGGCAAGAGAGCGTTTCCCGCGCTGCGACGTGGCCTATGCGGGCAAGGCTTTTCTCTGCGGCTGGATGTGCGAGGTGGCTGCGGAGGAGGGGATGTACCTCGATGTGGCCTCGGGAGGGGAGCTTTTCACGGCGGTCCGCGCAGGGTTCCCCGCAGAACGCATCATCTTCCACGGGAATAACAAGTCCTGGCAGGAGATCCTTCTGGGAGTCCAGTCGGGTGCAGGCCGGTTCGCCCTGGACAACTATCTTGAGATTGAGATGGTCAACGAGGCTGCGAAACGCGCAAACAGACAGGCAGATGTGCTGATCAGGGTTGCCCCGGGCGTTGAAGCCCACACTCACCGTTACATTGAGACCGGAATGCTCGATTCCAAGTTCGGTTTCGGTCTTGAGAACGGAGAGGCCTTAAGGGCTTTCCACCGGGTGCGCGAACAGTGTTCCCTGCGCATGAGGGGTTTTCACTGCCACATAGGCTCGCAGATCCTGGAGACCGGCGGGCTCGAGATAGCCGCACGCCGCATGGTGGACTTCGCCGCGTTCCTCGCTGCCCAGGAGGATTTCCGGACTGAAGAGATAGACCTCGGAGGCGGCCTGGGTGTCCGGTACACGCAGGCAGATGACCCTCCCTCCATCGAGAAGTATCTCGACGCTGTGACTGGTACCTTCCTGGAAGAGTGCCGGCGGCAACGGGTGGACCCGCCAAGGCTTCTGCTGGAGCCCGGGCGCGCTGTTGTGGCGGAGGCAGGCGTAACGCTCTACACCACAGGCGCCGTAAAAGACATCCCGGGTGTCAGGAAGTACATCGCCGTTGACGGCGGGATGGTGGATAATCCAAGGCCGGCGCTTTATGGGGCAACGTACGAGGCAGTCCTTGCCAACCGCCCGGGAGACGCTGCCACCGAGACCGTTGCGATCGCTGGGAAGAGCTGCGAGTCGGGGGATATCGTTATCCAGGATGCGCGACTTCCGGCATCAAGGCCCGGTGACATCCTCTGTGTGCTCACTACAGGCGCATATGCGTATTCGATGGCTTCAAACTACAACCGGCTGCCAAGGCCCGCAGTTGTCGCCGTGAGCGGGGGCCGGTCGCGCGTCGTGGTGCGGCGGGAGACCTACGAGGACGTTGTCTCCAATGACGTTCTTGGAAGGAAGACCGTCGAGCGGCTGCTCGCAGCGGCCAGGGCGCGCGGCGGAGAAGGCAGTATGGTATAATCTCCTGGGACCGCGCTGGAAGTAGATGGTATCCGCAGCGCTGCAGTGGCTGCTCCAAGGCCTTGCTCAACCACAATACGTGTCCGCACAAGGTGGCCAGATCATGAGAATCGTCAGCGGCATGAGAGCGTCAGGCCTGCTGCACCTGGGCAACTACATCGGAGCCCTGTCCAACTGGGTGAAACTGCAGGACGAGTACGACTGCTACTTCTTCGTGGCGAACTGGCACGGCCTCACGACCGACTACGATGACACCTCCGGGCTCAGGCTTTACGTGCGCGAGATGCTCATTGACTGGCTTGCGGCAGGTCTTGACCCGGCCAAATGTGTTATGTTCGTGCAGTCGGATATCAAGGAGCATGCGGAACTTCACCTCCTTTTCTCGATGTTCGTGCCTCTCGCGTGGCTCGAGCGTGTGCCGACATACAAAGAGCGGCTGCGCGAACAGTCCACCAGGGAGCTTTCGACTTACGGGTTTCTCGGGTATCCGGTGCTGCAGGCGGCCGACATCCTGATATACAAAGGCGAAGCCGTGCCGGTCGGCGAGGACCAGCTCCCGCACCTGGAGCTCACGCGGGAAATCGCACGGCGCTTCAACTTCCTCTACGGTGACGTTTTCCCCGAGCCGAAAGCTCTCCTCACGAAGTTCCCGGTGCTGCCCGGGACCGACGGCCGCAAGATGAGCAAGAGTTACGACAATAGCATCCTGCTTTCCGCCCCTCCCGAGGAAGTGACCAAGCGGATCTCGACCATGGTTACGGACCCTGCGCGGATCCGGCGTACTGACGCGGGGCACCCCGGCGTGTGTACGGCCTTCACATTCCACCAGGTATTCAACCCCGGTGAGGCTGAGAGCATCAGGGAGGCGTGCACGGCCGCAGGAATCGGGTGTGTGGAGTGCAAACGCAACCTTGGGAACGTGGTGAGCGCCATCATGGCGCCCCATTATGAACGGCGTTCGAAGTACGCCGCCGGCCCATCGCTGGTGGACGATGTGATCCGTGAAGGCGCCCAGAAGGCAAGGGCGGAAGCCGCACGCGTGATGGCCGAGGTGCGGGACGCGATGAAGATATAGGCCCGGGGTGGCAGGCCCGTGTATGAAGTAAAGCTGGACGTTTTCGAAGGCCCGCTTGACCTGCTTCTGCACCTGATCCAGAAGGCGCAGATCGACATATACGACATTCCCATCTCTCAGATAACCGACCAGTACCTTGCCTACGTCGGGGCGATGCGCGAGACCGACCTCGAGGTTGCGAGCGCATTCGTATCCCTGGCTGCCACGCTCCTTGCCATCAAAGTGAGGATGCTCTTGCCCCACAAGCGGGCGCCCGGGCAGCAGGATGACATCGAGGAAGACCCAAGGGTGGCCCTTGTCCGGGCGCTGGTGGAATACAGCGAATTCAAGAAGGTAGCGGACACCCTCGGGACAAAGCAGCAGCTCGCCGCGATGCTCTACTCCAGGCGGTCGGAACCCGTTACCGACCACTGGATCGACAGCGGCCCGATCAAAGCTACGCTCTGGGATCTGATCGGCGTGATGCGGGGAGTGCTCGAGAGACTCGAGCCTGTCCCGCCGGTTGAGATCCGCATCGAACCCTTCAGCCTGAAGTCTGCGTTCTTTCGCGTGCTCCGCGCCGTCCGGCGCGACCCCGGCCGTCAAGCGACACTCTTTGGCGTGTTCCAGGGGCTTGAAGCGAGGACTCACGCGGTGATGGTATTCATCGCTGTGCTGGAACTCTGCAAGCAGGGACGCATACGTGTCGTGCAGCACTCCCCGTACGGCGATATCACTCTACACTTCCAGGGGAAAACGAGAAAATGAGTGAGACCAGCAGCATCGAGCAGTCCTGGGAAGAAGAAGTCGAAGCCCTCAAGGCCATGCTTGAGGCGCTCCTCTTCTCGGCGGCGGGCGCCGTATCCGAAGAGCAGCTCGCGGAAGCGTGTGAGATGCCCCTCGACACGGTCAAAGAGGCGCTCCGGCTCCTGGAGCGGGAGTGCGACACGCTGCACCGGGGTGTTGCAGTATACCGTGTCGCAGGCGGGTACAGGATGATGACCAGGCCGGAATACGCAGACGTCATTCGCCGGCTGGGCAAAGAGGAGAAGCAGCTGCAATCGCTGTCCAGGGCGGCTCTCGAGGTTCTGGCGATCGTCGCATACAAACAGCCTATCACCAGGGCGGAGATAGATAACATCAGGGGTGTGTCGTCGGAAAGCGCTCTGCGCACGCTGCTCGACCGCGGGTTGATCGAAGAGTCCGGCAGGAAGCCGGTCATCGGGAGACCTCTGCTCTATGTCACCACACCTGAGTTCCTGCTGAGATTCGGCCTGTTGTCGCTTCAGGACCTGCCGCCGCTGGCCCCGGCGGTCCCTGCTGAATAGCCCCATTTCTCTGTTGGGAAGCTATGGTAAGAGCCCGTACCTTTCCGGCAGAGGTGAGTACTCCTGGCACTACGCATCCTGTTCGTGGCCGCACTCGTCGCAGGCGCTCTCCTATCGCTGTTGTTGCTCGTGCCTGTGCGGATCTTCCTCAAGGCACGTTTCCAGCAAGAACCGTTACGCGTGGAAGTGGAATACCGCGTCTTCAGGTTCGTAAAGGGAAGGTTCGCGTTCGACGAAAGGCGCCTGGGACATTACCGCGAGAAGATTGGCCAGTTCAACTGGAGGACTCTCCTCACCCCCGAGGGACGTAGAGAGCTGAAGGCAGAAGCCTCACGCCTGCGTGGTCTTCCGCAGAGGTTTCGTGTGAGGGCCGGGCGTGGCTACCGGCAATATGCCTTCCGGGGCATCCTGCGGTCGACGTACGTTGAGAAGCTCCGGGTCCAGGCCTCTATTGGGAGCGGCGATGCTGCCCGGACGGGCTATCTTGTGGGCGTCGCGTGGGCGCTCGCGGGCGTCGCGCAGTGGGCATGCAGGCAGTTCCTCCGGGTAGCCAGAGGCGAGCCTCGCTTCTCGATCGGTGCTGACTTCAACTCCCGTGCCATGAGAGTCGCTATCGAGGCCACGCTGAAGGGCCGGATTGGGCCGGTCGTCGTTGCCCTGCTAAGGCAGCGCCTGTCGCGCCGTCCGGTCTTTGGGCATAATCGAAGATACGCGAATGCAAACTAAGCCAGGCAAATACCAGGACCGGCGCCACACAGGCCTTCCTGATGTAGAGGATGATGTCGAGTTGGCGGAGCACCCAATCCAGGGCTTGATGAAGACTGCGATGGAAAGCATCAAAGACATGGTTGACGTCAATACCGTGATCGGCGAGCCCGTGGAGAGCCAGGACGGTAGCGTCATCATACCGGTGTCGCGCGTGACCTTTGGCTTTGCGGCGGGTGGGGGCGAGTTCCCCGCCGAAGCGGAGGAAGCAGGCGTGGGGCAGCGGGAAGAAGGCACATCCAGCTATCCCTTTGCCGGGGGCAGCGGCGCCGGCGTGTCGGTGCAACCCGTCGGCTTCCTGGTCGTGGGTCAGGGCACCGTACGGATGTTGCCGGTCCATGGCGGCGCTGTTATCGACCGGCTCATAGACCTGGCGCCGCAGATGGTCGGGCAGGTCGTCTCGCTGATCAGGGGGCGCAGGGAGGAGAAGGAGCTCTAGGACGCGAGAACCGGATGGGCGCTCTTGGCTCGAATGAACGACCACTCATTGCAGGCGATACGGGCGGGGCTATCCCCGCCTTTCTTGATAGGAGGTGTGCCGTTGCGTGCGCTGTGGAAGGGCGCGATCTCATTTGGGCTGGTAAACATCCCTGTGAGGCTTTACGCGGCCACGGAAAGGAAAGACGTCAAGTTCAATTACCTTCACGCCGAGTGCGGTACCCCAGTCCGGTACCTGAAGTGGTGCCCGACCTGCAACCGTGAGATTACACAGGAAGAGATCGTTTACGGCTACGAGTACGAGAAAGGCCGGTACGTCACCATGAAAGATGAGGACCTGGAGAGCCTCCCGGCAAGGCAGGCCAGGACCGTGGACATCATGGACTTCGTCGACCTGGCCGAAATCGACCCGATCTACTACGACAAGACCTACTTCCTGGAACCGGCAGAGGGCGGCGAAAAGGCCTACGCGCTGCTCCGTGAGACCATGGAGGAGTCGGGGAAGATCGGCATCGCCAGGGTGGCCATACGTTCCAAGGAGTCGCTCGCCTGTGTCCGTGTCTACTCTGGTGGCGTGCTGGTCATGGAGACGATGTTCTACCCGGACGAGATCCGTTCCGGGCAGGCCTTGACCGGCATCCACGGCAATTACCCAGTCGACGCGCGAGAGCTCGACATGGCGAAGCTCCTGGTAAAGGGGCTGACCGCACAGTTCGATGCCACCAAGTACAAGAGCGATTACAGGGCGAAGCTGCGGGAGTTGATCGAGGCAAAGGTCCAGGGACAGGAGATCACGGAGGCGCCGAGGCCCGAGATGGGGCGTGTGATCGACCTCATGGAAGCTCTTAGGCGCAGTGTCGAAGCTGTCCAGCAGGATAGAGGAGGAGCTCAGGGTGTGGTCGGCGGTACGCCCTTCGGCCCGGCACCTCCCCAGATGGCGCCGGGGCCTCATATGGCGCCTGGACCTGAGCCGCCCGGCATGCGAGAGGCTCCAGGACCACGGTGATTCTCGATGGTCCGGTAAGGCCCATGGAACCGCTTTCGCGCAAGGAGCCCTTCGACAGCGAGCGCCACGTTTTCGAAGTAAAGTGGGATGGCGTGAGGATAATCGCGTTCTGCGCCGGTGGTAGATTGCGTCTCCAGAACCGTAGGCTCCATGACCGGACTGTGCAATACCCCGAAGTCGCAGAACTCCTCAAGCTGCTTGGGCCGCGCGAAGCTGTGCTTGATGGAGAGGTCATAGCCATGCGCGGGGGAAAGCCGAGTTTCTTTGCGGTCATGGAACGCGACGTCTGTAAGACCGAGCAGCGGGTCGAGCGCATGAAGAGGGTCTTGCCGGTAAGCTACATGGTCTTCGACGTGCTCTATTGCGACGGCACCGGCCTTGAACCCGAGCCGCTGGAGACGCGTAAAGCCAGGCTCAGCGAGCTTATCGGTGGGGGCGGAGATACGGTCAACCTGGTTGAATCTTACCCGTGCCACGGTAAGGCGCTGTACGGCGCCACACGGGACCAGGGCCTCGAAGGGATAGTGGCGAAGGAAGCCGGCAGTCCCTACTTGCAGGGGCAGAAATCGGCCCTGTGGCAGAAGATCAAGCACAGGAAGAAGCAACTCTGCGCTGTGTGCGGTTTTGTTCCCGGCGCCGGGGGCACTGTCTCGATTCTCGCAGGTGCTATAAGAGATGGGAACATGATCTACGTTGGGAGTGTGAGCACGGGCCTGAAGTCGCGCGACGTGGACGTGCTTGTGCCTGCACTCCTGTCAATGCGGGTCCCCGGGCCTCCGTTTCCGAACCCGCCGGACGCCAGGGGAGCCGTCTACACGAAGCCCACCCTGACGTTCCTCGCCGACATGGCGGAATGGACCGAGGACCTGAAAATGCGCTCACCGGTGTTCGCAGGATTCACCGGGGATACGCCCGGAGACTGTGTCATCGTCTGAGGCCGGGCGCCGGAGGAGGGGACGGGTTGCCGCAAAAGACTACTGTTGCAGTGGGTTCCCGCAGGCTCGGCCTGACCAACCTCGATAAAGTGCTGTGGCCCGAGGATGGAATAACGAAAGGCGAAATGATCCAGTATTTCGTGGAGATCGCGGAGCACATGCTCCCATATCTCAAGGACCGGCCGCTGGTTTTCACACGCTACCCCGATGGGATATACGCGCCGGCGTTCTACCAGAAGGAGCAGCCTAAGCCAACGCCGGAATGGGTGAGAACCTTTCCGGTCTTTCACAAAGATGCGGGCAGAGTCGTCAATTACATCCTGGTCGACGAGCCCGCGACACTGGTCTGGCTCGCCAATCTTGCCTGCCTTGAGGTTCATCCCTGGCTATCGAGCATCAACTCGCTGGACAACCCGGATTTTGCAGCGGTCGACCTTGACCCGGCGGAGGGAGCGACTTTCGACGACGTGAGGGTTGTCGCGCGGCTCGTCAAGCAGGTACTTGACAGTTTCGGCCTGCAGGGGTTTATCAAGACCACCGGAGCGACAGGACTCCACATCTTTGTTCCTGTCCGCCCTGCCTGGTCGTACGACTCGATAAAGTCGGCAGTGGAATTCGTGGCCCGCATGGTCTGCAACGCTTACCCTGAGAAGGCCACCGTCGAGCGTATGGTCTCCAACAGGACCGGTAAGGTGTACATAGACTACCTTCAAAACATAAAAGGCAAGACGCTGGTCTCCATTTTCTCACCCAGGCCGAGGAGCGGCGCTCCGGTTTCCTATCCAATATCCTGGAACGACCTCGACACTGTGCACCCTGGGATGTTCACATTGAAGACTGCTCCGGGGCTGGTCAAGCGGGGCGGTGATCCGTTCCTGGGTTCTCTCATGTTGAAGCAGGACCTCGAACCACTGCTCAGAGCAGCGCAGGGGCCGGTCCGGTAGCGCGATCCAGACCGGCCCTTTTCAAGCCTACCTCAGCCTACCTCGCTGCGCGCCCGCCGCGGGCAACGGGTTGTCCCTGGGCGAAAGACCTCTCCACGTGTTCAATGGCCTGGCGCACGAGTCTCCCGCATTCTTTCGAAGACACATTGCCGTAATAGTTTCCTTGAATCCTGTCCGCGAAGCCAAGTTCGCGCGCGAGCCGAAGTTTGAGCTCGTCAGACATTAAACCCTTCCCAGCTGCCATGGGAACGCTCCCTCCAAGTGATTTCGTTGGCACTAGTTTCTCCTTCATGAGCGATTGATAAAAGTTTCGATCGAGATTCGCCAGGGCAAAATAGATGCGGCTACTTCTCAAAAAGGAGTGATGTCGTGAGCCCGTACGATGGACGGGAAATACTGGTGCCGGGCGCAAGCCAGGCGCTGGACGACCTGAAGTTGGCTGTGGCTCGGGACCTCGGCGTAACGGACACGGAGAAGAAGCAGTCGTACCAGCAAATTCTCGACTCATGGAAGTACGAAGTTGCGGGAGAACTCGGGATCGACAGGAAGATCAACGGTGAATACTGGGGAAATCTCACAAGCAAGGAATGTGGTAAGGTCGGCGGCAGGATGGGCGGCAAAATCGGCGGCAACATGGTTAAGAAGATGATCGAGTTTGCCGAGCGGAATATGAGGTAGCCCAGGCGGGAGCAATCCCGCCTGTTTCCTTCTGTTTGGGTTTGCCGGGCAAGGACCGGAGGAAGCAACCAAAACGCCCCATAGCAGGGGCGTTTTTTCCATCCTGGCTTTTGGCCTCCGGACTTCCGGTTTCCGTGAAATGATAAGGCCCGCAACAACCGGTGCTCCGGCTGTGGCCGGCCCCTATACCAGAGCCATGCATGATCTTTCGACCATGCATGACCCCTACGGGGTCGAACACAACCTTTGCTCGATTACCGCCGATAGGTTTCGCAGCCTCCGGCAACCTTTCGGCTGCCAGAGACCACCCACCCACCGATGGTAATCTTAGCCCGACTATCGCTCGTGCTTTATGAGCCATAGTCAGTCGTCCGGACTGACTATGACCCAGCTCGGTACGAGCGACAATCTGCGCGCCGGGTACTGCAGATCCCAAGGGGAAACTTGTTTCGAGACCCAAAGGGGGCCAGTGGGACCTGCAGTAACCTTTGCTCGACCATCATAGATCCCTTGCGAGACCTATGACAGTCTTCGCTTGGCTGTTGCGAGCTTCGTTCCTAGTCTCCTCTCGCCCGCAATTGTCTATTCATAAATGCCAGAACCGGCTTCCACGGTCATATCTATCTTTGACAAGCATCGGGGAGGCTGGTTTGCTTGCTTGGCACTGTCTGGGTCGTGTTGATGTGTTCCGGGCTTCTGGCTGGGCTTTTGAAAGGCGATCTGAGCGCGGTGACGGGCGCTATCCTGGGTTCGACGAAGGGCGCCGTCGAGACCCTGCTCACGCTGGGCGGGGCAATCTGCTTCTGGACAGGCCTGATGAATATCGCAGAGGAAAGCGGGCTGGCAGCATCGCTGTCAAGCCTGACTCGGCCGATCATCCGGCCGCTGTTCCCACACCTCCGTCGCGACAGCCGCGCCTACCAGTACATCGCGCTGAACCTTTCCGCGAACCTGCTCGGGCTGGGCAATGCGGCGACGCCGCTGGGGCTCCGGGCCATGGAAGAAATGGCCAAGGACAGTGGCATCGCTGAAGCGAGCGACGACATGTGCACGCTCGTCACGTTCAACACCGCCGGCCCGTCGTTCGTGCCAGGGTCGATCGTGGCGCTGCGCGCCTCACTTGGGTCTCTGCGACCTGACGCCATAGTGGGGCCTGCTTTCGTCGCCGGCATCTGCGCGGCGGCGGGGGCGATCATCTCCGACCGCATCATCAAGTACCTGGGGAGGCGACGCAGGTGAAGGCGCTCGAGGGTTTCGGCTCGCTGATCATCCCGGTCATGCTCCTCCTGGTGCCGCTGCACGGCGCGTGGAAGAGAGTCAAGGTGCTTGACGCCTTCGTGCGCGGCGCCGAGGGAGGGCTCCGGGTACTCCTGAGGATGGCACCATACATGATAGCTATGTTCGCGGCGCTCGCTTCGCTGCGAGCATCGGGCCTGGTGGAGAGCGCCGCCGGGTGGCTCGTGGGACCGGCCGCACGGTTTGGGTTGGTGCCCGAAACACTGACGCAGGCTTTGCTGCGGCCCGTGTCGGGCAGCGGTTCCATGGCAATCTGCACGGAAATACTGAAGAGGAACGGGCCCGATTCGTTCCTCGGGCTGCTATCGTCGACGCTACAGGGAAGCACGGACACAACGTTCTACGTGGTGGCGGTGTACTTCGGTGCGGTAGGCATCACGAGAACCCGCCACACTCTCATTTCGGGGCTCATAGGCGACGCCTGCGGCATCACCGCCGCAGTGGTGCTGTCAAACCTGCTGTTCAGGTAATCGGGCACGGGAAGCGCCAGGCCAGTCCGCAGGCGTGGTGGCCAGTCTGGTATAATCTGGGGTGTATTTGTCCGTGTGTGACAAAACCCGCACCTAAGGAGGCTACTTGACAGGGTGAAAATCGAGCAGAAGTTGCAGGAAATGGGTGTTGTGCTGAGTGAGCCTGCGAAGCCGCTGGCGGCGTATGTGCCTGCAGTCCGAGCAGGGGAATTTGTATACGTGTCCGGCCAGCTCCCGACGGTAGCAGGACAGTTGCAGGCCAGGGGCCTTGTAGGGTCGGTCGTTTCTCCCGAGCAGGCCAAAGAGGCCGCCCGCGTGTGTGCCATCAACTGTCTCGCGGCTCTGAAATCCGTGGTCGGTGACCTCGACCGCGTGAAGAGAATCGTCAAGGTAGTGGGTTATGTGGCGAGCGCCCCGGGTTTCACTGCTCAGCCGGCAGTGGTAAATGGGGCATCCGAGTTCCTCGGTCAGGTGTTCGGCGAGGCGGGACTCCACGCGCGGGCTGCCGTAGGTGTCACCGAACTGCCGCTCGGAGCTCCTTGCGAGATAGAACTCATCGCGCATGTTGAGTGAGAGGCATATACTGTAGCGCGATTCCGGCCCTCAGAGAGGGTCGAGCACCGGAGTTACCGATGGCGCGCGAACTGGGGAGCGTAGTTGTCTTTTTGATAATGCTCGTCATCCTGCTGCGCCTCGACGGCGGGGCCTAGGAAGCCTCACGTATGCTGACGCCGAAAGATGAGCAGGAATACCTCGTGCTGAGTCTCGTCGGGCCACTTCCGGTGGGCTCCGGCGGGGTGAAAGTCGCTCTTGAGCGATCCGGTGTGATCACCAGCGAAGCTACGGTCGGCAGGCTTTTGCGGGAGCTCGACACCAAAGGGTACACGCAGCGCCACGCGTTCAAGGGCAGGACTCTGACGTCGAAGGGAAAGGACAGGCTTTCGGAACTCGAGTTCCTCAGGGCGAGCGAACAAAACACACAGAGCCTCCTGTCGCTCCTCGCTTCTACCGGAAAGAAGGAACTTGTCGACCTGCTCATTGCCCGGCGCGCTATGGAGAGTGAGGCGGCGCGCCTTGCGGCCGGCAACGTCACGAGCGCTGAGGTCGAACAGCTCAGGGCAATAGTGCAGAGGCACCAGGAGATCACGGATTCCGGGCAGGTGGGCTCCGAGCAGGATGCGGATTTCCACCGGACCATCCTAATATGCTCGCGCAATCCTGTCCTGATTGCGGCGATGGAACTCATGAAGCAGCACCCGCGCCTTTCGGAGCTGCTTCATCATATCCGCAACAAAGTCCAGAGTGCTG
>Ga0315277_10006721_pt1 | contig 14986 bp, 11 predicted proteins | sample YL17G05_15_MG_FD_203695 | JGI IMG/M metagenome (GOLD analysis project Ga0315277, IMG submission 203695) | Sediment microbial communities from Yellowstone Lake, YNP, Wyoming, USA - YL17G05_15 | ecosystem: Environmental > Aquatic > Freshwater > Lake > Sediment | place: USA: Wyoming | collected...
CCCGACGCAAATATGCCAATATTTAAGAATTCCGGCATTTAAAATTCCTGTAAATTTACGCAATATTTGAAGAAGAGTCAAAAAAATTGAGTAAAATATATATATTTAGGTCATGTTGGTATTTTTACCCGTTTTGGCGATATACTAGGGGGCAGACAAATTCCAATTTACTATCATTATAAATGAGAAATGCTTGTAATTCTCTGTGCTCCTCTGCGATCTCCGCGTCTCTGCGTTTATTCTTTTATCGCAGAGTCGCAAAGGACGCAGAGAATTTGTCATGACCTATAAATTTCGTACTTTCTTGTTACAATTTTTAATCCACTATTCGGCATATTCAAGTTTCCGGTAACTACTCTTGGCAATGAATGAAGAAAAGACTGCCCTGATCGTATCAACGTTTGCATCATTCATAACTCCGTTCATGGCATCTTCTCTAAATGTCGCACTCCCTGTTTTAGGAAAAGAATTTTCGCTCGACGCTATTGCTCTCGGCTGGATTGCAACTGCCTATCTGCTTTCAGCCGCCGTACTTCTCATACCGTTCGGCAGGCTTGCGGATACATATGGGAGAAAAAAGGTTTTCATCACGGGAATATTACTCTACTCGCTATTTTCGTTTTTATTGCCGGCTTCATCCTCTGGTACGATGCTCATTGTTTTGCGCGTATGTCAGGGAGTGGGCGCCGCCATGATTTTCTGCACGAGTATCGCCATTCTCATTTCGGCCACTCCTGCATCATCGAGAGGAAAAGCTCTGGGTATTAATGTCGCTTCAGTTTATCTCGGTTTATCGCTGGGACCGTTCTTTGGTGGACTGCTGACCCAGAGCTTCACGTGGCGGAGTATTTTTTTCATTAATGGGTTTTTTGGATTAATCATCCTTGGACTCACTTTTTGGAAACTAAAGGGAGAATGGGTTGATGAACGCAGGGGTAGTTTTGATGGTATCGGTTCTGTCCTTCTATGTTCGTCTCTCACCCTGATCATGATCGGCTCTTCCCGGCTCCATTTACCCGCCGGGTTGTGGATGGTTGCCGGAGGCGTTGTCTCCGGATTCTTCTTCGTTTTGTGGGAGAAAAAGGTGGTTCATCCGATCATTGATATAAAATTATTTTCAGAGAACAGGGCGTTCGCATCATCCAACCTCGCAGCGCTTATCAATTACAGCGCAACAGCTGCAGTCACGTTTCTCCTTAGTCTGTACCTGCAGAACGTAAAGGGTCTGAGTCCTTCGGGTGCGGGAATTGTTCTGGTATCACAACCGATTTGCATGACGCTTGTTTCCCCTCTTGCCGGCCGGCTGTCGGATAAAATTGAACCAAGGTACATTGCATCGCTCGGTATGGCGCTGACCGTAATAGGGCTTTGCTTTTTCATCTTCATCGGACGTGATACATCACTCGTTCACATATCGTTGAATCTCGTCCTGCTCGGCGTGGGATTCGGATTGTTTTCTTCACCGAACACTAATGCTATAATGAGTTCGGTCCCAAGGGAGGTATACGGAGTTGCGTCAGCGACTGTCGGCACTATGCGCTTAAGCGGCCAGATGCTCAGCATGGGTATTGTGTTGGTGATGTTATCTCTGAGCATCGGCTCTTCGAATATTACGATTGGAAATGCGGCAGACTTTCTGGGCACGATGAGGAATGCATTTATGGTTTTTTCGGTCGTCTGCTTCATCGGCATCTTTTTTTCACTTGCTCGCGGAAACGTCCGCAGTGCGGCGGAGAGGTAATCTGGTTCAATTTCTTCCCCACGCAGCTAATGGAACGCCCGCTCGCCAAGGCGGCGTTCCGGCGGGCAGTCCCGCAACAGAGGGTCGGGCGGGCTGATAACACAGATTTCCACAGATAAAGCAATCTGTGAGGACCATGTGCTTTTTCTGCCTGTCCGCCGAAACGCAGTGTAGGTGGATGTCATCTGTGTGCGCTTTCTATTTTTGCAAAAGTCGTATCAAATAAATATTATACATAACCTGTGTGATAGCCATTCACTGCAAACGATGATATATGAGCGCTAAAAAGAAAAGAACGACCGTCATAACTTCTGTCATTGGCATTATTGTCATTTTCATACTAATGAAGATCTTATTTTTCAACGGGACTAAAGCAACCAATCCCGCGAGGGGCGAAAGTGCACGAAGCCAGGTTATGCCGGTAAGATATCTCGTCGTCGAACCGGAAACGCTGAGGAGTATAGCAACGGCAGTCGGAACAGTGCTCTCTAATGAAGAAATTGAGGTAAGAAGCGAAATATCGGGTAAAGTTGAAAAAATTTATTTTGCAGAAGGAAGCCGGATCACTAAAAACGATCCCCTGCTCAAAGTAAACGACGAAGAGCTGCAGGCGAGACTCCTGTCGGGAAAGTACCGGCAGGAATTAGCCGAGAGCGATGTGGAGCGCCAGCGTCAGCTGTTTGATAAGAAATTGGTGAGCGAGCGGGAATATGAGACAGCGGTGAACGCTCTGAATGTTATCAAAGCGGAAATCCAGCTTATCACAGTGCAGATAGCCAAAACAGAGATCCGTGCACCATTTGACGGTGTGATCGGTTTGCGGTTTGTGAGCGAAGGAAGCTACCTGTCGCCGTCAACGCTTATCACGACGCTTCAGGATAACAGTACGGTGAAGATTGATTTCACTTTGCCCGAAAAGTACGCTGGAGACCTTAAGGTCGGAAATGAAATCACATTCACAATCCAGGGATCGTCACGAGTGTTCAGGGGTTTCGTTTACGCGAAGGCGCCGAATATAGATCCCGAAACCCGTACGCTGCGAGTCAGAGCCCGCCATAGGAATGTCGGTGAAGCTGTCCGTGCAGGTTCGTTTGCTCAGGTTGAAGTTAGAATGCATGAACGAATAGGAATTACAATACCATCGTATACTATTATCCCTGAGCTTAAGCGACACAAAGTGTTTGTCGTACGAAACGGCCGGGCAGAGGAAAGTGTTATTGAACTTGGTACAAGAATGTATGATCGCGTTGAAGTTGCATCCGGATTAGTAAAGGGCGATACAGTCATTACTTCCGCAATCCTACAGATAAGAGCCGGCATGGCTGTCCGTACACTTAATAAATAATAAGCAAGAGAGTATAACGAATTGAGTCTATCGGCTGTTTGCATAAAGCGACCCGTTCTTACGCTCGTGATGGCGACGGGCATAATTATTTTCGGTGTAATCGGATTCACTTACCTCGGCGTGAGGGAGTATCCGAACATTGATCCTGCCGTTATAAGCGTGAACACATCATATGTGGGCGCCAGTGCTTCCGTGATCGAGACGCAAATAACCCAGCGTCTTGAAGATGCAATCAGCAGTGTTCCGGGTATCCGCACGATTAACTCTACCAGCCGCGACGGCCGCAGTTCCATTACAATCGAATTCGAATTGGAAGTTGATCTGGAAACAGCCGCGAATGATGTGCGTGACAAAGTTGCCGGCGCTGTACGGATGCTGCCGCCCGATACCGATCCGCCGGTCGTCTCGAAGGCGGATGCAGATGCATTTCCCATCATCATGATTAATGTCAGCAGCAATACGCGTGATCTGTTACAGCTGACCGATATTTCTGATCGGATATTTAAGGAACGTTTGCAAACTATTCCCGGGGTTTCGGAGATCCGCATTTTCGGTGAAAAGCGTTACTCGATGCGTCTCTGGCTGGACCAGGCAAAACTGGCTGCGTATCAGGTGACTCCAATAGAAGTGAGAGATGCCCTCAGTGCCGACAATATTGAACTACCGGCAGGTCGGATAGAAGGGAACGACGTCGAACTGACAGTCCGCACGCTGAGCAGATTAGAAACGCCGCAAGAATTCAACAACCTCATCATAAGGGAGCAGGACGGTCGTATCGTACGCCTCAGAGATATCGGCAGCGCAGAGCTGGGTCCGGAAGACGAGAGGTCAATTTCAAAAGGACTTACCGGTCCGCGTGTCACGGTTGCAGTTGTGCCCCAACCGGGATCGAATCACGTTGCGATTGCCGATGAATTCCTGCGCCGCATTGAACGAATCAAAGTGGACATCCCCGAAGATATTGAACTCAGTGTCGGTTATGATGCGACGAAGTACATTCGAACCTCCATCACGGAGGTACAGGAAACAATCCTCGTCGCTTTCTGCCTCGTTGTGCTCATCATCTTCCTTTTTCTGCGGGATTGGCGGACAACAATGATCCCGGTAGTTGCAATTCCGATATCGCTCATTGGAACGTTTTTCATGATGTACCTTGCAGGATTTTCCATCAATGTGCTCACTCTGCTCGGACTGGTTCTGGCGATAGGAATAGTGGTGGATGATGCGATCGTGGTGCTCGAGAACATTTATGCGAAAATCGAGAGAGGGATGGACCCAATTGAAGCCGGATTCAAAGGATCCCGGGAGGTATTCTTTGCGATTATCTCTACAACGGTTGCGCTCATTGTTGTGTTCATGCCGATAGTTTTCTTACAGGGATTTACAGGCCGCCTCTTTAAGGAATTTGGCGTCGTGATCGGGGGAGCAGTTGCGATATCCGCATTTGTCGCATTGACACTTACACCGATGCTCAGCTCCCGGCTAATCAAATCGCATCCGTCACACAACTGGTTCTACAAACGTACGGAACCTTTCTTCACTAAATTGATGGGCGGATATGAGAAGTCGCTCCAGACATTCCTCCGGCACCGTTGGATTGGATTCGTTATCATGATTGTTTCTGCCGGATTGTTTTTACTTTTCATGGCATTAATTCCTCAGGAACTGGCACCCTTGGAAGACAGAAGTCGTTTGAGGGTATCATCCACAGCGCCGGAAGGTACTTCATTTGAGCGCATGGACGACTACATGAACATACTCATTGGGGTTGTCAGGGAACGGGTACCGGAGGTTGATGCCGTGATGGCAAATACATCGGGATCCTCCGGCGGTACAAACTCCGGGTCAATGACCATTACACTCAAACCACCCGGGGAGCGTGATCGAACACAGGCTGAGATTGCCGAAGATCTGTCTAGAGAGGTCAGGAAACTGAGCGACGCACGGACGATAGTAGTGCAGGAACAAACCATCAGTGTTGGCGGTTCAGGCAGATTCGGCCTCCCCGTACAGTACGTACTTCAGGCGCCGAATTTGGAAAAATTAAGAGAAATTCTGCCGACATTCATCGATGAGGTGAATGATCACCCGGCGTTCAATGCCTTTGAAGTTAACCTGAAGTTTAATAAGCCTGAACTTGCCATTGTCATCGATCGGGATAGGGCTCGCACGCTTGGCGTCTCGGTTAGCGATATAGCCCAGACGCTCCAGCTTACACTGAGCGGACAGCGGTATGGATACTTTATCAAGAATGACAAGCAGTACCAGGTCATAGGACAACTGACGCGCGAGAACCGTGATGAGCCTCTCGATTTGAAGTCAATCTTTGTCCGCAGCCTTAATGGTCAGCTAATTCAGCTCGATAATGTTGTTTCTGTTAAGGAACAGGCGAATCCGCCCCAGCTCTACCGATATAACAGATATATTTCTGCGACGGTATCCGCCGGTTTGGCGCCCGGATACACGCTTGGCGACGGGATTGCAGCGATGGACGAGATTGCGGATAAAGTGCTCGATGAGACCTTCGTTACATCGTTATCGGGATCCGCGCGGGATTTTGCCGAAAGTTCGTCGAGTTTACTCTTTGTCTTTATCCTCGCGCTCGTACTAACATACCTTATCCTCGCGGCACAGTTTGAAAGCTTCCGCGATCCGTTCATCATCATGTTTACTGTACCGCTCGCGGTTACGGGAGCATTCCTGTCGCTCTGGTATTTCAATCAGACGTTCAACATTTTCAGTCAGATCGGAATGATCATGCTGATCGGTCTTGTTACGAAAAACGGGATTCTCATCGTGGAGTTTGCCAACCAGCGGAAAGCAAAGGGGCTCAGTGTCGTGGATGCGGTGAGGAGTGCGGCTTCTGCGCGGTTCCGCCCGATACTGATGACAAGTCTATCGACGATTTTCGGGATTCTTCCGATCGCGCTGGGAATCGGTTCTGGATCTGAAAGCCGCATATCCATGGGTATTGCCGTAGTCGGAGGAATGATTTTCTCCGGTACATTGACCCTTTATGTCATCCCCGCGATATATTCGTATTTCTCCAGAGAATTTCGGGTCCAGCGCGCTGGCACTGATAGCACAAACGCTGATGAGGTGATTACTTCGGAAGAGCCGGCGTCGGTTGCGTCGAATACTGAGAAGTAGTTTATCTGCTCGATGTGCTCTCCCTTCCGGGCAAACCTTGCGAAGGTTTACAATGCTTAAACGTAGCAAACCTTCGCAAGGTTATCTAGTGAAACCATATTGTGCGAGTCTTGGTAGATTCCCAAAGAGGACTTTGGGAACCAGAGTTAAATCTTCAGATACTTGCTCTAAGAACCAAGCACGTTCTTGATTGTATTAAGCAGATCCTGGCGCATGAATGGTTTTGCGATGAAGTCAGCCGCTCCCATTTGTTTCGTTTCCATTGCAAGTTTTAGTTCTGAGTATGCAGTCAGCATAATAACTTTTGTGGAGGGAATATTTTCCTTGATATATTTGAGTACTCCGAAACCCGATACGTTGGGCATGATGATATCAAGGAGAACGAGGTTATACGTATTTTTACCTAGAAGGTCGATCGCTTCCTGACCATCGCAAGCCGTTGAGACCTCGTAGCCTTCATCGGTGAGAAGAAGGCTGAGTACTTTTCTGATTCCATCATCGTCGTCTACGAGAAGAATATGTGATTTCTGGGTTTCCTTTCCTTTCGCAGACGGTTGTATGGAATCAGCCGCGGGTGTGGTTTCACCCGCAGGGGGTGCTCCTGATAGAACCATCCCTCCGCCCTTTTCCATAGGGGTTGTGAGGTACTTGACGGAGGTGAGAAGCTCGCTGATAGAATACCCCTTGCGGAAAAAACCGGTATTGACGAAAGACATCTTGATTGCTTCTGTACTCTCATCTCCGTATGATGAGAGGAAGATGAATGGTGTGTCCCTGTAATCGGGAAGTTCTCTTGTCTTCTTGCAAAGCTGGAGTCCGTCGATGATAGGCATATACAGTTCCGCAATGACCAGATCGATTTTCTCTTCTTTGATCTTTTTCAATCCTTCCTGAGAGTTAGTCGCGAGAGTGACACTGTATCCCTCATCGATGAGATAATGGCGGGCCATCAGACGGAACGACGGATCTTCTGCTATTATGAGAATGTTCATTAATCAGCTATCCTTTCTCATTTTGATGGTCGGAATGTATCTGTTACGTATGCGGGCCGGTGATCTCTGAATCGAGCAGGAGCAGAACGATGCAGTTTCATTCATCGGACTCCGGCTTCCAGGAATTCAAGCGTATTGGTGTTTCCACTGACTCTGACATATGCTCCGATTGGAAATGCAATCGATTTTCTGATGTGTCCGTACCGAATGCCGGAGAGCACAGGGTAGGAGACCCCGGAAAATGTTTCATCAAGGACTTGTGCGATCCGGAGTGATTGTTTTTTAGGATCGGGAGTACAGCATGAAAAATCTCCCAGGATAAATCCCCCTGCCCGTTCCAACAGTTCGGCGAGTTTCAGATTTTGAAACATCCGGTCTATTTTGTACGGCCGCTCGTCAATTTCCTCCATCATGTAAATCGGACGGCTGACGGAAGGGAAGTAAGGCGTACCGATCAGTCCGGTAACGATGGAGAGGTTACCCGCAAGGAGTCGGCCCTTGGCGCTGCCGGGGATCCTAATCTTTCCCCTGCTTTTACTTGCGGTAATCACAGGAAGAATTTTATCGGATGTCAGCATTTGCCAGAAGCGTTCTTCGTGCAGACCGCTCAGACCGTCGGCAAACTCAACTGCTACCATCGGTCCGGAGAATGTCAGCAATCCTGTTCGCGACAGAATTGCGAAGTGGATTGCGGTTATGTCGCTGTAGCCGACAAATATTTTGGGATTCAGTTGAATCAGGTGATAATCGATAAGTGGTAAAATCCGGTGCGAGCCGTAACCGCCCCGTACTGTAAAGATTGCCTTTACATGCTTGTTTGCAAACAGTCTGTTGATATCATCTGCCCGTTCTTTGTCGGTGCCGGCAAGGTATCCGTGTCTGCGGTGGACATTTTTACCCACTTCGATTCTATATCCGCTCTGTTCAAGATTCCGTATCCCTCTTTCCAGTTTGTCGTCCGATTCGGGAGGACTCGCCGGTGCACATATGCCGATGACTTCCCCCTTCTTCAATCGTTTAGGTTTTATATAGTGCATCTCATTATCATCGATGTCAATGTACTAATGAAATATCAGGAAGTTGCGGTAGAATTGCAAATAGAGTATATCTTTCTTACCTTCCTTAAAAAAAGGAGGGATTCGGTCGGATATTATAACATCCATGACATGTATGCTCATGAGCGGTGCAGTTGCGATTGTTGCGATGGGAATCAGCGAACAGTTGCTGAGGTGGAAAGGAATAGAGGCAACGATGAAAATTGCCGAATCTCAGAATGCAAAATAGTGATCATCGAAAGCGGTAAAGACGGATTGCCGATTATACTGGATACAAAGTAGAGCAGAACTGTTCTGGCGTATCCGCCGGTTGACTTACACTTGGATCCGGGGATTATAATTCCTGATCTGTGAGTAAATCTTCTATGTCATAGCACGATTCAGGATTGTGCAGAAAGTAATTCTCTGTCTTGCATCGACGTGAAAGGAATGATAAAATTACGAAGCCAGCAACAAAACCTGTAACTACCCAGAATTTCATATAACCTCCGAGATTTATTGAATGCAAATTAAACCGACTGATTTCCATAACTGTAGGTAGAGAACCGAGTTCCACCTCTGCTTTTCGATCCCGGTCAGGAGGAGGTACTCGTTCGTTATCCGCTGTTCACGAGTTTTGGTGTGCCATTGATATTTTATCTTCATGCCTACAGTCTTCGCAAAATTCTGACATAAATAAAAGAATATTTGCGAATCTGACTGTGGCTATTGTCACCAAGGGTGGCTCCTGTCACTAAAAAAACGTGATTTCTGTCGTGTGTATACTTTCGAAAAATGAATGATATCTGAGGATTTTAAAAGAATTAGGCACTTATAAAAGGAAGAGATATCGGGGGATGCAAAAGGGAAAAATCAGATCACAGCGGAAGTACAATTCCAACCGTAAGGGATATCGCTATTTCATCCTTTACAAACCTTATGGCGTACTTTGTCAGTTTACTGATAGTACGGGTAGAAAGACGCTTGCAGATATAGGTCAATTTCCACGCGATGTCTATCCTGTCGGGCGTCTGGACTTTGACAGTGAAGGACTTGTTCTCCTCACAAACGATGGAAAGTTAAAAAATATTTTGCTCGATCCGGAAAACAAACACCCACGTACATATCTTGCCCAGGTTGAAAAAGTGCCCGATGAAGAAAAGTTAAACAGACTGCGCGCGGGTATTGATCTGAAAGGGTACAGAACACTTCCTGCAGATGTCAGGTTGTTAAAAAGGCAACCGGAAATTCCATCGAGAAATGTACCGATCCGCTACAGGAGGAATATCCCGACAGCGTGGCTGAAGCTGATACTCCACGAAGGGAAAAACCGTCAGGTTCGCAGAATGACCGCAGCGGTCGGTCACCCAACTCTGCGGTTGATTAGAATGACAATCGGTCCGTTATCTATAGGGAGTTTACGACCGGGAGAGGTACAGGAGTTGTTAAAAAATGAAATACGCAATTTAAAAAACCAAAGTATAACTCTGCAATGAAATGTATTTGATAGTGCAACTATCGAACAACAGTAGATTCCATGGTTCTTCGACAGTTGTACTGTCGAAGTATATCCAATTTAGAGTTTTACTCTAAAATATCTACCTTCATAACTGAATGATCATTTAAGTAATAATTCCGAGCACTGGAATAAATCCAATATTCCGGACGATCGACATAACCTTTTCGAACTGGATTTTCGTTCATATAATTTAATTTTTAATGAAAGAATTTATTGCTTTCTATTGAAATTGGATGACTGCCTGTCTGCCATACCTTATGTGCGTTTCCCTTACCAATCATATTGGCAATGCTTGCAAAGTATCTTGTCATTCTCTGCTTACCCATAAATTCTAGAGTTTCTGAAATCTTCTGGGAAGTAAATCTTTTATAGTCTCTTAGTATATCACTAAGGTTGTTGTTTTGGGCTGATAAAATTGTATGGACATGAGTTGGCATTATTATATAACCATGGACATATAATCCTTTTTCGTTTCTGCAGTATGAAAGTGAATTTATTATGATCTGAAAGAACTCCGGAGATGTAAACACATATTGCCATCCGCAAATTACGTCAGTGCAGAAATATATTGAGGTATTTTTATTAATCGAATAAGGTTTGTTAGATATTAAAATAATTCCTCCCAGTTAGAGTACAACTCTATGTTGAATTGTGTTCGATAGAGCAACTATCGAACAACAGTAGATTCCATGGTTCTTCGACAGTTGTACTGTCGAAGAACATCGAAGTCATATTAACACACCGATTCATCGGTGTGAGTCGAATGTTGACCTCTCCCCCTGAATCCCCCTCTCCGCATCCTTCGACCTCGCTCAAGACAGGCAGCGGAGAGGGGGACAGTGGCCCTCTGGACTGAACGATGCTTGATCCTAGTGTCGGTCGATCGGGCGGGGTGAGGGAGTGAGGTTTAAGCTGGTTGAAGTTTCGCTCCTGACGGAGCTGTTATCTTTCTTTTCTTTCATCTACAAACATTTCGTCCCTACGGGACTCCTTAAAACATAATAAATCTTTGTCTCAGCAGCTCCGTAGGAGCGGAACAAATTGCCTGCAAAAACAATATTATCTGTGTTAAATGTAATTATTCAGATGGATATTTGAACTTTTCAATTTTTGAATCTGCTAATTCTTTAAAAAACCTTTTATCCTTATAAACATACATTTCTGACATTTCTGGATTGTAACCGATCATTTTACCGCTGAATGATTTTATTGTTGCGCCAGTCCGAACATTCATTATTCTATTGTCCCGGATTCCATCACCAACCACCAATTCATCTTTTTTACCGAGCCAGTAGTTAATCCTGTTTTCTTTCTTATTGATATCGGGTAGAGCAATCTCAGCATTTGATTTTGTTTCGAATAAATAAAAACCTCCGCCTTCACTGTTAGGTATATAGTAATATTTAACATCGGGTGAAAAAATGAGATCCCAATATTGAGTTTTTATTTTTAACTGAGTAGAAGGATCAATTTTAAAAATACCACCCTTTTCGTGAATATAAATTAAGCTATCAAAGATCGCCCAAGAAAGATTCGTGGCAGAAGCTTCTCCGATGTCAACTTTATTTGCTGATTTTATATCGTATATCCATAGTCTTTTAGCTTTGGGATATCCTGCATCCGTAAGAAAGATTCCAGTTCCATAAACAATTTTATCGCTCGTTGGTGCCCAGTCAAAAATCACAGCATCGTTTACTCTGCTTAATATATTCCCATTCGTATCAATAATAATCAATAATGATTTTTCATCCACCTTTCCTTTTCTATCTCTTTCATACCCGATCGCCCCAATAAGTAATCCTAATGGGGATGCTTTCAGCCTATTTCCAAAAAATACTAAATCATTATTTTTATATATCACTTTGAATTCGTTAGTCATTGTTTCAAACCGTGTAATCGCATTCCCCCGGTTATATGGGACGCCATATTTATTATTTGCTGGAGTCACAATTACCGGTTGAGAAAAAACTAACAAAGCAGTTGACACTATGGCGCATATTTCTAAAATCATCATTCTTTTAAACATATCTGACTCCCCCTAAAATCACTTACCTAGGAATATTTATCTTTTGTATTTTTGAATCATCTAACTCTTTAAAAATCTTTTTGTCTTTGTAAACATATATCTCTTTTGTTTTTGAATTATAACCGAACATTTCACCTGTGAACCATATAATCGCCTCTCCATTCCTTACATCTATTATTTTCTTTTCATCGTACACGTGACCAACCACCAAAATATATTTATCAATCCATCTGCCGAAGCTTAAAATATCTTCGTCAATATCGCCTATCTTAATCTCGAGATTCGTTTTCGATTCGTATAGTTTAAGAGGTGCCTCATAACCAAGATTAAAATAATATTTACCATCCGATGAAAAATATATCCCATGATAATCAACTTTTACTTTTTCCTTATTGTGAGGATTTATTTTATAAACATTATGCAAATCAGTGTAGTAAATCATGGAATCGTGATTTGCCCAAGCAATATCCTTATAAGCTCCCGGATAAAACGATATAATTTTATCCGTTACAATTTGATATGTTTTTAAAGTTTTTGGAATAAGATAATAATAATCTTCTAAATCACCTTTCGCTTCAATATAAACGATTTGTTTGCAATCAGGAGACCATGCAAACATTATTACGTTTTGTAATGTCTTCAATAATTTACCAGTGGGATTAAATATTAATAGCATGTGGCCGATGTACTCATTCCCTTTTTCATCCTTAACCAGCTCTCGAGTTCGTGCGATTGCACCTAAATAACTCCCGTCCGGTGTTGATTTAATGTTATTGTTTTGGCAAATCCAATTCGTTTCCTCAAAAACTTTTTTTGATGAATCGTTTTTGTAAATATATAAAGCGGTTCCATATAGTAAACCTTTTGTTGTAGCGATGAGTTCCTGTCCATAAATAATTTGCGGCAAGAAAAATAGAATAAATGATAGTAAAATGGACATCATAGTCATCCCTCCATATCCCATTCAGATGATTAAGAGTATTTACGAGTTTCTGTGCATGTTAAAGGTTAATCATAATATTTATCTGTCGTACGGTATTAAAAAAAAGTAAAATATATCTGTGTAGATCTAGTTCTTTTTCTGTGTCATCAGTGTTCTTTTTTTTTATGGAATATTGTGCTCACAACTGGTGCGAGTACCAACGATGCGATCATCCCGATTGTACCCGCCTGAGGAGACGGCGTACCTGTCGCATACAGAAACAGGCACAATCCAAGTCCTCCAACCGATGATACAACCGCACCTACTCTGTTCATGCGTTTTGAGAGTAAACCCCAAAAAAATGGGCCGAGAAATGCAGAACCAATCGCTCCCCACGATATGCCGAGTATGGCAACGATCGTGGCGGGTTTCAAGTACGCAAGTAAGGTTGAGAGAAATACAAAAAATGCACTGCCCACCCTCATCAGCATGGTAAGATGTTTATCACTCACATCTTTCCTGATGAAACCTGCGTAGATATCTTTTGCTACCGATGAGCTGGATATCAGAACAAGTGCTGCGAGTGTCGACATCGATGCTGAGAGGATAAGGAGGAGCATTAAGACCGACAGTGACGGAGATACGATATTTGTGAGAAGCTCCGGCATGAGTGCGTCGAAAATTGGTTTGCCGTTTTCGAATGCAGAAGGTGCATTATCGGGCCCAAGGAAGATACGTGCGGTGGCTCCCGTAAAATATGCGGTTCCGGAGATAAGTATCGAAAAGAGAGTTGAAGCAATCATTCCTAGCCGGATCGCCTTCTTGTCTCTTATTGCATAAAATTTTTGAACAAGCTGAGGCATTGCAAAAGGCGCAACACTTGTCAGAAACACCAGACAAAACAGAGGCCAGAGACCCGGAGGACCGATGCACTCAGCCAATTGAGGGTTAATGGCCGAAAGTTTTTCAATGATCGCATTCCAGCCGCCGGCAGATTGCAGCGTATCAGTAAAAAGAACCGATGCGCCAACCGCCATAATTATTCCGAAGATGACATCGATCATGGTCATCGATTTGTATCCGCCGAGGACGATATAGGTAGCAGTGAACAGCCCCATAAAAAATAACGCAAGAGTATAATCAATGCCGAAAGTGACCTGAAATAGGTAAGAAAGCCCTATAAATACCGCAGCAGAGTAGGGGATGAAGAAAATAAAAATTGTTATAGATGAATAAAGACGGAATCCGCGGCTGTCGTAACGCTTCTCAAAATATTCCGGCATCGTATGTACCTGGTACTCAATAGACATATTCTTTATCCTGTTTCCCACAATCCACCAAACGCCGAGAACACCGATAAGAGAATTTCCAACAGCAATCCAGAGACCGGATAATCCGAAATCCCACCCGATTTTACCGGCAAATCCGATAAACAGAACTGCCGAAAAGTACGCTGCACCGTAGGTGAACGCCGTCATCCATGGCCCGATTTTTCCTCCGCCGAGAAAGAAATCGGAGAAGGATTTGGTCCTGCGAAGTCCCACAATCCCGACAATGATGATCATGAGTGCGAAAGCCGAGATGACAAGAATTTTTATTATCACAATTTCTCCTTCCTCAAGACACCGGTTGAAGTCTGGTGCAGAGATTCCTCAAAAATTTAAAAGCGTTTCTAGTCGTATCCAGGCATAACTATCCGCACCATCAAAGTAGTAATTGCCCGGAGTAAAATGCTCTACGATTACATGACCGGTGAGATAGTCGTATAATTTGTACGATAATTTCCCGACGACAAGTTCGCCGCGGGTCCTTCCTGTTCCGCCCGGGAAAAGCGCTCCGGAAGGAGCGCGCTCCGGCGCCATGAGGTGATGGTAATCGACCGTCACCATAACATCGGACGTGATGTCGAATGCAAATCTGGCATAAACAGAAGCGAAATTCGACCAGTAGGCAGGACCCTGCTCAGGGGCGAGTGCGTAGATGTACGATTCGCTCCACTTAGGCCATCGACTGAACAGCGGATCCCATCCTTCATGCGCTTCGGTTTCCTGATCGTCTCCACTAAGGTAAATCCCGCCGAGTGTTACTTTCTTAGGAAGGTATGGCTTCATTTCCGGAGAATACTCGCCGTAAATATATCCGCCATATGCCCGCATAGGATCGGTATTCCACTCGCCAAGTTGATACGCTGTCTCTGCCGACAGGCTCAGTGCAGGCAGGATGGTATAATTAACTCGGATACCGGAAGTAAGCATCC
>Ga0315277_10006722_pt1 | contig 14984 bp, 12 predicted proteins | sample YL17G05_15_MG_FD_203695 | JGI IMG/M metagenome (GOLD analysis project Ga0315277, IMG submission 203695) | Sediment microbial communities from Yellowstone Lake, YNP, Wyoming, USA - YL17G05_15 | ecosystem: Environmental > Aquatic > Freshwater > Lake > Sediment | place: USA: Wyoming | collected...
AACTTTACGGCAACCTGACTGTAAAAAAAGTCGATGAAATTCTCGACACCCTGGAGTGAGACATGGGCCGGGTCAAGCTGATCAGCCGCTTTTTAGAAATCGAGAATTGCCGGTCACTGGCGGTTTACGAAGCCCATGGCGGTTATGCTGCCGCGCGCCGGGTGGTGGCCGAGAACTGGCCCATGGATAGAATCATTTCCACGGTCAAGGCCAGTAACCTTCGCGGCCTGGGCGGAGCCGGGTTTTCTACCGGCGGCAAATGGGGATTCGTGCCCCGGGACATGGAAGGGCCTAAATACCTGGTGGTAAACGCCGATGAGTCAGAGCCGGGGACATTCAAGGACCGCCACATTATGATGAATGCCCCCCATCTCCTGCTCGAGGGCCTGATTATCGCCGCACTCTCTTTCGGGGCAGAGGAAGCTTTTATTTATATCCGGGGCGAGTATTTCGAGCCTTACCAGGTGCTCAAAAAAGCACTCGACGAGGCCGAAAAAGCAGGGTACCTGGGCCATAATATTTTCGGCTCGATCCGCTCGCTCGAAGTGACCATGCACCGGGGAGCAGGAGCTTATATCTGCGGCGAGGAGACCGCGCTTCTTTCCAGTCTTGAAGGCTTCAAGGGCTGGCCCAAGCTCAAGCCGCCGTTCCCTGCTGTGAAAGGGCTTTTCTCCAGGCCGACTATAATCAATAATGTCGAAACCCTCTCCTATGTCCCGATAATTATTAACCAAGGCCCGGAATATTTCGCCGGGCTGGGAGTGGAGAAGAGCGGCGGGGCGCGCCTTTTCGGAGTGAGCGGCCATGTTAACCGGCCGGGGATTTATGAGCTTTCCCTGGGCACTCCGCTCAGCGAGCTTATCTATGAACACGCCGGAGGGATAAAGGATGGCCGGGCGCTTAAGGCGGTTATCCCCGGAGGATCGAGCTGTCCTGTCCTTACCGCTGAGGAAGCGGAAAAGATCAACCTCGATTTCGATTCCCTGGCTAAAATCGGCTCCATGCTCGGTTCGGGCGGGGTAATTGTGATGGATGAAACCACGGACATGGTCAGGGTGCTCCTGCGGATCTGCCGTTTCTATGCCAATGAATCCTGCGGCCAGTGCACTCCCTGCCGCGAGGGAACCGGCTGGATGACCCGGATCCTGGAGCGTATTATCTCCGGCGAAGGCAGCTTTCGGGATCTGGACAACCTGGTGGATATCTCCGGGATGATTCTCGGCAACACGATCTGTCCGCTCGGGGATGCGGCAGCCATGCCAGTGATGAGCTTTGTCACCAAGTTCAGGAAAGATTTCGAGGCGCGGGTCAAAGCCTCTGCGACAGTTAAGATGTAACTTACACCGAGAGCGTGATTTTGAGCGACAGCAGCGCAAAAATGGTCAAAACAGTAATCGACGGGAAAGAGTACTCTTTTCCCGAGGGGATGTCTATTTTCGAAGCTGCGAAAAGCGTAGGGATAGAAATTCCCCATTACTGCTACCACCCTGGATTGTCCATAGCCGGCGCCTGTCGCATGTGCCTGGTCGAGATAGAAAAAATGCCCAAGCTGCAGATATCCTGCTATATGAAAGTGGCCGAGGGCATGGTCGTGCATACAAGTTGCGAGCGGGTGAAAAGAGCACGCCAGGCCATGCTCGAATTCCACCTGGTCAACCATCCTCTTGATTGCCCGGTCTGCGACCAGGCCGGTGAATGCGGCCTTCAGATCTATTACATGACTCATGGACTCTATTTTTCCCGCCTGGGTGAGAACAAGGTCAAGAAAGCTAAAAAGGCTTTCCCGCTCGGGCCTTATGTCATGCTCGATCAGGAGCGCTGCATTCTCTGCAGCCGGTGTGTCAGGTTCTCGAGCGAGATTTCGAAAACGAGCGAGCTCGGTATTTTCGAGCGCGGAGACAGAAGCGAACTGGATGTTTTCCCCGGCAGAAAGCTCGATAATCCCTATTCGGTCAATGTGGTCGATATCTGCCCGGTTGGCGCCCTGACCGAGCGCGAGTTCCGCTTCAAGACCAGGGTCTGGTACCTGGAATCCGCGGAATCGATTTGTCCCGGCTGCGCCAGGGGCTGCAACATATATATCCACTACAACCTCAAGCGGCCTTACAAAAACCAGGGAAAGAGAATAAGCCGCCTCAAGCCCAGGTACAACCCCGAGGTGAATAACTGGTGGATCTGCGATGAAGGGCGGTACTCGTTCAGCTTCGTGGACAAAGAGGACAGGCTCCTTAAGCCTCTGGTACGCCTTGACGGCACGCCGGCCAGTCCAGGATGGAACGATACCCTGGCCCAGGCCGCGGAGAGCCTGCAATCTACCGCGGCCACAACCAAAGGCGAGATGGCTGTGCTCGTTTCCGGCCGCCTGACCAATGAAGAGCTACATTTTTTGAAAAGGGTGTTCAACGAGCAGCTTCCCGGTTCCAGGTTCTATTTCTCCGCTCTTACACCATATCCTGAGACCGAGGACAATATCTTACGCAAAAAAGATAAGAACCCGAATACCAGAGGAGTTGAGCTTATAGGCCTCGGCCCAGGCTCTGCTGATATCGGTTCCCTTGGCGAGCTTAAATCAGCAGCTAGGGAGGGCAAATTAGCAGCCCTTTACCTGGCCGGCCACGATCCTGCCGACCTGCCGGAGCCTGAAGGCGCGGAATGGGCCGAAATTTTAGCCAATGTACCCCTGGTGATTTATCAGGGCACCAATGCCTCGGCGACAAGCCTCAAGGCGCACATTGTGCTTCCTGCTGCCGCTTTTGCCGAACAGGAGGGCACGGTGACCAATTTTGCCGGAAGAGTGCAGATCCAGAGGTGCGCTTTCCAACCCGCAGGCGATTCCCTGCCCGGCTGGGAAATCCTGAGCCGCCTCGGTGAAGCCTTAGGCGGCGAGTATAAGCTCGAAAGCGCAAGGGCGGTATTTCAAGATCTGGCGCTAAATTGTCCGGCTTTTGCCGGACTCGATTACGATAAAATAGGCTCAGCCGGGATAATTTATAAATGACCTGGCTTAATGCTTATTTTAACTAGGACAACCCCCTGTTTCCCCTTTTCTAAGGGGGAATAAAAGCTTTATTTACAAGCATTTAGAAATCCGCTAAAAAAGAGGGGTATCAACTGTAGGGGCACGGCATGCCGTGCCCGCTCAGGCGGGGTGTGTCATGCAATTAGTTCAGTTTATCACCAATTCGGACTAAAGGGTCTCTATGTACATTGATCTTCTGATAAAAACAGTGATCATTCTTATGGTCCTGAATGGGGTCCTGGGTTTCGGCGGATTTCTCACCTGGGTCGAGCGCAAACAGAGCGCAGCCATGCAGGATCGTATCGGGGCAAACCGCGCCTCGATATTCGGCTTCCGGCTGTTCGGCCTGTTCCATATCCTGGCCGATGGGATCAAGATGTTTGTTAAGGAAGAGTTTACGCCATCCACTGATTACAGGAAGCTTTTTCTCCTCGCCCCCTTCATTTCCTGGTTTTTCGCCCTGATGGGTTTTGCGGTGATCCCATTTTCGGACAGCCTTAAAGTCTTTGGCAGAGAAATCAGCTTTCAGATAGCCAATCCGGATATCGGCATACTGTTTGTTTTCGCGATGATGGGTATGTCGATCTATGGGGTGATTTTAGGAGGCTGGTCCTCGAACAACAACTATGCGCTCCTCGGAGCCATGCGGGCCTCGGCCCAGATGATCAGCTACGAGGTTGCCCTTGGAGCAGCGGTGATTGGGCCCCTCCTTGTTTACGGAACCCTGAACATGCAGGAAATTGTCCGGTGGCAGGGACAGGCTTACCAGGGATGGCTGCCGCTCTGGGGTGTCGTGGTACAGCCGCTGGCTTTTCTCCTTTTCCTGACCGCCGGAACAGCGGAAACCAAGCGCATCCCTTTCGATCTGCCCGAGGGTGAATCGGAAATAATCGGTTTCAACCTGGAATATTCGAGCATGCGTTTCGGGGCTTTCATGTTCACTGATTTTGTGGAAAAAATCCTTATCTCCTGTATCGCTGTCGCTATTTTTCTCGGCGGGTGGCAGGTTCCGTTCCTGGAGGACAGCGGCTTCGTTTTTCCCAACGAGGCTGCGCTTTCCTTAAGGCCGGAACTTGTCTGGCTGCTCCGTGCCGCGGCTTTCTTTATCAAAGTATGTATAGTTATTTATATTCTCATGCTCGTGCGCTGGACACTCCCCAGGTTCCGTTATGATCAGCTGATGAGCCTGGGCTGGAAATTTATCCTGCCGCTCGCCTTTGCCAATATAATTGTCACCGCCGCGGTTTTATTCTGGCTTGATTTCTTCGATCTGGAATTCCTGAGAGCGGCCCTGGGGGCATTATGGGCAAGATAACAGTTAAAAAAATTGATACGAGAACGCATCTGACATTTCTCGAACGTATATATCTGTGGGAAATTATCCGCGGGCTCTGGATCACCAACCGTCATTTCATGATCAACATTTTCTTTCATCTGCTTAACCTGATCGGGATAAAGACAAGGCGCAAAGGAGCGGTGACTATCCAGTACCCTGAACAGCATCGCGGCTATCATTACCGCCTGCGCACCCTTCACTACCTTACCCGCCGCCCGGATGGCAGCCCGCGCTGTGTGGGCTGCATGATGTGCGAGACTATCTGCCCGGCCAGGTGCATTTATATTGTGGAGAAGGAACATCCTGACCCTAATTTGGAAAAACAGGCACTAAGCTATACCATAGATATGGGCAAATGTATTTACTGCGGGTTCTGTGTCGAGTCCTGCCCGGAAGATGCGATCCGCATGGATTCAGGCCACCTGGAAATAGCCGCTTACAGCCGCGGGGAGATGATTTACCCTATCGAGCGGCTCCTGGCTAACCAGCATGATCCCGCACCGTACAAGGATTATGGGAAGTACCGGAAAGAAAGACCGTGAGATGAGGATGCCAAATTTACATGTTTCATACTGTAGGGGCGGTTCGCGAACCGCCCGTACTACCGTTTTTTTTAATCTACAGCAGTGAACCGGTAATAAACATGCTGTTTTATTTAACCAGTAAATCCAATACCCGTAAGGGCGCAATGAATTGCGCCCCTACACCAGAATGAAAAATTTTCGAGAATGAAACAAGCTAACTGCCGGAAAATCAAACCCGTCATCCTGTTTTTTAAGCTATTTTGGCAATAATTGAACTCATTTCCTGGGCAGTAAACGCGCGCATAGTCTGAGTCTTGACATTACCCAGAATACCGAGAGATAAGGCCAGAGCTGTGGCTTTCTCTTCATTGGGAGCATCGGTAATTGCTACCAGGTCATATTTGCCCAGAGTCCAGAGAATCTCTTTTACTTTAACATCATACTTTGATTCCGCCATTTCCTTGAATGCTTTGGCCCGCTCAACAGTACCCTTGACATTCCGCACCCCTTGCTCCGTGAAATTCATCAGAATGACAAAGAGCATATCTGCCTCCCCTGGTTAAAGAAATCTGCAACTTGGAGAATCCATCCTTTTTTATTTTAATTCTTTATACCTGTAAATGCAAATACCTTTGCCAGTTGAGTTTTTAAGGGGAAAAATTAATCCTCTTGAATAATTTTTTTTCTGTTTTATTATAATGGTTAGGTCTATTAAATACTGGGAAAGATATTAAATTGAACTGCATATTTGTGACACACCCCGCCTGAGCGGGTACGGTATGCCTTGCCCCTGCAGCCGTCACCCCTCTTGTTAGAGGGGATTTTTCTAACTGCTTGAGAATAGAGCACTTATTCCCCATTAGAAAATGGGAAAACAGGGGGTTGTAAGCCTTTTCAAAAAGCGCTCAGGATAGTTTAATGAATTATTAAGGCATAATAATCAGAACAAAAAGGCAATCAAATGTTCAAAACCAAAGACGAAGCCATTGTGCGGAACATGGGTGAAGGGGTGACAAGAAACGTGCTTCTATCCTGCGGGAAGCTGATGGCAGTCCGGTTCGATTTCCGGAAAGGCGCGGTGGTTAATCAGCACTCGCACCCTCATGAGCAGATAGGCTATATTGTCCAGGGAAGTTTCGAGTTTACCATTGGAGGAGAAATCAAAATTTTAAAGGCCGGGGACAGCTATTACATGCCCTCGAACGTGGTGCACGGGGCTAAAGCCCTCGAGGAAAGCGTGGCCCTGGATATTTTCACGCCTATAAGGGAAGATTATTTATAAATGCGGGCGAGGCATGCCTCGCCCCTACGGCAAATATTTTCTTTGTGCACAGTCCTTACGTTTTGTGTCCTGATACAAATTTCCGTGATATACGGGCACGGCATGCCGTGCCCCTACGGTACATTTTATAATTATTTGCGGGCGAGACATGTCTCGCCCCTACGGGAAATATATAATGATTTTTGGGTGCATCACGATGCGCCCCTGCGGAAGAATAAAAAAGGCCGCTGGCAGCGGCCTTTTTTATTGAAACCGTTATCGGGGTATTATTTTTTCACCGGGTGGAAAGCCAGATCAACCATTTCAGGCATAGGCCCGACAAGAGGCGCAAGGTAATCCACAAAAGCCTCGGTGACAAACATGCCCGACTGGTCGATAAATTCATCAGGCATAGGCTTGGCTTTAACAGCTACATCGGCCAGCCTGGCAGTGCCGAGCTTGGTCGAGTAACAGCCGCATTTTTTGCCTCTCTGGAGCGAGACCATAAGGCCGGTCTTGCCCTCGCCGGCCAGCTCCACTGCGCGCATGCCGCAGAGATAAGCCTCCTCGAGATCAAGCTCGCTTACCCGGTCCGAGCCGCACATCTGCAGCGACTCCACTACCTGGAATTCTCCTCTCCAGCCCTTGAACCTGTCGCCGATCATCTTGTGCAGCATCATCGCCGCACTGGTGCCGCCCATGGCCCCGAACTCGATATTGCCGAAACGATCTTTGGTCACCGAGGCCGAAACCGGAGTGCCATCCGCATAATGGATGCCCTCGCCGCAGGAGATAGAGCAGAAACCGTATTTTTTGTAACATTCTTCGACTTTATCGAGGAATTTGTCCTGTTCGAAAGCCCGCTCGGGAATGAGTATGATGTGCGGCGGATCGGCTTCATTGCACTTAGCGGCCACTGCAGCGGAGGCGAGCCATCCCGAATCCCGTCCCACTGCCTGGTAGATCACGTACTGGTCCACTTTCTGCATATCGCGCGCGAGCCGCCCCCCTTGCTCGACGGAAAGGGCGACATAGCGGGCAGCGCTCGGATAGCCGGGAGTATGGTCAGTGCCGAACAGGTCATTGTCCACGGTTTTGGGAACGCCGATACCGTGAAGCTCGTAGCCGTTCTTTTTACAGTAAGCTTCCACCCTGTTTATGGTGTCCATCGAGTCGTTGCCGCCGATCATGAAGAAGTAGCGGATGTTGAACTTTTTGAGCACATTCAGGATCACCGGAAAGTCCGGCTCTTTGAGTTTATGGCGGCTCGAGCCGAGAGCGCTGGAAGGCGTATAGCGTAATGCGGCCACAGTGCGCGGATCTTCTTTCCTCAAGTCCACCAGCATCTCTTTCATAAAGCCCTCGATGCCCCAGCGCATGCCGTAGATACCGGTGAATGCATCCTGGCGCACCGCAGCCTCGATAACTCCGCGGAGGCTCGAGTTGATCACGGATGTCGGGCCGCCGGACTGGCCGACAACTGCATTTCCTTTAAGCATGGCATTACTCCTGGACTTTATTCGGGGTTAGTCCAAAAAAACATCAATTAAATGGTTCGGAATAGGATTTAGGGGCACGGCATGCCGTGCCCCTTTATTATATTTTTCAAATAATACAGTATTTAGGAATTATCGAATAACAATCCATTTGTAGCTCTAATCCAAGGCATTCATAAGCATCCGAACAACTTTCGACAACCCCCTGTTTCCCCCTTTTCTAAGGGGGAATAAAGCTTGATATCCCAAACAGTTACCAAAATTTTCCTAAGAAGAGGAGTACCAGAGAGATCGACGGATTGTGAAATACAGACACTGAAATTTACCGAAAGTAAAAATTTTTTTCATTGTTCGTTGTGTCGGGCCTCGGACATGAGAGTTTATAAATTATTTGACTCAAAAATACAAATATTTTCACTACAGCCTACAGTTTACAGCCTCCAGCCTCACAGCCTGCGGGAATAGCACTATTTTTATCCCTTTCCGGGTGGCGCTTTATCATCATGAATGGCTGAATTACAGAACACCTCTCAGCCGGCAATCACTTTCAGGGACCCGTCCTTGCGAAACGCCGGATGATCGTAAATTTTCACTCCCTGGACAACCCTGGTGATCACTCCAGCCTCGGAGGGACTGTCCGGCTTGAGGCCATAAGCCATGGACTTGAAAACTCCCAGGCTCTGGCCGACAATCACATAAGCCGGGCTCTGGTAGTCATCGGGGATATCGCAGCCATGCTCGATCACGAGATCCGCTGCCGCCTTTGTCTCGGCATCAGCTTTCCGGCACACGGCGATCTTTTTCATGCCGATACCCTTGTGCTTGACCCCATTCATCAGATCCAGCTCGTAGCGGTGGACCAGAGGGTCTTCGCTCATGAGATAAATGACCAGGGTATTTTTATGCACTACGGCCTCGGGCCCGTGGCGCAGGCCGAGGAAGCTGTCGAACTTGCCCACCACCTTGCCGTCTGTCTCCTCCTGGAGCTTCAGATGGCATTCCTTGGCGCAGCCGAAAAGTGTATTCGAACCAAGAAAGACCGCTCTTTCGAAAGGCTCCCGGCAGAGGGTTTCGAGGGCGCCGGTATAATCGGCCATAATTTTATTGCCTGCCTTAGCCAGCTCCTTGGCAATTTTAGCGTAACGGGCAGTGTCCTTGATCGAGGCAATGTACTGGCCGGCAACCACCATGCTGGAAAAGGAGCTGGTCATGGCCAGAGACTTATCATTGGTTTTCTCAGGCAAGAGGATAAGGAGGCTTCTGCCCTTTATCTCGCGCCCCATCTTGGCCAGCTTGCCATCCTTGTTGCAGGTGATCACGATATGCTTGATATCGGACCTGGACTGTTCGCCAAGGGTAAAGGTGCCCACGCTTTCCGGGCTGTTGCCGGAACGGGCGAAATGGACCAGAAAATATTTTTTACCCGGGCGGAAAACAGCCTCGGGGTCGGTGATAATCTCGGTGGTGCCGACAGCCCTGGCCTCGTAATCGCTCACCTTGTTAAAAAGGTTTTCCAGGCAGAGGCCGATAAAAGCGGATGTTCCCGCGCCGGTAAGAAGGATCTTGCGGTCAGTCTCGCCGCCCAGATAGGAAACGATCTCCGCTTTCTGTTTTTCCAGGATAGACAGGGTCTCGAGCCACATCTCGGGCTGCTGGTGGATTTCCGCTGGCGTAAACTCGGTGCCTTTGGCCTTTTTTTCCGCCTCTGGAGCCTCGATCAGTTTAAGCAAAGCATCTGCCATTTTAAACTCCTTGGGTTAAAAAAATTCTTTTATCTGAATAAATCAATGAGTAAAAGCTTTTTTAAAAAATCACACAAAACAGCTTATTATTACCCGTAGGGGCACGGCGTGCCGTGCCCCTACAAAAAATTATCATTTACCATCCATTTATTATGTTCCTAAAAGACCATCTACCCTCTTGGGATTAATCTATAATATTTCTACATTCCTCATAATAATTCTCTTTCAGCCTTCCCTGGCGATGCGGTGCGCCTCAGCCACGGCGACTGCAAAATCCCGCACATCGATGGGATAGAAAGCCGGAATATTTTCTTCTTTGACAATCTTTTCCGCGCTGGTTTGTTTCTGCGCGGCCATGATAGTTTTGGTGAGAGTCTTGGGAATGTCGCTGCGCTTATCGCCGATAATGATGCTCAGGAAATTATCGTTGCCGAAAGCTTCGCGGCCGAATTCGCGCAGGCCCGAATCCTTGGAGAAGTTTCCGGCCTCGACAGCCGGGGAAATCAGATCCACTCCGAAATCTTCATAGACCAGAGCCTTGCGGCCGGAACGCTTTTCGAAATCAGGGACTACACTTTTCAGCTTTTCGAAAGTAAAGCCCTCCCTGTCCTTATCGTCGATCCACACCGCCAGCCCCTCCGGGCCGTCCTTTTCCACTCTCAGGCTGATTAACGGGTGGGTCTTGACCAGCGCCTTGTAAAGCCCGCGCATGTTATCCACTGCAGAGCTGAACCTGATCCTGCCCCCGGCCTGATCGAACTCGACTTTGCTTTCCGGAGAGCAGGCAGCGGCAAGCTGGGCCATAGTCGGACGGCGTCCCTTGACCAGCGGGTGCTGGAGAAGGTTGCCGTTCCGGTCGCCCTCGATATATATAGCCCCGGCGCCGGTCGAGTAATTGCCCTGAAAAGCCACTTTAACATCATTTTCCGCAGCCGAGACAAGCACATCCCGCACAAAATTAAAAGCCTCTTTCTCGCTGTAGGGATAAAGGTAACGAAATTTTCCCTTGCGCTCGTAGACCATGCCGTACTCGCCCACAGTACCGAGATCGGCGACCTTGAGGCGGTTTTCCTTGAAAAATTCCATGGATTTGAGGTCCCATCCGGTACATAAAGTAACTTCTATACCGCTAATGCCGATCAGATAGGTTATGGCATCCGCGGAGCCGGGGTAAGGAGTAAGCTCGGAATCGTCACAATCCACTATCGGCCCATTTACATCCAGGCCGCAGATAATGTTGCCGCCGATATTACGGTTATTCTTACGGCACACCTCGAGGATTTCCCCGATAAGAGCTGCCAGTTTAGCTTTATCAAGTGACAGCCTGTCCGCTATCTTTACCGCGGATCCGGACAATGTGATTCCTGAAAAAGACATTATCCCTCCATAAATTACTTTTGAAAGTTTGCAGCCATTTCATGTTCTGTTATTTATGCAATCACCCTACTGTCGGAGTGACCTTGATCGTGCGAATATCCTTACCGCCAGGTGCGAGCTGCATCATGCCGATTTTCAGGTCGAAAGGTTCCTGGACTTCATGGTCGTCCATACCCTGCCAAGGCTCGATACAGATAAACTCGTAACCAGGTTCGGACCAGAAGCCGAGGTGCGGGAATTCCGGGAACTCGACCTTGATCGAGACTTTCGAGGCAGGATCTTCCAGGGTCACCTGGCGCCTGGATGGCTCATCGATGGCAAACAAATATGTCTGCTCCAGTTCTTTCTCGTTCCACTTAAAAGGTCCGCCTACCGCAACCAGGTTCTTTGGACCGGTGAGACGGCAGTGCTCGTTGACCTGGTACCTTCTGATATGCCCCACCGGAAAAACCAGACGGCAATCGGTCTTTTTGCCTGTCCCCGGGATAACCGGGGTGCGGAAACCGGGATGCCAGCCGAAAGAGTAATAAAGGGTCTCTTTGCCGGGGTTCCTGATATCAAAAGTTACGGATAGCACACCGCCCTTAAGTTCATATGAAAGATCGAGCTGGAATTCAAAAGGATAGTACTGGCGCGTGTACTCATTGGCCTGGAGACGATACTGGGCCAGGGCCTTACACCTGTCTACCGTTTTTACTAATTCGAATAAGCTGTGTCTGGCAACCCCATGGTTGCCGGGAGTCTTGATGATTTTCTCACCGATCCGGCTTTCCTTGTTTTTCAGCCCGCCCACATGAGGAAAAAGCACTGTGGCGCGGTTTTTCCATCCGGATTCCGGCTTGCCGGGTTCGGAGTCGCGGTACATAAGGGGAATTTCCCTGCCCTTTTTCCAATCGGTTACCCGGTAGCCGATCACCTCGCAACCCATCCGGTCGATCATCACTTTGGCCCTTGATTCCTCATCAACCAGCAAGTCGATTTTTCGCTGGTCATCGATCTTCACGCTGTAAGAGCTCATTGTTTTTTCTCCTCGATAATGCCGCTATCCACGATCCGTCGATAAATATCTAGACTTTCCGACTATGCAAACACGGGCACATACAGGCAGTTATATCAGATAAGGTTTTTAAAATAATACTTTTTTTATTTTAAGTCAAAAATTAATCCACAGTGTCTCTTACTGGTCATCTTGACAAATCTTGTACCGGCCAGCTATTTTTTTTCATGCGCATATATCACCAAAACCTTCTCGCCGGAGCGGCAGAGACCCGGGATACAGCGGTGATTATCGATGTTTTCCGGGCATTCACCTGCGCCAGCATTCTTCTTCATTATGGCGTTTCACGTCTGCTTGTCGAAGAAGACCCGGCCAAGGTTCTCGAACTCAAGAAAAAACACGGATATCTCGCTCTGGGAGAAATCGGCGGGGTAATGGTAGAGGGTTTCGACCTGGGCAATTCCCCGAGTGAAATCGTGACCAGGGGAAGGGACTTTTTCCAGGGCAGAATCGTTGTCCAGCGCACCTCCGCAGGTGTGCGGGGTGTATTTGCAGCGGTCAAAAACTGCACCGCTGTCTATGCCGGATCTTTCACCACAGCCATGGCCCTGGCTAAGCTGCTCAAGAAAGAAAACCATCCGGAGATCCACCTGGTAGCCATGGGAGAGAATGGCCAGAGACCGATGCCGGAGGATGAGCAGTGTGCAGCCTACATTCACCACCTCCTCGATCCAGACATCCCGTATAACCATCTCGAGGCGCTGGGAATAATACTTGCTCATGAAAGCGCGAAAAAATTCCTGCGCGGCGACAAGCCTCATTTCCCTCCAAGTGATGTCACTTTCTGCCTTTCCGCCGACCTCTTCAATATGGCCATGAAAGTGATACCGAAAGAAGATGGACTAGAAATAATATCTGTATTTCCAGAGTGCGAAAGGCAATGGCCTTGTTCCCTTGCCAAAAAGTACTTATAATTTATCAAACTTATAAAATTTCAATTTCTTTTTATTTTTTCATCTATGAAAAATTTCAAGTTAAAAATATCAATTTTGCAATTCTTGTTCTTTTCAATTTCATCCTATTCTTTTGCCGGGGACCTTCTCTGGACCGTAAAAAGAGATAATGACGTCAAATGGATGGCCCAGGCAGACTCAGCACTAATTATTTTTGCTACTAAACAAGGACTTTATGCTATAGATTCTTGGGCAGGAACTTATCTTTGGGAAAAAGTTAATTTATCGGAAATAACTTCGGAACAAGTTGAATTCATCTTTCCCCAAAAAATAATGATAATTTACCAAAATAATAAAGAAGATAAAAGTACGAATATTTTTGCCATTAATATTAAAGACGGAAAAGAAATATGGAAGGCAGAGCCAATAACAGGCTCCCCCGTAGGGGTTTATTATAACGATGGGGAAGGAGAAATTCTTTATTTTTTCACTAAGAAAGGGAAATCAGAAACTGTAGGTGAGTCAAAGGGAGATTTTTTTTTCAACACTCTACCATGGGCAATGTATAAAATCAAAAAAGAGCAAAAATTTGAAACATCTCTTTATATTATTGACATTAATACTGGAAAAATAAGGGTAATAAAAGAACCATTTTCAAATGATAATATTAAAGTGCCTTGGGATTTAGTTTCATATTTACCGCCATTAAGACGAGCTGTCCAGCTTGATAATCTTAGGGACTCCTGGACTTCAATTTCACCATCAATTTTACCTTTACCAACCACAAAACACACATTGTTATTCTATCAAAAACCAATATTTGATAATAATAAAAAGGCTTATTTCGCTTTTCCTATACCTTGCCAGGTTGATTTACATACAGGTAATATTTTATGGTGGTGCCAAGATAATAAATTAAAAAAGACTGCAATATCATTAAGTATTGGACAGATGATAGATGATGATTCTACTATTTTTATACCAAACGATAATAAGTTATGCGCAGTAAATAAAATGGACGGTCGAATCAAGTGGATTTCAAAAAAAAATAAAAGAAAAATCGGTTGGTTAGGAATGGATAGAGATAATATTTATATTACAGGTCAAGATTACATTAACGCAATCAGTAAATCAAATGGAAATTTTCTCTGGAAGAAACCTTTTAAATTCAGTGGACTTCCCTGTGTACCATTATTTCAAGAAAACAAGATATATTTATTCGCCAGCACTGAGCTCTTATGTTTAGATAAAGATAATGGTAAATTAGTATATAAAAATGGCTTGAAAGGTTATAAAGACTTTTTTCTAGTAGGCTCTCTCTTATTAAACGATAGCAGTCTTGTTTATGTAAACGCACAAAGCATATGCTTATTTGATCCCACCAATGGAAAATTGAAATTGCATAAGCAATTTGAACCAGTTAGTGTATCTGGGGTTACAACTCTCATAGGCACATTATCTGGACATCCTGAGGTTTTAGATATGGCCTATTGTTCTACAATAATGACTAATAGATATGTTTATATTTTGACATATCTTAAAGAGAAGATAGGTCTTATTATCGCAGATATTAATAATGGAACGATCAAATCAGAGATAGTTCTGAATGATAGGAAACCTAATTATTTGGTTGATGATACTCACTCAATGATCTTTCAATATAAAGGAAAAGAAATCAAAGGATTTAAATATTAAAATATCCTTATCGGTATTCTCTCTGGTTAAATCTATAATTCGCTATTTTAATTGTTTCAATTACTATTTACGTCTAACAATCACACAGCGCTGCTTCGCTTTTTCAATTGGATCCTGTTCCACTGGATATTTTCCTCCTGCCTTGGCTTCCAGTCGCCCAATTTCGACTCCTTCGGAAATCAGAAAATCCCGGACCGCGCGGGCTCTTCTATCGGAGAGGTTGAGGTTTGTCTTTTCGAGGCCCACCTGGTCAGTGTAGCCTATAATCTCCAGTTTTACTCCGGGCTTGCTTTTCAATAATCCGGCAGTTTTTTTAAGTTCAGCATAGAACTCTGGCTTTACTACTGCCCTGTTGTTATCGAATAACACTCTGGCCAGGGTCTCTTCGGTCTTGATTTCCGGGCAGCCTTTTTCATCGACTTTCACGCCGGCCGGGGTACCGGGGCACTGGTCAATATTGTCCGGCACCCCGTCACCGTCAGAATCCACAGCCCGTCCGTATTCATCGACTTTGGCCCCCACTGAAGTATTTGGTTCCTGGTCGCGGCTGTCAGGCACCCCGTCTTTGTCTGAATCGATCGGCG
>Ga0315277_10006723_pt1 | contig 14984 bp, 17 predicted proteins | sample YL17G05_15_MG_FD_203695 | JGI IMG/M metagenome (GOLD analysis project Ga0315277, IMG submission 203695) | Sediment microbial communities from Yellowstone Lake, YNP, Wyoming, USA - YL17G05_15 | ecosystem: Environmental > Aquatic > Freshwater > Lake > Sediment | place: USA: Wyoming | collected...
CCCACGCAGAGGGAATCATACCAGCACCGGAGCCGGCACACGCCATCAAGGTAGTCATTGACGAAGCGCTCCAGTGCAAACAGTCAGGCCAGAAAAAGAACATACTGCTCGCCCTGAGCGGACATGGGCACTTCGACCTCGGTGCCTACGAGAAATACCTAGCTGGTCAGCTAGAGGACTTCGAATATCCCAAGGAGAAAGTGGAAGAAGCGCTCAAGCAATTGCCCAAGATACCGGCATAAGTGCTTCGCCAACTCAGCTTGAGATGAGGCCATTAAGGGGGCGTCCTTCCAAGGAAGGACGCCCCCATATTTAAAGCTCATCGAAGAATTGGGGTGTGCAGAGGGGCTAAGCCCCTCTGCCAGTCCTTCCGCGGAAGGATGGGGGGGGGTCTCCCAAACTCTAAAGCCCCCCAAGCCTAGGGGATAAAGGGGGTTGAAAAACGGTTAATAAACGACCTCAAAAAACTGAGATTGTTTACTAACGGGGAGTGCAGAGGGGTGAGCCCCCTCTGCCAGGGGTTTGGGGGTGTCCCCCCCAACTTTAAACTTCCCCCAAAACTGGGGGATACAGGGGGTTCAAGAAAGATCGGTAAACGCCCCTACATCTATGCCATTGCACTCAACGGGCAAAGGGTGCTAATATAGACCCTGGTTTAGGGTAATTGAGATGGCACGCAATGAGGAAACCAACATCATGGAATTAGTTGAGAATATGCTTTGTGGCGCCGAGCAGTCCCTGTCTCGATTAATTACCTTAATAGAGATGGATACCCCTGATGTGCCTCAGATAATGAAAAAGATTCTCCCCAGAACAGGCAGAGCGTATTGCATCGGAGTCACCGGCCCTCCCGGCAGCGGTAAGAGCACTCTGGTCGACAGATTGATTGCCATAGCCAGGTGTAAAGGGCTATCGGTCGGGATAATAGCCGTTGATCCCACCAGCCCTTTCTCGGGGGGCGCAGTGCTGGGCGACCGCATAAGGATGCAACAGCATTATCTGGATGAAGGCGTCTTCATCCGCAGCATGGCGACACGAGGCAGTCTCGGTGGGCTCCCCAAAGCCGCCCGCGCGGTGATAAAGCTTCTAGATGCCTTCGGCAAAGACCTCATCATGGTGGAGACCGTGGGCGTAGGACAGACCGAGCTGGACATCATGAAGATGGTGGATACCACCGTAGTGGTGCTGTTTCCCGGAGGAGGGGATGCTATCCAAACCATGAAGGCCGGCCTGATGGAGATCGCCAATATCTTCGTGGTCAACAAAGCAGACCGCCAGGGGGCAGACCAACTGGTCATGGAGCTTGAGGCAATGCTATCGCTGAACCCCAAGAACTCCTACTGGCAGGTGCCGGTTTTATGCACCCAGGCGATCAATAACGTGGGCATCGAGGAGCTCTACGGAGAGATCGAAAGACATCGCAGCGTCCTAGAGTCCACAGGACGACTCTCCAAGCAGCGCCAGAAGCAGCGGAGAGAAGAGCTGATTCATGCAATCGAGCAAGGTGTCAGCGAGCGGCTCTCCAGGCTAATGGAAAAGGACGAGAACCTGATTGCGCTCTCAGAGAAGGTAGAAAAAGGCGAGCTGGACCCTTATTCAGCAGCCAGAGATATCCTGAGCAACAGAGCCATGCTCAGAGGCTGGTTTGCCAAGCTGGAAAGCGAAGGCGACGGAGGGAGCAGGAAGAAATAATCTCGTTCCTGGGTTTGTGCAGTCCAGTCTCATTGGGGTAACTACCACTCCGAACGGTCAGAGAACTAAAATGTCGCTAGAGAAGTACGCTCTGCCAGCACAATCACCTTACTATCTGGAATACCCAGTGAAACTGGAGCCCAGATACGGATACGGGAAGGCGCCTCACGCCAAACTCTATGAGATAATCAATAGAAATAGAACTGCTTACAAGCGTACTCTGGAAAGTTTCCTCATTTTCAAAGGTGACTTTCTGGGCATCGCCCTGGAAACACCGCCCGAATCACACGAACCCTGCTGGTTTAATAACTGGTTAGGGGCATTGGACTCTGTTGCCCTCTTTTCGCTGCTCTGTTTGCATAATCCCAGAAGGTATTTCGAAATAGGCTCAGGCTGGTCCACAAAATTCGCCAGGAAGGCCATAACTGACCACAAACTTAGGACAAGAATAGTATCACTCGACCCCTATCCCAGAGCGGAAATAGACACGCTCTGCGACAACGTCATCCGTGAACCTCTGGAAGATACAGACTTAAGCACTTTCGACAAACTGGAACCAGGAGACATGCTTTTCGTGGACGGCTCGCACCACTGCTGTATGAACTCAGATGTTGCCGTTTTTTTCCTGGATGTTTTACCCCGATTGAAGCCTGGTATATTCGTGGAATTTCACGATGTTTTCTTGCCTTACGATTACCCTACAGGGTGGAAAAGTTATTACTCCGAACAATATCTGCTAGCGGTTTACATACTGGCAGAAAGCAACAAGTTCGACATCGCCCTTCCCAACGCCTTCATCACTAATGATGCAGAGTTGAGCAGCATATTGAATCCTGTCTGGGATGCGACAAACACGCGTGAACTCATCGAGGGGTTGTCCTTTTGGATTCAGACCAGATAGCTTAGTCTAAATTGATATAATTCAATGAAAACCAGCAAAAACAGAGCTTAGAGGATAGACATTATGGGCAAATGGGCAATATTGATAGCAACAGTTGGCGGCATGGGGTTAGTCATGCTATTTGCGGGTAGAGTTGGATATTGGATCGAGGCCAAGGTCAAAGCACGGCAGCTTCGTAGAAAAAAAGAGCACCAAAAGTAGTTGGTCCTGTCCCCTATTCACATTGGACTTTTGTTTAGTGACATTGTATAATTCCGAAGCTGAAGGGATTGCCAGCGTAGCTCAGCGGCAGAGCAGCGGTTTCGTAAACCTAAGCCAAGTGTTATAAATGGTTACTTTACGTTTAAATCAGAACGGTTGTGTTACCCCCAAATACTGTCTAGTAGCTTCGGGTCACTTTTAGTGTTTTTTATTCTGTCGCCAAAATGTCGCCAAAAACCTAAGTACGGTTTGAGCGTAGGCTAAAAACAAAAGAGGGGGAGAGATGATTGTTTACTTGGAGTCTATCGCCGGAAGCGCTGAGCACAACATAGAACGTGCCAGGATCGAGGTAGAGAGAGTTATAGGCTTCCGTGGCTCAATAACGGATATTCAGACTAAAGGTAGCCAGATAGCGGTCAAGATCAACCCCGAATGGGACTTACCGCCAGACCAGAAGTTGACCTACTTGAATGAGTGGATTACTGTCAAGACTAGGCACTTCAAGGTTAAGAGCATATTGCTAGAAAAGGGGTAGGCCATACCAAGAGGCACCACCTACCCCTAAAAACCTCAGAATCGAATCCTAGAGCCTCATTTATTGTCAGGTCTGTTATTTACGAGGACAGCAACCGCCTGGCTATCCATATTTTGGGCTATCGTGTCAATGTATCATCGTATTCTTCGTTCCAAGTGAATGTTGTCACTGTGGCATCATAATATTTTGTTGGGTAATCAGATGGGCTATAGTTTAACCAACTGAAATACTTATAAGACCAATATCCTTCATAAATACTGGGATATCTATACCCGGACTTGAAATAACCTCCCCTGAATTTCGCATTAGGCACTCTTGCAATAATATCCTTAGCCAGTTTTTCTTGGTGGGCACGCAATTCAGCTACTGCCACATGGTTCATTTCGGTAGATATATTAATACTAGACACAAGGTCATCAAAAAACATCCAGTCATAATCTACCTCTATCCAGTAATCGTAAGGCCAATCAATGTCCGTGTTTTTGCTGACCTCAAATGTAAATTTGGTAATACCCAGTGAAGTATTCAGAGTCGCATAATTCGCCGTAAGATAATCCTCTATTTCACTTGCTGGGACAGCAGGTACCGGTGCTTGAGTGGGTTTGGGAGTGGAACTTGGTCTAGGTGTGGGCGTAGCTGCCGGTATTAGAGTAGGTGTTGGTGTCAGTTCCGGCGTAGCAGTAGGCGTGGGAACTATCGTAGGTGTGGGAGATTGCGTAGTTGTTGGCGTGGGGGTGACTGTTATGTAGACCGTCTTAGTACATGATATTCCGGAAGCCAGCAATCCTAGTACAATCGTGCTCACCAGGAGAATCGCCAAAGCTTTTTTCATAGTCTCGCCTCCCACTACGATTCGCTCATAAGTATATCTAGACAGTCAAACATCGTCAAGAGATTTCAATTTGAGGTTCTCCGGTTCTCCTAACTTATAATTGTTTAACGAATCCTAGAGCCTCGTTATCAGCTTCAGTTTGCCATAAGAGGCTTTTTGGCATTCAGGAAGCGGGTTGCCTCTGATTTGGGTATCCGCACGAGATGTCGGCCAAATTTAAAGGCAAGGAGCTTCCCCTCTCCATAGAGTCCTCGTACCTTCGGAACAGAGCATCCGAGTATGACAGCTACTTCCTTGGGCTTGAGTAATTCATCCGTGAGCCAATCGAACCGATACCCTGTTGCCTCTCTTGTTGCTTCCATTGGTTTCCCTCCTTATGATTTTAATGATTCCACTAACTCCTTATATCCTGGAACGCCGCGACCTGACACGAAGTCCATTGGTATAGTTACCTGATTATTGAGCTTATGCCGATGGTTGCTTCTGGGGTGTGCCTTGAGATAGGAAATCCGCAACTGGGCCATCGAAACGTGCGTGTATATCTCAGTAGACGCAACACTGACATGCCCCAAGAGTTCTTGTATTACTCTAAGATCAGCCCCGCCGTCCATAAGATGGGTAGCCATCGAATGGCGGAACATGTGGGGGTGTACCCTCATTGGCAGACCCGCTCCCCTGGCGTACTGTTCAACCAAATACTCGATTCTACGCACTACGATTCGTTCCCCAAAGCGGTTTAGGAAAAGGGCGGGTGTGCGCGTCCTCCATAGAAGCTTAGGGCGGGCCTCCGCGAGATATGCCTTGAGTGCTTCGATTGCCTTTTTCCCCAGCAGGACTAGCCTCTCTTTCGAGCCCTTGCCCCATACCCTGGCCTCGCCGGATTCAAGGTTTACATTCTCCACATTCAGAGACACCAATTCGCTTACCCGTGTGCCAGTGGCATATAGAGTCTCCAGTATTGCCCGATCTCTGAGTCCCTTAACGGTTGAGGTGTCCGGCGCTTTGAGTAATGACTCCATTTCTTCAACAGTGAGGAAGTTAGGCAATCGTCTTTCAACTTTAGGCCCGAATCCTCGCGGTATCGAGGTTACATCCATTTCCTTTTCAACTATCATGTAGCGATGGAACATTCTTAATGTACTTATCTTTCGCCTGATGCTGCCTGTCCGAATCTTCTGCTGCCGGAGTTCCCCCAGATAGAGCCTGATTGTATTCAGGTCTATCTTCTCGGCAGCTTCTATTCCCCTATCGTTCGAGAAATGAACGAAGCCCCCAATGTCGCTGCTGTAATTGCGGATGGTATAGGGAGAAAGCCGCGCTCCCAGGTAATGAATGTATTCTTGTGACAATTCTTCCATGCCGTGTTGTGCTGTCTCCAGGGTGCTTACTTCCATTCTCCTCTCCTTTTAAGTGGATTCGACTATTGGCACTTAGGACACAGTACAGCCGTTATAATGACAGACAGGTTCGCCATGAATGAAGAAGTCTATTTGGAAGCCCCAGGAGAATAACTGAACGCCGAAGGAATACTTGCCAATGTGTTTGTCTACCCAGTCGCCATAGATGCTGAGATGGACGCCGCCGGACTCCCGGTATGGGAATACCTTCACCTTCATGGTTTATCCCCTCCTTTCTAGTGTCATCATGTATAACACAATTTTTACGTAAAAGCAATACGATTTGTGAGTTTTTTTATTCGTCAGAGGCCATAGGTAATTGCAGCGAGGTATAACTATGGTATACACTTACCTTTAGGGTAAGAGATATGCCGGTATGCCCGTTTTGCCACGATAAGAAATTGACAAAAAGGGGCCTCTATCGGTACAAGGGTCAGGAACAACAGAAGTGGGAATGTAAACAATGCCGCAGGATCTCCGCCTTTCCCCTACACCGCAAGCCTTCGGAGAGAAGAAAGAAACCGAGAACTTAAGAAGCTTTTGTGGAGCAGCCCTCTGATAAACAGAGGGCAAGCTCACCGAAGGCGGGTGAGCAATCGTGAGGCGCTACGATGCCCGTAGGGGCACTTCCAAGGGGATAGGTGGTTTCTGGTCATGCCTACCCCCTAAATGGCTTCGGGTAAAGTGCGGAATTGGCAAAGAAGGCTAATCCAAATTCTCCTCATAAACTAAATCAATGATCCTAATGATTGTTTTGGATATAAATTCACCGATAGGTTTAGATATATCTATGTGAATTTCAGTTTCATCCCTGAGCACTTTGTATAATAGTGGAGATATCTTCTTAACATCTTCCTTTATGGCTAATTGGAACAAGCGATGATATCGCTCAAAACGTTCAGAAAATTGCTCCTTGGTTAAGCTGATAGTCATTCCCGCTCCTTTCAGGTCTCCCGAAACAAGTCCAATTTAGGCTTGTTAAGTTGACAGGCTGGACTCTGTGATGACCTGGCCAACTCATCATCAGTAAGGTCGCTGGCTTTAGCATCGGGATCACCTGTAATTATCCTGGCCAACTCATCATCGGTCATTTCTTTTACGCTTAATTGTGACTTATTTCCTGCCCTGCACTCAAGTTGCGTTAATCGATGCTCTAGCGTCATTTCGAGCCTCCTAGCTTGCCTTCCAGACTTCTCACTCTTTCCTCCAACTCCCCACTGGTAAGTACAGCCACCATTGCCCTTGCTATGGCAGCCATAGCCGTTGCCTGTTTGCTTTCGAGTTCTCCGGTGTGGACTTCCCCCAGTGCCCTCTCTAGCCTATCATAAACAGGCATCAGGCGCGGTGGCACCAAGCACCTCAATCTGGCAGACCTGGCGCTATTCTTGCCTCCCCTTGCCCTAGCCTCAAGCCGTTTAGTTACAAGCGCTGGGGAATGGCTGAAACAATAGCCATCTCCCAACACAAACCCGCGACACGGCTCACCTTTGCGAGTCGTGCTTTTACACCTCATGCGTTCTGTCATTACCACTTCGGCATCCTCTTAGAGTCAATTTAGATTCTCAGTCCTGTTCTGAGTCGAATTAGGTCAACCAACTTCTGGCCTATCCGGTCAACATCCTCCTCTTCCCGGACTGCAAAATTATTGCCGCTAATTAAGATATTTATATCTCCACCATAACCCGCAGCAACCAGTTGGGGTATCATGCTCCCTCTATTCAACGGTACAATCGCTTCTGGCCCTGCTTCACCTACCATCGCAAGGGTAGGGCGGGTAACGATGCCACCATATTGCTCTTTGGGTATTGTGAGAGTAGCTTCGGGAGGGTATCCTTGGAGGGGATTGGTGTTGGGTGTCAACATACCTACTCCCATATTGGCCCAATGACTAGCGACCTCGGCAGAAGCATAGGCAGCACGAGCCTGGTTCGCTTTAATTATCAGTTGATCAAGTAAGGTTTGGTCATTTGCAATCTCAAGACCCAAATCGTAGATTGAGTTCTTTTGTTGCAAAATAAGTTCTTGGTCTGTAGCCAAAAGTGCCTGAAGTTTATCATCGAGTATTTCAAGCTGTTTCTGCTCGCCCTCTACGATAATCTGAAGGGCAGCCACATTGGTTTGTTGGTCGAGGTAAGCCTGATTTATTCCAGCAAGATTTGTTTGGGCAATTTCCAGACCAGTATTGAGTACACCCTTTTCCTTGAACAGTTCGGCTATACGTTCTAATCCCGTTTGAGGGGTTATTTCCGTACCAAGACCTTGAGCTGCTTCGCTGGCTTTCTCCAGTTGATACAATGCTGGGCCGAAGTCTACTTTGGACTGAGCCTCCAAGATATCCTTTTGCCTATTCAGGTCATCAAGTTCAGCTTGCCGAGCAAAGGCGATTTCCCCTTCCTTTGCCTTTTGAAGTTCCAGTAAATCAATTTGTTCTTGTATGGCCTGAGTAGCATCTCTGTTAGCCTGCATCCCTACAAGTTGAGGACTTTCCAAACCTTGCAATTCATCATTGACAGCAGCAAGTTTGTCTTGGAAATCATCGACTACCGATTTTGCCCTATCGTATTGTGCACGAAGGCCAGATAGCTTATCCTCAGCATCGGCAAGTTGCTCTTGGTGAATTTCGAGTGAGTCATTAAGGGACTTGATTTCCTCTCTAAACCCCCCAGCATTGTCCTGGTTGTGCTGATAGGTAGCCTCTAGTTGCTCTAATTTAGTCTTGGCAGTAGCAAGTTGGTCGTTCTCATCTGCGATTGTGCTATTTAATGTCTGAATTTGGGTGTTTAATTCTTGCACGGCAGCCGAGTTATCGCCTATAGCAGATTTATCTTGCCCCAAAGTCCTCCATAAGATAGCCCCAACGGCAGAAAGCACAGCTATTCCAGCGATAAGTAACCCCAAGGGGTTGAGTAATGAGGTCAGATTAAGTAATCCCAAGGCCGAACTGAGTAATCGCACTTGAGCTATCACGGCGGGCAGAATCTTTCTGATCAGCGCGAGAACACCCACAAGGGTCAAAATGGTAGCTGCGGCTCCTGCGATTGTAACCCCAATCCAGATAACTACTGGGGGCAACTGCTTAATCCAGGTCAGTACATCCGAGGCAGCATTTACGATTTTAGTGACAGCAGGAAGCAACACCGAGCCTATGGTTTCAGCTAATTCGCCGATGCTAGACTTCATTCGAGACATCTGACCCTGGAAGGATTTGCCGTAGGCTTCACCCTGACCGGCAAAGGATTGACGAAGAACTGCCCACTTTTCTTCCTCTGTTTTGGCTTCCTTGATAGCAGGGATATATCTCTGCAACATACCCCAGTTGCCTGCCATAGCCATTTCGAGGAGACGGGTTGCTGATTCCAAATCTCTATCTGTGCCAGCAGCAATATCTACAGCGAGGGTAAGCAAATCCTGGGCCTTGGTTAAGTCCTTGGTTTGTAGGATTAGGGCGGCTAACGACTTACGTTGCGCTTCATCGTCAACGCCAGTCTTCTTGGTTTCGGCATCCATCCACTTTTCAAGGCTGCCCTTGGCTTCGTCATAACTCAGACCTACGTTCTTCATAGCAACGGTGAGCATTCGGATACTATCTTCCTCTTGCCCCGCAGCCCGAACACACAATGCTAGAGAAGCACTGATGGCCGCACCTGCACCCAGCATGATAGCCCCAGCCACCTTGTAGGTCTTGCCCATGTTCTCAACGCCCTTTTCAGCATCGGCAAGGGACTTGCTCGCTTCATCACGAAATCGATAAATGACTTCTAGGATCGGTGTTGCCATCTTGCTTTCCCCCTAAATATTAGAGCCTCTTTTCAAAGTTAAGTTGTAACACGGGATCGCCGCCACTTACCCTAATAAGGTATCCGCAGTTTTTGGGTGAATAGGCGCAATCAAGGGGCTTATCCGGGTCTGTCCTCAGCCTACAAGTCCCCGTTCCCTTTACGCATGGGATACCGGGAGGAACCTTATCATCAACCATGTCCGTCCCTTCATTAGCTGACTGAATACCCGTGGGGAGAACTGTAACATCTGTAACATGTGTAACAGTCCTACCCCCCAAAACATGGTTTTGTGACGGTTGTGACACATGTGACGCTTCCCCACACAGGACATACTTTGCGGAGCGCAATATGTCTGGTATTTCAGGTGGTTTGGCCCCATCATCCGAATACCAGTATCGCGACATGATTTCCGAATATACCGTGCTATTGGGGATGACATATGCCCTGACCTGACGCCTTTTGGGATTGCCTTTGGCGTCGTATCCGTCAATCCACCGCTGTTCAACCAGGAAGCCGATACCAGTCAATCCCTTTGTGACTGCCTTTGGTGTCGACCTCACATACTGACAAACCATAGTAGGCGTCACGGCTTTTGCAGGGATATCGCCGGTGTCTAAGTCACCACTGGCCATGGCGAGCACAGTATTTGCCAATGTCCCGGCCCAACTCATAGCTCGCTGGCATCGTATCTCTGTCTGCCTTGCTGTAAGATATTCCTTAAAGCCCTCCACGCCTTCAGACCAAAGTTGGAATATTACACTCAACGGCATGGCTAACTGTTTCAATCGTGGTTCGATTTGCAGATCATCGAACCTTAACATCTGGCCCCCATCGACTTTCCCCCAATGAGTAACCACAAACCGGGCAATCTCATCCCTGAGTTGGCGCATATCCCGTTTATACTCAGAGTCTAGGATGATGGGGATATTGGGATCATGGGTTTCCCTCATTGAAACAGATAGCAGCCTCGCTTCCGTTGCGTTGTCGTCAAATGTCTCTCTCATGGCAATGACCTTCGGGCCGAAGGGATCGAAGTAATCCTGATTCCTGGGATTCATTTTGTCGCTCAGAATGTAGTATTGGCCCCTTTCAAAGCCCAGGTTCAGGTATTTTGTTACCTGAGATTCCTTCTCGCCTGAAAAATCGGCTTCATCAATAATCAGTGTGCCTCTCCATTTTTGCTGAGTCCGAGCCATGCCACTGAATGAACCAGCCCCAGAGGCATAAACAGGATAGAAACAGATATCACCTATCACCTGCCGAGCCCGTGTCTTGCCCTTACCAGTATCAGCAAGGAATCGGAGATAGGCTGCCGTGTTTACTTTGCGAGTGTACCAGGTGAACAGCACATAGTAGACTGCCAGTTCCAAATCACGCGGTTCCAGATCAACATACTTTGCGATATGATCCTTAACTCGTTTCAACAGTGTCTTAGCATCATACGGTGTGGCTGCCGTCATGCCTTCGCTTGGCAATCCGACAATCGCAAGTGTTTGCCCCTCAACTTGTGGTAGAGTGCGTGGTCTAATGGTTTTTTGCCCCATCACAACTTCGCTGGATAACACCACTTTGTCGCCCTCAAGGTGTGCAAACGCATAATTGTCATCCATCTTGTGGACTTCCAGATATAATCTTCCCTCAAATTCAAAATGTGTTGCGTGTATCTCGTTAGGTTCGTCCGCTTCGGCCTCAGTGGATAGGGGGCTTGCGAGTGCAATCAAATCATCTATGGTGTGCCCTGCTGCCAGGAAGTCGTCTACTCCTACCTTTTCCCCCTTTGGACCAGATGGCAATTGAACAATGAACGGCTTCCCACCTTTACGCTGGACGTGTGCCCCCAAGACTTCAAGGGCATGGTATACCTCGCGTTTTGTGGTTATGTCAGAGTCGAAGCATAGGTAGACAATTCTACCTTTCCATGCTATCAGGTCGAAGTCAGCCGATAGTATAGGGGCCCCAAACTCGTTCCTTGACTTGAAGCCCCACACCCCACTGAGATTGACAGCGCAGACTCCCGCTGTTGCCAGTGAGTCGGCCTTCTTTGCGCCTTCAGTCACATATAAGGGAACTTCGGGATTGCTGGCATACTGTTGGGAGCGTTTCGGCATGTCAATCCTCAGCCTTGCCCCCAGCGGAGTCTCGTATTTTATTAGCTTGCCCCTGTTGTTAATTCTGGGGCCGTCTGGTCTAAACTGAAAGCCTGCTGCGGTATCATCTGGCGCATATAACGGAATGAGTATCCCTGGAACACGACACTGTGCGTTAATAAAGCCTAACCGTTCTAATTCAGCAGCGTCCACCACTGTCTTATAGCCGCGCTCTCGGATCACGTCCTGAGATATGCCCGATTGCAGCAGGTGTTGAGAATGCGCGTCGGATAGCGACATATTAGTGGTTATCATGTCGCACCTCGGTATCCGGCACTAGGGTTTGCTTTCTAACCTGTCGACATCCCTGACACCTGCGAGGGCGGCTCAAACCCTTACTAAAGAAGTAGGCTTTCTCGCCGGCTGAGAATATGAAAGGTTGCCTACAATCACAGCAGATCAGCCTTTCAGCCTTGAATTCCACTTTTGCTTCCATTACATTCATCCCTCCATTCTCCTTTTGCCCCCTAGCTGGGGATAGTCCCAGCCTGGACGTTGCCCTTGAGCATCCGCTCTAATTGCACTTTCGGCACTACGATTCGCCTTTCGCCCAAGCGGATTGCGGGAATACCCCCAGTTCTCGCCAACTGGTAAGCAGTGGCCCGACTTACACCTAGAGCCTCGCCCGCTTCCTCTACTGTCATTGTTAGACGTTCGGTTTTTGTAGTATCCATTTTTACCCCCTTTCACTTGCTATCCCTTGACAAACTCTACGTCATCTATTATAATAGGAACAAATCTAAGGCTACAAGGAACTAACAATCGTATTTTAAGGAACGAAAGGAATAAGCGAAAATGGCTGGGAAAAGAGGTCCCAAAATAAAACCGTCAATCGAAGCACTGATAGAATATATGGCTCGCCAGGATAAGAGACCTAGAGAAGCTTTGGCGTCTGCATTAAAAGAACAGATTGAGCAAATGGGGGAGATATCGCCTACAGAAGGGACTCTGGTGAAGATGATATCTGAGTTTCGGAACAGCCCCAATCCCCAGGAGGATCAGCCATGGGCTCTCTCAAGCCTCAATGATATGATTCCGCCGATTCCGACCGAAGCATTACCCGCAGTCTTGGAAGCCTATATTTACTCGCACGAACACATGAATCACGAATTTACTGTCCGCGATGCAAAATGGGTAGCTAGAATTCATAAATTGTACAAGGATGTTGCTAAGTCTACCTCAATGGCAATGGGTCTCGCCCAAATCGAACTATTAGCTGGATTGACTAAGGGAAAATGGGGAGAGTCAGAGGAGATTTTGAATCTCTATGAGGATTATACCGGGAAGAAAATATCACCTGAACGCCGCAAAAAGATTCTCAGGGAAGGAAAGCAATGGTTGAACCCGGAACAAAGCAAGGACATTGCAAAGCGAATTAAAGACATTACGAAAAGGGGAGGGAAGCTATGAGGGGAAGCATAAGGGCACGAGGTAACTCCTGGCAGATCACCATCGATACCGGAATCAGCGACAACGGCAAGCGCAAGCGTCATATCGAGACGTTACACGGCAGAAAAGGCGATGCCCAGAAGCGGTTGAATGAGCTACTGGTTAACATCGAAAAGGGCATCTATGTGCCGCCTGGACGTCTCACACTGGCAGAGCACCTTCACAACTGGTTAGAGGGATATTGCAAGACTAGCTGCTCTCAGCGTACCTATGACGGTTATCAGTCGATTATAGAGCAACACCTAATCCCTGCATTGGGACATATACGCCTAAAGAACCTTCACCCCCAGGCTATACAGAAGTATTACGGTCAGGCTTGCGAACGGTTATCCCCCTTGACGGTACACCACCACCACCGGGTGTTATCCCAGAGCCTCAAGTATGCCGTCCGTCAGGGTTACTTAGGCCGCAATCCCGCTGAGATGGTTGATCCGCCTTCACCACGTAGGAAGCCCATGCGCACCATGACGCCCGGTGAGGTTGAAACCCTGCTCGACTTGGCGAAGGACAGCGCTTACTACCCCGCTATCTATACCGCCTTGAGCACAGGACTTAGACAGGCTGAATTACTGGGCCTGCGTTGGCGTGATGTTGACCTTGATATGCTTTCAATATCGGTGTCCCAGGTGCTATACAAGAGGCGTGGGGTGTGCCAGTTCAAAGAGCCCAAGACAAGCCATAGCCGACGCCGTGTTGCCATGACGCCAAAACTAGCGACATACCTTAGAGGATACCGGGCAGAACGTGAAGGACTCTCCCTATTGCTGGGAAAGCCCCTCACGCTGGACTCCCTCGTCTTTGCCAATGTAGACGGCAAGCCTATTGATCCGGGTGTCCTATCTCATGCCTTCGGCAAAATGGCTAGACAAGCGGGCTTGAATGGTGTACGATTCCATGACTTGAGGCATACGTTCGCCAGTCTTATGCTGCTTAGAGGGGCAAAGCCTAAGGTTATCTCCGAGGCTCTAGGACACAGTTCAGTAGCCTTTACAATGGATACCTATTCTCATATAATCGACGGTATGCAAGAGGATGCTATGGCGCTGTTGGATGAAGTGTTGCCCGTAGGAGTAAACGGGCATTCTGTAAAAATTCTGTCGCCAAACCGTCGCCAAGCTTCTGAAAGTTAGCTTCACGGGCCAGCGTAGCTCAGCGGCAGAGCAGCGGTTTCGTAAACCGCCGGTCGTCGGTTCAAGTCCGACCGCTGGCTTTGTCTTTATAGGAAGGGGATGAGTGAAAAAAGTAGCTGTTGTCGCCGATAGCACGTGTTGCCTGCACCCTGAACTGGTGCAGAAATACAACATCCGCCTGGTTCCCCTTTATATCGTGTACAAGGGCAAAAGCTACCGCGATGGAGTCAATATAACCCCCAGCGAAGTCTACAAAATTATGCGAAGGAGAAAGGAGCTCCCCACTACCTCAACTGCTTCAGTGGGTGACTTTCTGGAAGCCTACCGCGAGGCGAGCCGGAAAGCCGATAGCGTGCTTTGCATTACGCTCACCGGCGTGCAAAGCAAGGTTTTCGAAGCTGCCATGGTGGCCAAAGAGCAGGCTAAAGAGGTTTTGCCCGAAACCACTATCGAGGTTTTAGACAGCCGCGCCGTGGCAGGAGCATTGGGGTTCGTCGTTCTCGAGGCCGCAAGGGCTGCCGATAGGGGGGCAGATTTAACACAAGTAGGCAACGTTGCACGTACTATGATGGGCAAGGTATGTCTCCTGGCAATGGTGGACACGCTCTACTTCCTTGCCAAAACCGGCCGCATCGCCAGGGCAGCGCATTGGGCCGGGTCGTTATTGGATATGAAGCCTGTCCTCGAACACATCCCGGCAATAGGAGAAACGATGCCTGTGGCACGGCCCAGGACGAGAAAAAAAGCTGTAGAACTCATGCTGAAGCTAATGGCTGAAAGAGTAGGGAATAATACCGCTCATGTAATTGTACATCACGCCGACGAACTCGAAGATGGGGAGAAACTAAAGGCCGATATTGGGAAAAGGTTCAGGTGCGCTGAACTTTATCTCACGGAATTTACCCCGGCCATGGGAATTCA
>Ga0315277_10006725_pt1 | contig 14982 bp, 11 predicted proteins | sample YL17G05_15_MG_FD_203695 | JGI IMG/M metagenome (GOLD analysis project Ga0315277, IMG submission 203695) | Sediment microbial communities from Yellowstone Lake, YNP, Wyoming, USA - YL17G05_15 | ecosystem: Environmental > Aquatic > Freshwater > Lake > Sediment | place: USA: Wyoming | collected...
ACCAGGCCCGGCTGGCCGAGATCGAGGTCATTCCGCACGTCGTCTTTCTGCGCGAGCTGATCAAGGCGGGGCGTTTGTCCCTCCGGGCAAACGGGATGAACCGGTTGACCTACCATGATTCCTGCTATCTCGGACGGCACAACGGGCTCATCGCGGAGCCGCGGGAGATCATCGCTTCACTCGGACCCCGGAGTTTCACCGAGCTCAAGAACAACCGGGAACACAGCTTCTGCTGCGGCGCGGGGGGTGGCTTGATGTGGACGGAAGAGAAGCTCGGCCAGCGCATCAACCACCTGCGGACGGACGAGGTCGTCGCCTCCGGAGCCGAGGTCGCGGCGACGTCCTGCCCCTTCTGCCTGAACATGCTTAAAGATGGGCTTAAGGATAAGCAGAAGGGCGGCGTCAAGGTCAAGGACCTCGCTCAGCTCGTCGCCGAGTCTCTTGGATAGTTAGCTTCAGGCCAGAATTTCCCGGCAGGCCGCGATGGCCCGGTCGACGTCCTCGTCGTCGATGTCCTTGTGGGTGACCAAGCGGATGCCGCCGAATGGAGCCAGCGCCAGGACGCGCCTTTTTATTAGTCCGGCAATGAAATCGCCGATCGACACGCGAGGGTGGGACAGCCCGAAGATGATGATATTGGTCTCGACCTCGGCAGGGTCGAGTCGGACTCCGGGCAGGCCCGAGATGGCCATGGCCAATTTTTTGGCCCGGGCATGGTCATCGCCGAGCCGACCGGTCATCTCGGTCAGGGCGATGATTCCCGGGGCGGCCAATACTCCCACCTGCCTCATCCCGCCTCCGAGGGCTTTTCGGATCCTCCGGGCGTAGTCGATGAAGTCGCGCGGACCGGCCAGCATCGACCCGGCCGGAGCCGAAAGCCCTTTGGAGAGACAAAACATCACCGAATCCGCCAGCGCCGCATAATCCTTGACCGGAACCCCGGAGGCCGTGCTGGCGTTGAAGATCCGGGCGCCGTCCATGTGCAGCCGGAGCCCATGCCGGTCGGCGATCTTCCTCAGCACCTTGAGGTTGTCCAGGGGCAGCACGGCGCCGCTCCAATTGTTGTGGGTGTTCTCGACGCAGATGAGCGTTGTCTGCGGAGTGTGGACCGAGGCTTTACGGATATTGGCCTCAACCTCCTCCGGGTCCATGACTCCCCGTCGGGAATTGATAGTCCGCGGAGTCACGCGGGAGATGAAAGTCAAATGGGTGGATTCCATATTGTAAATATGCGCCCTGGCCTCGACGATCACCTCTTCCAGCTCGCGGGTCCAGGCTTTGACCGCTACGGAATTACCCATCGTTCCCGAGGGCATAAAAAGTGCCGCCTCCTTGCCCATGATACCGGCGGCCAGCTCCTCGAGTTCCTGGACAGTGGGATCGTCGCCCAGAACATCGTCGCCGACGACGGCCTCGGCCATGGCCCGCCTCATCGCGGGCGTCGGCCGGGTGACGGTATCGCTCCGGAAATCGGATATCTCGCTCATGATCCTTTTCTCCTTTATAACCTAGCGAACACCGGCCTATTATAGTGAAATGCCAGGCCCCACTCAACGAACGCTTTTGGCAGGCACCCTGAGAAGCACCTCAGTTTCTGTGACTTGAGGAATGACTGAGGGAGGGGTGGCACGGCGCCAGTCCCCGCAACGCCCGCAGCTATCGGAGATGCTAACCGCCACCCTCGCCGTGTTTACATCGTTTCTATTATATGGTATTTTAGGGTCGAATTCCGAAACTTGGAGTGTACGAACGCCGCGGTGCCCATAATATGCCGGCTAGAAAAGCCTTTGCTTATGCCCAGTTTTTCGTTTTTCTCCTGATCCTCTTTCTCTCCTCCGCGGTGTTTTCGTCCCGGATCATCCAGAAAGGGGAAATCGTCTCGGTACCCGATGTTTCGGGGAAAACCATCGCCGAGGCGGAAAGAGATCTCGCTCGCAAAAGGCTGACACTCCAGGAAAAGGGGGTCGAATTCAGCGACCGCCATGAACGCGGGAAGATCATATCCCAGGAACCTGCGGCCGGATCGAAAGTCCGGGTCAATCGTCCCGTCCGGGTCCTGGTCAGCGGCGGAGGCGAGCTCGTTGAGGTCCCGGCGCTCGTCGGGAGGAGCCTGGAGGCGGCCAGTAAAGAGCTCGGCGAAAGCGGTCTGCAAAGGGGGCTCATCTCCCAGATCCATACCGCCAAGTATGCGGCCGGCCGCATCATCGCGCAGGAACCTGCGCCGGGGGAGCAGAAGATCAAACGCACCACTCCCCTCAATTTTCTGGTCAGCCAAGGAGAGATCGAGCCGAGATTCCTGATGCCCGACCTCATCGGCCGCAAAGCCTCTCCCTGCCTGTCCCGGCTCAAAGAGATGGGCTTCAAGGTGGCCGACGTCCGCTACTCCTACTATCCGGGGCTTGACTCGGGCATCATCATCAAGCAATTCCCTCCCCACGGCTTCGGGATCGCCAAGAGGAGCCTGATCACCCTGGAGGTCAGCCGATGACGCGGCTCCCGATCGCCCCAGGAAACCGTCCATGAACGTGCTGGTGACGGGCGCGGCGGGGTTCATCGGGTCTCAGCTCAGCCTCCGGCTCCTCCGGGAAGGCGCCTATGTCATCGCCGTCGATTCCTTCACCGACTTTTACCCCCGCTGGATCAAGGAGCGCAATCTCTCTCCGCTCGTCGGCGCCCGGAATTTCGAATTCCTTCCGCAAGATCTTCTCGAAATCGACTTAGATGACCTCCTCGCCCGCGTCGATGTCGTCTATCATTTGGCCGCCCAAGCGGGCGTGCGTTCAAGCTGGGGAGAGAGTTTCTCCATCTACGTCCAGCACAATATCCAGAGCACCCAAAGGTTGTTGGAGGCGGCCAAAGGCCGGCCTTTGAGCCGCTTGGTCTATGCTTCCTCGTCCTCGGTCTACGGCCTGACGCCGACACTCCCAATGACCGAGACAAGCCTTCTCTACCCGCTCTCTCCGTACGGCGTCACCAAGCTGGCCGCCGAACAACTCTGTTTCCTCTATTTCCAGAATTATGCCGTTCCGACCGTCTCGCTCCGCTTTTTCACGGTCTACGGGCCGGGTCAAAGACCGGACATGGCTTTCCACAAGTTTTTCAAGGCCATAGCCGAGAGCCGTCCGATTGTCCTGTACGGAGATGGAGAGCAAACCAGGGACTTCACCTTTGTCGAGGATATCGTGGAGGCCTGCCTGTCCGCCTCGCGCCAAGGCCGGGTGGGAGAAGTCTATAACATCGGGGGGGGACACCGGGAACGTATGAACGACCTCCTGCCGGTCCTCGAGGAGACGTGCGGGAAAAAAGTCGAAGTCAGGCGGGAAGACAAACAAAAAGGGGATGTCGCCCATACCCAGGCCGACATCGGGAAGGCGCAGCATGACCTCGGGTACTCCCCCCGGACAGTCCTAAGGGATGGGCTTCGGCAGGAGTGGGATTGGATCCGGACATTATATAAATCTTAGGATGCACTGAACCAAGGACGGAAGTGAAGGCCATGAAGAAAACCTGCCTGGTAATCATCTTCTCCCTGATCGGCGGGCTGGGCGCCTGGAGCTGCAAACAAAAACCGCTGCAGATCGCCCCCGAGATCGCGGCTTCAGACGAAGCCCTGTACAAGGCCGGCCAGCAGATTATGAAAAAAGATGCCGAGAAGGCGCGTCTCTATTTTCGTCAGGTGATCGATTCCTTTCCCAAGAGCTTCTATGCTCAGCGGGCCAAACTGGCGATCGCCGACTCGTATTTTGAAAAGAGCGATGAGAGCAGCATGATCCTGGCCGCGTCCGAATACCGGGAGTTCATTCAGTTGTACCCCTACAGTCCCTCGGCCTCCTATGCGCAATACCGGATCGGCCTGACCTTTTTCAAAAAGGTTCTCAAGCCGGGCCGCGACCAGGCCAAAACTACTCAGGCCCTGGCCGAGTTCAAAAAGGTCATCACCAATTTTCCACTGAGCGAAGAGGCCAAGCTCGCCCAGGGGCAACTCACCGAGTGCGAGGAGCGCCTGGCCCAGCATACCTTCCTCATCGGCGAACATTACTACAAAGTTTCGGCCTACAGGGCCTCGTCAGCTCGGCTGTCCGAGATCCTGACAGACTACCCGATCTACTCCAAGATGGACGAGGTTTATTTCTTGCTGGCGGATTCCTATTATAAGGGCAGGAAGGTCGAAGAAAGCATCCCCTATTTCACCAAGCTCGTCACCGATTTCCCGGAGAGCAAGTACGCCAAGAAGGCCCAGGAGCGGTTGGCCGAAATTAATAAAGCCCCCGCCAAGAAGGCCCAGTAAGGGAGGTTCAATGAAAAACCGTCTGATCCTATGCTGCGCTATCATCTCCGTCGTCCTCATGGCGGCCGCCTCACCGGCTGTCAGCCAGACCAGTTCCGGCTCCGCAAGCTCGGGCTTCAGAGCGGGATTCAGCCTGGGATATCTCTCCAGGACCCTCGACTTCAACGAGGAGGACGCGGACACCGCTCCCAAGCTGACGTCTCTTCTGGCCAGCCTCGTCCTCAGATATGATTTTCAGCCCGGCTTCTCCTTGGCCGTCCATTTGGGCTATGGATCGTCGACTTTCGACAGCCTGGTTTTCCGCCGCCTCCCCTTCTCCGTCGACTTCAGTTCCGAGGCGGGCGCCATAGGCGGTATCCTTGTCGGGACCGAGATCGAGAAGTCGGTCGTCGGAGAAGGCACCTTCGGACTGGGAATCCTCGGCCAGTTCTTCGCTTCACTGGGAATCAATAAAGAGTGGGATCTTCCCGGGTTGGCGGCTAAGGGCTCGGTTGAGGGAAAGCCGGTATGGATGAAAGCCTCCGTGGGACCGGTTTTATCTTACCGGGGCTGGGCAGGCATCACTCCCTTCCTTTATCCCCGCTTCGATTACCTGTGGGGGACATTCGAGCTCGATCAGACCGTCCAGGAACTCAAGGCAAGCGAGAAGAAAGAGATCAAGAGCAAGAGCCAGTTCGGCCTCGGCCTGGGAGCCGACTTCGAGCCTTCCACCTCGCTGCGATTTCGTGCCGAGGCCTCGCTCCATCCCTACCAGGGCGGCACCGACTATTCGTTCATTCTCCAGACGATCTTCACGTTTTGACCGATGCAGAGGTAACGATGACCATATTAAAGAAAAAAATCCTGGTGACGGCCGCTTTTCCGCTCGTCCTGTTCGCCTCTGGTCATTGCCTTCAAAAGGTCAGGGCGGAGAAGACCAAGGAGGGCACAGCCCAGCCGGCCCGCCCATCCAGCCGCCGAACCATCGGCTCGCTCAACGGCGGCCTCCCTTTCCGGATGGAAGGCCCTCGCTATGCTCCCGATCAAGTCCTTGTCAGGTTTAAGCCGAACGTCGGCACGCAGTTTGTCAATGCCACCCTGGCCAAGTACGATACCAAGGAAATAAAAAGGATTTCCCATCTCAACCTCTACCAGGTCCGCATTCCCGACTGGGCGTCTGTTGAAGAAATGGCTTACAGCATGAGCCAGAATCCCGATGTCCTGTATGCCGGACCCAACTACATCGCCCGGATCACGGTCACCCCAAACGACCCGTTTTTCCGTTATCAATACGCCCTCAACAACACGGGGCAGGCGATCGGAGCCCCGGGAAGCCCAAGCGGCAAAGCCAAGGCCGATATCAAGGCCACGGCCGGCTGGGAGGAAACCAAGGGAGCTGCGGATACAGTCATCGCCATCATCGATTCCGGGATTGATTTTGACCATCCCGACATCAAAAACAAGGTCGTTTCCCGCGGCCGGGATTTCGCCAATGACGACTGGGACGCCACCGACGACAACGGCCACGGGACTTATGTGGCCGGAATAGCCGCCGCCGACACCAATAACGAAGAAGGCATAGCCGGAGTCGCCTGGAACTGCCGGATTCTCCCCGTCAAAGTCACCGATTCAGAGGGTTCCGCTTGGTACGACGACCTCATCGACGGAATCCTCTGGGCGGCAGACAACGGCGCCCAAGTTATCAACCTCAGCCTGGGGGGGGACGCAGCCGACGATTCCCTGAAAGATGCTCTCAGGTACGCCCATGAGAAGGGGGTCGTGATCTCGGCCTCGGCCGGAAACGATGACACCGCCGTTTTCTATCCGGCCGCTTACGATGCCTATTGTCTCGCCGTGGCGGCGACCGACTATGACGATATCCGGACCTCCTATTCCTGTTTCGGCCCTGAAATCGATGTGGCCGCCCCCGGGGAATCGGTTCTCAGCCTTGTGCCGACCTGGTACTGGGGTCCGGATTATCTCCCCTATGCCTACGGCTATGGCACATCCGCCTCCGCGCCGCATGTCGCAGGCTTGGCCGCGCTGCTCAAAGGGCTCAAGCCGTGGCTCACGGCGAGCGAGATCATGGACGTCATCCGGTTCTCCTCGGACGACGTGAATTCCGGAGAACATTCCGGGAAGGATGATTATATCGGTTATGGGCGCATCAACATGGAGAAGGCCCTCGTTCCGATCAAGCTCTCAAAGTAACCGGGGATGCTCGGCTCTCTCCGCATAAAAAACCTGGCCACTATAGAAGACCTGGAAATCCATTTTCAAGCGGGCTTCACCATTCTCACCGGAGAGACCGGCGCCGGAAAATCCATCATCATCGATGGGATCAAGCTGGTCCTGGGAGACAAGGCCACCGCTGACCTGATCCGGACGGGAAAGACGGAGGCAACGGTCGAGGCCGTTTTTCGCTTACCCCAATTAAAAGGCGTTCCGCCGGAACTCGCTGCGGGCGAGGAGGGCGGAGTCTATATCCAGAGGCACATCACCCAGGAAGGGACCGGGAAAGCCTATCTCAACGGCATCCTGGTCCCGGCCAAGAAGCTCAAGGAGGCCGCCCCGTTCCTGGTGGATGTCTACGGCCAGAACGACCACATTTTTCTTCTCCAGATCGAGAACCATCTCCGCTACCTGGATGATTTCCTGGGCCTGGGAGACCTGAGAGAGGAGGTTGCCCGCCTGGCCCAGGATCTGCGCCGGCTGAGCCGGCAGAAGGAAGAGCTCCAGACCAAGAAAAGGGAGCGGGAGCTGCGCCTGGACTTTCTCGAATTCCAGATCAAGGAGATCGAGGCCGCCGGGCTGCGGGCCGGAGAATGGGAGGGACTGCTGGCGGAGAGGAATATCCTCAAGAATTCCGAAAAAATCGCCCGGCTCGTCGAAGCCGGCCTGAGCTGCGCCTACACCGAAGAAGGATCGGTCTCGGCCGGCCTTTCCAAGCTCAGCGAAGTCGTGCGCGAGCTGGCCCGGTACGACCAGGGTTTCGAAGCCTATGAAGAATCACTCAGCCAGTCCGCGATCGCCGTGCGGGAGCTGTCTGACGCTCTGATCAAAGTCAAGGACCGTCAGAGCCTCGGGCCGGAACGGCTTGAGGAACTGGAGGCTCGGCTGAGTTCGATCGAGAAGCTCAGACGCAAGCACGGCGGGACGATCGAAGACATCCTCCGCCATCTGGCTGAGGCTAAAAATGAATTCGACGACCTTACCCGGAGCGAGGAGAAGCTGGCCGACCTCGAGACGGAGATCGACCGGGCCCTCAGCGGTTATAAAAACAAGGCAGAAAGGCTTTCCCGTCTGCGACTCGATGGCTCCGCCAAGCTCCAGAGCCAGGTGGAAAAAGAGATCGCTCTTCTGGGCATGCGCAAAGCCCGGTTCAAGATCAAGCTGGAGAGAACTCCAGCGGAGGCTCTCGCCCCGGAAACAGTCCGAGAGATGGGCATCGACGAAGTCGAGTTCCTGATCAGCCCCAATCCGGGAGAGGACTTGCGGCCTCTTCGTAAAGTGGCCTCTGGAGGAGAGCTATCCCGCATCATGCTGGCCCTCAAAACCATCGGCCAGGAAAAAGAACTCCTCAAGACGCTCATCTTCGACGAGATCGATTCCGGGATCGGAGGAAAAACGGCCGAATGCATCGCCTCGAAGCTCCGCGACCTGGCCCTTCGTCATCAGGTTATCTGTATCACCCATCTTCCCCAGATCGCCTCCTTCGCGCCGCACCACTACCGGATTGAAAAGAAGGTCACCCGCGACCGCACCTTCACCACGGTCCTGGAGCTCGGTTTCGAGGAGAGAGTCGAGGAGATCTCCCGTCTCCTCTCCGGCAGCCGGACGACCGAGGCGTCGCTTCAGAATGCCAGAGAGATGCTCCGCCTCAACCTCGAGGTGGAAAAAACCAGGAGGAAAAACCCATGAGCCGAGTCCAGGATGCCGTTCAAGGCTTCAAGCGGGGCTTCAGCTGTTCGCAGGCCGTGCTGGCCGCGGTCAGCGAGCCCCTCGGGTTGGACAGAGAAAGGGCCCTCAAAATCTCACAGCCGTTCGGAGGCGGGATGGCCAGTATGGGACTGACCTGCGGGGCCGTCACGGGAGCCATGCTCGCTATCGGCCTCAAGTATGGGAGGACGCGGCCGGAAGACGAGGATGCCAAACAAAAGACCTACCGATTGGTCCACGAATTCCTGCGGCGATTCCAGGACCGCAATGGCTCCATCGTCTGCCGCGAACTTATCGGCGTCGACCTCAGCGCGCCGGATGGGCATAAGCTGGGGGCGGAGCGCGGAGTCTTCGAAAACCTCTGCCCCGGGTTCGTCGCCGACGCCGTGGAAATTTTGGAGGAGATTTTGTAGCCCCTCCGCACCGTTGTATAATTCTTGCCATGATATCTCAAAAGCCGGTCCGCTTTTTTATTCGCACGTTCGGCTGCCAGATGAACGAGAGCGATTCAGAGCGGATCTCCGGGATGCTCCTTAGGGCGGGAGGGGTCGGGGTGGATCGTCCCGAGGACGCGGACCTGGTCATCGTCAACACCTGCGCCGTCCGGGAGAAATCGGAGGAAAAGCTCTTCTCTTATCTCGGCCGATTGGCCGGGATCAAGAGGAACCGGGCCGTCCGGATCGCCGTCGTCGGCTGTGTCGCCCAACTCAGGGGCTGGGAAATTCTTGAGAAAAGGGCAGCGGTCGACTATGTCTTCGGCCCGGACAATGCCGCCGCACTCGAGGCCCTGGTTCAAAGGGACGTCACTCTGAGATTTGTCTCGACATCCTGGTCGGAGGAATGGCACGAGACATCGCCCGAACTCATCCGCCGCGACAGTCCGGTCAGCGGCTATGTGACGGCGATGGAGGGGTGCGATAACTTCTGCGCCTACTGCGTCGTCCCCTACACCCGCGGAAGAGAGAAGTACCGGCCGCTCGCTTCGATCCTCGACGAGGTCCGCGACCTGGGCCGGAAAGGCTACCTGGAAATCCAGCTCCTCGGGCAGAATGTCAACTCCTATAGAGACCCCTATTCCGGAAGACCGTTTACCGACCTGCTCAGAGAGGTGGCCTCCATAGAAGGCCCCGAGTGGATCCGTTTCCTGACCTCCCATCCCAAGAATTTCCGGCCGGAGATCGCCGAGGCCATGGCCGGAATCCGCAAGGTCTGCCGCGAGATCCACCTCCCCCTTCAGTCCGGGTCGAGCGCCGTCCTGAAGAAAATGAAAAGGGGGTACACCAAAGAGGATTACCTGGACATCGTCTCCCGCCTCCACAGCTTGATGCCGGGGATCAGCCTGAGTACGGACATTATCGTCGGCTTTCCCGGCGAGACCGACCAGGATTTCGAAGAGACGATAGAAGTCCTCCGGACGGTCCGTTTCAGCAGCCTCTTTTCCTTCCGCTATTCGCCCCGGCCTATGACGGCGGCTTCGAAATTGGAGGATGCAGTGCCTAAAGAGCTGAAACAAAGTCGGCTCATGGAAGTCCAGCGTCTCCAGAAGGCGATCCAGCTGGAGGACCACAGCCGACTGGTAGGAAAGACGATGAAAGTCCTCGGCCTGGGTCGGGGCCGGAAAACCCCGGATCTCTATTCGGGCCGGAACGAAGGCAACCAGGTCGTCAATTTCCGTTCCGATGAGGACCCGACCGGCCGGTTTGTCGAGGTCCGGATAACCGGTTTCGGCCCCTACAGCCTCCTGGGCGAAAAAACGGCCTGATCCTTTCCCGCAGCATTTTTGATTTTTTGGGGGATTTGTGCTATACAAACTCTCCCAAAACCCCGGAAAAGGGAAATTCCGCGGCGCAGAAATGCGCCATCTAAGGAGATGTGGAGATGTTAGGAGCTACCTCTTTCGAGACGATTGCCTTATGGGCGGTCCTGGTCATCGCCCTGCTCGGGCTTGCCTATGCCTTGTTCCTCCGGCGCCAGATCATGGCCGAAGATAAGGGCAGCCCCAAGATGATCGAGGTCTGGGAAGCGATCCGGCAGGGCGCCGACGCCTACCTCGGCCGGCAGCTCAGAACTATCCTGCCGCTTATCGTGATCCTGACCATCGCGCTATTTTTCAGCGTGTACATAGTGCCACCCTCGGCGGAAGCCCTGGAGCGGTTTCCGAGTCTGACTCCGGACCGTGTCAAACTGATCATCGGACTCGGCCGGGCCGCCGCGTTTATCCTGGGGGCCATATTCTCCCTAATGGTCGGCCAATTCGGGATGCGCATGGCCGTCCAAGGAAACGTCCGGGTGGCCGCAGCGTCCCGGACGAGCTTCGACAAGGCCCTGAAGATCGCCTATCGGGCCGGCACGATCACGGGCATGCTGACCGACGGCCTCGGACTCCTGGGGGGAACCGTCATCTTCATGGTCTTTCAGAAAGCGGCGCCGGACGCCCTCCTCGGGTTCGGGTTTGGGGGGACGCTTCTCGCCCTCTTCATGAGGGTCGGAGGCGGCATCTTTACCAAGGCGGCCGACGTCGGCGCCGACCTGGTGGGCAAGGTCGAGGCCTGCATCCCCGAGGATGACCCGCGCAACGCCGCCGTCGTGGCCGACCTCGTCGGCGACAATGTCGGTGACTGCGCCGGGATGGCCGCCGACATCTTCGAAAGCTACGAAGTGACCATCGTCTCCGGGTTGATCCTGGGGCTGGCCCTCGTCTCGATCACTGGCCAGATCAAGTGGATCATATTTCCCCTGCTGGTCCGCGGCATCGGGGTCTTGTCTTCGATTGTCGGAACCTACCAGGTGCGCGGCAAGAAGGGCGAGAAAAAGGGCAACGCCATGGCCGGCATCAACCGCGGCTTTTATACCTCAGCGGCCCTCTGCCTCATCTCCTTTGCGTTCTTAGCCCATTTTTATATGGACGAGTGGCGGGCTTTTCTTTCGGTCGGGGTAGGCATCCTCCTGGCCATCGCCATCGACGAGCTGACCAAGTATTTCACCGACACCCACCACACTCCCGTCAAGGAGATCGCCCGGTCCTCCCGCACCGGTCCGGCCACCGTGATCCTGTCAGGGCTCTCGGCGGGGATGGAATCCACCGTTTGGGCCATCCTGATTATTGCCGCAACAATCCTTTCGGCGCTGCTGATCTACTGGGGCCAGCCGGTTGCCTATGTCCTCTACGGTGTCGCCATGACCGGCATCGGCATGCTGACGCTGACGGGAAATAACGTGGCCATGGATTCATTCGGCCCCATCTCAGACAATGCCAACGGAATCGGTGAGATGGCCGGTTTGGAGAAAGACGCCCGCCGGATCATGGCCGACCTGGACGCCGTTGGGAACACGACCAAGGCCATCACCAAGGGCGTGGCCATCGGCTCGGCGGTCATCGCGGCCGTCTCCCTCTTTGGCTCTTTCATGACCGACGTCACCAAGGTCCAGGCGCAGATGGGCATTCAACCGGCCGATCACCTGCTCACTACGGGCATCCGGGTGTCCATGCCCATGGTCCTCATCGGGATGCTGATCGGAGGCGCCGTCCCCTGGCTCTTCTCTTCCCTGACCATTAACGCCGTCTCTCGGGCGGCAGCACTCATCGTCATGGAGGTCCGGCGGCAATTCAAGATCCCCGGCCTTATGGAAGGAAAGGTAAAACCGGACTACCGGCAGGCCGTGGGCATCTGCACGGTGGCTGCGCAGAAGGAGCTTATCGGGCTGGCCCTGTTGGCTGTGCTCATGCCCCTGATCGTCGGCCTGACCCTCCAGGTCGAAGCCCTGGGCGGGTTCCTGGCGGGAGTCATCCTTTCCGGTCAGCTCCTGGCCGTTTTCATGGCCAATGCGGGGGGGGCCTGGGATAATGCCAAGAAGACGATTGAAGATGGCCTATATGGAGGCAAGGGCTCCGACGCTCATAAGGCGGCAGTGGTCGGCGATACAGTGGGCGATCCGCTCAAGGACACATCCGGTCCGGCCCTCAACCCGATGATCAAGGTCATGAACCTCGTTTCGCTGCTCGCCGCCCCGATCATCATCCAGTATCGGAAGATGTCCCTGGGAGTGGTGCTCTTCGTGGCCGCCTCCCTAATTGTCGTCATCGTCGCCATCTGGTATTCCAAGCGTTCCGGCCTCAAGGAATTCCACCAGGTTGAAGAGAGCGTCTGCGACGTCCCGCAGAAAACGGAGTGAAATTGATATTCTCCCAGGTTTCAGATATAATCACGTCCTCTTAACCTGTCCTCACAGCGGTTGAGGCCAAGACGATGAAGATCAACGTGTGGAATACTATCCTCCAGCTCAGCAAGGAGCGCGGGGTAGAGCCTTCCGTTATTATTAACGCTATAGAGGAATCGCTGCGGGTGGCCTCGGATAAATATTTCAGCCACAACGAAAAGATTATTGTAGCCTTCCGGCCGGAGAAAGGCGAGTTGCGCGTATTCGCCGTCAAGCGGGTGGTTGAAAATCCGCGAGACCTGTCGGCGGAAATCTCTCTGGACGAAGCGAAGAAGGTCCGGCCTTCAGCCGCGATAGGTGAAAAAATAGAGATCGAGCTCCCGGCCGACACCTTGGGGCGAATCTCCGCCCAGGCCGCCAAGCAGGTCATTTTCCAGAAGGTCCGGGATGCCGAACAGGAAAATGTTTACGTCAAGTTCGCCCCCCGTATCGGTGAGATCGTCGCCGGGACGGTTCGTCGCTTCGAGAACGGCAACATCATCCTTGAGGTCAACAAGACCGAGGCTCTGTTCATGGCGCGGGAGATGCTGCCCAACGAGGAATTCAGCCGCGGGGACATGGTCCGGGCCATGATTACCCAGGTCCAGAAAATAACCAAAGGCCCTCAAATCTTCGTCTCGCGAACCCATCCCCGTTTTCTGGCTAAACTGCTCGAGCTCGAAATCCCCGAGATCGCCAACGGCGACATCGAGATTAAGGACCTTGTCCGCCAGCCGGGAGAAAGGGCTAAGGTGGCCGTCCTTTCGAAGGAGCGCGATATCGACCCCGTCGGGGCCTGCATCGGAGTCAGGGGGAACCGGATCCTTAACATCAGCAAGGAGCTCCAGGGAGAAAAGATCGATGTCATTGCCTGGTCGCCCCATCCCCCGGCCTACGCCAAAGCCGCCCTCAGCCCGGCCCGCATCGAAAAGGTGCTCCTTCTCGATAAGACGGATAATGCCATGCAGGCGATCGTCCCCAGAGACCAGCTCTCCCTGGCCATCGGCAAGAAAGGCATCAACGTCAAGCTGGCCTCGCGGCTGGTCGGCTGGAAGATCGAAATCAAGCAAGTGTGACCATGAAAAAAGAGACACCCAAACCCAAACCTGCGGTCAAGAAAAAGGCCAAAGCCGAAGAGGCCCCCAAAGCCCGGGCCAAGTACATATTCCGCGAAGGGATGTCTGTCCGGGAGGCGGCCGAAAGGACCGGGCTTAAGCCAAAGGAACTGATCGAGAAGATGTCCTCACAGGGCGCCCGCCTGGAGCTGAACGACCTCCTGGACGAGGCGATCGCCGCGGCCATCGGCCGGTCGCTCGACGCCGATGTCGAGTTTCTGGGTTACGAGCAGGACCTGAGACGCCGGGCCGAAGCCGCGAAGGCCGAACTACTGGCCCGTCCTCCCGTCGTTACGATCATGGGGCACGTCGACCATGGAAAGACGACGCTGCTCGACGCTGTCCGCTCGTCCAACCTCGTTGGCAAGGAATCGGGCGGCATCACTCAACATATCGGCGCCTACCGGGTCCTGTTCAACAACCGGGCCATAACCTTCGTCGACACGCCGGGCCACGAGGCCTTCACCCAGCTTCGGGCGCGGGGCGCGAAAGTCACGGACATCGTCATTCTTGTCGTCGCCGCCGACGACGGTGTCATGCCCCAGACAAGGGAAGCCATCAGCCACGCCAAGGCCGCCAATGTGCCGATCATCGTCGCCATCAACAAGATCGACAAGCCCGAAGCCAATATCGACCGCGTCAAACAGCAACTTTCCAAGGAGGGCCTGCTGGTCGAAGACTGGGGCGGTCAGACCATCAGCGTTGAGGTTTCGGCCAAGGAGAAAAAGAACCTGGCCGATCTTCTGGAGATGATCATCCTCCTGGCCGATGTCGTCGAGGTCAAAGCCAATCCCAGGGTCGAAGCCCAAGGAGTCGTCCTGGAAGCGCGCCTCGATCCCAAGAAGGGACCCATCGCCGCCGTCATCATCCAGCACGGTGTACTCACAGGGGGAGCCGCTTTTATCTCCGGGACGACCCACGGCAAGGTCCGCGCTCTGTTCGACGAACATGGGAAAACGCTGAAGAGGGCTGAACCGGGGATGCCCGTGGAGGTCCTCGGGTTCATCGACGTCCCCATGGCCGGCGATTTTTTCCAGGTCGTCCCCGACAGCGCGGCCGCCAAGAAGATAATCTCCTACCGCCTCTCCAAGGTTAAAAAGGAAGAGCCGGCTCGGCCTGAACGGGTCAGCCTGGACGAACTCTTCAAGAAGATTGAGCAGGGAGAAGCCAAAGAGCTGTCCCTGATCATCCGGGCGGACGTTCAGGGGTCGGTGGAGGTGCTCCGTGACACGCTTCCTCCGTTGCGTTCTGACAAAATCAAGATCAAAATCCTCCATGCGGGTACGGGGAACATCACCGAATCGGATGTCCTCCTGGCCTCGGTTTCGAACGCGGTCATCATCGGCTACAACGTCAAGCCGGCTCCGAAGATCCTGGAGCTGGCCAAGCTGGAAAAGGTGGAGATCCGGAGCTACGATATCATTTACCGGCTGACCGAAGACATCAGCAAGGCGCTGGCCGGGA
>Ga0315277_10006726_pt1 | contig 14979 bp, 21 predicted proteins | sample YL17G05_15_MG_FD_203695 | JGI IMG/M metagenome (GOLD analysis project Ga0315277, IMG submission 203695) | Sediment microbial communities from Yellowstone Lake, YNP, Wyoming, USA - YL17G05_15 | ecosystem: Environmental > Aquatic > Freshwater > Lake > Sediment | place: USA: Wyoming | collected...
GTCGGCTTTCCGGTTCCGCCAGGGGGTGCTATTGTGAGTCGAACCGGTTGGAGCAAACCCGGTACGCGGTCGCGAGGATGAGAGCTACAAGGAAACGATGCATGTTCGACCTCCCAATGGTACGTTGTCAGACAACACTGACACCATGGTGCTCCAAGCCAAGACGCACTGCCTTCTGGCGACTGCTTATCCCCCTCCCACCCTTCGTCGCCGCGCCATCCGCTCCGCATAGCAGAACTTGCACGCCGGACTGACCTTGTCACACCCCGTGACCGGGTTCCAGGTCGAGTTCGTCCATTCGATAGCGGAGGATTGGGCCATGGCAGGATTTGATACCTGGCCAATGCTCAATTTCGAGCGCTGTTAAGCAAACTGCGAATGACTAAACGGGCAACCTGGACGTTTACCGCGTTGCCCAGCGCCTTCATTGCGGCGGTATACGGAGGAAAGTGCTCCAGCGAGTCCATGCATTGCAAGCGGGCGCACTCACGCACAGTCATGTGACGCTTCTCCCAAGCGATAATAGGAACCTGTGTCGTGGTCATCGCAACGAGGGAGGGTGACGTTGTTCGGCGCTTGACGCGCACTCCTGAGGCTCTCAATTGGATCAGGTAGTTCCAGATGTCTCGCTCTTCGTCACCGCAGTTCCATTCGAGTTTCTGGAAGCTGGGTGGGAAGTCAATGACCTCGCGTGTCCAAGGCTCAACCCATGTCCTCCCTGAGTCATACAGTTCACGGTTCTTGCGAATGAAGTCCTGCTTCCATTCCGGAAACGCGCCGCTCTCGGCCCTCGCGTAGCTGGGCGCGTACTCGAGAAGCTCGCGTTTTGTCTGGCCTTGAAGCGGGATTCCATAGACACCGCGCATCCTGCGAAGTGCCCTCAGGGGAAGTTCATACAGAGAGTCGTGGTCGAAGGTGTAATTCGCGCCGAATTCCATGGACCAGATCGGAAAAGATGGCAACTTCGCGGCCTTGGGATATCTCTTGAGGAAACCTTGCCAAGCGTTAAGGCAGGCTTCAACGTTGGGGCTAATCGGCACAGCGTCATCCGGGCGTTTGTCGAGGATGCCCGCGACCGATAGTTCCGATCCAGTCGTTGAGGGCTTGGGCCACTTGAACGCATTAAGGCCGTTGCGGCTGCCGACGAGGTACATGCGCTCACGAATCTGCGGGACACCAAACCTGTGCGGAGACAGTTGATGAGTTTGGGTCTCGTATCCGAGAGCTTCAAGTTCCGCTGAAAGCCGTGAGTAAGTATTTCCGTCGCCATGGTTTACAAAGTGAGCGACGTTTTCGAGTATCAAGTAGTTCGGTTTGCGCCTCTGCAGTATCCGAATCACGGGGTCGATAACCGTACCGCGCTCGCGATCTCGCCGGCCCAACTGCTTTCCGGCCTTGGAAAAGGGCTGGCACGGGAATCCTGCGCACAGCAGATCGTGAGCCGGCACGTTCCGCAGCGAGACCTTCCGTATGTCGCCCGCCGGCTTCATGCCGAAATTGGACTCGTAGACGCGAGACAGTTCGTCATCGATCTCGGAGGCGAACACACATTCGCAATGCTCCCCTACTGCCGCCAAATGGAAGCCACCGAGTCCAGCGAACAGGTCAATGAATCTGCAGGGACCCTGGTGGCTGCCGAATGAAGGGCCGTTGTTCATGAAAGGAGAGGCAACTTAGCCTGTCGGGGTTTCGCCCATTTCCCGATTCGTTGAGCGAGTTCAGTTGACACCCAGTTCTGTTTACGCAGCCCGGGCGCGAGTAGGCGGTAACGATCCATTAACAAACCATCGACTTTGTTGCAAGCCCGGTCAAACTCCTCATCCAGCAGAGCAAGGGGGGTCGAGAACGCCTTTCGCGGAAAGCCTTGGGCACGGAACCCAACGAGTCTTGTCCAGACCTTTAGGTCCGGCGCCTCAAGCTTCTTCGGCCAGTCGCTACCCGAGGCGCATTGAAAGAGTAGCGTTGGGTAACATCCACGTCCATCGGGAAATGGATTCCAACACACCAAATCAAGCCCTGCTTCATTCGCGTGTCTAGTTGTCCATTTCTTGACATCGCCAACTGTTTCATCCAAGAGAGAAGCTACCGTGTCGACAATCCCGGCCAGCTTCCGGGGGCTACTTCGCGACCAGCCAGTCTGGCAAACCCGCCAACCTAGAAAGAGGTTCTCCACAGCTTCCTTGGTGAGATCTTCAAATAGTCTCCCTTGCTCCGTGTAGTCGCGCCCAAACCCCCCTGCCCACTTCGGATGCCACTCCGCCATCGAGAGCATCACGCAGAAGCTGTGCGCCGGAGCATCCTTCCACGGATGGACGTCACGAAAGACCGAAAGCCCTTCAAAGCGGTAAGGACTCGAATGGCCAATGAGGGTCTGCCGCTTTCTGAGTTCAGACCACGCATCCGAGACGCGATCATTTGCGAACTCTTTTCGGCTGTAGACATTGGTCTCGCAAAGAACATCCGCCACGTCCGGCTGTGATACACGGCCCGTCGAAAAGAGCAAGCTCCCTTCAATCCAGTCACACAGGACATCTAGCTCGACGTTGTGCCGATCGACAGAACGCGCAAATCCTCTTTCCGGTAGTGCGAGCATCTACAAAGCACCCCCAGGCGATTTCTCCTTCGTGGACGGAAAGAGATCGGACAACTGGGAAGTATCCTCCACGAGCCGCACCACCGCCGCTCGCAGTTTCTTTGACTTGCGATAGTGATGTGCTCGAGTCAACGCCAGTTCGACATTGTCGGCGGCCCTCTCGACCAACTTGACGAGTTCCGGTTCGTCCCCGCCTGCTGTCTTAACTGCCACCTCAAAATTGGGATTCTCGGACCGCTCCAGATATTGTCGGGCCTCATCGCTCTCGAGAATTACCCCGAATTTGTCCACTTGCCGTGAGTCGGTGAAAAGTGGCGGCCGCTTGGCGTCCCCAAAGAGCCATAGCGCGAAGTTTGCGAGTGCCTTCCTGTGAATCCTTGGTATCTCGCGGCGGACTATCGGTGGGTTTGCAGATATATTGATATTGAGATATTTTCTGACCCCCTCGGTGCGAAGTGATAGATACATCACGCTGAACCGTTCCTCAAACGAGGATTTTGGTATGTCTGTCGAGTCCTCGATCTGGAGTAACAGACGATACGCGATGTAATTCTGACGGACCGTATCCGTCCTGCTGCCGATCTTCCTCATCACCGCACGGTAATCCATCCCCTTATCGACCAGGCGGGTGATGTATTCCGCCTTTTCGGCAGGCCGCCATTCCTCAATTCCCGTGACGTGGCGAAACCCTAGGAAGCCTTCAATGTCATCGCGAGTCTCAGCGAGGAAATAGGGGATCTTGGTGAAGAGATCGGCTGGGATGCTGGCATCTCGGGCAATTGTCCGCCAGGTCTCGTCTACGGGCTTCCCTTGAACCGCGTTGCGGAGATTGATTAGGGCCGCCAGCCGCCTGTTGCCTTCGACGACCACGAGCCGCTGTTTGCCATAGAGGCCTTGGCGAATGACGATCATGGCTTCCTGCGACCAGAAGCCACCACTTTCCAGAAACGACACCGCCAATTCGTCGAGTTTCCAGTCAGCCATCAACTCCAGAACGCGCGCCTGTGAAGTGTCTGGTCCCGCGTTGTGCCGTCCGAGCCGCGGGTTCTGCGGATCCAGATAAAGATCCTCGAGCTTGGCCCACCCAAGTGTCTTGCCTACCGCCATCGGCCACCCCTTCTCTTGCCATCGGACCTTCCGATGGCGATGACGCCCACCTGCGGAATATATCCCACTGGTGGAACAGGCCGCAATGGCGGATTGGGCTGGCGGGTAGCCCCTGCTTCACGGGATCAATCCGCAAACGGCGGCCAGCGACGCTAAGCGACCGCTTCACCGCTCGAAAGCCGCCCTCTGCCGCAAGGCCAGCATTCACCCGCCTTTGGCGGGCAAGCCCACCTCCGGCGGGCAAGCCCGCCGCGTCTCCATCCACTCCCTCCGCTACTCGTGGTGAACCACCCCTTTGCCACCCGGCTCTACCACAAGACCGGCGACCTCTCCCTCGTCCAGCGGGTGTTGGGGCATCGGCACGTCACGACGACCGAGATATATGCGCGGGTGAGAAAGGAGGCGCTACGGCGAGCCGTGCGCATGATCTGACGCACCCCCCTTGATTCCCCGAGATCGGTGATCGTCACATCACGTCGCAGACCGAATTGAAGCCACCCTGCGCGTTGGGGGTCTTGCGGGGGTTGTTCGGATCGTCCCGCCACTCGGTATCGACCAGGAACTTGTACTCGTAGGTTCCCGGTGCTAACCGCATGATAATCCGCCACCGCGCGTCTGGTCCCTTCGCCATCGCCTGCGGTTCCCAGTTGTTGAAGGTGCCCCCGATCGACACGCTCCAGCCGGAGGGCGCGTCAAGCGTGAAGGTCACAGACTTCTTGGCAGTGGCGGTGACACGATGTGTTGCCCGGGTGGCGCGCCGGATCGCCCGGGGTTTCGCTGTCGCACGTTGTTTCACGGCCTTCTTCGGCTTGGCCGCTGTACGTGGCTTGGAAGCCTTCGTGGGCTTGGTCACCGTGCGTGTCTTTACGGCCTTCTTCGGCTTGGCTACCGTGCGTGGCTCGGAGACCTTCGTGGGTCTGGTCGCCGTGCGCCGTTTGACGCGGCGTCCCGTTACCGTGGTAGAGATCGTCTGCTTTGGTGTGGAACTCCGTTTCCTAGTTCTGCCTACCATGCTTCACCCCCTGACAAGGAACATGCCATTCCTCATCGGACTCCTGTGATGATCTGGCGGCAATGTACACGAAGCGGCAGGGATTACCAACCCAAAAGGTCGAACGATCCGCCGCTTAGACTGGCCGGCGACTACGGAGATCTACGCGGGGGGATGAGGCGCTGAGGCGGGCGGTCGCCGCCACACAGTGCTGACCACTCAGGTCACGGAACCTGCTCGGACGGCCACGGGAGAGCGCCTTCTGCCGTTCTGCGCGCCACGTCCGCATCTCCGAGGCACTTGCCTTAGAGCGCCCCTTGACTTGCCCGCTGGGAGACGCCACGATCAGGAACTCTGTAGTCCTGTCAACCGCGACAGGTTCGTCCGCGTTCACTGAGCAAGCCATTGGTGGATTTCAGCGTTCAGGGAATCCAGCCCGTCGAGCGGCATCTCACGCCTGACGTTGCAGTCGTGTCTCATCCCTTCCACGTCCGCAGTGGTCCAAGGGTGGCCATCCTGCCGGGGGCGGTAGAGGGTATAGCGTCTGGCCAATTCATGAACAAATGCCGAATCAACGAGACCGGCCATGCCGAAGACGAGCTTCTGCTCGTCCAATGGCAGGTAGAAGACGAAGCCATCGAATTCGTTCTCCCAGGTCCAATTCACGTTCGCCGGCCAGATATCGAACGTATCCTTGCCGAAGGGAGTGTTCTTGAAATCGAAGCCCACGTCCCGAGCATTCGTGACCTTGAACGCCGCGTCCCATCTCCCGCCCTGTATGGCGGCGTAACTGACGTCGTTGTCGGACCGGGCGCTCACCAAAGCGAGATTATTAAGGTACACGTTCGCCACCCGTTCCCCATATCGGTCGAACAAGAACCGCCCGACGTTGCGCCGCGTCACACCCTTCGGGTTCTTCGTGTCGTGACGAAACGCATGCCGGTAGTTCATGATCACGAGGGCCTTGCGACGGGTCACGCGTGACTTGCGGATCTCATCGAACTTCTGGATGATCTGAGAGGCGATGACACTGTCGCGCACGTCGGCGATGTGTTCCTGGAAGGCCCGGAGTCCTGCTGTGTCGACCGTGTTCCAATCAAATGGAACATCGGAGTTGAAGAGGTCGACTTTCCTTGAACTCGGCAAGCCTTGATTCAACAGGTGCAAGCTGCGAACGAAAGAAAAGTAGTTGGTCTTTTCCCAGAGGGGAGAGTCTGAACAGTTGCGTTGGAACCGGAGAGCTGGTTGATCAACTGAGTCGGCGGTCAGGCCCTCCGCGTGCACGAAGGCGTTCACTTCCGCAGCTTGCGTGATCGTGCCAATCTCGGTGAAGACACTCCCCACCGAATCAATGAAGCGGGGATCGCTCACGATGGCGAGGAAGAGGTCGTACTGGGTGATTTCGGGATGATGACGCTCACAGATAATCACGACGTCATGATTCGCGAACAGACTGAGAATGTAGTCCTTTGCGGATGTCTTCTGGCGGTCCAAGAACTGGACGTAGGGCCGCAGTTCGGGACGGTAACCAGGCTGGGAACAGACGGAATGAGACCATAGAAGCGACACGACAATCGAGAGGATTGCCCGTCTGAGCAGGGAGGCGTCTCTACTCGGGTGAAACGTGGTCATGCTGCCGTCGCCATCGACCGCCAGCGCGGACCGCTGGGAGCGTTGGACGAGTCAATATACCCTAGCGACGGATGCCGTCAAACCCCATCGCTGAACAATCTCATGCCTGCCTCTCCAGGGCGTGCCTGCCCGCTCTTGGTCCACTCGTTCCACCAGCCGGGGCGAACTCGTAGTGCACAAGACCTTTGCCAGCCGGCTGTACCACAAGACCGGCGCCTGTGCCTTGTCCAGCGCGCCCTCGGGCATCGGCAGATCACGGCGACGGAGATCTATGCCAGGGTGGGGAAGGAGGCGCTCGGGAGCGCGGTCACTAGCGGACCATGAATCAAGATAAAAGCGCTCCTTTTGGCATTCGAAGGCGTATAGCGTTGTGAGGTGAAGCTCAGACATCGCGTTGATTGACCGTGCTGGGGTTCATCGCGGAATTGGAGCGATCATGCCGAAGAGGACCTTGCCCAAGTCAGTCCGGCCACCGAAAGTGGATTGGCATCCCCTAGCCCTGCAGCAGTTGGCGGTTGCGAGGTTTGTCCGCGTGGTCAACCGTATCCTGGATGGCGAGTACTCCATAATGCCGGACTTGCTTCGAACTGGCGAGAATGGTACTGGTGGGATGGAGGACGCCCCACGCGAGACCGAACGCAACATGAATCCCCCCAAAGAATAACCGGTGAAGGCACCCTGGCTGCCCCGGGGAGAACCCATCGACCGCTTACTCCACCCACTCCCTCCGCCACACCTTCGCCACCCGGCTGTACCACAAGACCGGCGACCTGTACCTGGTCCAGCGCGCCCTCGGTCACCGGCACATCACGACGACGGAGATCTATGCGAGGGTGTCAGATCAGACGCTGCGGCGGGCGGTCCAGATCGTCTCATGATCTGACCGGTCGCCTCCCTTACCCTGCGGTCTTTGCTGTGGTTGCGGGCGAGTCCAGGTTCTATCTTGGGCTTGGAAGATAGATTCTCGTGGCGTCGGTTCCATGATCGGGCAGACCATCTCCCATTGCCGGATCACCGCCAAGCTGGGCGAAGGCGGGATGGGGGAGGTCTATCTGGCTGTCGACTCCCAACTCGACCGCAAGGTGGCGCTCAAGTTCCTGCCCCGGCAGATGTCCTCGCAGCCAGACGCGAAAGCGCGGTTCCTGCAGGAGGCGCGCGCCGCCTCGGCGCTTGCCCATCCGAACATCTGCACGATCCACGATCTGCAGGAAGCCGACGGTCAACTGTTCATCGTTATGGAGCACGTGGAAGGGCAGACGCTGCGGGATCGGACACAGACGTTCACCCTCAAGCAGGTGGTGGAGATCGGGATTCAAGTCGCCGACGGGTTGGCGGCGGCGCATGAGAAGGGGATCGTCCACCGCGACATCAAGACCGAGAACATCATGATCCGCAAGGATGGGATCGTGCAGATCATGGACTTCGGTCTGGCAAAGTTGCGCGGGGCTTCGCGGCTCACCAAGGAAGGCAGCACCATCGGCACCGTGGGCTACATGTCTCCCGAACAGGTGCAGGGTCTGGCGCCCACACTGCAGAACGGCTCCCCACCTGGACGTGATCCGCCACTAAGGTTTCAATCCTTTCGCCCTGCAGGTTGCACAGCGCGAGGTCGACGTGGCACTCCTTTGGAATTTGGAAGCCAAACACCGAGTGGGAAGCCGGGATTGTCTCACCTTCGCTGGAGACACCGCAACTCACTGAGGAATAGGAGAAGATGTGGTACCATGCGCTGACACGGAGCCCCGGGACTGGCTTCCCGGCGCTGTCCTTGACGTTGAGACGAAGACTGAAACCATAACTTGGCCCGTTTGGAGAGCCCGAGCAATGGACTACGGCCAACGCAATCAGGAGTGAAAAAGGGTACCGAACACATCGCATATGTGACAGTCCCAGCACGCTGATGAATGAGGTGTGTTTTCCGGCTGTAGATAATACGGCTTTGCGCGCGACAGCAAGCCATTTGGCGATGTCGCTCAATCGATCTTGGCGTGCCGGCTCGACATAGTCTTCAGAAGAGTGTGGAGGCCGCGGTCTCGCTTTAGGTTCGCTCGTTGAGGCGAAACTTGGCGATGTGGGCCTGCAAGCCGGGACTCTGCACATCCACGCCAAAGGCGGCGCACAGGACCGGGTGTTCCTCAGCCCGGTGCTGGTGCGCATGTTGCGCCGGTTCCTCCGGAATGACTACACGGGACGGTTGTCGCACCTAAGGAAGGGACAGGTGACTGACTCTATGGATTCGGCTTGGATCGGCCCAGTGGGATCAAACGGACGTCATTCGCTGAGCGATGAAATACGATCGCATCGATTCCAGCAGCGACAAGCGCTTCTTTTTCCGCTTCGCCGTACGCAGTCCATGTGCGCGTGGTGGCGAGAAGATCGCCGGCATGGCGCGAACGATGAGTCAGATAGCCGTTCGCGACCTTCTTCCCATGAATCGTCTGCCAATACATATACCCGTTGCAGATGGGCATGCGTTCGAGAACCGGGGCCTCATAGATCACGTCGATATCCGGATCGGCAGCAAGCTCATGGTACACATTGGGGACCATCATGTCCCACAACTGCACGTTCGCATCGGTGTTCTCCAGGAACAGAAGCGCACAGATCACGATCGTGATGATCGCGACCAGTTTTGCGCGTCCCTTTCCGGCAAGTGCCTTGTCATGATGCCGGACGCGGAGCCAGGATGCGACTCCTTGTGCCGCAAAGATGACGAGGCACAGGTGCACCAAGACGACGAGTCTCCCAGGTGTCCGCGAGAGGTTAAGAAAGGGCAAGGTCTCAAACAACCATCGATACGGAAGCTGCCCTGCGAGGATGCGCAGCGCGCCGATCTTCAGTGTGGGTCCCAGCGACAGAACCAGAAAGACGCCACTCAAGAACAGCCAACGCACGGAGAGGGACTTTCGCGAGAAGATAATTGTCGTCAAGCAGACTGCAAGAAGCGTCCATCCAAGGAATGCCTCACCCCCGTAACCCGCTGCGAACCCGCCGTCTACTCCCGTGAATCGCGCTGCGTAACTGGCTTCCTCGGCTGGGAGGACAAATGATGGCAGATCGGCCGAGAATTCCTCGGTGTTACGCCAAGAGATGTTCCATCTGGAATCGACAATGTGCGCGGCGATCAGCCCGGGAAGCGCAATGGCCAGGATGATCAGCGCCATCAGTCCAAGGCACGCGAGGAGTTTTCGGCGCTCGGTATGTCCAACGATCGAAGGAGCTGCGGACACCAGGTAGACGAGAATCAGCAACGCAAACGCCCATGCATCCGACAGCGACATGTGAAAGAGCGCTCCAAACGCGACCGCGCCCAGGGCGGCCTCCCTCAACCTCGGTCGCTCCGTCAATCTGATCACGAAGTAGAATGCCAAAAGCCCCCAACCCATTGACAACAGATTCAAGTGATTCAGGTGCCACAGACGATAGGGAGAGACCGCCACGAAGATGCTCCCCCAGATCGCGGCCGGCAGGTGATTCGTGATTTGGCGGATCAACAAGTACGCGCCCAAACCGGTCACTGCAAACGATCCGAGAACAAGCATATTGAAAACGGTTGCACTATTGATGGACGCGCCGATCAGAGTCGACGCCGCGAGCGCTTGCAGGTTTGTCAATGGACACAGGTGGTATCCCAAACCGGTTCCGTAAGGGAAGTAGATGGCGTCGGTCCAGTACGGGTTCTTCGCGAGCTCAAAGAGGGCTTTTTTCATCCACCAGAAGAACCAGATTGTCTGAAACTGGTCGGCTGATCCGTCGCCCGTCGGCGTGTGATCCGTGATGTTGAGAATCAATGGGTAGGTGAAGAGCGCGGCGAGAACCAGATACAATGATACAAGCAGGCCATAGGGAATGGCCCTCGCCACGACACTCGTCTGTGACTTCCCCGCTGGCCGCTGAGAGGAACTCATCGCAGCAAGGTGCGGAAATCGTCCGGTGGGAGCAAGCATGTGTGCGTGCCGCCGGGGCCGCACGGGTCAGGCCATCTTCGAGCTACTCCTTGGCACCGGCACCCGTCTCGGGTCGCTGGTCGGGCTGAACGTGGGGGAATGTGGACCTGCAAGCCGGGACCCAGCACATCCACGCCAAAGGCGGCGCACAGGAGCGGGTGTTTCTCAATCCCATGCTGGTGCGCATGTTGGGCCGATTCCTCAGGAGTAACGCCCCTAAAGCCAACACAGGCCCTCACCCCTCGGCTTCCTTCGACTCCGCTCAGGACAAGTCGCCCGGGGCAGGCGTGCCCTGTTTCACAGCCGGTGGGGCAAGCGGCTGGGTCCGCGGCAGGTTCAACTCCGGTTCGCCGCCCTGTGCCGGAAGGCCGGCATTGCCCGCCGCATCTCCATCCACTCCCTTCGTCACACCTTCGCCAGCCGCCTCTACCGGAAGACCGGCGACCTGTACGTGGTCCAGCGGGCGCTCGGCCACTGGCACATCACGACGACGGAGGTTTATGCGCGGGTGGGGGAGGAGCAACTGAGGCGCGCCGTTGCTACCCGGGATTGACAGGACACTCAGGATCGCATTAACCACAGTCCGTCGAAGCGTCTGCGTGTTTGTGCACTGTGTATTGATTCTACATGCTCGGGCAGCGATTCACCATCCCGCGTCGGCACCTCACTGACGCAGGGCTGCGATCAGTTCACCCAGCCGTCCTTATGCCACCCGCTATTCGGGTCTTTCTGGAATCGAATGGAGCGAAACGCTTGACGCGCCGTCTTGCAGCCCTCCCGCGAGGCACAACAGACAAGCATGCCCAGCCCCCCTCGCCACCGCGTGTTCAGTCCAATCTTGAATGGGAGACTGTCCGAAGTGGGCCTTCGCTGCTCCCACGAGGAGATACTGACCGGAATGCCATCGATAGTCTCCTGGACGACCCGAAAGTCCTGCTTGTCGGGTGAGGCACCCCTGTAATCGGCGGGGTATCCAAAATCGAACATGAGGGTCATTGACGGCCCCTTGAAGACACGCACGTAGCTATCAACGCCATTGGTGGTCTGGACCTCCATGTCCTCAGGCAGGTTGAAGCAGAACTGGCCCGCCGCATCAAACGTCCGCCAGCCGGGACGCGGGTGAGGACAGTCGGCAACCAGCGAGTGAGATCGCTTCGTCATGTCAGACCCCCGGCCACCCGTCACTGAGAAGGGAAAGCAACCGGATGCCAACAGGAGCGTGACAAGGAAAAGCCGCCTCATCGTGATGTCGCTATCCTCCCATCTGCAATACCCTTGTCGTGGACCACTATTCCCGAGGCGTTGGGTCTTGGATTGTCGAGGCATTTTCTCTACACCGAACACCGGTGTCACCGACTACTGCCCGCTTCTTGGGGCCATTGGGGCAGATCCTAACCATAATCCGCTCCCTGCCCGGCCGTCGCCTTGGTGCCCGGCAGGTTCAACTGCGGTTCGCCGCCCTGTGCCGGAAGGCCGGCATTGCCCGCCGCATCTCCATCCACTCCCTTCGTCACACCTTCGCCAGCCGCCTCTACCGGAAGACCGGCGACCTGTACCTGGTGCAGCGCGCCCTCGGGCATCGGCACGTCACGACGACGGAGATCTATGCGCGGGTGGGGGATGAGCGGTTGAAGCACGCCGTTTGCCTCGGCTCCCGATCTGACCGGTCCTATCCCTTACCCTCCAATCTTCGTTGTGGTGGCGATCGATTCCGGGTTTTATCTTGAGTCCGGAGTGCACATTCTCGTGGGGTCGGTTCCATGATCGGCCAGACGATCTCCCGTTACAAGGTCACCGCCGTTCCTTCGCGACTCACTTGCTCGAGGGCGATTACGATGTCCGAACGGTCCTGGAACTCCTGAGCCATAACGACGTGAAGACCACGATGATATCTACCCGTGCCCTCAACCGTGGACCGGCCAGCGTTCGCGGTCCGGTGGACGGGCGGGGTAGGAAACCAAGACTCCGCGCCTTGTGCGGATCAATCTAATCAGTGTTAGGCTTCAGAGTCAGGTTGAGGTAGTTGAATGGTGTTTCGAGGAGGCCGTAGGATGGAGGAGAACGTCAGATACGAGGAGGCGAAGAAGCGCGTCTCTGAGATCAGGGGTTTCTACCAGCACTTGCTCGCATACGCGGTCATCAACCCCGCGCTTGCTGCGATCAACATCCTGTCCTCTCCCCAGTATCTCTGGTTCGTATGGCCACTGCTAGCATGGGGGATTGGCGTGGTCCTCCATGCGCTTTCGGTGTTCGGTGGCCTGTGGGGAAGGGCGTGGGAGGAGCGGAAGATTAACGAGATCATGGATAAGGATAGGCGCTCAGGAGGTAGCTAAATCTCAGACCTGAAGCCTAGCTAGCGTTTACCACCGGCGGCGGGCTAGGCATCGGCGGGCCGCCCCGAGAGCCCTTCCCCCTCCGCGGCCGAAACGCGGATGTTGGGCCGGTTCCTCTCCCTCGACCATGCTTGGGACAAGCGGGAAAGCACACCTGAAGGCGACTGTGGCCCTCACCCCTCGGCTTCGCTCGGGGCGGGTGTGCCCCTATCCCGCAGCCGGTGGGGCAAGCGGCTGGGGTCCGCGGCCGATTCAACTGCGGTTCACCGCCCTGTGCCGGAAGGCCAGCATTTCCCGCCGCATCTCCATCCACTCCCTTTGTCACTCGTGGTGAACTCGTGGTGAACCACACCTTCGCCAGCCGCCTGTATCACAAGACCGGCGACCTGTACCTGGTGCAGCGCGCCCTCGGACACCGGCACGTCACGGCGACGGAGATCTATGCGCGGGTGCGGGAGGAGCAGTTGAGGCGGGCGGTGGGGATGATCTAAATCACTTCAAAGTGACTTCTCTTTGTTCACCGGGAGCCGTACCACATGTGGACAAAGAGGGTGTATGGCTTGACCCTCGTTGTCAGGCGGCGATAGTAGCCAGTCAGTGTGGCAATGACTGCCGGACTGGACCCCCCCTCCAGTCAGTTGGCTCTGTCGCCGTTCCCGAACGCTGGGATCGGGGAAGAACCGACCCCAGCGTCGTATTCCCTGTGCCGTGGCATTCAGGCCTGTACGTGGTCCAACGCGCCCTCGGGCACCGGCACATCACGACCACGGAGATCTATGCGCGGGTAGGGGAGGAGCAGTTGAGGCGGGCGGTGGGGGCTGTATCCTGATCTGACCGCTCTTGTCCCTTACCCTGCGGTCTTTGCTGTGGCAGCAGGCCCCGGGTTCTATCTTGAATCCGGAGTGCACATTCGCGTGGGGTCGGTGCCATGATCGGCAAGACGATCTCCCATTACCGGATCACCGCCAGACTCGGCGAGGCAAGGGATCAACACGCATGCGGCGAGAAGTCCCACGGCGTATCCTATGGACAGGAAACCAAGACTCCGCATCCTATACGGATCGCTGTAATCATTGTTGACTGGCTGTTCTGGCAGAGGGGGTTGATGATGCGAAATATGCTCGTGATGGTCTTGGCGGTCGCGGTCCTTGCTCGACTTCGTCCGGTTGCTGGAGCTATTCGAGAAGCAGCAGGTGGCGTTTGTGGCCGTCACGCGGCAAACCAACACTGCGACCGCGGATCCGTGTTGATGCTCAATTGATCGTCTCAAAGCAGGATTGCCATACCCCCAACAAGTCACAGCCCCTCTCGCCGAGTTCGACCAGACGTGGGAGGTGATGTATCTGCAAGAGCGGACACGAGTCATCCGTCTCGTGATTGAGTCGATCGTCTTTGGAGTGGATTCCGGGATCACTGTCGTTCTCCGTTTCGCTGAAGGGCTCCATCAGTGCCGTCCGGGGATGCCGGCTGTCAACCCGCATTCACCACCGGCCAATCCCATTTGCGCCACCTCACAAACGAATTGATAACCCGATCTGAGCCGGCGAAATTGGTGGCGGAGTAGTACAACTCCTGGTGGGAGCCGCCACAGGCGTTGACGCGCTGTGGGCCGACCGCCGGCCAAATATCCTGCCTTGAGATGCCGCCGGCTCCGCCAGGAGCACGCCAAGGCCGTTAGAGTTTGTGAGGAGTATCTGTGCTTACGCATCGAGAGAACCTCGGTGGCACTGCGCTTCCAACACGTTCAAGATGAACCCGGCTCAACGGAGGTAACGTCAATGACACCAGTAACTCCAACCCAGCGGCGGGCCCTTTCACTGCCGACATGTTGCGAAGGCCGTTCTCGCATCAAGCTTCTCGGCCTGTTGACTGTTCTCGGCACACTTATGGTTGCCTCTGCGACCCACGCAGGGGAAGGCCCGATGGTCAAAATGATGCTCCCTGCGCGGGTGGCGATTCAACTCGCAGAGAGTGTCGCTCCCGGGGTTCCCACAACGCTGCTCATCACGGCAACAGCGCTGGACCGCCTGGACGCGGGCCAGGTGATCGCGTGGGTGCCGCAGATCGGTTCTCGTCCTGCTGACAGCCTGAACCTCTGGCAGGGAACTCTTGATACGTCATCGCCGCTCACTCTCAAGGTACCGATCCCCGCCCTTTCACCGGGGGACTATATCTTCCGAGCATCCCTCATTTTCGGCGGATACGCGGGAAAAGGAATACCAGGGGCAGTCTCGCAGAATCTGTACGTCACCGTGACGGCGTCGGATGTTCAATCGTCGGTCATATCCTTCGGGCGCATAAGAACGGAAAAGCTGATGAAGCGGCTCCGTGACATGGGGATTAACCCTTTCGACCACAACGAAATAAGGAGGCGCG